>JGI24712J26585_10000086_pt1 | contig 69373 bp, 60 predicted proteins | sample BioPla3DNA2_FD_26585 | JGI IMG/M metagenome (IMG submission 26585) | reverse complement strand
TGTAATGTCATAACTTCACTTCCTACATAAATAAAATTTATCTTAGCATTAATATTTGATATTTGACTAATGATAACAATTTTGTAGACTATAAACAAGATCAGTGGTGCTGCTGCTCTGGCAGCGGAACATCAGCAGTTCTTTGAGGATATTGGTATTGTTTGCCTTTCCGGTTACGGCCTGACGGAGACGTCGCCCATTCTATCGGCCTGCACGCCGACGATGAATGTGATGGGAAGTGTGGGGCGCCCGATGTGTGATGTTACGCTGGCGATTGATTCGAACGGTCCGGCCGACAGCAAAGAGACAGCCGGGGAAATTCTGGCTCGGGGAGATAATGTTATGCTGGGCTACTATGAAAACGAGGAAGCTACCAGAGAGGTTATGACGGATGATGGCTGGTTCAGAACCGGAGATGTCGGCTATTTCGATCATAATGACTGTTTGCATATCACCGGCAGAGCCAAATCTATGATCGTGCTGGCCAACGGCAAAAATGTCTTCCCGGAGGAGTTGGAAATGTTCTTTTCAGATCTGGCCGGTGTGAAAAATATTATGATCTGGGGTGAACCTACAGAGCGTGGAGCAATCGATCTGGCTGCCCGTTTTCAAGTTGACCTCGAAGCTCTACCTGAAGGTATCGGTACGGATGATCCTTCCATCAGCAACTGGCTCGCACTTGAGATTCATCGAATAAATCAGCGCATGACAGAGTACAAAAAAGTTAAATATTTTATCTGGGATGAAAGTGATCCTGTACTCACAACTACACTGAAGATCAAGCGCAATGACGAACTCCAGCGCATTCATCAGGAGCTGAGGCGACAGAATGTGTTGCTGCGCGAGGTGAGTGGGAAACGCATTAGCCTCAGTTAGAGTAATAAACTGATTAAAAAAGCCAAGCATAGACAATAAAAACCCTCCGCCAATAGCCGGCGGAGGGTTTTTATGAGTTTACTTTGTCTGAGTCAGAATGTATCGGCAAAATATTTGTATTTTGCCAAGGGGGGGTAATTACTCACCACCACCCATATAAGCTTTAATGACTTTATCATCCTTCTTCAGGTTTTCGCCGGTGTTTTCGAGCACGATTTCACCGGTATCGAGAACATAGCCGTAGTCCGCCAGGCCCAGAGCCATTTTGGAGTTCTGTTCGACCAGCAGAATCGGAATACCCTCGCTATTAAGACCACGGATAATATCAGCGATCTCTGCCACGATCAGCGGTGCCAGTCCCATCGACGGTTCGTCCATCATCAGGAGCTTGGGCTGTGCCATCAGGCCGCGGCCGACGGCCAGCATCTGCTGCTCACCACCGGAAAGAGTGCCGCCTAGCTGTTTATGGCGCTCACCAAGACGGGGGAAACGGTCAAAAACATCAGCGATCAGAGATTTACGTTTTCTGTCGTCCTTGAGTGTGAAAGCACCAAGTTCCAGATTCTCGGTCACTGTCAGATCCCTAAAGATGCGACGACCTTCCGGGATATGGATCAGTCCGAGCTCAACGACTTTATGTGCAGGGAATCTGGTAATATCCTCACCGAAAAAAGTGATCTTACCCGTCCGGCAAGGTTCTATATTGGAAATCGTTTTTAGTGTAGTCGATTTGCCTGCACCATTACTGCCGAGCAGAGTGACAATCTGCTTGTCACGCACATCGAAACTGATGTTGTGCAAGGCGCGAATATTGCCGTAGTATGTGTCAACATTTTCTACCTTAAGTACGACTTCATTTGATTCGCTCATTAGACTGCCTCCTCTTCATCTTCTTTTCCGAGGTATGCTTCAATAACCAACGGATTGGCCTGCACCTCTGCCGGAGTTCCCTCGGCAATCTTAGTGCCAAAGTTGATAACGATAATTTGTTCCGCAACTTCCATGACCAGGCTCATATCGTGCTCAATCAGGAAAACCGTGATTCCCAGCTCATCGCGGAAACGACGGATGAGACGAATCAAATCGTTCTTTTCCTCCCGGTTCAATCCGGCTGCCGGCTCATCCAGCAGCAGCAGTTTCGGCTGGCTGGCCAGAGCACGCGCCCACTCTACCCGGCGCTGGTTACCATAAGACAGATTCTTGGCAATTTCATCTTTCAGATCCAGAATGCCGATGAAGTCCATTGCTTTTTCGGCAATTTCTTTCAGTTTGGCTTCCTCCCTGCGCTCGGAGGGAGTGCGGAGCATCGCACTGCCGACGAATTTTTTGCCTAGTCTATGGCAACCGCTCAAAACATTATCCATTACCGTCAGATTATTGAACAAACGGACGTTCTGGAATGTGCGGATGATCTTTCTGTATGTAATGAGATAGGGACGCAAATTCAGCAGTGATTTGCCCTCAAAGAGGATTTCACCTCTGGTTGCTTTGTAGAAGCCTGTCAAGCAGTTAAAGGCTGAAGTCTTGCCGGCACCGTTCGGTCCGATCAATGCCGTGATGGAGCCCTCCTCAACAACAAAGTCCAATGAATCAACAGCGACAATACCGCCGAAGATCATGGTTAAATCTGTAACTTCCATTAATGCCATTTGATATCTTCTCCTTTCGTTCTCACAGCCCTACCGGCGACGACGCTTATCCGGCCACAGTCCCTGCGGACGGAAGATCATCGCGATGATGAGAGCTACGCCGAAGATCAGCATTCTGTATTCACCGATATCACGGAAGATTTCCGGGAAAATCGTAAAGAAAGCTGCGCCGGCCATAACGCCAGGTACTTTACCCATGCCACCGAGAACTACGGAGAGTAGGATATTGGTGGATTGTTGGAACTGGAAGCTGTTGGGAGAAATGGCGGCCATCTCCATAGCATAGAATGCGCCTGCCAAGGCCCCTAGTATCGTGCCCACAATGAAGGCCCATAGTTTGTAGTTAACGACATTGACACCCATAGCTTCGGCAGCATCCTGATCCTCACGCACATAGGCCAGAGCGCGTCCGAAGCGAGAGTCTTTGATACGATTGGATATTACTACGAATATGATAACAAGGACGATAAACAGATAGTACCACATCCAGATCTTGGTCAACCTGATGCCAAAGAGGGAGGGACGGGGGATACCGGAAATACCGGAAGCGGAACCCGTAAACTCCAGATTGCGGGCAACAATTCTGACGATTTCACCGAAGCCTAGTGTAACAATGGCCAGATAGTCACTGCGTAAACGCAGTGTCGGTCCGCCGATGACAATGGCGGCAATAAAACCGGTTACAACAACCACGGGCAGTGTTAACCAGAAGTTCCAGCCAAAGTTCTTGACTAGAATTGCTGAGGTATAGGCACCGACGGCAAATTTTGCCGCATAGCCGAGGTCAATCAGGCCGGTAAAGCCGACAATAATATTACAGCCGAGCGCCAGCAGCATATAGAACATAGCATTCCAGGCAATTTGCAGGATATAGTTGTTAGCCCAGAGCGGCACAGTCAGCACAAAGGCCGCCAGAGCACCGAAAATTACAATCCTGACCGCGAGCGGGTCTGTAACTCTGTAGAAAGCATCGGCCATTTTGTCAATCGCTCCCAGGAAACCACTGCGATGCCCTGTTGTCGGGGTTGGATCACATGGATTGGTTGACTCAGTGACAACGACTTTTTCAACATTCAGATCATTTGTTTTATTTTCCATGGCTACATCCTCTCTACTTCAGTCTTGCCCAAGAGACCGGTCGGCTTGAAGATCAGCATCAGAATCAACAAGACAAAAGCAAAAACATCTTTCCAGGAAGAACCAAATACTTGTGTACCGGCGGCCTCCAGCAATCCCAGAAGTATACCGCCGAGCATAGCGCCCGGAAGGGATCCGATACCGCCGATAACAGCCGCAGTAAAGGCTTTCATGCCCATGATATAGCCCATAAAATATTGGATATTGCCATAGTAGACACAGTGCATAACGCCCGCCACCGCTGCCAGAGCAGAACCGATGAAGAAGGTGAGACCGATGATCTTATTGACATTGATGCCCATCAGACGACAGGTAGGCTTATCCAAGGCAATGGCGCGCATCGCTTTGCCCCAAATGGTAGTTGAAATGAACCAAGTCAATACGATCATCAGAGTTGCCGTAATACCGAGCAGGACTAACTGGATCCATGTAATGGTAATATTGCCAAAAGTAATGCCTGCAGTTGGATCGACTCCATGGATAAAGAACATGAATTCACCATTGGTGATTACCATCACGGCGTTATAAAGGACCAATGACATACCAATGGCTGTAATTAATAGCGACATGCGCGGTGCGTCCAGCAGCGGCCGATAGGCTACACGCTGAATGAGAAAACCCAGTGCGCCGCATAAAAACATGGCCGCCAACATGGCCAGAATGATACTGAGCCAACCGGTACCCAGAGTTCCCGAGATCGCGCCGAAGACAGCGAAGCCGATGAAAGCACCGGTCATGTAGACGTCACCATGAGCAAAGTTCAAAAGTTTAATAATACCGTAAACCATTGAATAGCCTAGAGAGATCAGGGCATAGAAAGAGCCCGTGATCAGACCATTCATAAGTTGCTGAATAATTACCTCACCTGTAGATAACATTCGATTATCACCACCTAATCATATGCATAAAAAAAAAGCGAATGGGCGCTACTGCGCCCATTCATTAAAAATTACCATTAGGGCAGATCGATACGAACGAATTTGCCATCCTTGATCTGTACGATCATGAAGTTGGACTGTGCCAATTCACGGTTATCTGCGAACTTGATTAAGCCGGACATGCCCTGGTACTCGATATTTTGCAGAGTATCACGGACTGCCTCGAACTCAATTGTGCCTGCTTCTTCAATTGCAGCTTTCAGCAGATAAATCGTGTCATAGCAGAGTGTGGAATATCCGCCCGGAGGCAGACCGTACTTCGCCTCGTACTTAGCGACATATTCCTCACCGCCTTCGGCCAGTTCAACATAGGGTGGGGAGGTGACATAAACACCTTCTCCTGCCGGGCCGCTGCCGGTGATCAGGTCGACGGAAGAGGAGCCGTCACCGCAGACGATATAGCCTTCATAGCCGCCCTGACGGAGCTGCTTGATGACGTTGGAGCCGTCTGCGTGGTAACCGCACCAGTAAACCAGTTCGGCACCGGCGTTGCGGATAGCTGTGACGATAGCCGATACGTCAGGAGCTTGCTTCTCCATAACCTGGACGGTCACAACCTCAAAGCCTTGGCCGGGTGCCTCGCGCTCAACGATATCAGAGAGATTCTTGGTATANTCATCGCCCTGGTGGATTGTGGCGAGCTTTGTGACCTCGAGATGCTTGGCGAGATCCATCAGCGTTTGGGCACCGTGAGTGCCTGGGCTGTTGATCATGAAGCTCTGGTTCAGATTCAGGTCGGTAATATTGGTCGAGTTTGCTGCTGAGATCAGCATGATCTTGTCGGCATCATAGAACTGCTGCAAGGCCGGGATGGTTGCTCCGGAGCAATAACCGCCGACTATGAAGTCAGGGTCGCCTGACAGGATCTTGGATGCTGCCGTAGCTGCCTGAGCGGCGTCGCAAGCATCATCTTCCTGTGCCAGAGTAAAGGTATAACCACCCATGAAGCCGCCGGCTTCGTTGATCTCATCGACAGCCATCTGATAGGAGTTGAGCATGTCTTTGCCGTAGTAGGCTTCCGGACCAGTGGTAGGTACCAGGACACCTAATTTGAGTTCACGGGCTTCGCCTGAAGGCTCTGCGGGCTCATCTCCACCATCATCCGGTGCATCAGTTGCGTCTGCTTCCGGAGCTTCAGTCTCATCTCCCTCAGCAGCCGGAGCTTCGGTTTTTGCCGGTTCATCTTTCTTTGCACAACCCATAGCCAGGACACTGAAAGCCAGGATCAGGGCGAGCAATAGGAACCATTTTCTTTTCATTTTGCAATTTCCTCCTCTCATTTATGCATTATTTTCCCAATGCACAATGAAATTATTATGACAGGGACAAATTCCTGTCAACAAAACATAGGGAATAATCATAATATAACTATATATAATTTTCCCTAAAAACCTGGAACAATTTTATCAGTAACAGCGTAAAAATGCAAGCAAATTGCAATAGTCGCTAGAGATAAAGCTATACTAGGCGTCAAAGCGATATCGAAAAGAATCCAGTTTGTGTTATTCTGTGCTTGATAGCCAGATTGACAAGCCGCTACAAGAAAAGTGGGATAGAGCATGATTTATTTTGATAACAGCGCCACCACACTGATGAAGCCACCCGAGGTGCCTGCAGCTGTCAAATATGGCATCGAATCTTTTGGCAATGCGGGCAGGTCGTTTCATGAGCCTATGCTGCTGGCGAATCGGGCGATTTACCGCACACGCGAACTGATAGCACAACTGATCGGTCTGGCCGATCCGCTGGGAGTGGCATTCACTTCCTCTGCTACCGAAAGTCTCAATCTGGTCATTCAATCCCTAATTGAAACCGAAGATCATGTTATAACTTCAGTGGCGGAGCACAATTCCGTCCTGCGTCCGCTCTATCTCAGAGGTTGTCGTCTAAGCTTCATCGAATGCAATGAGGCAGGAGAGTTGCTAATAGACAGCATTGGTCAACTAATTACTCCCGCTACTAAAGCCGTAGTGATCTCGCATGGCTCCAATCTGACCGGCAATGTGATTGATCTCGATGCCGTCAAACAGATCTGCACTGAGCACGAGCTCCTACTGGTCGTAGACATTTCTCAGACTTTCGGTTCTTGTCCCATAACAATCGACCAGGCGGATGTCTTCTGCTTTACAGGTCATAAGGGTCTGTTCGGGCCCCAAGGAACCGGAGGTATCATTGTCGGACAACCCCTGAACTTCAGATTGGTCAAGACAGGAGGCTCGGGGGATAACAGCTTTGCGGCTTTCCAACAGCAGGAGATGCCGGATATCTTTGAAGCGGGAACCTTGAATGCACCCGGTATTTATGGCCTGGGCGCGGGCGTGGAGTTTCTGCTCCAAGAGGGCAGGGAAAAAATCAGAAATCGCGAGTACGCCCTGACGAACAGCTTCTATCAGGCGTTGAAGGATCTACCCGAACTGGTTTTCTACGGCAATTATCAGGCGGCGGACAGACTCCCCCTGGTGTCACTCAATCTACAAGGCATTTCCTCGACGGAAGTTTCAACCAGGCTCTGGCAACAGTATCACATTGCTACCCGAGCCGGAAGTCATTGTGCTCCCCGTCTGCACCAACATTTCGCCACGGTTGACCAGGGCATAGTTCGCTTTTCCTTTTCTTACTTCAATACCGAAGCGGAAATTGAACAGGGCATTAGCGCCCTTAAAAACCTAATAAAGGAGATGTATTAAAAATGGCCTATATAATTACATTCCACAGCACCAATAACGCCATCAAAGCGGAGAAAACTCTACTGGATGCCAAATTGGACATTCAGGTTGTACCTTTGCCAGCCGTCATCAGTGCCGGCTGCGGCATCTGCTTGCAGGTCGGCACAGCTGAGCTGGACCGGGCTCTGACACTTCTAGCCCGGCACGAAATCGAGCATAGCGAAGTATATGCCCACAAGAATGCCGGCAATCAGGTCTCATATGAGCTATTCACAAACGACCATGCAACGAAGGCGCCACCGGTTAGTACCGCGGCTTCAGATGAGTTATCAGTCTTGACAGAGGACAGCGCCAAGCATTATACGGTAGTTATCAGCAGTGACAGCATGGGGCAAGGATCAGAGGAGTTGGGGCAGATTCTCAGCAAAAGCTATCTGCACGCACTGACAGGCATGGAACAATTGCCGGACAGCATTATTTTCTACAATAGCGGAGTCCGCCTGGTTACCGACGATTCTAATGCCCTGGAAGATCTCAATACTCTGGCGGCCGCCGGTGTAGATATTCTCTCCTGTGGCACCTGCCTCAATTTCTTTCAGTTGGAAGACAAAATGGCGGTGGGCAGGGTGAGCAATATGGCCGAGATCTGTAACAAAATGATCTCCGCCCGCCACCTGGTCAGAATCTAAACGCATAGACACCGGTAATTAGACAATCTGCCACCCAATACAAAACACAAAAAAGACATATTAATGTGTTAATACTGTTTTATATTTGATATGGAGGCCGGGATTTGTTTTTCCGGCCGTTCATACAGGGAGGCTCCTGCTGATGAAAAAGAATATCCTGATCGCGGACGATAATCAGGAGATTACGCGCATACTGGCAGACTATGTCCGCCATGAAGGTTATATCCCCCATATTGCCGCGGATGGTGAGATGGCACTGAAGATTTTTGCTGATCAAGAGATAAACTTAATTTTGCTGGATGTCATGATGCCGAAAATGGATGGCTTTGAAGTTTGCCGTACCATCCGCAGAGAATCTTCTGTGCCCATTATCATGGTTACCGCTCGCGGCGATGATTTCGAGCGCATACTCGGGCTGGACATCGGCGCTGATGACTATATCGTCAAACCGTTCTCGCCGGCGGAAGTAATGGCCAGAGTGAGAGCAATTTTGCGCCGCGTCGAGAATCACGAGGAGCAGAAACGTCTGGAAATAGCTGACCTGGTGATTGAAGCTGATCAGAACCGGGCCTTTATCAACGGCAAGAAAATCAATTTGACCGTCAAAGAAGCAGAGCTGCTCTATCTTTTGGCTTCCAATCCCTCCAGGGTTTTTACCCGTGATATGCTGCTGGATCAGCTCTGGGGTTATGACTACTACGGCGATGCCAGGACGGTTGATTCACATATTAAAAGACTACGGGCTAAACTTGATATCGGACATCCCGGCTGGGATATCTCTACGGTCAGAGGTCGAGGTTATCAATTTGAGCTTTTTGATCAAGCTGATTAGGTAGATAAATACTATGCTAAAAGGATTTATTAGCCGCAAATTGCAGCGTCAATGGGTATTCTATTTTGTGCTCCTGCTGTTGGTTTTTGCCACGCTTTCGACTCTGGTCTACACTCTGTTTTATCGCAAATATTTGCTTAAAACTCTGCAGGATGAATGGCAGATCAGAGGCCGTCGTATAGCAGCCACACTGTCGGAACATAGTGCCAGCTGGGAGACCCAAGGCATGCCGATGGAATCGCAGGGCCATGGTCGAGGACAAGGTCTCGGCCAAAACCGGAACGAGACGCATCAGCGGCGCAAAAATTTGGGTCAGTACAAGTTGTTTCGTAATTCCTATCTTAAAATGCTCAATGCTGCCATGCAGGCAGATATCTGGGTGCTGGACTGTAACAGTAATATTATCTCGCTGGGCGAGGATAGCGCCTATGCTTTTTCCGAACTGCCGGCAGATGCGGTCAGCAATTTGGATTTGAATCTACAGGGTCAGGAAACTGTGACTACCGATTTTTCTAATTTTCTGGGCACTCCGACCCTGACTTTGGGTTTTCCGATTATCGAAACGGGAAATACAATTCAGAAAGCTTTATTGCTACATGTGCCACTTAATGAAATCCCCATCCTTTATCGTTCATCTTTGTTGGGTTTTTCCACTGCTTCTCTGATCGCTATTGTCTTGGTTTTACTTATGGCTTTGCTTTTATCCCGGCGCTTCATTGTGCCGATCAAGAGGATTCAGGATACCACCGCACGTCTGGCGCTGGATGATTACAGTGCCAGAACCGGCTACGACAGACCGGACGAACTGGGCGAGCTGGCACGAGAAATCGATATTCTGGCCTGCAGGCTGCAGACCGCTCAGGAGAATAGAGAACAGGAAGACAATTTACGCCGGAGCTTTATCTCGGAAATATCTCATGAGCTGAGAACACCGGTAGCTGTGATCAGAGGTTCAATTGAAGCCTTATCTGACGGGATCGTTAGAACGGAGGAAATTCCGGATTATATAGATAATATTAAAAACGATATCAAAGCGCTGGACCGCCTGGTCAATGATCTGCTGGAGCTGTCTCGACTGGATCATAAGGAATTCTCACTGGATCTCAGTACGGTCAGATTGAGCGATGTTGTGGCTGATGCGTTGAGGAGTATCCGGCACTTGGCGGCAGAAAAGACGGTTGAGCTGGTATCCGAGCTGGATCAAGACCTGGTTGTGGAAGCCGACTATGGCAGGATCCGTCAATTGTGCCTAATTCTACTCGACAATGCGCTGAAATATTCTCCGTCCGGAAGTAAGATCGAGATTATATTAGAAGCATCTCCAACAGGAGATGCAGTCCTGTCTGTTACCGATTATGGCGAAGGTATGTCTGAAGAAGTCAAGAAAAATATTTTTGATCGTTTTTATACTGCCAAAAAGAAAAACCGGGACATAGGTCTGGGTCTGACGATTGCCGCCAGTATTGCCAAACGGCACGGTATGACCATGGAAATTGATTCTCAGCTTGGCCAGGGTTCGGCATTCAGGCTGCTAATACCGAAATCCCTTCTAAAAAACACTTAAAAGACATATTAATTACCTACAAAGGACATGTAGCATCTATATCCTGAAGTCAGATCAGATGGCGATAAGACATCTGCGAGGAAAGGAGTTCAAAATGAAAAAGCATTTTGGCAAAAAAATAATATCTTTAATGGTAATTCTGATACTGACTTTGGTTTTAATCTTACCCTCCACAGAGATATTAGCCCGGGGAGATACAGAGCCGGCAGCTACTGAAGTGGCAGAGACAACTGTACCGGCCGGCTCGGTCCATCAACGGCGGGAGCGCGCATTAAAAACAGGCAGTAGGATTCCTCCCCGTTTTGAAAATGAGGAAGAGTTCAAAAATGAATTGGGTAAACGCGGTCTGAGCGACGAACAGATTACCGAATATCTGCGTCTGAGAGATGAAAAAAAGGAGCAACGCGGCATCCGTCTGTGCCTGAGAGATCAGAGTTGTGATAATTGTGACCCTGAGAATTGTCCTTATGGCGGCAATCCACCTGCTGATAAGTCCCCCGGTCGCAACAAAAATCAAGCCAATCAAACCTCTGAGGATGACATTGCTCCGATCAGAGGCAGACGCGGCAGAAATGCTCACAACTCAGATAATACGCCCGGACGTGGCAATAGGCGCAATATGAGAGACGATTGCCCGCTGGGTCAAAATTAGGGGACATATAGGTAGCGCCTTCGTCACTCTTACAGCTTGATAAGAAAAAAGGACTGGCTCAAAACACAATTTTGTGTGGCGAGTCAGCCCCTTTTTATATTGGTTTTTAATCAAAACTTCATAATATCTGCAATATATTTTAATTTATGTAATTAAAGGTCAGTTGAAAAGGCTTTGCTAATAAGACATAATGTGGGTTAGCCTTGAACGAGGCTGGGGCTGAAAATCCTCCGCTTTCATCAGTCCGGCGGATTAATTCTAAGTTTTAGTTGATATTCTTTCCGGGATTGAATACCGACTTTACATCTGGAGATATTATGAAAATTAATTATGAGCAACCTCCACGGCCGCCTGCACCGGCGAAACGCAGGCCTGAAGCGGGCAAGGCAGCTCGCCCGCAGCGATCGACAGCCAATGGCGGCAACAATAGAGTTAGATCCACACCTTTGAAACAGGCACGTGTCAGTGTCTCCACATCTCATCCTAACCAGTCTTCCCGACGTAAAAAGCCTTTATTCGGAGATTTGCGCAGACTGCCAATGCAGGCTATGGCAGTTGTTTTAGGTATTTTAATTGTACTGGTCGCTGGTGCCGGCATCTATTACAAAAGCAGACTCAATCTGATCAAAGAACCGGATGAGATCTTTCAGGGTGATCCGAGCTGGTCATTGGAAGATCTGGATGTAGAGGCCGGTGAACCGGATCCGTCGGCAGATGAAATTGAAGCTGCGATGCAGTCTGAGATGGACGCTTTTCTCAAAGAATTCTCAGAAGGTGATGGAGAGGGCGACGCTGAGGCAGAGACAAAGGCAACTGAAAAAACGCTGAAAGTTTCAAGCAGGCCGATTGCCAGCAAGGCCGGCGTCAAAAATTATCTGGTAATCGGCGTCGATTCCCGCGCTAATAATTTTCGGGGTCGATCTGATGCCATGATTGTCGTTTCCATCAATTCCAATACCAAGAAAGTGAACCTGCTGTCCCTCTATAGAGGTACAGCGGTTGTTATTCCCGGCCGCGGCATAGACAATCTTAATCATGCCTATGCTTACGGCGGTCCGAATCTGCTCAAAAAAACGATTGAGCATAATTACCGTTTCAAGATCGACGGCTATGTCGTTTTTAATTTCAGAGCTTTCATAAAATGCATTAATACTTTGGGAGGTGTCAATATCGGTCTGACTGCTGCCGAGGCCAGTAAACTTGGTCTGCCCGGAGCTGGCAGCTATAATCTCAGCGGATCGCAGGCGCTGGCTTTCGCCCGTCTCCGCCGCATTGACTCGGACTTCCGGCGCACCGGCCGTCAACGCCAGGTGATCAATGCGGTATTGAACAAGCTGCGCGGCAGTAGTGCCTCTAGGATCAATGCATTTGTCAATGCAGTTTTGCCCAATATCGGCACCAATATCGGGCATGGCGAGATAACCGGTATTTTGTCCAAAGCGGGTACCTATCTAGGCTATGGGCGCAGAGAGCTGGTGGTACCAGGTCCGGCTCATCGGCGCCGCTACTATAACAAAAGAGGACATGAGATGTGGTCTTATTCCGTAGGACCGACTATCAAGCAGATTAATAATTTCCTCTTTAATTAGGTGCATCACTAGAAATGCCGATTTCCAACTCAGCTCACTCGACCGGATACGACTACGATATTGCCATTATCGGTGCCGGCGTGGTGGGCACGGCAGTGGCATATGAATTATCCTTTTTTCAGCTGAAAACCGTTCTGATCGAGCGTGAGAATGATGTTTCTATGGGCACGAGCAGGGCCAATTCCGCCATTATTCATGCCGGCTATGATCCCCTGCCTCATACTTTAATGGCCAGACTCAATGTCGCCGGCACTGCCCGTATGCCCGAACTTTGTTCCAGATTAGACGTGCCTTATAAGAACTGTGGTTCACTGGTTATCGGCTTTGATGACAATGATCGCGAGATGCTGCGCACGCTTTACCGGCGTGGTCAAGACAATCGAGTGCCTGGTCTGCAATTGCTGGATAGAGATGAAACTTTAAAGCTGGAGCCGCAACTGGCACCGAATATTTGCGGTTCGCTCTGGGCGCCGTCGGCGGGGGTGATTGTCCCCTGGCAGCTCTGTCTGGCTTTTGCTGAGACTGCCGTCAAGGGCGGCTGTGAGCTATTGCGCAGTACCGAGCTGTATGCGGGCGAGAGTCTACCCGGCGGCGGTTTTGCTTTGCAGCTACGACCAACGGCGGAATTTTTCCCCAACCTTGCCGGGCAGAGCCGGGAGATAAGAGTGCGGGCAGTGGTCAATGCTGCCGGCGTCTATGCTGATCTGATGCACAATCTGATTGCTGATGCAAGCTTTAAGATCAGACCTTGCCGGGGCGAGTATTTCCTACTTGACCGTGATACGCCGGGCAGGGTAGAGAGAATAATTTTTCAGTGCCCGGATCATAGGGGCAAGGGTATAGTTGTTTCGCAGATGGTGCCGGGCAATATTTTGGTCGGCCCTAATTCCCATTATCAGGATTCCCGTTCTGATACCAGAACGAGCAGAGAGGCATTGGCTGAAGTGCAAGCCGGTGCCAGGCGTTCTCTTCCCGGTCTGCAGTTCGGCGACAATATCCGCAGCTTCGCAGGCATTAGAGCGAATAGTACGGTTGATGATTTCATTATCGGCGAGGTTCGTCCCGGTTGGATCGATGCCGCTGGTATCCGCTCTCCCGGACTGTCCTCAGCCCCGGCTATCGCAACCATGGTGGTTGGATTATTACAAGATACTTTGCGGGAAGACTTTGAGCGACGTGACTGGCAACCGACCCGCAAGCGGAACCGTCTGACTGAGCTTACACCCTCGGAACGGCAAGAGCTGATTGCCAGGGAGCCTCTGTACGGACGCATTATCTGTCGTTGCGAAACTGTCAGTGAGGGTGAAATTGTGGCGGCTTTGCACAGTCCTGTTCCGGCACTGTCTTTAGATGGCGTCAAACGGCGCACCGAGGCCGGCCTGGGTCGCTGTCAGAGCGGCTTTTGCGGTCCCAGAGTATTGGAGATCATCAGCCGCGAGCTGGGAATCCCGGCCACGGAAGTGATCCTGGATCGCCCGAATAGCAAGATTCTGACGGACAAAATGGCCGGTACTCCGGAACCGGATAGTGTGCGCCTCCGTATGCAAAAAGGGAGCGACAGTTTTCCCGGCCCGCCGAGACCGGAGCAGATTAGAGCCGATCAGTCGTCTGATAAGACGGAATATGACCTTGTGGTGGTGGGCGGTGGTCCGGCCGGTCTGGCGGCGGCCCTGGCGGCTAAACGGCGGGGACTGTCGCGCATTTTGCTGGTGGAACGGGATACGGAGCTGGGCGGTATCCTCAATCAATGTGTTCACAATGGTTTTGGTTTGCATTTTTTCCAAGAAGAGTTGACAGGTCCCGAATATGCCCAACGCTTTATTGAGCGATTGACGGGACAGGATATTGAGCTGGCACTCGATACTATGGTGTTGGATATCGGTGCGGATCGAACACTGCAAATGATCAGCCGGGATCGGGGCTGGCGGCAAGTTGTGGGCCGGAGCATCGTTCTGGCCATGGGTTGCTGGGAACGCACCCGCGGTCCGATTGGCATTGCCGGCACCAGACCGGCGGGTATTCTGACTGCCGGTACGGCTCAGCGCTATGTCAATCTGGAAGGCTATCTGGTCGGCAAAAGAGTGGTTGTCCTGGGATCGGGCGATATCGGCTTGATTATGGCGCGTCGGATGGTGCTTGAAGGGGCAGAGGTTCTGGCCTGTGTAGAGATCATGCCGTATTCGAGTGGGTTGACGCGCAATCTCGTGCAATGTCTGGCGGATTTTGATATTCCGTTGCTGCTCTCCAGTACAATTACGGAGATCCGAGGTCAAGAGCGGGTGGAAGCAGTGGTAGTGATGTCCGTGGATGAGAACAGACAGCCGATCCCGGGTACGGAGCAGGTTTTTGAGGCTGATACGGTCTTGCTTTCGGTTGGGCTGATCCCGGAAAATGAGCTGAGCAAATGTGCCGGTGTACAGCTGGATGAGCTGACCAAGGGACCGTTGGTATTTGCGGATATGGAGACCAGTGTGCCGGGTATTTTCGCCTGTGGCAATGTGGTGCAAGTGCATGATCTGGTCGACTTCGTGACAGAGGAGGCTGAGCGGGCCGGTAGTGCCGCAGCGGATTTTGTCCTGAAATCGAAAGCAGCCGTATCTGAGCCCGGCGCTGCCTATAATGATGCTGCTAACGCTGATGCCATCGGTACTGATGCTCTCGGAACCGATGTTCTCAGCAAGGCAAAATATTATGAAATTACCGCCGGCAGCGGCTTATCCTATATTGTTCCCCAGCGACTGCGAGCCGGTTCGACTGGCACTTTACTCTGCCATTTCCGGGTTAATCGGATATTCGATGGTGACTACAGAGTTCAGCTGAGTGTGGGTGATCAGGTAATCGCTAGCTTTAAGCGCGATTTTATGCTGCCGGGCGAGATGGAACAGCTAAGTATTCCGGAGGTTCTGGTACGTCGGATTGACGGTGACGTAACAGTCAGGGTCGTTCCGGGGGAATAATGCAGTGGCGGCATTGTCACGGAAGGGGGGTTAGCTGCCTTAGGCCTTTCCAGGGGCAATGTAAGACGCAGGGTCCGGCCGGTGATCGGGCAGAAATAACAGATGCAAAGTGTTAGAGCTTCGGGCCATATGGCACAGATTTTACAGATTTTAAGGTAGATAATTAGTATACTAATATAATAAAAATGAATACTAAAGGATAAGTGAAGACAATGGAATTGGTTCAGGTTATCTGTACACTGTGTCCGCGCGGCTGCCAGCTCAGGGTCAATCCGGAAACATATTTTGTCACAGGCAATCAATGTCCCAATGGTGTCGATTATGGCAGAGAGGAACTGCAACGCCCGCTACGTACGGTTACCGGTACGGTCGGCGTGGAGAGCGGCAGACTGCGCCGCCTGCCGGTCAAGACCGAGGAGCCTGTGCCCAAAGAACAAATTCCGGCAGTGATGGAGGCTATTCGCGAAATTGTAGTCCGTCCGCCGATTGCTGTCGGTGAAGTGATTATGCCGAATGTGGCCGGAACCGGGATTAATCTCGTAGCCACTCGTAAGCTCACGGCTGAATAACTGTGTGTAATCTGCAGCAGGGACTGAGCAGAGCTGAGGATTATGCGCTGCGTCCCCTGGCGTTGTTAATTTAGTATTTGATTTCCTGTTTTTCTACTTCCCAATACATCTAATAATATCGTGTGTTGTACCGCTTTGCCTCGGCAGGGTGGCAGATAAAATTCGCCTTGAAATTCAAAAATTGACGCTTGACTCCCTCGGAGAAACCTGTTAAGATATTGAAAGACAAAGAAAGTCAAAGTCAAAGAATTGGTGAGTGAAGTCATTTATGACAGCAGAAATAATTGCAATAGGATAACAGGCTTAGGGTAGTAAGGCTGGAATAGCGAAACAGAAATATTAAGGAAATTAGGAGTGACGAGCGGCTGGCTCCAATAAGAAGTGTAGGTGAGAAAATGTCCAATATTAGTGACCGCATCGAACGTATGATTGATGAACTGCTGGATCAGCATGATGGCATTGTCGAGATTTCCCGCAATAAGCTGGCGCAAGAAATCCGAGTCGTGCCCTCACAGATCAGCTATGTGCTGACTACTCGTTTTTCCAACAGTCACGGTTATGTGGTAGAGAGCAGGCGCGGCGGCGGCGGTTCGATCACAATTAAGCGCATCAGCACCTCGACAGCGGCACAAGCGCTGTGGCATCTGATCAAGGAGATGCCGGACTATCTCTCGCAGCAGGAAGCCTGCCAGATTATCGCCAATCTGCGGCGCTCCGGTCTGCTGGACGAGGAAATGGCTGAGATATTCAGAGCGGCGATGGCGGATCAGGTCTTTGCGGATATTGACCGCCGATTGGCCGATCAGTTGCGCTGTCAAATCCTGCGCAATATGCTGGCCACTTTGGCTACATTAATCTAAGGGAGGACGAAATTATGCTCTGTGACCATTGTCATGCTAATGAAGCAAATATACAGATGCGCCTGACGCGCAATAATGAAACCACGGATCTCAATCTCTGCCCGGCCTGTGCAGCCAAGTTGCAGTCCGGCGGCGGTGCCTTCCCGCCCTTGTTCGACTCCTTTTTCAGCCACGGCTGGTCCGGTCCCAATCTGATTGGCACGGCGTTATTCGGCTCGGAAGCCGGCAGGCAGGCAGAACAGATCAGACACTGTTCCCACTGCGGTCAAAGTTATCAGGACTTCCGCACCACGGGTCTACTCGGTTGCAGCCACTGCTACGAGACTTTCCGTCCCTGGTTGGAGCAGGTGCTGAAACGTGTCCAGCGAGACACCAAGCATGTCGGCCATTTGCCGGGACAATCTGATCAGTCTGTAGTTGTATCGAAGGTGGCACCGGATCGTCCGGCACACTGTGTTGGGACATCACCCGCTGCGGAGACGGAGCCGACAGATGAGTTGAGCAGACTGCGTTTGCAATTGGCAGAGGCAGTTCAGAACGAAGATTATACGCTAGCTGTCGGTCTGCGCGATCAGATCAAGGCAGCACAGGATGCGGCTGCGAAATCACTACCGGTACCGGAGCAAGAAGAACAGGAGCCGGCGGCAGATCAGCCGACGGCAGATTAGGAGATAATTATGGCTTGGTATATCGAAGCAGGACCTCAGGAAAATGTTGTTCTGTCCAGTCGCGTCAGAATTGCTCGCAATCTGCAAGAGCTGCCCTTCCCCAACCGTCTGAATCCGGAACAAGCGGCAGCGGTAGAAAAGCAGATCGAGGGCTGTTTTCTCAGTCTCTATCCCAGCCAGTCTCGAGCAGACTGGAATATCGTCAGACTGGCGGAGTTGGAGGATATGCAGCGGCTGGCACTGGCTGAGAAGCATTTTTTGTCCAGGCGGATGTTGGAGCCAGGTTACAACAAGACACTGATTATCAGCAAGGATGAGAGCCTGAGCATGATGATATTGGAGGAAGATCATCTGCGCATTCAGGCCATGTCTGCCGGGCTTGATCTGGAGCAAGCCTATCGCTCGGCGTCAGATTTAACCTGCAAACTGGAGGCGAAATTGCCTTTGGCCTGGGATGATCAATTCGGCTTCCTGACGGCCTGTCCTACCAATACCGGCACCGGTCTCAGAGCCTCGGTCATGCTGTTTTTGCCGGGCTTGATCCGCACGGATCAGCTCAGATATCTGACGGATATCTTAGGCAAGGCAGGCTATGCTGTCCGCGGCAGCAACGGTGAAGGCAGCAAGGTTGAGGGTTACCGGGTACAGATCTCCAATCAGATGACGCTGGGACTCGCGGAGAGTGAGATTTTGCAAGATCTCAATCATCTGGTCAAAGACTTGATCCAGAAAGAACAGGAAGCCAGACGGCAGCTGCAACGGGCAGATAGTACCGGTCTGGAAGACCAGGTCTGGCGGGCCAAGGGTATCTTGGAGAATGCAAGGCGTATCAGTTTTGAGGAGGCCTGCGGTCTTTTAGCTGAGTTGAGATTGGGAATCGGGCTGGGGATTATTGAACAGCTGCCACTGACTGCGCTAAACCGTATTGACGCCAATATCGGCCCGGCCAGTTTACAGCAGATCAGCGGCAAACCGTTGTCCGCTGCAGAGAGAGATCAGGTCAGAGCACGGTTAATCCGGGATGAATTGCTGGGCGCAGAGCGTCATTCAAAATAACGGCAGTATTTTGACTTAATAATAATGGCAGTCGCTGCGGATCGCATTAGGAACGGCAACCGGTAAGCGCCGGTTGTCCGACCGGGTGACGGTCTGAGAGTGGGCGCCTTCGTTATATAAATTGTGAGGAAAGGGTAGGAATAAATAGATGATGATAAGATTTTCCAGGAGAGCAGGAGCGGTGCTGGGTTTGGCCTGGCAAAAAGCCAAATCTTACCAGCTGGATTATATCGGATCCGAGCATTTGCTGGCCGGTATTCTCGAAGAGGGTGGACTGGCGGCTTCGCTATTGAATGAGGCGGGGTTGACGTCGGAACTGGTGGATAAAAATCTGACCAGTCTGGCGCAGCGTGAGCCGGTGGAACAGGAAGAGCCGGAGGATCTGGACGGCAATATGTTGGTCAATATGATGACTCCGCGCACCAAGCAGGTGATCAATCTGGCGGCGCGGGAAGCTCAGGCCAGAAGATCCAATGTGATCGAGCCGGAATATCTGCTGCTGGCGCTTCTGCGCGAGGGTCAGAGTGTGGCCGTGCGCATTATGCAGGCGGCAGGAATTTCCATTCGTGAACTGTATCAGGCGGTGAGCCAGATTCTAGCCACTCGAGAAGAGCCTTTGTCACCGGAGTCTGAAGCTGCGGGAGGCGGTATGCCCGGGATGTCCGGAGCAGGAGGGGGAATGCCCGGTACTGCATCCGGCAAAACTGGCCACAGCAAAACACCGACGCTGGATAAGTTCAGCCGCGACCTGACAGCTATGGCACGAGAAGGCAAGTTCGATCCCATTATCGGCCGCAATGAAGAGATTATCCGCGCGGAGCAGATTCTCTGCCGCCGGACTAAGAATAATCCGGTTCTGATTGGTGAACCCGGAGTCGGTAAAACGGCGATCGCCGAAGGTATAGCGCAAAAAATAGTCAGCGGGGATGTGCCGTCGTTATTGCAGGGCAAGCGATTGGTATCGCTTGATCTGACCGGTATGCTGGCAGGTGCCAAGTATCGTGGTGAGTTTGAAGAGCGTCTGAAGAAAGGCATTGACGAGGCGATTGCCGAGGGGGATATCATTCTCTTTATTGACGAGCTCCATACCATTGTGGGTGCGGGAGCCTCGGAGGGTTCGATTGATGCTTCCAATATCCTTAAGCCGATGTTGGCCCGAGGTGAGATGCAGGTGATCGGTGCGACCACCATCAACGAATATAGGAAATACATTGAAAAAGATGCCGCGCTGGAGAGACGCTTCCAGCCGATTATTGTGGAGGAGCCCAGTGAGGAAGATGCGGTTCAGATTCTGCTGGGGCTGAGACCTCATTATGAGGATCATCACCAGGTCAGAATTTCTGATGAAGCGATCGAAGAGGCGGTAAAGCTTTCGACCCGCTATATCCAGGATCGTTTCCTGCCGGATAAGGCGATTGACCTGATTGACGAGGCCGCAGCCAAGCTGAGACTCAGCCATTCTCCCGATCTGTCGCAGCTGAAGCAGAGTGAGAGTGAGCTGATGCAAGTGCTGGAGGAGAAACAGAAAGCTGTCGCGGCGGAGAAATTTGAGGAAGCAGCTGAACTGAAAGAACGCGAAGATAAGCTGAAGGAGCAGTTGGAGACTCTCAAGTCCAAGCCTGCTGCTACTGAGCGCAAGGACTGGCCGGTGTTGCATGCTGATCTGATTGCGGGTATCGTGTCCAGTTGGACCAAGATTCCGGTTACCAGACTGACGGAAACCGAGCAGGAGAAGCTCAAGAATCTCGAAGCTGAGCTGAGCAAGAGAGTGATCGGTCAGCAGGAAGCTGTCACGGAAGTGGCGAAGGCCATTAGGCGTGGGCGTCTGGGTCTGAAAGATCCTAATCGTCCGACCGGCAGTTTTATCTTCCTCGGTACGACCGGTGTCGGTAAGACGGAGCTGGCAAAAGTGCTGGCGGAAGTGATGTTCGGTTCGGAGAATGCCATGATCAGACTGGATATGTCCGAGTATATGGAGAAATTCGATGTCTCGAAGCTGATCGGCTCGCCGCCAGGCTATGTCGGCTACGAAGAGGGAGGTCAGCTGACGGAGAAAGTCCGCCGCCAGCCCTACTCGGTAATTTTGTTCGACGAGATCGAAAAAGCGCATCCGGATGTTTTCAATGCTCTGCTCCAGATTCTGGAGGACGGGCGCTTGACCGACAGTCAGGGTCGCACGGTTAACTTCAGGAATACGATCGTGATCATGACTTCGAATATCGGGGCTCGCCTGCTCACGACCTCAGCCGGTCGCCGGATTGGTTTTGGTATGGCAGCAGATGATGGCGATGAGGCAGAGCAAGCTGCGCCTATGTACGGCGGCAAGACCTACGAGGAAGCTAAAGAGCTGGTGATGGACGAATTGCGGAAGACCTTTCAGCCGGAGTTTATCAACCGCGTAGACAGTATCGTCTTCTTCCATATGTTGGATCAAGATGCCATGGAGAAGATCGTGGATATCATGCTGGCCAATCTGGTTGCCAGGATTGCTGATCTGGGTATCCGTACCGAGGTGACACCGGCCGCCCGCAAGTGGCTGGCCACCAAAGGCTACAAGCCTGAATACGGTGCCAGGCCGCTGCGCCGCCTGATCCAGTCCGTGGTCGAGGATAATTTCTCCGAGGCACTGCTGGATGGCGTGGTTCAATCTGGTGATGTGGCCGAAGTCGATGTCGAAGACGATAAAATTGTCATCCGCCGTCTCAATCAGCGGGCAGAGGCGGAAGCGGAGACGGAAACGGAGAATGTAGCGGACGCTGCCGCGGGCAAAACGGAAAAGGCTGTGGCAGAGAAGAAAGATGATGCAGCAGCCGAGGCGGCTGAAACCGTGCCCACGGAACCAACAGAATCAGACGAAGGCGCTCAGGACTGACCGGAGCAGCCTTCGTCAAAAAATTACGGTGATGCTTAGAATTAATTAAGAGTAACTTTCATAAATAATCCTTGTAAGCGAATTAAGGGGGGTGTCTCCATCTTGGTGTGCACCCCCTTTTTTCTTTCATACTGAGGTTTTCCCATATAACATCACTCTATTTCGAGATATTCAATATTTTTAATTTTCTCGAAATAGATTTTTTGAAGCAAATAAATACCGCATCAAGTGGCTTTGTGTACGTCAACAGTAGAGTTAGGCTAATATAATGGTGCTTAGGATGTGAAAGACAGGCAAAGATAAGATGCGGTGAGGCGAAAGTAAGTTCAGCAGATACAAGGTATAATCAAAGGCAAGGCTAAGACAAAGCAAGGAAAAGGCCTATGAGCGGAAAGACCAGACTGTTAATAGTAGAAGACGATATCTTTTTGCAGGACGGCTTGCGGGATTTGCTGACCAGAGATGGTTATGAGGTTCTGTTAGCCGGCAGCCTCAACGAGGCGCGCCTTGGTTTGGCAGAGGGAGATCCCCATCTGCTCATACTTGATGTCGGTTTGCCGGATGGGAACGGCTTTGCTTTTTGTCAGGAGATCAGAGAGCAGGGTTATGAATTGCCGGTGCTGTTTCTGACAGCACGGGATGAGGAATACGAGCTGGTGCGGGGACTGAATGCCGGTGGCGACGACTATCTGTGCAAGCCTTTTCGGGCGCTGGAATTGCTGTCCCGTATCAAGGCCTTGCTGCGCAGGGCGGGGAGCATGTACCAGCTTGCAACCCGAGAGGGTTTAAATTATTCGCGTTTGCAATATGCCGCGGGCGGCCAATGTGTGCAGTTGACGCCGACGGAATTTGCTCTGCTGGAGAAATTTTTGCACAACAGGGGCCAGATTCTGACCCGGGAACAGCTACTGGCATCTATCTGGGATCATGAGGGTCAGTTTATTGATGACAATACCCTGTCCGTCCATATTTCCAGACTCCGAGATAAGATCGGCCGCGAGTCCATAGAAACCGTGCGCGGTATCGGCTATCGCTGGCGGGGTATCTGAATGGAATGGGCATTGGGCATAGCTCTGGTTCTGGGGGCGACTTTTTTGTTTCTATTCCTGCGGGAGCGCCGCAGGCACCGCAAATTGTGCCGGCTGCACGAACAGCTGACCGGCTATATTGAACAGTTTTTGGCGGAGCCGATACAGACCAATTTTTCATTAAAGGACGACGAAGGCGCTAAATTGCAGAATTGCATTGCCAGGCTGCAGGAGGAGATTATCCTCAGCAGAAGCCGCTTGCAGAAAGAGCGTCGGCGCAACCATCATTTTATCGCCGATATTTCGCATCAGCTGAAGACGCCGCTGGCTTCTTTGCGCCTGTATTCTGATCTGGCCGCTGCCGATGGTGCCTCTGCTGCTGATTACAGCGGCAAAATAGTACTGCTGATTGAGCGTATGGAGAAACTGGTCTATCAGCTGCTGCGCTTGGAAAAACTCAGGGCCGGAGCTTATGAACTAAATTATGCAGATGTAGATGTCAGGGAGCTGCTTGAAGAGCAATGGCATGAACTGCTGCCTATGTACCCGGAGTATCGGCTGGTCATTCAGGGAGACTTGCACTTGCGCCTGGATCCGTTCTGGATGCAGGAGGCTTTCCACAATATTCTCAAAAACTCCTGTGAGCAAAAGGCGGAAAAACCGGAGATCCTGGTCAGCCTAAGTCAATCGAAGTCGCTGGCGCATCTGGTGTTTGAAGATTATGGCGGTGGCGTCGATACCTTTGATGTGTCTGAGCTGTTTGACCGTTTTAGCCGTTCAGCTACGGTAGCGGATACCAAAAAGAGTGGCCTGGGGCTGGCCATTACCAAGGCGATTGTGGAAAGTCATCATGGCAGTATCTTTGCGGAAAATACCAAAGAGGGGTTGAGGATTTCTCTCTATCTGCCCATTCATGCCGGGTACAGATCGTATTAGCTGTATTCTCAACGCTTCCGGTCGGCGCACAAGTCGGCACAGCTTATATTAGCCGACTTGCGGGGTGGCTTGCGGCGGCTTATCTTAAGAAAATGTAAGACTATTTACATTTATATGTAAGTTGAGTCTATTAGAGTGGACATATATGCGGCAGGGGGTATTGCTATATGTCCATTTTGTGTTGTGAGGCTTTGACGAAAGAGTATCAAAGCGGAGAGACTAAAGTTCTGGCGATTGATAATATTTCAACAGCCTTTGAGCGCGGGGAATTTTGTGCGATCACCGGCGCTTCAGGCTCCGGCAAATCGACACTGATCCATATGCTGGGGGGCCTGGAATATCCGACTGCGGGCCAGGTATTTTATCAGCAGGAGGATTTGTTCAACTACTCTGATGACCAACTGTCCGTGTTGCGGCGGCGGCGATTCGGCTTTGTGTTTCAGGCTTACAATCTGGTGCAGGAGTTGACTGCATTGGAGAATATGCTCCTGCCTGTCATGTTGGACAAGCAAAAGCCGGATGATGGCTATCTAAAAGAGATTATTGATGTCCTGGGCATAGAAGACCGTTTGAGCCATCTGCCCAGTGCTCTCTCCGGCGGCGAACAGCAGAGAGTGGCTATCGCCAGGGCGCTGAGTAATAAACCGGCGATTGTCTTTGCCGATGAACCTACCGGAAATTTGGATGCTCATAGCGGTCGCGAAGTTTTGTCTTTATTGAAATATGTCAGTACCGAATTAGGCGTAACCTTAATCTTGGTCACTCACGATCTCAATATCGCCGAGCAGGCGGAACGCATCATTCAACTTGAGGATGGCAGAATCACGCGGGATAGCAAAGAAGCTATCGGGGGGTGATGCTGATGAAGAGGGAACCCATCTACAACTTGAAGATTGCTCAGATACTGAAAAATAATATCAAGACACGCAAGAGCCAATATCTGTCACTGATTATGGGTATTATCCTGACTGTAACTTTTATTGCGGTCATGGCTTTACTGATAGGCAGTATTTACAGTTCGGCTAAAGAATATTTTTATTCCAGATTCAGCAAGGCGGATTTTATTTTTGTTGATACTGCGGAGTCAACGGTTCAAGAATTTGTCCGAGACGGTATTGTCACTGACTATGGCGTGGCCAGAGTTATCGGCTATGTTCAACCGGAGGAGCAGGTGTCTGGTGCATATAATAATAGTCCATATGCAGTAGCCAGCCTTGATGCCAGAGCAGAGGAGTATCTGCAACTTGAGTTATTTAGCGGACGCATGCCGGAAAAAACAGGGGAAATCGCTTTAGAAGCATCTGCCTTACGTATGCTGGGCAAAAGCCCGGAGTTAGGTGACGAGATCATTATGCCCCTGCATTTTCTCATTGGGACGGACAAGTTCTCATCGCCGGATCCTGTAGAAAAGCCCTATACAGTTGTCGGTATTGTTAAAGACAAAAACGCAGCTATTATGCAAAGTTTTACAGGTCCCGGTGATATTGGCGATGGGCGTATCCCTTTGGCTTATGTGGCTGCGGCAGAACCCTTGATAGCAGGTACAGTCCCGGCTTTTGTGATCTATTCCAGCCTCGATAAGTCCTTTCAAGCGGAAGTAAAAGGATGGACCAAAAATGATATCCGACAAAAGTTTGGCCTTACAGGACTAAATATGAGCCACGAGCTCGAGATGTATTCAATGGATTTGTTTACTTCGGTTATGTATAGGCGATTTGACTTTGCGATGCCGATTACTCTGGTTGCGATCTTAGCCTGTGCTCTTGTCCTGGCCGCTATCTTTGGTACCCGCAATAGTATGCGTTCCGTCCTGGACAGCAAGAGCAGGCAGATCGCTATGATGCGAGCAGTAGGCGCCACCAGAAGACAGATCGTTACTCTCCAGATGAAAAAGACACTGTCCATAACTACTCTGACCATTCCGCCGGCTATATTATTGGCAGTGCTTATACTCAAGCTGGCCGGCAGATATCTACCGGCAAGCTTTACCTTGTTTTTTCATCCTCTATTATTGCTGGGGATTGTGGTCTTTAGTTTGGTTTTGATTTTCATGACTAATATCGGCCAGGTGGTTAAAGTATCACGGATTCCTCCGATGCAAGCGATACGCAACATAGACCTAGTGCGCAAGCTAAAACGGCATAAAGTGGTCAGCAAGCGTAATTTCTCTCCCAGCCGACTGTTGGCAACCAGAAATACCATCCTCTATAGTGGGCGCCTGCCCGGAATCAGTCTTTTTCTGGCACTGTGTCTGGCGATTGCTATGTATGCGGGCGGTTTGCTTCAGATCAAAATGAACCGAGGAGAGGAATACAAAAACGATTATATCTTACAGCATTATCTTCATCGCTCCCCAGTCATTAACAGTACTTATCAGCGACCGGCTTTTTCGGAAAATGATCTGGATTTCATCAGAAAACTGCCTCTGGTTGACACTGTGCTGGGAATCAAAGAGCTTACTTTGAATCTTGAGGTCAGAGAGGCTACTCCCTATTTTATTATGGATGGTTATGGACCTTTGGGTTTCATAAGTCCGGGTCCCGATGGCTATAGCGGAATGATTGATCCCGACCTATATTATCGAATCAAGGAAAAGTACGGATTTGAGACAGAATTTATACCTTTCACATTGTTGGCCTTGCCCCCGGATGCGCTCCGGGAAATTCTGAAATATAAGGCTGTGAGCGGGGTAGATCTAGCGGCGATCAATGCCGGTCGCTCGGTTATTGTCAATATTCCGATTATGAACGTGACGTATTATGAGGATGGCAGTGCCGGCTGTGGTTTGGGAAATATAACTAATCTTTTTCAGAAGCCAGCTAAAACGACTATTTATGAGAATGATTACTTTCGAGCCGGCGATTCTTTGTCATTGCGCTTACTCCGTACTGATGAAGAATTAGATGAAGCATTCCCTTTTAGGCCCGACGTTAACTTACCGGACCAAGTGGATAGTCTGGCCAGAAGTGTTGAAATCGCCGAGGTCTTTTCCAGCGACTATCCCGATGTCCTAGAACATCGTGTTTTAGGAAACTTTGCAGCTATAACTACCCTTGAGGGCATGGCAAATCTGGGTTTTGACGGTAGCTATTGCGAGATTTTGGTAAACATGCAACCGCGTCTTAGTCAGGAAACAGCAGCCTATGTCGAAACAGCCTTGGAACAGCTGACTTGGCGTGTTCATGGTTCATACCTTGTCAATCAGCGCCAGTTCAGAGAGGCAGCCAGAAAAGAGTTTACTCAGACCTTGATTACCGCTGCCGCAGTCTTTATTGTGTTGGCCAGTATTTGCGGCAGCATTATCAGCAATAATATCTCTGCCAGAATCAGAAGCAGCAAACGGGCGATCGGAACCGTCCGTGCGGTCGGTGCGCCCAAGAATATGGTCTGGAAGTCATTTTTCTATCAGATACTGGGTTTCTTCCTGATAGGTAATATATTGGGGCTGATCTTAGGCACGGCAGTGCTGATTTATCTCTATCAAAAATATGAAGCCGCATTCTCACCCTGGCCGCTGCTTTTGCCCCTGGCTTTTATTGCTATTCTACTATTAATAGTTTCGTTAGGGGCATATAGGAAAGTTAGTCGAATTATGAAGCGATCTATTGTGCAGAATATCCGTGAATTTGTAATTATTGTCGGTCTGCTGTTGTTACCGGCTCTGCTACTGGTGCCCGGCAAAAATGTCCAGGCGAAAACCAAAGCTCCGCCCCGACTTATGATCGAGGATTTTCAAGTTGAAAAAGAAGGCGGCGGAGAATTGTTGCCCGGCGATGAAGTCACTTTGCGCATTTTATTGAAGAATATGCAGCCGGGGCTGAAAGCCAAAAATATCGCTATCACTTGCCAGGCGGAAGATAATGCTGTCATACCGCTTGTCAATAGCTCATATTATATTGACAGCATTCCCGCCTGGAATGAAGAAGAATGGGTGTTCCCGGCCAAGATTCCGGAAACTGCTGTTCCGGGTCTGCATGCGGTGAGTTTCTCCTGGGACTATCAGGACCCTCAAGGAAACACATACAACGGCTCTCAGATTTTTTATCTGGAATTGGGGCAGGAGCTGCGCCTGGAATATGATGATCTGATCTATACCAATAGAATGATTCAGGGGGAAGTGCTGGATTTCTCGTTGAATATTATGAATCTGGGCAAAGGCTCAATCAACAATGTCATGCTCCAAACGAAGATCCCCGGCTTGTCTGATGGTATCAGCTCATTGGTGGGAACAATCGGGCCCGGCCAAAGTAACAAGGGTACGCTGAGCGTTTATATCAAACCCGAACAGGAAGTCAAAGCTTATGACGGAACTATTTTGCTCAGTTATGAAGATGAGAGAGGCAGGTCTTACTCACAAGAGTTGCCGGTAAAACTGGAAGTACAAAAAAAGGTGGAATTTACTCCAAGTGAAAAAACTGAGCAACAAGCAGAAGCCGCTTTCCCTTATGCTTGGGTGATCGGACTGGGTTCTATAATCCTGATCTTGCTCATTATCGTGATTGTTCAGGCAGTGAGAATCAGGAAATATAGGGCTGCCGAAGAGGCCAGACTATGATGTTTACACGATGGGGTTGGCCGGGGCAGCGACGGTGACCCTGATCAGGACGGGGATCAAGCGTTCAACCAGGGCAAAGAGGGCAGAGAACAGGATCATGGTGAAGACCATCAGGCGCAACTGCATATTGCCGCTCAGTTTGTAGGTGTAGACCAGGGTGCGGATGTGAACATAGATTGCAAAGAAGAAGCCGGAGATAACCACGGCCAGGCTAGTCATGGGTATGGCCGAGACGCTGCCCAGGGCCAGGAGAACGAAGAGCAGCAGATAGATGTAGGCGGAACGGCTGCGGCGCAAGACATCCAGATAGGTTACGGGTAGCTTGGCCAGCAATTTGAGCAGGAGCCAGATTAGGAATACTTCCATCAGGCAGAGAAAGAGGGAAATCAATAAGGAGTAGAGCAGAAGTCGGCTGATCTCGGGGCTGGCAATGCCGGCATGGAATAGGGACAGTGAATGGGCGATACGATAATAGAAAAAAGCAAACCAGAGCATGAGAAAGATCAGATTCAGAGCCAGTGGCACGGGTGCAATCCGATTGCGCTTGGGATTCAGGGCTTCGGTTCTGATCTTGTCTGCCGGAGCGGTAATCCAACCGGCGATGCCGAAAATAGCGCCGGGAACAGAAGTAGCGGAAGTGCCGGTCGGCCAGGCTCTTCTCCTATGTAGGCGGCTGAACAGACTGCCAAAGCCGAAACGTCTGCTACTGTTTTGCCGGCTGTAGCTGTACGGATCCTGCTGACTGTAACCACCGGTGCTACTTTGACCGGAACTTGACGAGTAACGGCCGCTCTGCCGGGAGCTATCAGAGGAGCTGTTCTGCTGAGACTGGCTGCTTTGATAGCTGCTTTGCTGATTTGGTCCTGAGCTGCGACTTTCAGACCGGCTGTCGGACTGCTCGGAGTCGGCAGTTGTATAATTGTTGTAGGCCTGCTCACGACAGCGGCATTTTTCTTCGGCGCTCAATTCTTTGCCGCAATAGAAACAATATCTTGCCATAAAGCCCCTTTCTTCTGTCCAGGAATTATATTAACCTTAATTATGGTATAAATTGTGACAAGATTACGAAATTAGACTTGAACCATGTGGAGGATATTGGCATGTCAGGGGGCAATAAGACTCAGGAAATTGATTATAACAGCGTCGGTAAAACGCCAAAAGCCATGAGAACCGATAATAAAGCTCAGAAAGATGTTGTCAAGGCGCCCAATGCTCTGATCTATGGTGCAGCCTATATAGTGTGCTGGCTTATATCCAAAATCCTGTTTAGAGCCAGTTATCGCAGAACCCGCAATTTCAGACGGCATAAGGAAGCTATGATCATAATCGGCAACCATGGCAGTTATCTGGATGCTCCCTTGGCAATTGTCGGTGCAGGTTGGAAGCGGATGCACTTTGTAGGAGGAGACTTCATCTATAACAAAAAGACGCAAAAATTTCTCGATTATCTGAGAGTCATTCCTAAGAAGCAGTTTCAACCTGATGTCAGGACTGTGCTATTACTAATCAGGGCGTTGCAAAGGGGTAGAAAAATTATGATCTTTCCCGAGGGTCAGCGCTCGGTCAATGGGGATCCCAACTATCTTGATCCACAGTTCTCCCGTCTGGTCAAAAGAGCCGGTGTAGCAGTAGGTGCAGTAATATTCCGAGGTGCTTATCTGGCTTGGCCGCGCTGGTCGACGTCCTTTGTCAGACCGGGCAAAGTGGTTGTCAGCAGCGATGTTATCTTAACGGCTGAGGAAGTCAAGCAAATGACTGCCGAGGAAATCCATCTCAAAGTTAAAGACGCACTTAATGTCTCCGACTATGATTTTCAACTGTCACGTAAAAAGCCGGGTAAGTATCTGACTCGCAGACCGGCAGATGGTCTGGAAAACATTTTGCATCATTGTCCTGCTTGCGGCGAAATGCAAGCGATAGAAAGTACGGGACGGACTCTAGCCTGTCGTCATTGCGGCTGGGAGCTGCGGCTCGGACTGGACGGTTTCTTTGTTCCCGACGGACCGGTCGGAGCGCCGTTTTTCGATCGCCCCAGCATCTGGCATAAGTGGCAGCAGGAACAGTTGGCGGCTTTATTTGCGACTAAGCCAGACACTATTCTGACTTTCGCCGCCCATGTCGCTAGACGGGAAGATCAACAAGCTACGCCCGCTGTGGCAGGCACGATTTCACTTGATCAGACCAAACTCTGGTTTACACCCGCAGCCGGACAGGAGCTTCCGGCAGATGAACTGAGCTTCCCTCGCAGCGGACAGACAGGCCTTTATGCAAGCTATGGCAAGAATTTCCGCCAGGCCAACCGGTCCGGCACCTGGGTTTTCAGCCCTGAAATCAAATCGGTGCCAATAATTGTTCACGATTGGCTGATGACGGGCAACAGTCTCTAGACTTTTTCTAGACTTAGTACGGATATCCCTCAATTTATCTTCCGGCCTGAGACGGTCTGAGATTTCTCGGCTATTTGCGTGTTAATTAACGACGATATTTGCGGCTGATTGGTTGTTTCCTGTTTAATATATCTTATATTGACTCAAATAAGTTCATAATGAATCACAAACTCTCAGTTATATGGTAGAATAGCGGTTACTCAGAATCTTCTGAATCTATACTCTGAATTGATTTTGTGTCAAGGAAAGGCAGACTTGATCTGACAGCTTTTGACCTGAGAGAAGTGGAGGAAGCAAAGTGGCCTCAGAACAGTTTTTGGAAGCGATTAAACAAGCCGAGGCGGAGGCAGAAACAATTGTTTCTGATGCTGAGCGTAAAGCCTCCGAGATCAATAGTGAAGCCTTGCGCAGAGCGGATGAGATCATTGCCGCTGCCGGTGCAAAGGCCGGAGCTGAGAGGCAGGAAGAGCTGTCTCAAGCTGAAACCGCATATCAATCTATGTTGGAGCAACTGGAGCAGGAGCGCCGGTCCGCCCGTGCCGATCTGCCGGCGGGGTTGAAAGCCGAAGCTGTTGCTGAATTGTCAGAAAGGATCGTGAATCTTATTGGCAATCGTTGAGATGGATAAAATAACGGTTGTAGGCCTAGCTTCCGACCGCGATGTCGTCCTAGATACCTTGATGCGCACCGGTGTGCTCGAGATTATATCCCGTGAGGACGAGGTTGAGCCGGTTTCCAGTGCGGACAGGGTAGATCTGGAGCAGCGTCTGAACCGCCTGGAACAAGCTATTCTACAGATGGACAGGCGTTTCCCGCCTCAGAAAGGAAGTCTATTTAAGAACAAGGTCGATATCAGCGAGAGCGAGTTCATGGTTTCGGCAGCGACCGAGGCCGAGATACTGGAACAACTGGAACGGTGGGAGAAGCTTGTCTCCACGGAAGCCGGTCGCAAACAAGATCTGATCTCTCTGCAGGAGGACTATGATCAGATTTCCTACTGGCAGGATCTGGATCTTAATCTCTCAGTATCCGGCACGCAAAGAACAGAGATCAGCTATGGTATTTTCTCCGATCTGACTGAACTCGAAAGACTGGAAGCACAGCTGGCAGAAGATGCTCCTGAAACTCAGATTATACGATTGCGTACTGTTGAGACGGGCGTTCTGGCTGCGGTTATTATGCTGCGGGAAGATGCTGCCTATACCAGATTACTGATTCAAGCTGCCGATTTCCATGCTGTGCCGGCAGCGCTTCGAACTGATAGACCGAATAAGATTATTTCCGTTTTGCAGAGCCGAATCAGTGATACAGAAACGGAAATAAACCATTTATTTGAACAGATGTCCCAACTGGCAGAAAAACGCTCGTCTTTCTGGCTGTTGGAAGATTATTATCGTGTCATTCTGGAGCGGGACACGGCAGCAGCCGATCTCTCAAGATCAGCTTCTACATTCTGGCTCAGGGGATGGGTGCCGCACGAACAAGCGGCCGACCTGATCAAAACACTTCAGGCTGAGCATGATGTTGCGATTTCCTGCGTAGCCGGCCGGAGGTCGGAAAACTATCCGATCAAATTGAAAAATAATCCTCTTAACCGGAATTTTGAGATTATTTTGGCCATGTTCGGCGCTCCCAATGCGGAAGAAGCAGATCCCACACCTGTGATGGCACCGTTCTATATGCTTCTATTCGGCATGATGTTGTCAGATGTCGGCTATGGGCTTGCTCTGGTTGGTCTGTGCGCTTTGCTGCTGTGGAAATTCAAAGTTAAAGGCGAATTACAAGAAATGACTAAAATGCTCTTTGTCAGCGGCATTTCTTCCGTGGCCTGGGGCTTTGTCTTCGGCGGTTTCTTTGGCGATCTGCTGACAGTTGTGTCTGAAGGCCGCATTAATTTTCCCGCCCTCTGGTTTAATCCGATGGAAGATGCCATGAAGCTTATGATCTTCAGCATGCTGTTCGGCGTAGTGCATCTGTTCTTCGGTATGGGCCTACAAATTAAGAATGCCCGACTGCAGGGTAATCTGGTGGGCGGCTTATTGGATGTAGTGCCCTGGTATCTGATTGTTGGCGGGCTGCTGCTCTATGCCGGAGGCACAACCGGAGCCTTGGGCGCAGCTTCAGACATCAGCAGCAGTATCGGCATTTATCTGGCACTGGCCGGCGCAGCTGTCGTGGTTTTGTTTGGCGGACGGGAAGCTAAAAACCCGATCGTTCGCCTGTTCAAAGGGATTGTATCTTTATACGATGTGACCGGTTTTCTTGGAGATATTTTGTCATATACGCGTATTCTGGCCTTGGTGCTGGCTACCAGTGTCATTGCTATTGTTGTGAATAAATTAGGCTTCCTGCTTGGTCCCACTCCGATCGGTTATATTATGTTTATTCTGGTCGGCCTGCTGGGGCATACTTTGAACCTGGCCTTGTCAGGTTTGTCCGCTTACGTCCATGCCAGCCGTCTCCAATATGTCGAGATGTTTGGCAAATTTTTTGAGGGCGGAGGGCAGTTCTTTAAGCCACTGCGGCGCAAAACCAAATATTACAGGATTCAGAATAAAGCGGAGCAAGAACGGCAGCAGGGGGCTGCTTAGCGGTCAGCCGCCTGAGGGCGATAATTTGCGTCCGGATTGCGGTGACAATAAATAATAATCAGCGCCGAGACGCTGTAAATAATTTTAGCAAAGATCCGGCGGAAGCCGGATTGAGAAAGACATAGATGGAGGAAATTATGAGTTTTGCAGAATTGATCGGACCGGGACTTACTTTGTTGGGCGCCAGTTTAGCTGCTGCTCTACCCGGCATAGGATCCGCCAAGGCCGTAGGTAGCGTAGGCGAAGTTGCCGCCGGTGTTCTGTCGGAAGATCCCGACAAATTTGGTAAAATGCTGATTTTGCAGGCCTTGCCCGGCACACAGGGTATCTACGGACTTTTGAGCTGGTTCATGATTATGAGCTCATCCGGTCTCTTGGCTGGCAATTATGCTATCAGCTGGCAGACCGGTCTCCTGTATTTCCTGGCAGCGATGCCTATCACCCTTGTTGGCTACTTCTCCGCCATATATCAGGGGAAAGTTTCCGAAGCGGGTATTGCGCTGGTTGCACAAAGACCGGATCAACAGGCCAAAGGCATTATTCTGGCCGCCATGGTTGAGACTTATGCGATTCTTGCCCTGTTGGCCACCGTACTTGCAGTGCTCAATATCAAATGATGGATCAGCCTATGGAAGGTCTTGACAAGATTATTGCTCGCATTATCTCCGATGCCCAAGCAACCTCTGCCCGAATTGAGGCGGAAGCGGAAGAAAAAGCAGAGGATATGATTGCCGCCGCTGAAACTACCGCCGACGAAATTCTGGAGAATAGCCGCACCCGAACCAAGGAAGATGCTGCTAATATACTGGCGCGCGGAGAAAGTCTGGTTCGTTCGGAGCACAGGAAAGACAATCTCCAGAAACGGCAACTTCAAGTCGAGGACCTGATCGAGGCAGCTCTGGATAAACTTGCATCTGATCCGGCTGAGGTGAAAATTGACCGCTATCTTCAGATGATCAAGTCAAGGGAATTGACGGGTGGCGAGATTATGCTGCCGGAAACGGATCAGGAACTGGGGCCGTCCTTGCTCGAAAAATTAGGTGACAAATTCACCTTAGCTTCGGCTGCTGGAAATTTCAGAGCCGGACTTGTAGTCCGGCAAGGTAGGATTGAGGATAATCTCACTTATGATCTGGCTGTTCGCAACTCAAGAGCGGAGCTGGCTCAGCTGGCGGCAGAGTTGCTAGAGAAAGACTAAAGATGTCTAAATTGCCTAAAAACTACAAAAAATCCACTCCCTGGCGTTATGCTACCGGCCGCATCCGGGCTTTAGAGATGGGCCTGATGGGGCGGGAAGGCCAGGATCGTATGTTCATGGCTCCGGATGAAGATGCCTTGTCTCATGTGCTGGTGGAATATGGTTATCAGCAGGGAGAAATCGAACCGGCGTTGGAGGCTGAGAAAGTCAGACTGGATCGGATTTTGTCCGAAGTTGCCCCCGACGAACGTTATCGCGAGTTACTGCTGTCTTTCACTGATGGTCAGAATCTGAAAACCTTGCTGAAAGAAAAGCTGGCGGCTGAGCACCCTCGGACATTTGCCGAACTCAGTTATCTAATGCTTAAGCCGGCACAAGTAGATCCGGAGCATCTGAGCCGGGCAGTTCAGGAAGACGATTTCCGCCGCTTGCCGGAATGGATTCCTGTTCTGGCGCGAGAGGCGGAAGCTGCCTATACTGCCAGCTATGATGCTGCCAGAATAGATCTGACCATTGATAAAGGTTTACATCAGAGAGCCTTGGAACAGGTTTCGGAACTTAAAAACGCCTGGCTGACAGAATGGTTGATACTAAGGCGTGATCTGATCAATCTGGAGACACTGTTGCGGTCAAGGCTCAGGAATCTGGGTGCTAAGCTGTTTGCCGATAGCTTGTTGCCGGCGGGAGAACTTAGCCACAGCTGGTTAAAAAAGGCTTTGGATATGGGGAGTGGGGAACTGAAATGGCATCTAATCCGTAGCAGTTACAGAAGTCTGGCCGGTTTTGTGGAAGAATACGGCAATCCGGGTGTTTCTTCCGCCTACAGCAGCGCGGGGGATGAACTTTTGATGCAACATATTCATGAAGGCGGAAAAAGCCTGAATGGTCCTGAAATTACTCTGGCCTATTTATTCGGTCGCGAGATGGAAATGAAGAATATCCGCATAGCCCTATCGGCATTGCGGAACCGCCTGCCCGAGGCGCGGGTCAAGACGCTGCGACGAAGCAGCTATCCGGACTGGAGGTAGCAGATGCATAAAGTTGGCGTGATTGGCGATCTTGACAGCATTATCGGCTACCGTGCTCTCGGCATGACTGTGAAGCCGGTAACAAAGCCGGACGAAGTGCTGGACGCACTTCAACTGATGGTAGATGAGGAATACGCTATCGTATTCCTGACGGAACCGCTGGCAATAGATTCCTCCGTGCAAAGCTTTATTGAGGAGCGGCGCCAACACAGGATTCCGGCTATTATCCTGATACCGTCAGCTAAAGAAAAAACCAATATTGGCAAAGAGCAGCTCAGGGGAGCGGTGCGCAAAGCTACAGGCATCGACTTGCTGGGCGATATTAGATAAATCTGGGAGGGTCCGATGGATAATCGAAGTCGAGGCAAAATCATTAAGGTATCAGGTCCTCTGGTCATCGCCAAGGGGATGCGCGATGCTGAAATGTATGATGTAGTCGAAGTATCCGATAAAAAACTGATTGGCGAAATCATTGAGATGCATGGTGATGAAGCTTCCATACAGGTCTATGAGGAAACGGCAGGACTGGGTCCGGGCGAGGAAGTAGTATCGCGCGGTTCACCACTGTCAGTTGAACTGGGTCCCGGCCTGATCAGCGGTATCTTTGACGGTATCCAGCGCCCTCTGGACAAGCTGGTTGAGACCGAGGGCAGCAATATTACACGCGGCGCTTTTGCTTACGCTCTGGACCGCGAACAAGAATGGGAGTTTGAGGCTGAGCTTGAGCCGGGTGCCACAGTGATTGGCGGGGATGTTCTGGGCATTGTTCAAGAGACCGTACTGTTGGCACACCGCATCATGGTACCCCCTAATTTAAGCGGTAAGATTATTGAGCTCAAAAGCGGTCGCTATAAAGTGACTGATACGATAGGTCTGCTGGAAGATGACAAAGGTGTGAGGCATGAACTGTCTCTGATGCAGAAATGGCCGGTGCGGATCGGACGCCCCTATAAAGAGAAAGTTTCTCCCGCTGAACCTTTGATCACAGGCCAGCGCATCATCGACACTTTCTTCCCCGTGGCAAAAGGTGGCACAGCAGCTGTTCCCGGACCGTTCGGCAGCGGTAAGACCGTGATTCAGCATCAGCTGGCCAAATGGGCCGAGGCTGATGTCGTAGTCTATATCGGCTGCGGCGAGCGTGGCAATGAGATGACGGACGTCCTTAATGAATTCCCCCGTCTCGATGATCCGAAAACCGGTGAACCCTTGATGAAGCGAACCATCCTGATTGCCAATACATCGGATATGCCCGTGGCCGCCCGCGAAGCCTCCATCTATACCGGCATCACCATAGCTGAATATTTCCGCGATATGGGCTATTCGGTGTCCATCATGGCTGATTCCACCTCGAGATGGGCAGAGGCTTTGCGCGAGATGTCCGGCCGACTGGAAGAAATGCCGGGTGAAGAAGGCTACCCGGCTTACCTGGGCTCCAGACTCGCCAACTTTTATGAACGAGCCGGCATGGTCCGTTGCCAGGGCAGTGATGATCGCCTGGGCGTCCTGACCGCTATCGGTGCCGTTTCGCCGCCCGGCGGTGACCTCTCCGACCCGGTAGCACAGTCAACTCTCAGAATTGTGCAAGTTTTCTGGAGTCTTGATTCAGCTCTGGCTTACAGACGCCACTTCCCGGCCATCAACTGGCTGACCAGCTATTCTCTCTACAGCGATAAGATCGACCGCTGGATGAATGAAAATGTCACTCCGCGCTGGAGTACATTACGCCAGGATGCACTGAAGTTACTGCAAGAGGAATCCGAACTGGAAGAGATTGTCCGTCTGATTGGCCACGATGCCCTCTCCGACGGCGATCGCTTGAAGCTGGAAGCTGCCCGCTCCTTGCGCGAAGATTTTCTACATCAGAATTCCTTTGATGAGATCGATACTTTTACCTCACTTGAGAAACAGCACCGGATGCTGGAATTGCTGATGACTTGGTATTACGAAGCGACGAAGGCGCTTGCGAATGGCGTACAGTACCACAAACTTGAAGAGATGCCGGTTCGAGACGAGCTCGCACGTCTAAAAATGGTACCCGAAGACCGGATCGTCGATCGCGCGGCCGAGCTGAATGCGCAAATGACTCGGGAGCTGTCAGCTCTTAATCTTGGAGGCAGATAGAAATGGCAAGAGAATATCGTACGATTGAAGAAGTTGCCGGCCCTCTGATGCTGGTGCGCGGCGTTGAAAACGTCAAATTTGATGAATTGGCTGAAATTGAGTTGCCCAACGGTGAGGTCAGGCATTGTAAAGTACTGGAGATTGATGGTACAGATGCGCTGGTGCAGTTATTTGAGAGCTCAATCGGTATCAATGTCGATGAATCCAAAGTCCGTTTTCTGGGACGAGGTCAAGAACTGGCTGTTTCCCGCGATTTGCTCGGACGTGTCTTTGACGGCATGGGTCGTCCGATCGACGGCGGTCCCGCACTGATTCCGGAAGCAATGCGCGATATCAACGGTACGCCGATCAATCCGGCAGCCCGAGACTATCCCAATGAGTTTATCCAGACAGGAGTATCTGCCATTGATGGCCTCAATACCCTGGTGCGCGGTCAGAAACTGCCCATATTTTCTGCCTCCGGTCTGCCGCATAATATGCTGGCGGCACAGATCGCCAGGCAAGCCCAGGTTCTAAATACCGAAGACGAATTTGCTGTCGTCTTCGCTGCAATGGGTATCACCTTTGAAGAGTCGGACTTCTTCATCAGCGACTTCAGGAATACCGGCGCCATTGAACGAGCGGTCATGTTCATCAATCTGGCCGACGACCCGGCGATTGAGCGTATATCCACACCCCGCATGGCACTGACTGCCGCCGAGTATTTAGCTTTCGACCTGGAGATGCATGTACTGGTCCTGATGACGGATATTACTTATTATGCGGAAGCTCTGCGCGAGATTTCGGCAGCCCGCAAAGAAGTTCCGGGCCGACGCGGTTATCCGGGATATCTCTACACTGACCTGGCCAGCCTCTATGAGCGGGCGGGCAGAATTAAGGGCAACCGCGGCTCCATCACATTGGTGCCGATTCTAACTATGCCTGATGAGGATAAAACCCACCCGATTCCCGACCTCACGGGTTATATTACTGAGGGACAGGTTATATTGAGCCGTGAACTGTTGCGCAAGGGCTTGCGCCCGCCGGTCGATGTGCTGCCCTCATTATCACGCCTTAAAGATAAGGGCATCGGCACCGGCAAAACACGCGCTGATCATGCCGACACTATGAATCAGTTATTTGCCGCTTATTCCCGCGGCAAGGATGCGAAGGAACTGGAGATCATCCTAGGTGCGGAAGCGCTGTCGGAAGTAGATCGTATCTATGCCAAATTCTCTGACGAATTTGAAGAGAGATATGTCTCTCAAGGATTTACGACCAATCGTACAATTGAAGAAACTTTGAACCTGGGTTGGGAGCTGCTGTCGATCCTGCCCAAGAACGAACTCAAGCGCATCCGCGACAGTTTCATTGAACAATACTATATCGAGCAGCGGGAGGGCTGAGCATGGCCAAGCGTCGCGTCAATCCCAACCGCATGGAATTACTGAAGCTGAAGGATCAGCTGCGGACTGCTCGTCGCGGTCATAAACTCTTAAAAGATAAACGCGACGAGCTGATGCGGCTGTTCCTGGATCTGGTGCGCACGACGGCCGATCTGCGCATTCGAGTTGAGGATCTGCTCGATAAGGCCAATCAAGAAATGGTGCTTGCTCGGGCAACCATGCAGGCTGCTGTGGTTGAATCGGCACTGCTGACCGGATTGCCGCCGCTGCAACTGGAAGTTTCCGAGGTCAATACCATGAGCGTGATTTCGCCGGTATTCAAGCTGCCATCAGCCGGCAATGAAGACGAAACGGATGCGGATGCGGTCAAGCTAGCTTTGGGCAGTGGTGACCTGCCCTATGGCATGACATCAGTATCCGGCGAACTGGATCAGGCAATCGACGCCTTGCGTGAAGTCTTTCCGTTACTGTTGGAGCTGGCAGAAAAAGAAAATCAGGCCATGTTGATGGCGATGGAAATTGAACGGACCCGCCGTCGCGTCAACTCGCTGGAATATGTTCTGATCCCTGAGCTGTTGGAGCTGATCGCCTCGATTACTATGAAGATGGAAGAGAATGAACGCGGCAATCTGACCCGCCTGATGAAAGTCAAAGATATGATTGTTGAAGCTCGCCTCGAACAGAAAAAACAGGCCAAACTGCAGTTCTGAATAATATATTTTTTGTAAAAACTGACAAATAACACTCGCCATAAATCCATAATCCTGCTAACTCAAGCTTCTGATTTGCTTTCTTGCCAGTCCCGGCAATCCATGTGATAATGATTTCAGATATTCACTGTATGTATATTGCGTATTATCGAGGGGATAATACGCCGGGAAGCAGAAAAGATAACTCGTACAACTTAAATATTAGAAGAGTTTCCGCAGGAGGGGAGCATGATTAAACCAACGGGTGTTCATGTGTATTCGGAAATTACCGGGCTGAAACAAGTTCTATTGCATAGACCCGGTAAAGAAATCGATAATTTAACGCCAACCAATAAAGACCGATTATTATTTGATGATTTGCCTGATGCTCATCTGGCCGGCGTGGAACATGATGCTTTCGCGGATGCTCTGCGCAGTTGCGGTGTGGAGACCATCTATATCGAACAGTTGTTGGCGGATGTGCTGGAAGATCCGGAGTTGCGCACAAATTTTGTACGTGAATTCCTGGAAGAAGATGCCATTGCTACTCCCAATATCCCGCCTCTGACCGAATGGTTGACCAATATAACTGATTCACAGGAGCTGGCTGATCTGCTGATTGCCGGCATCCGTAATGTCAGCGACGATATACCGGTTAAATTGCCTCAGCCACCGCCTGCGGAACAGCTGATGCTGCTGGATCCTCTGCCCAATCTATATTTTTCCCGCGATGCTTTCAGTTTTATCGGCAAAGGAGTCTCTCTAAGCCGTATGTATACTAATGCCAGACAGCGGGAAACGCTAATCGGGGAATATCTGTTCAATTATCATCCGGATTTTGCCGGCCTGCCTCGCTATTATGAGCGCACATATCCTTATTCGCTTGAGGGTGGAGACATTCTGGTTCTCAACGAGCATGTTCTGGCTGTTGGCATTAGCGAAAGAACAAAAATCCAGGCGATTGAACTTCTGGCGGAGAATCTGCTCAACGAAGAAACCGGATATCAATATATTCTGGCGATGAAAATCCCGACCAAGCGGGCTTTCATGCATCTTGATACAGTTTTCACCATGATTGACAGCAATGTCTTCACAATTCATCCTGAGATCGAAGCTTCGCTGGAAATTTATGAACTTTCCAGACAAGGTAAAGAGATTAGATCCCGGCTCAAGCAGGGTGAATTGTCACAAATCCTGGCCGGTTATCTGGCAGCTGATCAGGTCAAGCTGATCCAATGTGGAGGCGGTGATCCGATCGATGCCCAGCGCGAGCAGTGGAATGATGGTTCGAATACCTTGGCGATTGCTCCGGGCAAGGTTATTGTTTACAGCAGGAATCATGTGACTAATCGTATTTTGGAAGAAGCCGGCATCCAATTGCTGCGCATTTCTTCCAGCGAACTATCCCGTGGCAGAGGCGGTCCGCGCTGTATGTCGATGCCGATCCGGCGCGACTAATCGGCCCTTTATTTTAGAAGCTGTCTTTGTTATTATAATTAGTGGTAATTTCTTAAACTCTATGCAGCTGACACTACTTTTTTTGTAAGCAAATGGGCATTTTGCTGTGCCAACGAATGCTACTGTGACAGATAAAAATGTTCAGTTGATCCTGTGTCGACTAACAGTGTAGAAAGCTTGTGATTTAGGTTAGGAAAACCCTGACGGCGGCTGGATATTACCTGTAACAGTATGGTAATATATATGAATGTTAAGAGATATTATTCTGTGGTCGCTTTGACTGGAAATATTTCGGTGAAAGGACTGCTTGAGAAAAGGTAGATATATCTGATTCGATATAGATATTAAATTAACTAAAAAGCATAAGGAGGAACATTATGCAAGAAATCAGAGTTGGAATTTGGGGCTTCGGCGCCATGGGCAGCGGTATCGCTAAGATGATCGCTTCCAAGAAAGGTATCGTCGTTACAGGTGTCTGTGACAAATGGGACAAAATTGTCGGCAAAGACATGTATGAGCTGCTTGATCTCGAGAGAGGAAATCGTCCTGAGGTTAAGATCACAGCTGATGAAAATGAAGTTTTCTATCCCGGTAGCTGCGATATCGCCATTCTGGCTACAGATAGCTTCGTCAAGGCACAGATGGACAAGCTGGTTCACTGCATTGAACTTGGCATGGATGTGATTTCTACCGCTGAAGAGATGGCCTGGCCGCAGGCTCAGTTCCCAGCGGAAGCCAAAGAGATTGACGTTCTTGCCAAGAGACATGGCGTCACTGTCTTGGGCACAGGCATTAACCCGGGTTTCGTGCTCGACTATCTCATACTTGCACTGACAGGAACATGCGAGCAGGTTCTGTCGATTGAGGCAGCTCGCGTCAATGACCTAGCACCCTTCGGCGCCGCCGTAATGCATGAACAGGGCGTTGGTATCACTATGGCCGAGTTTGAGCGCCGCATGGCAATTGATGATCTGGCCGGACACGTTGGTTTCCCCGAATCCGTCGGTATGATCGCAGCAGGAATGGGAGTAGAGATCGCCGAGCAGGAGATCACCAAGGATCCCATCATTACTGAGGTTGATCGTAAGTCCAAATATGGCGAAGCCAAAACAGGTAATCTCGCCGGTATCCGCCAGCAGATCTTTGCCCGCAAGGCCAATGGCGAAACCTTTATCCATTTGGATCATCCGCAGCAGATTTGTCCGGAAGATGCTAATACTGACACAGGAGACTATATCACCATTCATACCGGCGATTATGACATGAATATGCAGATTAAGCCTGAAACACCCGGCGGAATCGGCACCATTGCCATGGTCGTCAATATGATTCCTCAGACCTTGACTGCCGCTCCTGGTCTCAAGACCATGCTGGATCTGCCGGTGCCGCGCTGCATCATGGGAGACTTCCGTGATCAGCTCGTAACCGATCGCTTTGCCGGCTACGGTTTCAAGAAAGGCGACTATGTGGTAGTTGAAGTTGAGATCCTGACACCTGACGAGAGAGCACCTCAGGTACCGGACGACACTAAGGAAGTTTCTTTCATCGCTCTGTACAAAGGATATCTTGAAGATGAATCAGCCAATGCAGGTGATGAAGTCACAATCAAGACAGTTATCGGACGCGAAGTTAAGGGTATCCTGACCACTCGCGAAGTTTCCCCGACCCATACTTACGGCAAAGTAGTACCTGAGCTGATGAAGGCTCACGAAGATGTGCGGGAATTTGTATTTGAAGGAGAAGAATAAATGCCAGGAAAAGATATGTCATATGCAGCAGTAATGGGCCGTCGTTCCGAAATTATGCTGAGCGCTGTCGGTATCGACTACGATAAGTATGAGCTAGAGGGCGTAGCTTTTGATTATGAGAAGATGATGTCTGATGTCGGCTACTCCATAGACGAAATTAAGGCTATCCAGAAGAGCATGGACGTTGGCAATACTCCGCTATTGGAGCTCAAGAACTTCACAGCTCTTGCCGCCAAGATTGGTGGACCGGGTAAGGGAGCCCGTATCTTTGTCAAAGACGAAGCCTGCAATCCCTCAGGCAGCTTTAAAGCTCGTCGTGCCGCTCTGGCAGTCCATGAAGCAAAAAAACTTGGCTACAAAGGCGTTATCGCAGCTACCAGCGGTAACTACGGTGCAGCCGTCGCCTGCATGGCGGCCAAGCTCGGCTTGAAGTGCATCATCGTGCAGGAATGCTATGACAGCAAATTTGTCGGACAGCCGGAGATTCTGGAAAAACAGCGCGCCTGTGAAGCACTGGGTGCTGAAGTTGTGCAGATGACAGTCGGACCGGAGCTCTTCTACGAAGACCTGCGTCTGCTTGAAGTTACCGGTTTTTATAATGCCTCGCTCTATGTGCCGGCAGCAATCGCCGGTGTTGAGACATTGGGTTATGAGATCGTTGAGCAGACCCGCGCCCGCCTCGGCAAGGATCCTGATTATGTTCTCGTCACCAATGCCGGCGGCGGCAATCTCACAGGTACCGCCAGAGGTGTGAAGAAGGCCGGTGCCAAAGACACCAAGATCTATGCCGTTTCGGTTGATCTCTCCGGTTTGCACATGGCTTCTGACAGTGACTTTAACCGCAAGTCCTTTACAACCGGTCATACCGGCTTCGGAATCCCGTTCACCACTCTGCCTGACAGATGTGACGTGCCGCGCAACGCCGCCCGTCCTCTGCGCTATATCGACGAGTATCTGCTGGTTAAGCAGGGCGAAGTCTTCTATGTGACGGAAATGCTGGCAGCTCTCGAAGGTATCGAGAGAGGACCCGCAGGCAACACATCACTGGCAGCTGCTGTGGCACTAGCTTCCACACTGCCCGAGGATAATGTTATCGTCGTTCAGGAGACCGAGTACACCGGCGCCGGCAAGCATCCGATGCCCCAGCTGACCTTTGCCAGACAGAACGGCATTGAGATCAAATTCGGCGATCCGGATGATGATGTTCCGGGCAAAAACATCATCCTGCCGTCCGATCCCTCAAAGATCAAGCTGCGTTTCAACGATATGAAGCGTCTGCGCCTGTCCAATCTGAGAAATATTGCTAAGGAAGACAGAGAGTATTCTGCTGTTGAGCTGCAATATATGGCAGACGAAGCCGGCGTAACTGTCGATGAGGCCAAAGAACTCTTGGCAGAACTGAAGAAATAATTAATTGAGCCTGAGACGGAAGCAGCCCGGGCTACCGGGCTTCTTCCTGTCTTCTGTTAATTTACTAATGAGACAAGGAGGAACAAATGTCAGAAAGAAAGAGTTTTGAAGAACGTCGTGCACATCTAGCCGATAAGACAGATGAAGAACTCTTCCAGTATTTCTGGGAACTGACCGATCGGATTGTGGCCCCGATGCTTCAAGAGGGCCGTGAGAATACTACTCCGGCAGTTGAGCGCAGCATTCTCCTGCGCATGGGCTTTTCCAGTCTGGAGGCTGGTCCGATTGTTAATGGTGTAATGGAGCGCGGCCTGATGGGCAAAGGTGCCGGCAATGTCGTTTGGAGATTGAGCAAAAAGCTGGATCTGCCCTATCGTGAAGTTGGCGTAGGACTGGCTAATGGCAAGTATTGGGAAGAGGTTGATGGTCTGTTTGAGGAGGTGGCACAATGAGTACAAATAAAAAAGATCCACGCGCCAGAGAGACCAATATCAAGCTCGATATCAATAAGAAAATTGATCTAAGAGAAATTCTCGATGGTCTGGAGAACTATCATTCACCGCGTCGTCCTTGGCATTGGCGCGATAACCGCAATGTCGAAAGAAAGATCGGTGATTTTGTTTATCTGGAGACTTCGGACTCCCTGAAGAATTCAGTACCGCTGCCCGGAAGCCGTGGCTTCGGCTATATTGATCCGCAGCCGGACTGTGTTATCACCACTGAAATCGCTTCCGGTCGCTTTGAAGACGATATCCGTCGTATGCGCATGTGTGCCTGGCAGGGTGCCGACCATATCATGGTTATTCGTACTGCCGGTCAGTCACATATCGACTCATTGCTGGAGGGCACAACTCAGGGTATCGGCGGTATCGCCGTAACCCGTAAACAGTGCCGTGCCACCAGAAGAGCACTCGATCTGATTGAAGACGAAGTTGGCCGTCCGATCAACTTCCATTCATATGTTTCCGGTGTGGCCGGTCCTGATATCGCTGTCATGTTTGTTGAAGAAGGTGTATCCGGTGTTCACCAGGATCCGCAGTACAACGTACTCTATAGAAATATTAATATGCGCCGCAGCTTTATTGATGCTTGCGAAAGCAAGAAAATCCTGGCCTACGGTGGTATGTTGCAGATTGACGGTGCCCATAATGCCAACGCTACTGCGATGGAAGCCTGGAAAGTCATGCCTGAACTGATGGTTCAGCATGCTATCAATACCGCTTTCTCCGTCAAGTGCGGCATCTTGCCCGAGAATATTGCTCTGTCAAGCGTTCCGCCTACAGCGCCGCCCGCACCTTGTATGCGCCTTGACCTGCCCTATGCGGTTGCACTGCGTGACTTCTTCCGTAACTATAAGATCCGTGCTCAGCAGAATACCAAATATATGGAGTCCGAGACACGTGAAGCTTCAGTAACCCATACCCTGAACATGATGATCTCACGTCTGACTTCTGCAGATATTCAATCCACCATCACACCGGACGAAGGCCGTAACGTACCTTGGCATTACTTTAACGCCAATGCAGTCAATACTGCACGTCAGGCTTTGAACGGTATGGACGGATTGCGTACCATGGTTAAGATCGACCGTGACGGTCCGCTGGGAGACACAGTCAGAGAGCTCAAGGAGAGAGCAATTCTCTTTATGGAGGAGATCCTGGAAGTCGGCGGCTATTATGATGCTGTCGAGCAGGGCTTCTTCGTTGACTCCGGCGAGTATCCTGAGCGCAATAATGACGGTATTGCCCGTGAATTGGATGGCGGTATCGGTGTCGGCGCTATCTATAAGCGCGATCCTGATTACTTTGCGCCTGTCAGCGCCCATTACGGCTACAATAATGTACCGGCCGAATTTGATTGCCCCAGCGATGCTATCGGCGGCGACACTTTCGCAGACCCGACCAAGATTCAGTTCATCGATGAGCTGGATGAGAATGACAATGTCAATGTCAGACTGGATGAGCTCTCCAAATATGATGAGCATCCCAATCTGATCCGTCCGGAAGTTGAATTCCGTTCCGATGGTGTTATTGTCCTTACTCTCCTGCTTCCGACTGATGAGCGCCGTGCTGAATTTGCAGCGATCGCTCTGGGTGAAAAGCTGGGTCTGAAGGATTGTACTGTCATTCACAAGCAGGTCATGCATCCGGCCGAGGGAACCTATATTGAGATGAAAGGTATCGTTGACTTTGATATCGATCTCGATACACTGGTCATTCCTGAGAAGATCGAGACCCTATCTGAAAAGGAAATCCGTGAAGACATTCATGAACATCCGATGACCGTTGTCGCAGCTACAGTTGGCGAAGACGAGCATTCTGTGGGATTGAAAGAAATTCTGGACATCAAGCATGGCGGCATTGAGGGCTTTGGTATCAAGTACCATTACCTCGGCACCTCGGTACCCGTTGAAAAATTAGTAGATGCGGCGATCGAGACCAATGCCGATGCTATTTTGCAGTCCACGATTATTTCACATAATGATATCCACTACGAAAACATGAAGAAGCTCCACGATACTTGTGTTGAGAAGGGTATCAGAGACAAGATTATCCTGGCTTGCGGCGGCACTCAGGTTGCGAACGAAGAGGCTGTCAAAACCGGGGTTGACGTTGGATTTGGCCGCGGTTCGCACGGTATTGATGTGGCCAGCTTCCTGGTGAAGAAACGTAGAGAAATGAGAGAATAAATGAAAGTTGATGTTCTGGTTGCCGAAATAGGCAGTACCACGACAGCAGTCAACGCATTTACCGGACTTGAGAGCGCTAACCCTGCCCTGATCGGGCAGGGTGTAGCGCCTACTTCTGTTGAATCCGGTGATGTTACTGTTGGACTGAAACAAGCGATTGCTGATCTGAAAACACAGTTCGAAACTGATGAGCTGAGCTGGGAGCATATGTTTGCCTCCAGTTCCGCTGCCGGCGGCTTATCGATGACAGTGCACGGTTTAGTCTACGATATGACCGTCAGGGCTGCCAGAGAGGCTGCCTTAGGATCAGGTGCCGTCCTGAGACATGTTACGGCCGGCAAACTGCGCAGAACGGATATAGCCAGAATTCAACAGATATCACCCAATATAATTCTAGTCGCCGGCGGAGTTGACTATGGCGAGCGCGATACCGCCCTCAATAATTTTGAGATGATTGCCGCCAATGTACCCGGCATTCCGATAATCTATGCCGGCAATATTGAGAACCACGATGAAATAGCCCTGATTGCGCAGGAATTAGGTACGGAAGTTTTCTTTGTTGAGAATTGTTATCCCAGTATTGACCAACTCAATGTTGAGCCGACGCGCAAAGTTATTCAGGATGTATTTGAAAAACATATTATCCATTCGCCGGGAATGGAAAAGATCCACGAAATGGTTGACAGTACGATAATGCCGACGCCGGGAGCGGTTATGCAGGCGGCCAAAATTGCCTATGAAGATCTGGGAGATCTGATAGTATTTGATGTCGGCGGCGCTACTACCGATCTCCATTCAGTTACAGAGGGTAGTCCGGCAATCCAGATGATTATGATGTATCCGGAGCCCGTAGCTAAGAGGACTGTCGAGGGTGACCTGGGGGTCTATGTCAATCGCCATAATATTATCGAGCAGTTGACTGAGCGCGAACTGAATGAATTTTTCCCGGACCGCGAATATTATCTGGAACATGCTATGGAAATACCCCAAGAGCCGGACGAGATCGATTTTGTGGAACGTCTGGCCCAATTTTGCTGCAAGCTGGCTCTGAGCAGACATGCAGGTACTATGACAGAGCTCTATACTGCGCATGGCCGCAAAGTCACAGCCCAAGGCAAAGATCTGACTGCCGTCAAGACCATTATCGGTACAGGCGGTGCACTAACCAGGTTGCCGCGCCGGAGAGAAATTCTTGAGAGCCTGCGCGTCCATGATGTTGTTAAAGAACTGTATCCGACTACGGATGCGGTAGTAAAAATAGATCATGACTATATCATGGCCTCATTGGGAGTTTTGTCTACAAAATTTCCCGAGGCAGCTATGAAGCTGCTACTGCAATCTATGGCAGTTGAGGCCTGAGCAAATAATTTTCGTCGGGAGGAAGTATGAAAAATCCAACACTCTATATCGATCGGCAAAAGCTGATGCACAATGTCAGAAGTATGCTCAAGTTGGCGGATCAGAATCAGGTGCAGATTCATTTCGTGACCAAAGTTTTCTGTGCCCTGCGCCCTATGGTTGAAGCCATGATAGAAGCGGGAGCGACTCTGCTGGCAGACTCGCGTCTGGAGAATATTGTCAACTATGGCGAATTGGGAACGAATCATTTACTCGTCCGTATGCCCATGATTTCCGAAGCGGCTGATGTCGTTAGGATCGCCGATATGAGCCTGAATTCAGACCTGGAGACACTCGGAGCCCTGTCTGATGCCGCAACGGCCCTGGACAAGCGCCACGGTGTAATATTGATGGTAGAGCTGGGTGATTTGCGCGAGGGCTTTATGCCTGAGGAATTACCAGAAGCTGCGGCTCAGGTTCTAAATCTCAGAGGTCTGGATCTGATGGGCATCGGAGCTAACTTCAACTGCTATGGCGGTGTTATTCCGGACGAACCCAAATTGACTGAACTGGCCGGCCTGGCTAAAGAGATTGAAAGGCGTTTTAATATTGAATTGCCGATTGTTTCCGGCGGTAACTCCGGCTCAGTATACCTGATGGAAGCCGGACGTCTGCCCGAGGGTATTAATCATCTGCGCCTTGGTGAATCCTGGATTCTGGGCTGCGAAACTTCATACAACAAGAGAGTGGCCGATCTGTATACTGATGTCTTTACGATTGAGGCGGAAGTTATCGAGTGCAGACGCAAACCCTCTCTTCCTTACGGACTGCAGGGACCGAATGCCTTTGGTGAATATCCTGTTTATGAGGACAGAGGTGTGATCAGACGGGCGATTCTGGCGATCGGCAGACAAGACCTGCCCTGCGAGTCTCTGACACCGCGGCTGTCCGGGATTGAATATTTGGGATCATCTTCAGACCATATGATTTTGGATGTCAGCAGTAGCGTCAAAGAAATCAAGGTAGGAGATACGCTTCCGTTCGGTGTTGACTACGGCTCATTGCTGGCTGCGATGACTTCACCCTATGTTCGCAAAATAATGGTTTAAAAGATAAGCAGTGCAGGCAGAATTACTGCCTGCATATTGATGAGGTTGATATGGATCAAAAACTAGATTTTAATTCCGAGCCTTGGCTGCAGCAGCGGACCTATGCCCGTATCGATCTGGCCGCTCTGCGCCATAATTTCCGGGCCTATAAGCCTTATATGCATCCGGGAACAGGTTTTATGTCTGTGATTAAGGCTGATGCATACGGTCATGGCGCCGTGCCCTGCGGTCGCGTAGCGATTGAAGAGGGAGCTACAATGCTGGCTGTTGCTGCTTTGTCGGAAGCAGTGATTCTGAGAGAAGCAGGTCTTACTGAGATACCTGTTTTTATTCTCGGGCGGACAGACCCGGCCTTGACAGAGTATCTTTTGCATTATGATTTAGTCCAGACTGTGATCGACTACCAGAGTGGATTGGAGTACGCCAAAGCGGCCGCAAAATACGGCAAGACTTTGAAAGTTCATATTAAACTGGATACCGGTATGACTAGAATCGGCTTTTCCACCACGCCGGACGAGATCAGGAAGAGCGCCGATGAGATCTGCGACCTAAAAACACAGAAAGCGCTGGAGCTGGAGGGCATGTTTACGCATCTGGCCACAGCGGAAAGCGATCCCGCTTATGCCACTTTTCAATATCAGTCCTATCGAAAGATGGAGCAGCTGCTGGCGGAAAAGGATATCACTTTCAAATACCGCCATATGTGTAATAGCGCCGGTATGATTCTCTATCCGGAGATGCAGATGAATCTGGTCCGGCCGGGCATTACTCAGTACGGCTCCTATCCCACAGAGGCCTTCAAAAAGATTCTGCCGCTGAAGCCGGTGATGAATCTCTATTCGCATGTGGTTCAGACTCGAGAGATCGCACCGGATACAGGCGTCAGCTATGGTCTGCGTTGGAAATCGCAGGACAAGAGCCGTCTAGCCGTTGTCCCGATCGGTTATGCCGACGGCCTTCACCGCTTGTTGTCCAATCGGGCCTCTTTCCTGATTAACGGTCAGCTGGCTCCGGTTGTCGGCAGCATCTGTATGGATCGCTGCATGGTTGATATTTCACAGATCCCGGAAGTTAAAGTGGGAGACCGCGTTTTGATCTTCGGGGCTGATGAGACAGGCGGCATACCTGCCGAGCTAGTGGCCGAGCAGGCGGAAACCATCTCCTATGAGATCTTCTGCGCTGTGTCACCACGTGTTATGAGAGTATACCGCGACGAGAAATAGAAATTTCTTTGTTCTGGTGAAACAGGTTCTGAATTGCATGATGCATTCATGCCGAATAAATATTCCGGCATAAATGAGAGGGGGCAAGACAGAACCTGTTTCTTTTATTCAATTACAGATTTTATGGCTAAACAGGCCACAACGGTCGGGAGGGGTACCGACCGTTGTGAAAGAATTTGAGAAGCAGAAATAGTATATATATCCGATAACTCGTATTAATTCTAGCACCAGACATTTTTGAAGTCAAGCTTTCAAATCAGCCGGCAAATAATATTGTTGCAAAAGCCCCGGACTTATTGTCTCCTGCCATCAGAATCACCCAGCCGCGGTGCCTCCGACTTGATCTTCTTCAGCTGCAAAATCCGTTCATATACTGTATTGGCTGACCGGCCTGTCAGCTCGGCGACCTCCTGCGCAATTTGACGAAGACGCCCACCGACAGCCAAGCGTTCTCGGATCAAGTCATCGATATTATCGGCAGCAACTATGTTCTGCTCCCGAATCGGCTGACGGGACTCGAATTCCGCTCGCCCCTCAAGAACTAACACAAACTCGCCACGGGGTGCAGTCTCCGTATATAGCGCCTTCGCTTCTGCCACGGTGAGGTATAAATATTCCTCGTACTTCTTAGTCAGCTCACGACCGATGCTTACTTTTCGCTCACCCAGTCCGGTTGCCGCTAGATCTGTCAAGGTGCGGAGCAGCCGGTGGGGCGCTTCGTACAAAATAAGACTGCGCGGCTCGTCTCTAAGTTCGGTCAGGCGAGTACGTCGTTCTTTGCCGCGCGCCGGGAGAAAGCCCTCAAAAACAAAACGGGAGCTGTCCAGACCCGAGGCCGCAAGAGCTGTTAAGGCAGCGTTGGGGCCGGGTATGACACTTAGAGGGATGCCTGCTGCCAGAACCAATCGCACCAGACGCTCGCCGGGATCGGAAATCAGAGGCATACCGGCATCGGAAACCAGGGCAACCGTCTCACCTGCTTGCAGCCGTTCCAGGATCAGAGGGTGCCGAGATTCGGCATTGTGTTCATGATAGCTGAGCAGATTAACTTTGAGACCCAGCTCCGCCAGCAGCAGGCCTGTCACTCTGGTATCTTCACAGAGCACCAGATCAGCCATTGCTAAGGCCTTTTTGGCCCGGGGGCTCATATCCTCCGGATTTCCGATCGGTGTTGCCACTAAGGTGAGTTTTCCGCTGGTCATGCCTGTCTCCTCTACTTTTTATCTCAACTTAACATAAATTGTGCAGTACAGGGATAAAATTAGCTAGAGGCAAGCGACAATAGTTGGCAAAAAGCAGCTGTGATGCGGTGAGTTCGTGCTAATGGAATCTTTTAGTAAAAATTTCGATCATTTAATAAGCCGATTTTTCTCGGCTGGTGTGACCGCCTTTTATTGAAGCTAAACCGGCTTTGGCCTATACTATCTGCTGGAGGATAAGGCAGCCATGATGCTGCCTATTGATAATAATATGATTGTTGATACACATAATCATCTGACAAAATGGTCGCCCGATGCCGGGCAGACATTTGAGGAAATGATGCAGGCAGCCACAGCACAGGGCTTAATCGGAATTGCCGCCACTGATCATTACGATATTGGCAGTATGACGCCTTATGGTGTGGAATGGGTGATGGATCTTCCCGCTTATTATGAAGAGATGTACCCGCAGCGGCGGCTACCCTCCGAGCGCAAGCCGGGTGATCCGCCGGGATTTCTCTATGGCATCGAGGTCGGCTATCTGCCGGAGTACAAAGACCGCCTCAGAGCTCTAATCGCTGATTATCCCTGGGATATAGTGATCATGTCGCTGCATGTTATCAATGGATATGATCCCTTTCACAGTCCGGAGAAAGTTTACCGGCCTTCACTTTCTGACACCTACCGTGAAATCTTGCTCAGTATTACCGAATCTGCCGCAGAGATGCCGGAAGCAAATATTATCGGTCATTATGACTACTTCGCCCGTTATGCTCCCCAGGACAGACCCAAGATGCTGTACCGACATGCGCCGCAGGAGTTTGATGATTTATTCCGCTTGATGATCCGTAATAACCAGGCTCTGGAGATCAATACCGGAACTATTTGGAAACTGCAACAGGCGCGAGGTTATACTCTGGAAGAGGCTATGCCGGATGCTGAAGTGCTGCACCGCTATCTTGAGCTGGGCGGTGACTTGATCAGCCTGTCCTCGGATGCCCATTATGCCTCAAATGTCGGGCGCTTGATTCCGGAGACATGTGCCTGGTTGCTCAAACAAGGTATCACGGAATATGCCTGGTTTGAGAGCGGTAAGCCGTTTCATGGTCGCCTTCGTCCCTTATCTACTGATACTGAGATATAATATGTGATGTGATTTTTACGAGGAGGGTCCTATGGCCAAGCCTAAATTCTATGTGACAACACCGATTTATTATCCGAGCGGCAAACTTCATATCGGGCACTCGTATACGACCGTGGCGGCTGATGCGCTGGCGCGCTATAAGCGAATGCGGGGCTTTGATGTGATGTTCCTGACCGGCACCGATGAGCATGGGCAGAAGATAGAACGCCGGGCCGAGGAGGCAGGGAAGACACCGCAAGAGTTTGTCGACTATATTGTGGGTACGATTAAAGATCTCTGGAAGCTGATGGATATCAGCTATGATCGTTTTATCCGTACCACTGACGAGGAGCATGTCCGGTCGATTGCTGAAATTTTTACGAAATTGTATGAGCGTGACGAGATCTATAAATCGGAATACGAGGGACTGTACTGCACCCCTTGTGAGTCATTTTGGCTTGAGTCGCAGTTGGTTGAGGGCAAATGTCCGGACTGTGGCGGCGAGGTCGAGCTGACCCAGGAGGAGAGCTATTTCTTCCGCCTGTCCAAGTACAATGACCGCCTGCTTGAGCTGCTGGAGACGACGGATTTCCTGGAGCCCAAGAGCCGCGCCCGCGAGATGATCAATAATTTTCTCAAACCGGGACTGGAGGATCTGGCGGTTTCACGCACCAGCTTTGACTGGGGTGTACATCTGCCCTTTGATGATAAACATGTCGCCTATGTCTGGGTCGATGCTCTGTTTAACTATCTGACGGCGCTGGGTTATCCGTCGAAACAAGAGGATGTTGAGCATTATTGGCCGGCGGATATCCATCTGATGGCGAAAGAAATCGTCCGTTTCCATTCCCTGATCTGGCCCGCCCTGCTGATGGCCCTTGATATGCCTCTGCCTAAGAAAGTCTTCGGTCATGGTTGGCTCCTGTTCGGCGGCGACAAAATGTCGAAGTCCAAAGGCAATGTTGTTGATCCTGTGGTGCTCTGCAATCGCTATGGCGTTGATGCCATACGCTATTTTCTGCTGCGTGAGGTGCCTTTTGGCTCTGATTGTAATTTCAGCACCGAAGCCCTGATCACCCGCATCAACAGCGACCTGGCCAATGATCTCGGTAATCTGGTTTCACGCACAGCGGCAATGATTCGTAAATATTTCCCGCAAGGTTTGCCTGACGAACGCGAGACGGGCAGTCCGGATTCCGAACTTCGACAGCAGGCGCTGGAACTGGCGCCGAAAGTGGCAGTGGATCTGGATGAGTTGCAATACAGCAAAGCGCTGACCGAGATCTGGGCCCTGGTTTCGCGCACGAATAAATATATTGACGAGACAATGCCCTGGATTCTGGCCAAAGACCCTGCGGTGAGGGCTCGTCTGGCTACGGTGCTCTATAATTTGGCTGATGTACAGAGGATTATTGCCGTGCTGATTGAACCTTTCATGCCCAATACGCCGGGGAGAATCCGAACTGCGCTGGGCATTCCGGAGCAAAATGCAGCCGGTCGTTCCCTAACTGACTGGGCATCGGCAACGGAACTGGATCTTTACTGTGCGCCGGAGGGCGTGCCGCAGTCGGAACCCTTGTTCCCGCGGCTGGATCTGGATAAGGAGCTGGAGGCTCTGGAGCAGTTTGCCGAGTAGGGTTGCGGCTGGCTGTGGCCGGTATATCTGTTAGTAATTGAGCGCAGTAAATTATGAAATGGTTTGATACACATTCTCATCTGCAAGCAACGGACTTTGATCAGGATCGAGCCGAAGTCATGGCCAGGGCGGAAGAGGCCGGAGTCAGTATGATTCTCCTGCCCGGTTCTGATTTGGCTGATTCACGAAAAGCCTGCGATCTGGCACTGGAGGATCGGCGCTTAGTGGTAGCGGTAGGCGTACACCCGCATGAAGCCAAACACTATACTTCTGCCATGCATGAGGATCTGCGGCAGCTGGTAATGAGCACCAATCTTCGAGCTGCTGAGCTCGGTCGTCCGCCGATTGTGGTGGCGATCGGTGAGATCGGACTTGACTATCATTATGAGCATTCGCCGCGCGAAATACAGAAAGATGTCTATTACCGCCAGCTTGCCCTGGCGCATGAGCTGGGGCTGCCCGTCATTATTCACGAGCGCGAATCAGCTCTGGATAATTACACTATGCTAAGTCAGGCTCAGCAAGAGGGTTTGCTGGCTCAGAACCCGCCCGGTGTGTTGCATTGTTATTCAGGCAGTCTGGAGAGCTCACGTCTGCTGCTCAAGCTAGGCTTCTACTTAGGCTTTGACGGCCCTATTACCTATAAGAACGCCAAACGTTCACACGAGGTCATCCGCGCCTGTCCGCACGACCGACTCGTGATCGAGACCGATGCTCCGTACCTAACTCCCGAACCTTTCCGCGGTAAACGTAACGAACCTGCCTATCTGCCCCATATCGGCGCCAAAATCGCCGAACTATGGGATCTACCGTTGGCGGAAACTGCGCAAATTCTGACAGAAAATAGTCGGCGCCTATTCCGGATAGAGAAATAATCAATAGCAATTATTAGATAATCTCGGAGCTAAAGTAGCTAACTTCTCCGCTACCGTCTTGCTCAAGAATTCCGAAGATATTATTTTCCAGCGCAGTGGCTTTTTGTGATGCAGCACTTTGGTCAAGCGCTACATAGGCGATAGTCAGTCCAATTATATTCCACAGCTCCTGATGCTTGGTTTCAGCGACTGAGATATTGTGCGAGGCTTTTAATTTATCTACAATTTTCTGCCGCAGCTGGCGCTTTTCTTTCAGTGATCCCGAGGCAAAGAGTCGTATCTCTGTTTCAATAATCAAGATCCTGTGTTTCATCTTTATTTTACCTTTTGTTGTTTTTCAAAATCTTTTAAGGATTAGTCCTACAAAACCGGCATAACTATTGCTGTTTGCGGGCAACCATATCAAGTCAGCTCCGTTATATTATAAGATTAAATCAACAGTAAAAAGCACTACTATTGTATTGCAACAATAGCAGTGCTTTTCAAATTAAAAGTTGATATGGTATAAAGCGTTTATGCCGGAACTATTATCTGCACGTTTTACTTCCCTTGCGAACAAAGTTTGAACTTAGAGAACCGAACTGGGCAAATAACTCAGAGCTTCACCACCACTGCAAAACTAATACATGAAGCTGCGCTATTTCTTAAATTTAGGCTTCCTGCTGCCTAGATCTGAGGTAGGTAAAGGCAGAACTTCGCCTGTTTTTTTGTAATGGTCGTAATGCTGCAAGAGCTTCTTGCTTAGGCCTGAGAGGACAAAAAGGGCGATGATATTGGGCAGAGCCATAGCCCCCATAAAAAGATCCGCCAGATTCCATATCGTGTCAGCGTCTAGCCAGGGTCCCCCTATAAGAAAGGCAATAGCCACAATTTTAAAGCCTGTAATGAGGCTCCTACGATTACCGCCTAAAAACTTAACATTTGATTCGGCAAAGAAGTACCAGCCGACAATCGTGGTCAGGGCAAAGCTCGACAGGGAAATAGAAAGGAAAATGGCCCCGAAGTGACCGAAGCTGGAAGCAAAGCCATTCTGTGTCATCAGAACGGCATCCTTAGTCATTTCGCTGGCTGGGATATTAGCATTGTAGCTGCCTGACAGCATATTAACCATAACTGTTGACATACAGATAGTGAAGGTAGAAATGAAGACGCCGATCATAGCGATAAAGCCCTGCTCAGCCGGATGGTCGTTGATGGCTACGGCATGGGAGTGCGGGGTTGAGCCCATACCTGCTTCATTAGAGAAGAGACCGCGGGCCAGGCCATAGCGGCTGGCTTCACGGATTGTAATACCAAGGACGCCGCCTCCAATAGCTTGCGGGGTAAAGGCTCCCACTATAATCATCTTGAGGGATGGCAGGAGAGCGTTAAGGTTTAACAGGATAATGACCAGGCTGCCTAGAATATAAGCAAAGGCCATGACGGGCACAACCTTCTCGGAAAAGCTGGCAATGCGGCCCATGCCACCCGTCAGAATGACGCCGACCAGGGCTGCCAGACCAACAGTAATAAAGGGCTTGGACAGACCGACGGCATCGTGCAAAGATGCTACGATCGAGTTGGACTGAACCATAATGCCAACTATGCCCAGGGCAATAATGCAGAGGACGGCAAAGACGATGGCCAGCCAATTAGACTTGAGACCGTTTTTAATGTAGTAAGCAGGGCCGCCTACTAACTCACCGTCTTCCTCTTCGCGATAGACCTGGGCCAGGACGGCTTCTGCAAAGATAGTTGACATGCCGAAAAAGGCAGATATAAGCATCCAGAAGGCAGCGCCCGGCCCACCGGCAGCAATAGCTGTGGCAACACCGACAATATTGCCGGTGCCAACTTGGGCTGCAACAGCAGTAGCCAGGGACTGGAAAGGCGTCATCGCGCCTTCCTTGACTGTGACCTTATTACGGATGTCGCGTACCAGCTTGGCAATGCTGGGAAAGAGACGCGTTAATTGGGGGAATCTCAGCTTAATGCTAAGAAAAATACCGACACCCAGCAAGGCAAAGAGTAGAATGTTGTTCCAAATGAAGTCGCTTATGGTCTTGATAATTGAATTTATTTCACTCATAAGGTCTGGCCCTCCTCCGAGGATTGGCTCTCCTCTTGTTTCTGCTCCGCCTTAAAAACGAATTGCTGTAAGAGCCATGTCAAAAGAATAATCATGATGGATCGGCTGACCGCTGCCAAAAGCAGGGTGACAAGCGATGTGTCGCTCCAGACTTCAGACATATAGAAGAAGCGCAGCAGGTACTCCAGTGAATTACCGCCGAAGTCGCAGAGGACGAGGGAGAGGACAAGGGGAATGGGAGTCTTTGAACGGTTATACAATATGGCAAAATGATAGATGAGACCATAGCCTACGTAAAACGCTATTTCTAAGAAATAGGAACCAATGAGAGCCGGGCTCAGGTCAGTGCCAATGGTTGCAACATAGGCAACACGCGCCAGGCAGACAAAGAGACCGGTCCAGACCGAGAAAGGAATGACCTTCTTGAAGTTGAACACCTGTATGGCAACAGCCATGACTACGATGCCGAGGGTTATGCGAAAATCAGATTCGCCGACCGGGATGCTGACTAAAGATGCCAGCATTGCGACAAGGATGACTAAGACTTTCCTCTTCATAAGAACCGCCTCCTCGTATATATATAAGTTTATCTCATACTATAATCTATCATATTAAGCATATTTGCACAATTAATATTAGTATTCTGTGATAAAATGCCCAAGTACTAGCTAAGAAGCCTTGCGCTTAATATTGAACGTTCATTGTGAGAACTCTAAAAGTTATCGCCTGCAATCAGGCGGTCCATTGCAGTGATCATCGAAGCTTTAGCCTCCGGCAACAGACCCATTATGGTGTATTTATTGAGGACAGTGGTATCCATGAAAAAACAGTTTTTTAATTCCAGTCTTGCGAGCAAGTCTCGTTCTTCTTTCAAGACCTCAAGAGGCGAGAGTTCGATAAATTCCCCCTTATCTCTCATTTCCGCCAGTGGGGTGTTCGGCCATATAAGGAGCTTGAGCTGCCATATGCTTACAGGATTGACACGATTTAGAATTTCTGCGGTCTGTTCAATATGGACAGCCGAGAGTTTTTTCCCTCCCAAACCGCCGATCGTCGTAATATGGTAAGATAGTGCGAGCTTGTCCAGTTTTTGACAAGCTGCTAGGAATTCCGCTGCCGATGTCCCTTTGTTCATGAGGACAAGCACGTCATCGCTGCCGGATTCGAGGCCCATATGCAGGGCTCGGAGACCGAAATCCCGTAGCAGCAACATCTCATGCTCACTTTTGGAATTAATATCTTCAGCTCGTGCATACATGCTGACTTTGTTGACGTTCGGGAAAAATTCCTTTACGAATTCGAGTACTTTTACAAGGTGAGCCGTGGGCAGAGATAGAGAATTTTGTCCGAGCAGAAAGAGCGAAGACTTATCTCCTGATTCCGCTGCGAGGTACTTGGCATTTTCCTTTACCCATTCTAAGGGTAAAACTGTATATTTATCATTAGCGAAGTCGCAGAAGGCACATTTGCCATAGCTGCATCCCTCTGTGACTGTGAGCAGGATACTGTCTTCTTCGATTAGAGGAGCATATACCGTCTTTTCCACAGTCGGAATATCCATACTATCTTCTATCCCATCTCAATCGCTCCTAAACATCATCTATACAAAAATTTCTTCCAGGCGTCCATCTGACGCATGGCCAGGCGGTAACCGTCTTGGTAGCTCTTCTCCAACTTTATGCGATTGGCGGTCGTGCTTCGGATGCGCATTTGTTCCGGGCGAACGACGATGGCCATTCCTTCCGCTTCCAGCCGCTCAATTTGCTCCATCTGCTTGTTGTAATTTTCCCAGCGATGCCGGAGACTATCGGCCAGGATAGGCTCGTCTTTGAATTTACGGTCGAGTAATCTTTGGTTTTTCATCGGCTTTTTCCTATACCCTTTCTCGCGCGTCAGGACGATGAAGAACTTCTCATATCCGTCACGCAGTGCGATGTCGAGAGGTATGCTGCTTTTGATGCCACCGTCGATATAGGTTTTGCCGCGAAACTGCGTTTTAGGCATCAGTAGGGGGAGTGTCGACGAGCATCGCACCATCCGCAGCAGATCCTCGATGGCTTCTATATCGTCGCGTTTCCAATAGACGGTCTCGCCGGTTTCGCAGTCGAAGGCGCCGATGCGCAGTTCAGCGGGATTTTCTTGAAAGCGGGCGAAGTCAAGTGTCAGAGGTCCTCCCGGCAATGATGCCGCCCCGTATATATAATCGGCGGCGAAATATCCTTCTCCTTTGAGCAAGTGACGCACGCCGATCACATTATCCATGTCGACAAAATCGACAAAGCAACGTTTCGCACGGTCTTTGTCGCGCGAGAGGTAGTTGACTGCATTGCTCGAACCGGCAGAGATGCCACACACATAGTCAAAGAAAAGCTCGCATTCAAGCATGGCATTAGTGACGCCCGCCGAGTGCGCGACGCGCATTCCGCCGCCTTCAAAGAGCAACGCCGTATCGAAAATATTGTTTTTCAAAAGCACCTCGTTTCTAAAGTATGTCAGAGAAACAGCATGGCCGGTGCGAACGGACTTCCACCATATGCATCAGTCGATCTTGACCGCAAGCACATACTAATCTCGTTTACCGACTTAATCGTTGCGTCAATATCGCAAGCTTTGCTTTATTATAATCTTAATAATAATATGGTAAATTGTCGAAAGATACGGCGCAAATCCGCAATTTACATTCTAAAAATAAACACAACCGTCAATGCAAATAATTGTATCAACGGCTGTGTTTTGGTGGGAGCGACCGGGCTCGAACCGATGACCCCCTGCTTGTAAGGCAGGTGCTCTCCCTGCTGAGCTACGCTCCCATGCCTTGCTATCTTAGTGAAAAACTTTGCTTTTGGCAAGTGCAACAGTAAGATACGGCAGATAAAAAGGCTTAGTGGGTACTAGCGATAAATAATCTCTCCGATATCTACAACTGGGCATAGCCCATTTCCAAAGCTAACTGCGCTCTTTCCTTATTTTTGCCACCCTTGTTGATTTCGGCTGCGATAAAGCCGGGATGCTCTTTCAGGAAGTCGGCCATGTACTGATCGGGGTCGCGCAGGAAGGCGAGACACAGTTCGGCTTGGCGAGGACTGATCTGATCCAGTTCAACCGCGCGGGCGAAGAAAGCAGCATCTGTGGTGCCGAGTACGGTCAAAGTGGTGCCGGCTGTGGCCAGGCGCTCACGGCCGCCCTGCCCGCGATCAAGGATGGCGGCAGCGTGCTTCAAGCGGGCTCCGGTCCGCTCGATCTGCGGAATCCAGTTGCGGAAGAAGCTGGACGCCACAGTGATGATATCGGCGATATGCAATGCCTGCTGTCCCTGCAGGGGGGCGCTTTCGCGGATATTGCAAGATTGTTTATCTGGCGCCGGTTGTTGTTTTTCCCAAGGAGAGCTCCCGCAGATGCTATTGGGGCGTGTACCGGACGCATCCTGCTGTTCCGGCGGCACAGAATCCTCATTGGTCGCAATCTCGACTGCCTGCTGCCCAGGCTCGGAATAAAAAGTACGACCGTCTTTAAAGCAGGAGAGATGCGGTTTGTTTAGGATCGCCGCCAGCGGCAGTGAGAAAAAGAAATCCCGCCTCTCGCCGCCGGAGATAAAATCTGTATCCGCAGCCGGATTCTTAAAGGCCTCAATTGCTGCGTCGATCACAGAGCGGTAAATGGGCTCCTGCTCATACTGTTCCAGGCAAAGAGCAGTGATTTTGCTCGGCATGGTCTCCGGCTCCTCCTGACAAAATTTTTCGATCTTTTGCAGTAAAACACCGGCCTCAGCGGCACTGCCGAAGAGATAATGCGTATTGATAAAAAACGGTCCCAGTTTGCCGGAGGTGTACCAGAATGGCTGATCCGGATCGGCAATTTTCAGGGCTTCAGTCAGAAATAGATTGTGCGCTAAATGTTTTTCCATAAGGGTCCATGTAATTAAAGGGGAAGATATTGAATTGTTTTCCTCTATAGTACTCGTCACCATCCCCTAACATAATATTATATTCAATATACGAGTACAGAACTGCTTTATAGATGACTGTTCCGCCATCTTTCAGACGGACTTTGATCGGTATTAACATTAAGATTATAACGATTATGATTACTATGATAGTGATCTTTTTCCTCATAGACATTTTTGTCCTCCGGATTCCAAATAGCTTTGTCCATAATGACTGAGGCTGACAGGTTTCTTCTCTTAGCATTACTCATTTCCGGTTTCCCTTACCAGGGACGCAGCTGCCCGGTGTAGCGGGCGAGATTGTCGTGTCCGGCGGCGCTGGCGATTGCCGCCATTTCTGCCGGCAAGCGGAAGATCAGGTCCGGATCGATCATAGAAGCGGTGCCTACCTGAACGGCTGAGGCGCCGCAAAGCATGAATTCCAGGGCGTCTTCGGCCGCAGCGATACCGCCCAGTCCCACGATCGGCAGATTGGTATCGCGATGTGCTTCATGGACCATGCGCAGAGCGACCGGCTTGATGGCCGGACCGGATAGACCGCCGGTATTATTGCGCAGCACGGGGCGCTCCGTTTTCAGATCAACCGCTATTCCCAGTAAAGTATTGATCAGCACCAGTGCATCTGCTCCTGCCTCTTCTGCCGCACGCGCGACCGCCGAGATCGAAGTGACATTGGGCGTCAGCTTGACCCAGAGCGGTTTATCCGTCACAGCACGACAAGAGGCGACAACTTCCCAGACCTGCTCCGGTTCGGCACCGATTGACATACAGCCGGCGCTGACATTGGGACAAGAGAGATTCAGCTCCAGCGCCGTGACCTCAGTAGCGCTGAGAATCCGTACCATCTCAACATAATCCTCTTTGCTGTTGCCGGCTACATTGACGATGATCGCCGTATCATAGGTCAACATTTCCGGCAAGATTTCTGTGACGAAGACGTCTACGCCCGGGTTTTGCAGTCCTACAGCATTGAGCATGCCGCTCTTGGTCTCGGCGACACGCGGCGGAGGATTGCCGACACGCGGCTGCAAAGTCAGACCCGTAGTGCAGATTCCGCCTAGGCAGGACAAATCATAGTAAGGGGCAAGTTCAGCGCCGAAGCCAAAAGTGCCGGAAGCTGCCAGAACGGGATTCTTAAGTCGGACGCTGCCGACTGTGACTTCAGTCCTGACCTGTTTGCTTGTGCCAGGCGAATTAACCTGATTCATATCGATTTCTCCTCTTACCAAATCCCGCCCTGGGATGGCCAGACAATTCTGGCGGCGGGGAAGACCGGGCCGTCATAGCAGCAGCGTTCGTAGGTGGTCTCGTTGTCTGCTGTTTTTGTTCCGCTGTCGCGGCGGTAGACCGGAATTGAACAGCTGACGCAGACCCCGATACCGCAAGCCATCCTTGCTTCTAAAGAAACCTGGCACTGTATTTTGCGCTCCAGGCATTGTAAAGCGATATTTTCCAGCAGGGCGACAGGACCGCAGGTGCAGACCAGGATCTGTTCCGGCCGCAGGGATAGTGTGTCCAACACTGAAGTTAATGCTTCTCCGGCATGGCCCGTGAAGTCTAGTCCGCCAGTATCTGAGGCGAAGATACACTGCTTTGCAGTCGCTCTCATTCTCTCTTGCAAGATGGCTTCTGTCTGACTGCGGAAGCCGGCAATTGCCGTGGTAGTGATACCTTGTCCGGCGGCTTCTTCCAGCAGATAGATCAAGGGGAATAAGCCGGTGCCGCCGCCGACTGTGACTAGATGCGCCGGAGCAGTTGCGCAGGCGTCTTCGTCAAATAAGCCAAGGTCGAAGCCTGTGCCCAGAGGGCCGACGAGATCAACGATTATACCGGGCTCAAGGTCACAGAGCTCGTTGCTGCCCGGGCCGACGCGGCGGATGCCGAGTTGGATCAGGCCCTGTTCGCGGTCGACGGACATCAGGCCGATAGGGCGGCGCAAATAGTGAGAGGTTTTGAGCTGGACGAATTGGCCGGGGCGGGCTGCGCGAGCCGGCTCCGGAGCTTTGATAGTCAGCAGATTGGTGCTGTCGGACAGGCACTCGTTTCTGAGCAGTTTGCCTTGGTGTCTGAGCAGAGGCTTGTTATCTTGGCACATTTTCAGTCCTTTCAGGTTTGCAAATCGCCTCAGGAGCGGGAAACTTGCTGTTGTTAGACGGGTACATTGCCAACCATTCTGTTAATAAGATGTCTCAGGAATGGGAGGCGTTAGCATTTATTATCCTAAAAACCTTTAGTTTTTCTGTGGTCGGCTAGCGCTGCCCGGAGAGAGTCGCGCATGGCGATGGCTTCCCGGCGGCAGGCACCGGCGAAGGCGTCATGATCCGGGCCGTGCTTTTTCCAAGCCAACATCAAGGAGCGGGAAGCGTTGACGATGCCGGCGCGGCCATTCCGGTCGAAGCCGGCCACAGCGTCGGCTGCTGTTCCGCCCTGAGCGCCGAAGCCGGGAATCAGGAAAAATGTGCGGGGCATACGCCGGCGCAGGGCGGCAGCCTGTGCCGGCCAGGTGGCACCCACCACGGCACCCACTGAGCTGATACCTGATGAGCCTATCAGATCTTGGCCCCAGGATGCGATCAGATCTGCCATGGCTTTGTAGACCAAGCGGCCGTCGGTCAGCTCCAAATCCTGCAGATCGCCGGCAGAGGGATTGGAGGTGCGGCAGAGGACGAAGATGCCTTTGCCGTTGGCTTGGCACAGTTCCAGGAAAGGCTTGATCCCGTCGCTGCCCAGATAACCGTTGACTGTGAGGGCATCGGCAGCGAGGAAAGCCTTGGCTTGCTCCTGGCTGTATTGGCCGGAGTTATCAGTTTTGTGGCTAGTCTGATCCTGGGCGTATTGCTCGGGGTTGTTTGGTTTGCAATTCTCATGCTCTGCGTTGTTTGACTTTTTACTACCCTGTTCGGCGACGCTTGCCTGTGAGGTATTCAACTCATGATCGTTGGGCCCGGAGGTACTGAGATAGGCTCTGCTATAGGCTGCCGCTGTACTGCCGATATCATTGCGCTTGCCATCGAGGATCACCAGCATACCTTGAGCTTTGGCCAAAGCGATAATTGACTGCAGGGCGCGCAGACCGCCGAGGCCGTACTGTTCAAAGTAGGCCATTTGCGGCTTGATCGCGGGCACAATATCCGCTACGGCCATAATCAGCTCACTGCAAAAACTGCTGAGTGCCAAGTAAATGCCCTCTTCTTGGCGGCAATCATATTTCTGCAGCAGGCTTTCCGGCAGATAGGACAGCATCGGATCCAGACCCAGGCAGGTCGGATTACCCATTTCGTCAATGCGTTCTTGCAGTCTGTCGGCAAAATTGTTCTTCATCTTTATCTCTCTCCCTTGTTTGTCGCGCCGTCCGATTCAGGATTTGTTTGCTGTGCCGGTTATATACTACCGGTTGCGTGCTTGTCACTGTTCCTCAGGTCTCGAGGGCTTATTATGTTGCCAGTCTGCCGCTGTCCTGCTGGACCTAAGCGACTTGGTCGGTAGTCAACCTGTTGTTTACCACTGCCTTATTTCGCGGCCAGTCTGCCGCTGTCCCAGGTAATATTCCCTGCCATGATTGTCAGCTGCGGGAAGCCCCTGAGCTCAAAGCCTTGAAATGGCGTGTTTCTGGCTTTGGAAAGTGAGCTGGCTGCATCATAGATGACGGTCTCTTCGAGATCTACCAGGACCAGATCGGCCACCAGACCGGCTTCCAGTCCGGGCTTCGGCTGCTTGAGCAGGTGTGCCGGATTGGAGGTCAATTTGCTCACAGCGTCTGCCAGACTGAGATGGCCGGGCTCAACCAGCCGGGTGTAAACCAGCGGGAAACAAGTCTCCAGTCCGATTAGGCCGTTATTGGCCAGTGAGAATTCACAGTCTTTCTCATCGGCGTGATGAGGTGCGTGATCGGTGGCGATAATATCCAGTGTACCGTCTTGCAGTCCCTCGATAATGGCCAGGCGGTCCGACTCGGTGCGGAGCGGCGGATTGACTTTAGCGAGGGTGTTGAAGCCCCGGATGGCTTCCTCTGTCAAGGTGAAATAGTGCGGGCAGGTTTCGGCGGTTACTTTGACGCCGCGTGCCTTAGCTGCCCGGACGCATTCAACCCCATTAGCGGTGCTGACATGAGCGATATGAACGGGGCAGCCCAAGTATTCAGCGAGTCTGGTCTCGCGATCGATCATGATATCTTCGGCGATCGAAGGGATTCCCTTCAATCCCATTTCGGTAGAAACAATGCCTTCATTGCAGACGCCGTCCTTAGCCAGTTCCGGATCTTCACAGTGCGAGATAATTACCCGATCGAAAAAAGCGGCGTATTCCATGGCTTTTCGCATCATGCTGGCCGATGCTATCGGTAGGCCGTCATCAGAGAAAGCAACTGCTCCGGCCTCGGTCATCAGACCGATTTCAGACAGCTCCTGCCCTTCTTGCTTCTTGGTGGCGGCACCGATCGGCAGGACTCGGCAAAAGCCGGCAACCGCAGCCTTGTCGATCATATAGCGGATGACAGGCACGGTATCGGCTACCGGATTGGTATTAGGCATCGGCGCTATGGCGGTGAAGCCGCCGTGTGCCGCCGCTCTGGTTCCGGAAATGATGTCTTCTCGATATTCGAAGCCCGGGTCGCGCAGATGGACATGGGCATCGATCAAACCCGGCAGAACGGTCAGCCCCTGACCGTCCAGCACTAATTCCGCTTGGCAGCCTAGTTCCGGCACAAATTTACCCTCGGCGATCAACAGTTCGGTGAGATCACCGGTCTGCCAATGTCTGACATTCTTAATCTGTATGCTCTTGAATTGTGGATAACTATTTTTCATCGAGTGCTCTCCTCGTAATTTATTTCGGCATTGCGCTTGGCGTTGAGCAGGAACAAGACGGCCATGCGCACGGCGACACCGTTGGCTACTTGTTCGTGAATAACCGAGCGGTCGTGTTCATGAATGAAAGTCGGCATCTCGACGCCGTGGTTGCAAGGGCCGGGGTGCATGATAATGGCGTCCGGCCGGGCAAGATCCAGGCATTCGCTGTCGATGCCGAAGAAATGAGCGTATTCGTTGACGGAGGGGAAGAGTGCGCTGCGCTGGCGTTCGAGCTGTACGCGCAGACCCATGATCACATCCACATCTTCACAGGCTTCTCTGACATCATGACAGACCCGGCAGGGCATATGCTCGAGATGGCGCGGTGTCATGGTGGGAGGTGCGGCGACTCGTACTTCGGCGCCGGCTTTAGTCAAACCCCAGACATTGGAACGCATCACCCGGCTGTGCATGGCGTCACCGGTGATCGCGACTTTAAGGCCTTTGATCGAGCCTTTGTACTCGATCATCGTCATCATATCGAGCAGAGCCTGGGTCGGGTGCTCGTTCATACCGTCGCCGGCGTTAACGACCGACGCATCAATTCGTTCGGCCACATAGTGCGGGGCGCCGGACTGCGGATGGCGCATGACCAGGATATCCGTCGACATCATCTCCAGGGTCTTCACGGTATCGAACAGATTCTCACCTTTGCGAATACTGGATTCCGAGCTGCCGATATTTGAGGTAGTAGCGCCCAGATACTTACAAGCCATATCAAAAGACAGTCGCGTCCGGGTCGAGTTCTCAGCGAAAAAAGTAATTACGGAACGGCCCTGCAGATGTGCCGTTTTCTTGGTCTGGACCGAGAGGATATTCTTCATCACAAAAGCGGTGTCTAAGATCAGCATGATCTCCGCCGGACTTAGCTCCTGCATTCCCAGCAGATGCCGGGAGGAGAGCTGTGTCACTGCATCTTCCGCCGTGCGCCGGATCGCCCGCTCTTCAGCAGTTAAGGGTTGAATTTTAGCCATCTTATTCCTTCCATTCACCGAGCTCAACAGCATTTCTGCCGTCGACTTTCTGTACGGAGACTTTGATAAATTCTTTCCTGGAGGTGGGTACATTCTTACCGACGAAATCGGGGCGCAGCGGCAGCTCCCTGTGACCGCGGTCGATCATCACCGCCAGCTGGATCGAACTGGCTCGCCCCATGTCGAACAGGGCCTCAATAGCGGCCCGCGCCGTGCGGCCGGTGAACAGTACATCATCGACCAGGACAATCGTCTTGCCGTTCACATCAAAGGGCAGATTAGTGCTATGTACGATCGGGTGTTCCGTCAACAGCGATAGATCGTCGCGGTAGAAAGTGATGTCAAGCATGCCCTCAAGCGGCCTTTGACCTTCGATTTGCTCGATCTTGTCGGCCAGGATATTGGCTAAGGGCACGCCGCGCCGCTGAATCCCGACCAGCACCAGATTATCCGTAGTGCGATTTTTCTCCAAAATCTCATGCGCGATGCGAGTAAGCGCGCGGTCCATTCCCTCTTGATCCATCAGTGTGGATTTAATTCGCATGGCTGTCCTCCTTTCGGGCAGAAAAAAGCCCGCTGCCTGGATGACAGAAGGTTCACAAGAATTTGGCGCCGTATCACCGGTGTGGCTGCGGCCTGCCACTATTATTTGTCATCCTTCCAGCCTCACAGGACTGATTAAAGTCTGATTTCTGTCCTTATCTTAGCCGAAACCGACCACAGATACAAGCACTAAAATACACAGACAGCTTCAGCAACATTTATTTATTAGGCAACGATACTACTTTCAGCAGCATTCATTTATTAGGCGACTATAATACTTTTAGCAGCATTAATTTATTAGGTTGCGGGGCACGATTATGCTTGAATTGCAATAGTTTTTTGAAGACGCCTAAAAATAGATCTTCCTCCTATGGAGCTCCACGCTCTCTACTGTAATTGGATATAATATAAACACTTTAGAGCAAAACTCGAAACGACAGTAAGGGCTAATTATGACTGAGATTACCAATATCTATCTGACCAGGCACGCCTCAACCGATCTTAATGCGCAGAAAATCATGCAAGGTCTGATCGACTCCGAGCTATCGGAGGCAGGCCGCCGGGAAGCTGCATTTCTGGCCGCGGATCTGGCCGATATGAAATTGGACGCCATCTATACCTCGGATCTGAAACGGGCAGCAGCTACCGCAGAGATTATCGCTGCAGCACAAAAGGGTGAGGTGCCGGTAATCCATGATCAGCGGTTGCGGGAAATCAATAGCGGCAAATTCCAGGGGCGGACATATGATGACTGTAGAGAGTTGGATCCCTATAATTGGGAGCTGGCAGCGCTCGATCCTCTGAGTTATCACCCGCCGGGCGGTGAGCCTGGGCTGCATATTCAGCAGCGGATGCAAGCTTTGCTGGATGAGGTTGTAGAGACCTATCCGGGCGGCAATATTCTCCTGGTTTCACATGGTTTCAGCATCAAAGCACTGACGTATCCCTATGTAAAAGAAAACTATGCAGATCTGGCCACAACTCGCAAACCGGGTCAAGTTTATCAAGTTTTGGATAATACTGCTCTCCTGCATTTTCGCCACGATCCGGAAGAAGGCTTCATCCTGGTCAGCCGGGATGCCCCTTGATTATATGTGCAAACAAGCTAGAATTTTGTCTACTTAAACAAATACTTTATAACGTTCTTATCTACGGCTTTTCCTTCATAAAATCTTCCTTCAGATTTGCCAGATTTGCCGAATTTACCATATTCGGAAAAAGAATTTGACAATATAAAATTCCGATGGTATTCTAATCGAGCGCCTTTCCGGAGGAAGAGCGAACGGACCTTGAAAATTGAACAGTGAAAAGAGGAGCCCTGGTTAAACTTTTGTAGTTTAACAGGCAAGACCAGAAAAGAATAAAAGAGCCGAATTGGCTCTCAAATTAAAAGATTTGAGAGTTTGATCCTGGCTCAGGATGAACGCTGGCGGCGTGCTTAACACATGCAAGTCGAACGGGGTTAATTTAATCAGAAGTATTCGTACGGAAGAAGAGATTAACTTAGTGGCGGACGGGTGAGTAACACGTGAGTAATCTACCTCAAGCAGGGGAATAACACCGGGAAACCGTTGCTAATACCACATAGAGTATATGATAGGCATCTATCATATATAAAAGGATTGATCCGGCCTGAGATGAGCTCGCGTCCGATTAGGTAGTTGGTGAGATAAGAGCTCACCAAGCCTGCGATCGGTA
>JGI24712J26585_10000085_pt1 | contig 69616 bp, 75 predicted proteins | sample BioPla3DNA2_FD_26585 | JGI IMG/M metagenome (IMG submission 26585) | reverse complement strand
TAAACTCAGAAGTTGAAGTAGTAGTGAGTAAAGGAATACAAACTATTGAAGTACCTAATGTAGAAAACAGGGATTATAAGAATGCGGAAAGCATATTAGAAGAATTAGGATTTAATATAAGAAGAGATCCCCAATACAATGATTCTATAGATGAAAATCTAGTTATTTCACAGGAACCAAGGGCTGGAACTATACTCAAGGCCGGTGAAACGGTTATTTTAACAGTAAGTTTAGGTCCTGAAATTAAAACTGTAGCTGTTCCCAATCTTCTTAATCTAACTGAACAGGCTGCAAAGAACCAATTACAAAATTCGGGTCTTAACGTTGGACAAATTACATATATTCCCCATAGCGAAGTTGCAAAAGGATATGTAGTGAGTCAAACCGTGCAACCTGGCGAAATCGTGAAAGAAGGCTATATGGTTGGCTTTGTTGTGAGTGAAGGGAAAGAAGAAACAGAAGAACCTCAATCTACTGGGCCTGTGGAAAAGCATATTACCATTCTGGCGCCTCTCGACACGGACACGGATTCCTTCCATGTCAGAGTGAGATTAAATGGAGAAAATAGATTTATTTATGAGCAAACTCATACATTTTCTGATTTTCCTTTAGACATTGCTGTAACTGGTGAGGGAACAGGATACGTTGAGGTATATATCAATGAGGACATATATTATAGAGAATCCATTGATTTTGAATAATGGAGAGGAGGCAATATGATCACAGGAACTATTGTCAAAGGGATTGCTGGATTTTATTATGTTAAGGCTGAAGATAAAATATTTGAATGCAAGGCAAGAGGCAAATTTAGGAATGTTAATCTAATTCCCTATATAGGTGATTTAGTAAGGATTGTTCCTGAAGAGAATCAAGTGACCGGAAGCATTGTTGAAATATTGCCAAGAAAAAACCTCTTAATTCGGCCGCCGGTTGCAAATATAGATCAGGCGATTATTGTTTTTGCAGCCAAAAGTCCGGATCCCAATCTCCAACTTTTAGATAGATTCTTAGTATTGGTCGAAGAACAAAATTTAGACATCTGCATATGTATTAATAAAATAGATATAGACATGGAAAAAGACTATGAAGCAATTAAAGATGTGTATGAAAAAGCAGGCTATAAAGTTATTGTAACGAGTACAGTCTCAAATACAGGAATTGAAGAGATAAAAAATGAATTAAGGAATAGAACTACCGTTTTTGCAGGTCCTTCCGGGGTAGGAAAATCCTCTTTACTCAATAAAGTTGATCCTCATTTAAAATTAAAAACAGGGGACATTAGTCAAAAGGTAAAGAGAGGGAAACACACGACACGGCATGTTGAACTTCTTCCTTTTAAAGAAGGAGGTTTTGTTTTGGACACTCCGGGCTTTAGTTCTCTTTCTTTAGAAAATATTGCTCCGAATATGCTTCAAAATTATTTTAGAGAATTTAATACCTATAGGGCTTACTGCAAGTTTTCTGAATGCAGTCATATTCACGAGCCTCAATGTATGGTAAAGCAGAAGTTAGATGAAGGTATCATCGATAAAGGAAGATATGAGCGTTATAAACTCATTTATAACGAACTGGAATCAGCAAAACAAAGGAGATGGTAAGACATGATTAAATTGGCACCTTCCATATTATCGGCAGATTTTTCTCAATTAAAAGATGCAGTACAAATACTTGATAAGGGTGGCGCACATCTTGTTCATATTGATGTAATGGATGGACATTTTGTACCTAATATAACCTTAGGGCCACCGATCATTGAAAGTTTAAGAAAGCATACGAAGCTCCCTTTTGATGTTCACTTAATGATCTCCAATCCGGATCAATATTTAGAGGCTTTCCATGATGCAGGGGCTGATCTATTAACCGTACATGCTGAAGCTTGCACACATCTTCATAGAACGGTTCAATGTATTAAAAATTTAGGAATGAAGGCAGGGGTTGCTTTAAACCCTGCAACGGATTTAAGTACTTTAAAATATGTGCTTCCCGATATAGATATGGTTCTTATTATGACCGTTAATCCTGGATTTGGAGGACAAAGCTTCATTCCTCAGTGCTTAGACAAGATTAGAGAATTGTCAGCATATATTAAAGAAAATCAATTGTCTGTAGAGATAGAAATAGATGGAGGAGCCAATTTAGAGAATGCTGAAGAAATCATTAAAGCAGGCGCAAATATTCTGGTAGCCGGCTCAGCTGTTTATAATACCCCTGATCCAGTTCAAACAATACAAGAATTCTTAAAAATTTTTAACAAATTCGGAGATCAATAATGAATGTATTAATATTTGCCGGAGGAGAAATACGGGATTATTCATTTTATAAAGAATATGTTGATCGTGCAGACTATATTATTTGTGCTGACAGAGGGATGGAACATGGAAGAATTCTCAATATTACACCGGATATCATTATAGGAGATTTTGATTCTGCTTCAGAAGAAAGTATTTTATTCTTTAAAAACAAGAATGTTCCTTTTTTAACCTTTCCTTCGAAAAAAGATAAAACAGATACAGAAATTTCATTGGAATACGCCATTGAAAAAAGACCTTCTCATATATGGATTGCCGGAGGATTGGGAAGTCGTTTTGATCATACCCTTGGAAATGTCCATCTCCTGTATTCAGCTTTGCAGCGAAATGTTGCAGCTACATTGATCAATGAATATAATCAAATTCATTTAATCAATAAGGAGATTTTTATTTCTGGAAATGAGAATGACATTGTATCTTTAGTACCTTTTACTATGGAGGTAAGGGGAGTATGTACCGAAGGGCTTTATTATGCTTTAAATAACGCAACTTTAACAGCAGGCAGTTCTTATGGTATTAGTAATGTAATGACTTCCCCAAAAGCCCGTATAAGCATTCAGTCAGGACTTTTATTAGTCATTCAACCCAAAGACAATTAAAAACGGACTCGACATATGAATAATATGTTGAGTCCGTTTTGCACATATTGAAAATATATGGAATAAACTATATTAAACACTTTATTGAGGAAGTAGAAGAAAATGAAAAAAAGAGTATTGGGACTAACTCTTCTAGCAATGGGAATCGGAATGCTTCTGGTTTTTCTTCTTCCTGGAACGGTATTTATCATTGTTTCAGCTTTAATACTTATTTTAATGGGCTACCTCTTTATCCTAAAATATTAACGGAGGTGAAGGAATTGAAGATCATGGTAATTAGAATGCCTAAATTTCTCGGCTCAATAATAAAAAGAATATGTGGGATAAAATCAAATTAAAAAATGCGACAGGGTCACATTTTTGAAATAAGAAAGTGTAGTCCCTTGCAAACAAGACGAACTTTCTTATTTCCCATTAAAAAAACAAAGTTCTAAAGCGAACTTTGTTTTTTTAATTTGCACGAGCAACCGCATTAGAGCGTAAACATCTTGTGCATACATTTAATGTTTTATTTGCTCCGTTAACTATAGCTTTTACTCTTTTGATATTTGGTTTCCATTGCTTATTTGATCTTCTATGAGAGTGGCTCACTTGAATACCAAAATGAACACCTTTTTGACAGATATCACATTTTGCCATTACACTACACCTCCTTTAAATCCATCACCGTGACACAACAAAACTATTTTATCAGATAGTATGTCATATTGCAAGGAAAAATATATATTTTATTATTGACAATTTTATTTTGAAAAACTTGAAAAGATGATATAATATATAATAGGATATTATATAGTGATATTGTGATGAAAATAATGATGTGCAGGAGGGTACAAGATGGTTGGTAATTTAATGAATGAATACGGAAATATTTTCATAGAAGATGAAGTGATCGCTCGTATTGCCGGACTAACAGCAATGGAATGTTATGGAATCGTAGGTATGGCAACCAAAAATGTTACCGATGGTTTAGTACAATTGCTTAGAAAAGAGAGCCTCACTAAAGGTATTAAAGTATATATAAACGAAAATGGCGTTACTCTTGATTTTCATATTATCGTTGAATATGGTACAAAAATTTCTGCTGTAGCAGACAATTTAATTAATACCGTTAAATATAAAATTGAAGAATTTATTGGACTAAAAGTAGAAAAAATTAATATTTTTGTCGAAGGTGTTCGAGTAGACAATTAATGGATACAAAGGAGGCAGCAAAGTGAGTATTTTATCTATAGATGGTGCTATGCTAAAAAGAATGATTATAGCAGGAGCAAATCATTTAGAAAAAAACAAACAAATTGTAGATGAATTAAATGTATTCCCTGTTCCCGATGGAGATACAGGAACGAACATGTCTTTAACGGTATTGGCAGCAGCAAGAGAAGTAGAAAAAACAAACTCTGATGATGTGTTTGAAGTTGCAAAAGCAGCAGCTTCTGGTTCTTTAAGAGGAGCGAGAGGTAATTCAGGAGTTATTTTATCACAGTTATTCAGAGGATTTTCTAAAGGACTTCAAAATCACAGCAACATAGATACAGTTGCCCTGGCAGAAGCCTTTGAAGTAGGGGTAAAAACTGCTTATAAAGCGGTTATGAAACCAAAAGAAGGAACTATTTTAACAGTAGCACGAGAAGCTACAGAAAAAGCATTGCAATTATCACTAGAAATAGATAATATAGAAGAATTTTTAAAAGAAGTACTTGCCCATGCCCATACTGTTTTGAAAAAAACACCCGATATGCTTCCTGTTTTAAAGCAAGCAGGAGTAGTGGATGCAGGAGGAAGAGGCCTGCTTTATATCATCGAAGGGGCACTGAAGGCAATTAATAGCAATGAAGAAATAAATGTTTATGCTGGAGCAAATAAAGGTTCTTTCAGTGCTTTATCTTCTATAAGCAATGAAGATATTACCTTTGGTTATTGTACAGAATTTATTATTAATCGTGCTGATAATAACCCGTCAAAAGTTAATGAATTAAGAGAATTTTTAAATACAATAGGAGATTCTATTGTAGTCGTGGATGATGATGAGGTGATCAAAGTACATGTACATACGGACCACCCGGGACAAGCGATTGAAAAAGGATTAACCCTTGGCTCATTAACAAATATGAAAATTGATAATATGCGCGAACAACACAGCAATAAAGTTATTGTAGAAGAAGTAAAAGAATCCAAGCCTCAAGAAAGGAAACCTATAGGGTTTATAGCTGTTTCAATTGGAGAGGGTATCCAGGAAATTTTTAAAGGTCTAGGCGTTGACTATATTATTCAGGGCGGGCAAACTATGAACCCTAGTACAGAAGATATTTTAACCGCCGTTGATAAAGTAAATGCAGAAAAAGTCATTATACTTCCTAATAATAAAAATATTATTTTAGCCGCAGAACAAGCACAAAAATTGTCTAAAGACAAGGAAGTTTTCGTCGTGCCTTCTAAAACAATTCCTCAGGGAATAGCAGCAATGATCGGATTTGAGCCTGATCATTCTATCGATGAAACCTTAGAATCAATGAATGAAAGCATGTCTTATGTTAAAACCGGTCAAATTACTTTTGCTGTAAGGGACACTGCAATTGGCAACCGAGAGATTAAAAAAGGCAATATCCTTGGAATGTCAGAAGGCAATATAGAAGTTGTTTCTGACCAATTAGAAGAAGCGGTTTTTGAACTGATAGATAAAATTGTTGACGAAGATAGTGAGATCGTAAGTATATATTATGGAGAAGATGTTAAAGAGGAAGAGGCTTTAAAGGCCAAGGAATACATCGAAGAAAATTATCCTGAATGTGAAGTAGAAGTGCATTTTGGAGGTCAACCATTATATTATTATATTTTCTCAGTGGAATAATATACTAATTAAGTAGAGTTCACCCTCTAAAATTTATATGGATAAAAGGCTAGAGAGTAAATTTATTTCTTTAGCCTTTTCTTAATGAAAGGAGTTTTTTCATGAATCTTTCAGATCCTGTAGAGTCTATTAAAGGAGTGGGAGAACAGACTTTAAAAAAACTGAATAAATTAAATATATATACCGTGGGCGATCTATTATATCATTTCCCCAGAGAATATGAAGACAGATCAACAGTAAGAAAAATCAGTGAAATAGAATACAATGAAGTGAATACCATTATAGCCAAAATAGGTATGCTGGCTCAAAATATTAAAAAAGGCCGCCAAATTCTTACAAAAGTCAATTTAAGGGATGACAGCGGCAGTTTATTTGCGGTTTGGTTTGGACAACCCTATTTAAAAAAGCAGTTTCAATTGAATGAAACCTATCTCTTTTCCGGAAAAGTAACTTATAAATATGGGCAAATTCAAATGGAATCACCGGACTATGAAAAGGTTATAGATGATAAAAATATTTTTACAAGGCGAATTATTCCCCTTTATCCCAGTACATATAAATTATCTCAAAAGATTATAAGACAACTTATTCATAATGCCCTGGAAGAAACGCAAAACCAGCTCATAGAATTTTTGCCCTTATGGATTCGTAAAAAATATCAGTTGGCAGACTATAATTATGCAATAAACAATATACATTTTCCAGAATCAGATCATAGTTACTTTGTTGCCAGAAATCGTTTAGTATTTGAAGAACTTTTTTTGCTTCAACTAGGTCTTATGAGTATTAAAAAACAAATGGAACAAGAAAGAAAAGGCATTGCCTTTAAACCCATAAGTGAACTGGAGGATTTTATTCGTGGGCTTCCTTTTGAATTAACAAAGGCTCAGCAAAGAGTCGTTGATGAAATTAAAGAAGATATGAGCAGTGATAATGTAATGAACAGGCTGGTTCAAGGGGATGTTGGCTCAGGAAAAACCATTGTCGCAGCCATAGCATTATTTATAGCCGTTAAAAATAACTACCAAGGGGTTATGATGGCACCTACTGAAGTGCTGGCGACACAGCATTATCAAGGATTAATGCCCATTTTGGAACAATTCAATATAAAGACGGGATTACTTACAGGTTCTCTGACAAAAAAGCAAAAAGAAAATATTCTAAAGCAAATTGCTGAAGGTGACATAGATATCGTTTTCGGAACCCATGCTCTGATTCAAGAAAATGTTGCCTTTAAATCTCTAGGGCTAGTCATTACCGATGAACAGCATCGATTTGGTGTAAGACAAAGGACCATACTTTCTGATAAAGGAAACAATCCAGACGTTCTTATTATGACCGCAACTCCGATTCCAAGAACTTTAGCACTTATACTGTATGGAGATTTGGATATTTCTATTATTGACGAATTGCCTCCCGGAAGACAAAAAATTGACACTTACAGCGTAGACTCTTCTTACAGACATCGAGTTTATCAGTTTATAAAGAAAGAACTGATGAGCGGAAGGCAGGCTTATATCATTTGCCCGATGGTGGAAGAATCTGATGAACAAGAACTACAATCGGTTCTTTCATATACGGAGAAAATCAAACATGAGTTTGAAGGATATCATATAAGCTATTTGCACGGTAAAATGAAACCTAAAGAGAAACAAAAAATAATGGAAGGATTTTTAAATGGGGAAATTCACATATTAGTATCAACTACAGTTATAGAAGTAGGTGTCAACGTTCCCAATGCAACCATTATGCTCATAGAAAATGCAGAACGTTTTGGATTAGCACAGCTTCATCAGCTGCGAGGAAGAGTTGGTAGAGGGAAGTTTAAGTCCTATTGCATTTTAATAACCGATTCTAAAAGTAAAGTTACAATGGAACGGATGAAAGTCATGAAAAAAACAAATAATGGATTTGAAATTTCAGAAACCGATTTACAAATTAGGGGGCCGGGAGAATTTTTCGGAACAAGGCAGCATGGACTTCCAGATTTGAAAATTGCTAATTTATACAAAGACATTTCTATTTTAAAAAAGGCTCAAGAAGCATGTCTTGAGGCATTAAATATGGATCCTTATTTGGAAAGAGAAGAGCATAAACTATTAAAAAATAAAGTGAATCAGCTTTTTAATGAAAAAATAAAAGATCTTTCTTTATAGTAGTTCTAAATTTTTACAATTATATTCGACAAAAAACTGCACATAATACTAGTGTACCTAATAAAAAAATGGTACAAAATCATCTCTAAATTTTAAAGGAGGCTTTTTATTATGGCAAGCAGAAATAGAAAAGCAGTTCCTCAAGCTAGAGCAGCTTTAGATCAATTCAAATATGAAGTTGCAAATGAAATTGGAGTACCTTTAAAACAAGGATATAATGGCGATTTAACATCCGCTCAAGCTGGTTCTATCGGTGGATATATGGTTAAAAAAATGATTGAACAACAAGAACAGCAAATGGCAGGTCATACAAATCTTTAATCAATAAATAAATATAAAATATTGAAAAAGGAATGACATTTGTCATTCCTTTTTCAATATTTTGTAATAAAAAATACACCGATTAGTGAATAATCAGTGCATTTTAAGGGAGAGGAGAAATAAAAGAAGAATATTAAGGGGATTCAATAATATTATGTACATAATAATTGACATTTATTCAGTTTATTATAAAATTATAGTTATAAGTTAGAAAGATATTTTGTTGATATTTGTAAATTTTACAAATAAGTATTATTCTATCATTGTAGTATATAATTGGAGGGACCATATTGAGAGTTATTGCAGGCAGTGCGAAGGGACACAAGTTAAAAGCTCCAAAAGGATTAGAAACCCGTCCGACAACAGATAAAATAAAAGAATCTTTATTTAATATTATATCTCCGGATTTGTATGATTGTTCCTTTCTTGATTTGTTTAGCGGAACTGGTGCCATTGGTATTGAGGCATTAAGCAGAGGAGCAAAGAAAGCAGTATTTATTGATAAGTCTTCCGTATGTAAAAAAATTATAGAGGAAAATCTTTTACATACAAAGTTAAATCATTTAGGAGCTGTATTTCAGTGTAGTGTAAGTGCAGGATTAGATCTTTTAAAAGAAAAAAAAGAAACCTTTGATATTATTTTTATGGATCCTCCTTACGCACAGGATATTATTGGTGAGACAATCATGAAAATCGCTGATTATGGCTTATTAAATGATTCCGGCTATATTATTATTGAGCATTCTTCAGAAAAACCTATTACTAACTTGGACAAGTTCCAATTATGGAAAGAAAAAAACTATAAGACTACTATGATGACTTTCTTAAAACTACGGGAGGAGCAAATATGAAAATCGGAATTTATCCCGGTACTTTCGACCCAGTTACTTATGGGCATCTTGATGTTATAAAAAGAGCTTCTAAAGTTGTCGATTATTTAATTGTAGGAGTATTGTGCAATGTTAGAAAACAACCTCTTTTGACACTTCAAGAACGGATTCAGCTGTTGGAGAGTGTAACAGACGATTTGCCGAATATTAGTATAGAATCTTTTTCAGGCCTTTTGGTTGAATTTGCAAAGCAGAAAAATGCCAATGTCATTATTAGGGGACTAAGAGCCGTAACCGACTTTGAATATGAACTCCAATTGGCACAGGCAAATCAATATTTAAACAGTGATATTGAAACGATTTTTCTTGCAACCAATGTACAGTATTCATTTTTAAGTTCCAGTATGGTTAAAGAAATTGCACAATTTGGCGGGAATGTTGATGCTTTAGTTCCGCCGAAAGTAGCAGAGTTTTTACGCACAAAATATAGGTGAGGTGGGATAATATGGATAGCATATTACAGTTATTAGATGTAATGGAGGATATTTTAGACGGCAGCAGTACGGTACCCTTTACAGGGAAAGTAATGGTTGATAAAGATGAACTTTTAGAGATTATTACGGATATCCGTTTAAAGTTGCCTAATGAAATTAAACAATCCAAATGGGTCATTGAAGAAAGAAACAAAATCTTAATTGATGCACAAAAAGAAGCAGAAGGCATCATGAAAGAAGCTGATGAAAGAATAGCTAAGCTGGTCGATGAAAATGAAATTACAAAGAGAGCTTATGAGCAAGCAGAAGAAATCATCGAAACAGCAAAACAAAATTCAAGACAAATGCGTTTAGGTGCTATAGATTATGCCGATGAAATTTTATCTTTAGTTGAAAATAACATTAAGCAAACTTTAGAAAAGATACATAAAGAAACATCGGAACTTGAAAATTCTTTAGGCCAAACCATCAACACAATTTATGAAAATCGACAAGAACTAAAAGGAAACACACAAAAATAATCAGCAGTGCGTGTGCTTTTTGCACGCTTTTTTTCTTGTAATAAGATTTAGTATGACAAACAAAATGCATAAGCTGCTGCACGTGTACGTCCATGTTTGTAAAAAATGCCCCTGTGGATTAAAGTACTGAAAAGTATTAAACACTGAATGGGTTTGAAAAGCTTTTATATGAGGATAAAGAAGAATGGTATAAATAATAGCAAAGACGGATTGAATGAATTTGGCCAAGACATAAACGGAAACTTTAATATCTGAATTGCTGATGACACTAACGGTTTGCATCAGAATGGATATTCCTCCCCATGCTATTACTGAATTGACAAGAATTAATTGCTGGTCCAACGGATAAGAGGATGAACCCATCATATTTATTCCATTTGTAATTTCTATGACTGCAAGAACCCATCCATTTATTAGATTTCTATCAAAGCCAATAAATGAGAAAATAGGGGATAATACCTGGTTAAACAGATTCATTATTGAAAATACTTTTAACAATTCGGCTATAACGGAAAATAAAATAATAAAGCCTCCTATTTGAACAATTAAATCCATTGAGTGAATAATGCTTTCTTTAAGAATAGCACCAATTTTTTTAGACTGATTCTTTTGTTCCAATATAAGCTGTTTTAGAGCTCTTTTAAAAAGGTGATTAGAGCTTTTGTTTTTGCATGCATTGTCTCTTTTATAGAATCTAAACAAAAGCCCTACTGAAAAAGAAGACAAGTAATGAATTCCTAAAAGAAACATTCCTACACCAGGATTTGAAAGCATTCCTACGGATACGGCTCCCAAGATAAACAGGGGGCCGCTGTTGTTTGAAAAGGCAGCTAAACGCTGGGCTTCTACTTGAGTAATTTCCCCTTTTGAGCGTAAATCAGCCGTGATTTTAGCACCTACTGGATAACCCGAAGTAAGTCCCATAACCCATGCAAATGCTCCAACCCCTGGAACATTAAAAAGTGGACGCATGATGGGTTCAAACAATATGCCAATAAAACGGACAACCCCTAATTCGATCAATAGATAGGTGCCTACCATAAAAGGAAACAAAGAAGGAAATACTGTATTAAACCACAACAAAAGTCCTTTTTTTGAAGCATTAAAAACCTCCTGAGGAAAAATGATTATTCCTACCACTGTGAAAATAACAATGGCAATAAAAAAAAGAGTTGATCCTTTTAAAGAATTTTTCTGTGCCCCCATGAAAATTCCCCCCATATGTTTTCACTTAACTAGTTTAAATATATTTTTGAAAACTTGTTTATATATATATATTTCATTGATCCAAAATAATTAATGGAGAAGAAAATTCTGTGCCAATTAATCTTTGGGAAGGATTGGGAGCATGAAGCCTATAAATATCCGTTGACTTTGATTCTATTTCCAGCATTTTTTTGGGAAGCCCTTTAAACTCTTTGTAAGATTTTTTGAAATTTGAGACAATAGGAAGCTTAGAACATTGTTTCAATTCTTTTAACAAAGGACGGGCAGTATTTCTAAAACCTAGTATCCGTATGTATTGGGGGCCGCCGTTGTTTTGAAATTCCCCAAAATCCCTAGAAGAAATTTGAAGAACAATATTCATTAATGCTCTTTGAATTCTTGTGAGAGTATATCTCTTTGTTTTGACAGCTTTAGCGAGGTCACTGATCAAGAAATTTTTCGAGGCATATTCAAGAATTCGATTTTCTAAACCTTCGGTAATTTCCCTAAAAAGACGCAGGTTTTCTTCAGGAGTCGTCCTTAGTATATATTGAAGATCTAATGAAAAATCATCAAAATATATAGGAGCTGTCCCAAGATCTACAGCCTTCATAAATAAGTCAAAACTTTCTTCTGGCATTGCTTTGCTTAAGTCCTGCACAGATTTGTTCTTAAAAGTATTTCTTATGGCTGTCGCAGATGCAATGGAGGATTCAATATCCGTTGAATGATAAGGCGCTTTTATTCTTTGAATGGTATAAGGTTTGATACAGCTGCCTAAAGTTTTTAGTGCTTTAAGATATTCTATGCCTAAAATGTTATTCGGAGAGGATAAGAATGCTTTAATTTCATTTTCATCACTCTTTAAAACATCCCTTTCGCATAAAAGATTGAACAAAGCTTGAGTTCTTGCTGTCGGAAAAGGAACCCCTTGGGATAAATGCTTTTTAAGATTTTCTTGAAAATCCTTCGATTCATCGCATAAAAAATGAGCTATTTGTGATAATAACATTAAATTACCATGCTCACTGCCAAAACAAATAGAATCTACAATGCCAGTATTATGAAGAACAGATACTGCACCGAAGGCAAAGAATTCTGCACTGGAAGTGGCATAGACAACTGGAAGTTCAATAACTAAATCAGCACCACACCTCAAGGCCATGCTTGTCCTGGTCCATTTATCCACTATGGCCGGTTCTCCCCTTTGTACATAATTGCCGCTCATAACGATAACAGTATAATCGGCTCCGGTGGCTTCTTTAGATTTTTGAAGATGATATAAATGCCCGTTGTGAAAAGGATTGTATTCAGTGATTAAACCTACAATTTTCATTGAAATACTCCTCGTTGAATGATTTTAACCTATTTTACTATATTTTTATTATCTATGCATAATAATTCATGTCAATAGAAGTATAAAAACTAAAAAAAGTGCTAAACTTTGCATAAGGCTATTGTATACAATAAGCAAGTTGTTTATAATAGATAAAAGAATAATATTGAAAGGAGTAATATTGTGGACTTTTTACAATCTATTAAGGAAAAAGCAAAAGCTGATAAAAAGACTATAGTTTTGCCAGAATCGTTAGAAAGAAGAACTTTAGAAGCAACCCAAATTATATTACAAGAAGAATTGGCTAATGTCATTTTAGTTGGAAATGAAGAAACTATCTTAGCAAAAGCAGAGGGCTTAGATATTTCTGGTGCAGAAATTGTTGATCCTGAGCAATATATTCATATGGAAGAATTTATTGACACATTGGTTGAATTAAGAAAAAGTAAAGGCATGACCAAAGAACAGGCAGCGAAACTGCTTAAAGACCCTCTTTACTTTGGAGTAATGATGGTTAAAAAAGGTATTGCTGATGGAATGGTAGCCGGTGCGGTAAACTCTACTGCTAATGTACTTCGACCCTCTCTTCAAATACTAAAAACAGCACCAAACACCAAATTAGTATCTTCATTTTTTGTAATGGTTGTGCCTGATTGTGAATATGGGGCAAACGGAACATTTATTTTTAGCGATGCAGGACTTGTTCCTAATCCGAATGCTGAAGAATTGGCGGCTATTGCCTTAAGTTCTGCAAAATCCTTTAATGCTCTTGTAGGAGAAGAACCTGTTGTAGGTATGCTTTCATTCTCTACAAAAGGCAGTGCAAGCCATCCTGATGTAGATAAGGTAATTGAAGCTACAAAAATCGCAAAAGAATTAGCACCGGATTTAAAATTAGATGGAGAATTGCAGCTTGATGCAGCTATCGTACCAAGTGTTGGTGCAAGTAAGGCACCGGGAAGCACTGTAGCTGGAAAAGCAAATGTTCTTATATTCCCAGATTTAGACGCAGGAAATATTGGGTATAAATTAACTCAAAGATTAGCTAAAGCAGAAGCATATGGTCCAATTACTCAAGGAATTGCAAAACCGGTTAACGATTTATCAAGAGGATGTTCTGCTGAAGACATCGTTGGTGTTGTTGCAATTACTTGTGTTCAAGCTCAATTATCCGAGTAAAAAGTAATATCAAATATTTTAAATTATTTTTGTACATTTATTTAAGGAGACGATTATCGATGAATATTCTTGTAATTAATTGTGGAAGTTCTTCTCTTAAATATCAATTAATTAATATGAAAGAAGAAAAGGTATATGCAAAAGGTATATGCGAAAGAATCGGCATAGAAGGTTCTAGACTTAAACATACTCCTTTTAATAAGGAAACGATCATCATTGAATCCCCCATGCCTAATCATAAAGAAGCAGTAAAAATGGTTTTAGATGCTTTAACCAATGAAAACTACGGAGTTGTTAAAAGTATGGATGAAATATCTGCTGTTGGACACAGAGTTGTTCACGGTGGAGAAAACTTTAGCGAATCTGTTATTATAGATGAAGAAGTTAAAAAAGCTATTGAAGCGTGCAGCGAATTGGCTCCTTTACATAACCCACCAAACTTAATAGGTATTGAAGCATGCGAACATTTGATGCCAAATACTCCTATGGTAGCTGTTTTTGATACTGCTTTCCATCAAAGTATGCCTAACTATGCATATCTATATGCAATACCATACGAATTATATGAAAAACATAAAATCAGACGTTATGGATTCCATGGAACTTCTCATAAATATGTAGCACAAAGGGCAGCAGAAATCCTTGGAAAACCTGTTGAAGAATTAAAAATTATTACTTGCCACTTAGGAAATGGCGCTAGCGTATGTGCGGTAAAGTATGGAAAATCTGTTGACACAAGTATGGGCTTTACTCCTTTGGCTGGCTTGGTTATGGGAACACGCTGCGGGGATATCGATCCTGCGATTGTAAATTACTTAGAAGAAAAAGAAAACCTTACTTCACAAGAAGCCGACAATTTATTAAATAAAAAATCAGGAGTACTTGGCTTATCAGGGATATCCAGCGATTTCAGGGATATCGAAGATGCAATTAAAGAAGGCAATAAAAGAGCTATACTTACAATGGACGTGTTTAATTATACGGTTGCAAAATATATTGGTTCATATGCTGCAGCTATGAACGGTCTTGATGCAGTAGTATTCACCGCAGGTTTGGGAGAAAACAATCATGAAGTTCGCAGGGATGTATGCAAATACTTAGAATTCCTTGGCGTTAAAATTGATGAAGAAAAAAATCACTGCAGAGGCATAGAAAGAGATTTTACAGCAGAAGGAGCAACGGTTCGTACATTGGTTATTCCTACTAACGAAGAATTGATGATTGCTCGTGAGACAAAGAATTTACTCAAAAAATAATTTATTGACAAATAATATCCCTGTATGTATAATATCAAGAGTGAGCCTGCAGGAGTGATATAATGATAGTAAATGTGTCGAGAATCATTAAAATTCCTGATTCAACTATGGAATTATCTTTTGAAGAAAAGATCAATTTCATTGAGTCTAGTTCTGGAAAAATAAAGCTCCTTAAGCCTATTAATTTTACTGGTACATTAGTAAATGATGGGAAAGTACTTTATTTGAATGGTAGTCTTTCGACTGTTTTAGAATTGTACTGTGATCGTTGTACAAAACCAGTGGAAACCTCTTTATCGATAAATATTGAAGAGCAGTTCAGCAGCGAATCAATCGATGAAGAAGAAATTCATACAATTAATAGTGGAAGTGAAATAGATTTAACGCCGATATTAATTGACGCTATTTTGTTGAACATACCCATGAAAACAGTATGTGATACACAATGCAAAGGTCTTTGTCCTCAGTGTGGACAAAATCTCAATGAGGGTATGTGTGACTGCAGTGAACACGATGTAGATCCACGTTTTGCAGTTCTAAAGACCTTATTTAAGGATTCAGAATAATCTTCCACTTCAAGTGCTTTCTATTATAGTAGTTTTGAGAATGATAAGGAGGTGTAGAAATGGCTGTACCAAAAAGAAAAACATCCAAAGCTAGAAGAGATAAAAGAAAAGCAAATTGGAAATTAACTGCACCAAATTTGGTTGAATGTCCAAAATGCGGAGAAGCTATGATGCCACATAGAGCATGTAAAGCTTGTGGAACATATAATAAAAGAGTAGTATTAGACGTAGAATAATAAAGACTAAAAGACAGCTTTGGCTGTCTTTTATTGTACATAAAAACATTTATTTTTACTTCCTAATATATGTCCAAAGGACAGAATGGAGGATAGTATGTCAGATCAAACAATTGTTGCTGTGGATGCCATGGGAGGCGACCATGCTCCCCATGAAATAGTAAAAGGCTGCGTTGAAGCTGCTCAACAGTTTAACATCAAAGTGATTTTAGTTGGAGACGAAAATCAAATTAATAATGAGTTAAGTCATTATTCTTATGACCAGTCGAGAATATCTATTATTCATGCTTCTGAAATAATCACAATGGAAGAATCGCCTGTAACTGCCATAAGAAAGAAGAAAGATTCCTCCATGGTTGTAGGATTGAATCTTTTAAAGCAAAAAGAAGCAGACGCTTTTATCTCTGCCGGAAGTACCGGAGCCCTTCTTGCAGGAGGCACTTTTCTTGTAGGACGTATTAAAGGAGTAGAACGCCCTGCACTTGCTCCCTTAATTCCTAATAAAAAAGGCTTCTCTTTGCTTATAGATTGTGGTGCCAATATGGATTCAAAGCCTTCTTATTTAGCTCAATTTGCTCAAATGGGTTCGATTTATATGGAGAATATTATGGGCATTGCCTCCCCTAAAGTAGGATTGGTTAATGTAGGCGCAGAAAAAGAAAAGGGAAATCAGTTAACCAAAGAAGCATATCCACTACTTGAAGCATTAGATCTTAACTTCATAGGAAACATTGAAGCAAGGGATATTCCTTATGGAAAAGCAGATGTCGTTGTATGTGATGCATTTGTAGGAAATATTATTTTAAAATATACAGAAGGATTTGGGCTTTCTTTATTTGATATCATAAAAGAAGAGCTTTTGAGAAGTACTTCTTCAAAGATTGGCGCTCTGCTATCAAAATCAGCTTTTAAGCGGGTGAAAAATAGATTTGATTACACCGAATACGGCGGAGCACCTATGTTGGGACTTCAAGGATTAGTTGTAAAGGCCCATGGAAGTTCAAATGCAAAAGCAATTGCCAGTGCAATTCGTCAGGCAGTCAAATTCAAAGAACAAAAGATTGTAGAGCAAATTGAACAAAAAATAAATCAATAATACATTTTCATATTGACGGCTTAATGAGTATATACTATTATCAAAGTATAAATTCTGGAAGAGGTGATTACATGATACTTAAAAAGGTGAAAGAAATTATAGCTGAACAACTTAATATTCAAGAATCAGAAATTACCGAAGAAACATCTTTCCAAGATGACCTAGGTGCAGATTCTTTGGATATATTTCAAATTATTATGGCATTAGAAGAAGAATTTGATATGGAAATTTCAAATGAAGATGCTGAAAAAATTTCAACTGTAGGAGATGCAGTAGAATATATTAAAAATGCAGTTGCTTCTGAATAAAAAGTCCTCTAAAAGGGACTTTTATTATTGTATAAATTATTTATGGAGGCAAGAAATAATGAAAAAATCGAATCCCAGAAAAATTGAGGATTTAGAAAAAATTATCGGCTATTCATTTAAGAATGAAAACTGGATCATGGAGGCTTTAACCCATAGTTCGTATTCCAACGAAAGTAAAAAACATAATCTTCCAAATAATGAGCGATTAGAATTCCTCGGAGATGCCATTTTGGATTTAATTATCAGTGACTATATTTTTCATAAATATCCTTATATGCCAGAAGGGGAATTAACGAAGCTAAGAGCAAGCATAGTATGTGAACCATCTTTGGCAGATGCCGCCCTAAAAATACATCTAGGGGATTTTATTTATCTTGGTAAAGGCGAAGAATTGTCCGGTGGACGAGAACGAGTTTCCATTTTAGCAGATACCTTCGAAGCTTTATTGGGTGCAATTTACCTTGATGGAAAAATGGAAAGTGCCATTGAATTTGTACAAAGGATATTAATTCCATCCATTGAGTTCATTAAAAATAATAATATGTATATGGACTATAAAACTCTTTTACAAGAAAAAATTCAAAAAACCAGTTCCTCTCCAATTGATTACCATACCATCAATGAAACTGGTCCCGATCATAATAAAGAATTCTTTGTTGAAGTAAGACATAATGGTGCTGTACTTGGTCAAGGAAAAGGCAGAAGTAAAAAGGAAGCGGAACAAAATGCAGCCTTTAACGCACTCCATTCGTTTATGAGGTGAAATTTATGTATTTAAAAAGGTTAGAAATACAAGGCTTTAAATCCTTTGCCGATACCTTGAAATTAGACTTTAATAAAGGTATTAGTGCCGTAGTTGGACCAAATGGAAGCGGAAAAAGCAATATTGCAGATTCTATTCGATGGGTTTTAGGAGAACAAAGTGCAAAAACCCTTAGAGGAGCAAAAATGGAAGACATCATTTTTGCAGGGACTCAAAATAGAAAACCCCTTGGATTTGCTGAAGTGACTATTACTTTAGACAATTCTGATGGAAAGATCCCCATTTCTTTTGGTGAGGTAAGTGTTACAAGAAGGGTGTATAGGTCTGGAGAAAGTGAATATTCTATCAATGGGACCTCCTGCCGTTTAAGAGATATATATGAATTATTTATGGATACAGGTGTGGGGAAAGAAGGCTACTCCATTATTGGACAAGGTCAGATTGATAGAATACTCAGTAGTAAGCCGGAGGATAGAAGATTCATATTTGAAGAGGCAGTGGGAATTGTAAAATACAAAAATAGAAAATTAGAAGCAGAAAAAAAGCTGGAAATAGAAAAACAGAATTTAATACGTATAGAAGACATTATTTCCGAATTGGAAAAACAGATACAACCCTTATCTGTTCAAGCAGAAAAAGCAAAAGAGTACCTAAGTATTAAAGAAAAGCTCAAAGCGATTGATTTAAATATCTTTATTGAAGAAGCAGATATTTTAAGAAAAGAACTATCCTCTTTAGAAGAATCTTTTTCTATTAATGAAGAAGAATTAATGCGTCAAAAGGACCTTCACACTAAACAAAAAGAAGAATACGCCAGAATTCGAAAGGAAATAGACCAGACTGAAGAAGAAATCTTCCAAATTCAAAACAATATTTTAGATATTAAAACGCTCATTGAAAAAATAGAAGGGGATAACAAAGCAATTCTTCAAGATATTCATCATTTGAACCAAGATATCACTAGACTTCAAAATGAATGTGACAAAATACAAGTCCAGATGACTCAAAAAGATGAAGAAAAAGTACAGCTTTCATTTAAAGTTAAAGGGCTCACTTTAGAATTAAATAGCAAGAAAGAAATTTTAGAAGAAAAGGAAGCTCAATTTAACGAACTCACAAAATTACTATCAACGAGTGAAACGGAAATTGAGCGGTTTAAATCTGATATCATTGAAAAAATGAATCAATCTTCAGAGTTAAAAAGCAATATACAAAAAATGAAGGGGCTTTTGGAACAAATCGAAAATCGCAGAAGCCAAATTGAAATAGAAAAAAGCCGCATTAAAACTCAATACAAAGAACAAACTGTTCATCTAAAAGCGCTCAATAAGATGTATGAGGACAAGCAAAGTACAATTCATGCTTTGCAAAATGACATAGATGAATTAACGGAACATAATGAAGATATTTTTGAAGCAATCCGTCAGCAATCCAATAGTATTAGCAACTTAACGGAAAAAATGCATCGGATTAAATCCAGACAGCAGATTCTAGGACAAATGGAAAAAGAATTTGAAGGCTTTAATAAAAGCGTTAAAAATATTTTACGATTAAAGCAGGAAAATCCCCAACATTGGCAGGGGATCTGCGGCGTAGTTGCAGAACTGATTAAAGTTCCCAAAGGATATGAAACAGCCATTGAAGTTGCCCTTGGAAGCAGTATGCAAAATATTGTTACCAGCACTGAAGAAGTTTCGAAGAAAGTAATTGAGTATTTAAGAAAAAATCAATTAGGCCGGGCTACTTTTTTACCTCTTTCTGCAATCAAAGAAAAAGAATTGGGAAAAGAAAAACTACAACTGTTAAAAGAAGATGGCGTCCTTGGCATTGCGTCTTCTATTATAAGCTATGAACCGATTTATCATAATGTTATTTCCTATTTGTTAGGCAGAGTCATTATTGTAAAAGATCTTGACTGCGGAATTGCTCTTGCCAAAAAGTATGACCATAAATATAAAATAGTTACTTTAGACGGAGATGTATTGAATGCCGGAGGGTCTATGACCGGAGGAAGCATCTACCAGAAAACAAGCAGTATTTTTTCAAGATCAAGGGAACTAAGAGAATTAACCAGTGAATTGAATGAAATAACAAACCAATTAGAAGAAGCAAGAAAAAATTTGACTCAGTATGAAGAGATTAAAAATAAAAATTTAAACACTATTGAAGATAAAAAATCAAAAGTTCAAGAACTCAATATTGAGATCATATCAAGAAATCATGAAATACAGCAGTGCAAAGAAGTGCTTTTACATATAGAAGATACGAAGAAGCAATTTGCATTAGAAGAAGAACAATTAGATATTCAGTATAAAGATCTGTTGGTTAAACTATCGGAAAAAAATAAAATGCTCAATGACATTGAAAAAGACATTGAAGAGATCCATAGTAAAGTAGATACCCATCAATCTAATATTCAAAGCGAACGGGCATTAAAAGAAGATTTAACTCAAAGCATTACGGAACTTAAAATTCAGATTTCTTCTTTAGAACAAAATAATGATCACATCAGTGAAAATATGAAACGAATAGAAGATGAAATTCAAAATTTAATAGTAGAAAAGCAGAAAAAAGAAGAAGAAATAAAAAATTGTTATGAACAAACAGAATTAAAACAAAAAGAAATTCAAGAAAACAAGAGTAAGATAGAAGATTTAAATTTATCCTTAAAAGAGAAAACAGACAGCCAAAATGGCTTGCAGGAATCTAAAAAGCAAAGTCTGGAAAACCTTCAACAATTTGAAGAAAAAATTGAGCATACCACAAAAAACATTGAGCTCATTCAGCAGGAAATGCATCGCATAGAAAATAAAAAGACAAAATTTAAATTAGAGCAGGATAATCTATTTAATCGTATCTGGGAAGAATATGAAGAGACTTATAACTCTGCATTAAATTATAAAAAAGATATGGGTTCTATGACCCAAATGAAAAAATTGTCCTCTGAATATAATGCTCGAATCAGAAACCTGGGTAATATCAACTTAGATGCAATCAATGAGTATGAAAAAGTAAAGGAAAGATATGAATTTCTTTCCGCTCAAAGAGAAGATATTCTTAATGCTGAGCAAAAACTGCGCAATATTATTCAAGAGTTAACAGTTTCTATGGAAAAGCAGTTCAAAGAGAATTTTGCTGTAATTTCCTCTAACTTTAATGAAGTCTTTAGAGAATTGTTTGGAGGAGGCAAAGGCTATCTTCAGTTGACGGAGGAAGATAACGTTCTAGAGTCAGGCATTGAGATTATCGCTCAGCCCCCGGGTAAAAAACTCCAAAACATGATGCTTTTATCAGGAGGGGAAAGGGCGCTGACTGCTATCGCACTATTGTTCTCGATTTTAAAAATGAAGCCCTCTCCATTTTGTATACTGGATGAAATAGAAGCTGCTTTAGACGATGCCAATGTTAATCGCTTTGCCCGTTATTTAAAAAGATTTGGCGATCAAACACAATTCATCGTTATTACCCATAGAAAAGGAACCATGGAGGTCGCTGATACCTTGTATGGAGTGACCATGCAAGAACAAGGCATTTCAAAATTACTTTCAGTTAAACTTTCTGATGTACAGGAGAATGAAGAAGCAAGTTAATAAGGAGTGAAATCATGGGATTATTCAAAAAATGGTTTGGAAAAGACAAAAGCCACAATGAACAAAACAATGAAACTCAAAATCAAGAAGAACAAAAAGAGGTTTTGCTTGAAGCAGATGTAGAAACAGAAAATGAAAACGAAGCCTCATATTATGCTGAAGAAGTTCAAGATACAGAAAATGAGGAAGAAGAAGTAAATGATGCCGCCGAAAGTGAAGAAGAAAATGTAATCTCTGAAGATGCTGACATGGACAGCGATATAGAAAATGATTCTTTTTCAGAATCAGATTTCAGTGAAGCTGTTAGCAGTGAAGAAGTAACTGAAGAGAGTCCTAAACCTAAAATGGGCTTTTTCTCTAAATTAGTAAAAGGTTTAACCAAGACAAGAAGTAATATTATGGAAGGGATTGATCAAGTCCTTAAATCTTTTAAAAAGATTGATGAGGAATTGTTTGAGGAGTTAGAAGAAGCACTTATTATGGCAGATATAGGTGTAGATACTACCCTTAATATTATTAATGGTTTAAGGATTAAGGTAAAAGAGCAAAAAATTACAGATGCTTCGGAGCTTAAACAACTTCTTATTGAGGAGATTTCAAGTCTTCTAGAACGAGGAGATCATGAAATTCATGTTGATGAAGGTCCTACAGTAATTTTAGTTATAGGTGTTAATGGAGTAGGTAAAACAACGACCATAGGTAAATTAGCTCATAATATGAAACAGCAAAATAAAAAAGTTCTTCTGGCGGCAGCAGATACTTTCCGCGCAGCAGCCATAGATCAACTGGAAGTATGGGGAAACAGGGCAGGTGTTGATGTCATTCGCCATCAGGAAAATTCAGATCCGGCAGCGGTGATATTTGATGCTGTACAGGCAGCAAAATCTCGAAAAACTGATGTTTTAATCTGCGATACTGCAGGAAGACTGCATAATAAAAAGAATCTGATGGAAGAGTTAAGAAAAATATTTAGAATTATCAGCAGAGAATATCCTGAAGCACGTAAAGAGGTTTTACTGGTTCTGGATGCAACAACCGGTCAAAATGCATTGCAGCAGGTTAAACTATTTAAAGAAGTGGCAGATATTACAGGAATTATTTTAACCAAATTAGATGGAACAGCAAAAGGCGGTATTATCATTGCGATTAATTCCGAAATGAATATTCCCGTAAAATATATAGGGGTAGGGGAAGGCATTGATGATTTGCAGCCATTTAATCCTCAGGAATTTGCTAAAGCCCTGTTTGCTGAAGAAAATAATGATTCCTTGTAAAATTTGTACTTGACAAAGCAAGGCTTTTTCTATAGAATAGTCACGTAAAGGATATTTACTTTACACTCGAACAAAAATTCTTAGGTGATCTTATGGATGATATTTTAAGAATCACTCTTCTCTATGATTTTTATGGAGAGTTATTAACTGACAAACAGAAAAATATATTTGAGTTGTATTATCAAAACGATTTATCTTTAGCTGAGATTGCTGAACAACTTCAAATCAGCAGACAAGGGGTTTATGACACTTTAAAACGCTCCGAAAATATTTTATCTCAGTATGAAGAAACCTTGCATCTGGTTGACCGTTTTGTTAGAAATAAACAGTGTATTAAAGAAATGATTCAAATCATGGATGAAATGGAAAGGGACTTTAATAACCCGCAGAAAATCAAATCACAAATTCAAGATATGAAAAATATTGCGTATAAAATATTAGATGAATGATTGGGAGGCTTGATCCATGGCTTTTGAAAGTTTGTCTGACAAGCTTCAAGATGTTTTTAAAAAGCTAAAAAGTAAAGGGAAATTAACGGAAAAGGATGTTAATGCTGCACTGCGAGAAGTAAAATTAGCATTGCTTGAAGCAGATGTTAACTTCAAAGTAGTTAAATCATTTATTGATAAAATTAAACAAAGAGCCGTTGGACATGATGTTTTAGAAAGTTTAACGCCAGGGCAGCAAGTGATTAAAATTGTACATGAAGAGTTAATTGACTTGATGGGAAGTACTCAAAGCAAATTGACCTTTTCTAATAATCCCCCTACCGTATATATGATGGTAGGTTTGCAGGGTGCCGGAAAAACAACTACTTCCGGTAAACTAGGCGGTCAAATAAAGAAAATGGGAAAAAAACCTTTACTGGTTGCTTGCGACGTTTATCGTCCGGCAGCGATTAAACAGCTTCAAGTTGTAGGCTCTCAAGTTGGTATTCCCGTATTTTCTATAGAAGATTCCAAGCAGCCGGTTGAAATTGCAAAAGCTGCTTTGCAATATGCAAAAGANAATCGTAATGATATTGTGATCATCGACACCGCCGGTCGTCTTCATATTGATGAAAAGCTGATGGATGAATTAGAAGAAATCAAATCTGTTGTAAAGCCTCAGGAAATTCTTCTTGTTGTAGATGCTATGACTGGTCAGGATGCTGTTAATGTTGCAGAAAGTTTTAATGAAAAATTAGGAATTGACGGAGTCATATTGACCAAATTGGATGGAGATACCAGGGGAGGAGCAGCATTATCTGTTCGCTCAGTTACTCAAAAGCCAATAAAGTATGTTGGGTTAGGAGAGAAACTGGAAGATCTTCAACCATTTTATCCTGATAGAATGGCTTCAAGAATATTAGGAATGGGAGATGTTTTAACCCTTATCGAAAAAGCTCAGCAGAGCTTTGACGAAAAAAAGGTTTCTGCATTGGAACAGAAATTTAGAAAAATGGAATTTGATTTCGATGATTTCTTAGAACAAATGCAGCAGGTTAAAAAAATGGGCCCATTAAATCAAATATTGGGTATGATTCCTGGTATGAATGCACAAAAATTAGGTGATATTGATATTGATGAAAAAGAAATTGCCCATGTTGAAGCCATTATAAAATCAATGACAAAAGAAGAAAGAAAAGATCCATCCATTTTAAACGGCTCAAGAAAAAAGAGAATTGCTGCCGGAAGTGGAAGAGATCTTCAGGAAGTCAATCGACTGATTAAACAGTTTGAACAGATGAGGAAAATGATGAAGCAATTCTCTGATATGACAAAAGGCAAAAAAGGAAAATTCAAACTTCCTTTTATGTAATATATTTTGCTTTATATCTTGTTAAGGAGGTGAAAATGTAATGGCAGTTAGAATGAGATTAAAAAGAATGGGTGCAAAAAAAGCTCCTTTCTATAGAATTGTTGTAGCAGATTCAAGATCTCCAAGAGATGGAAGATTCATTGAAGAAGTTGGATACTACGATCCAACAAAAGAACCAATGGAATTAAGAGTAAATGAAGAACTTGTTCAAAAATGGCTTAAAAATGGTGCTCAACCTTCCGACACAGTGAAAGCTTTACTTAAAAAAGCTAATGTACTCCAATAGTCAAAAGAGTTGCGGAGGTGTAAATAATGAAAGATCTCGTTGAAATGATTGCTAAAGCTTTAGTGGATCATCCCGAAGCTGTAGAAGTAAATGAGATAGAAGGAGAACGTTCCATCATTCTCGAATTAAAAGTTGCACCTGAGGATATGGGAAAAGTTATTGGAAAACAAGGAAGAATTGCTAAAGCAATTCGTACAGTAGTTAAGGCGGCTGCAACACGCGAGAATAAGCGAGTAGTCGTTGAAATATTACAATAAATAAAAGGTTAGGGGGTAATATCTCCTAACCTTTTTTGAACTGGGCTTTTAAGGAGGGTTATTATTGTCTGCCTATATAGAAATCGGCAAAATCGTAAATACTCAAGGGGTTCGAGGAGATGTGAGAGTAATCCCCTCAACGGATAATCCTAAGCGTTTTGAGTTGTTAAAGGATATATATATTGAAAACAGAAATGAACTTAAAAAATATACTATTGAAAGAGTCTGGTATCATAAACAGTTTGTTATATTAAAGCTCAAAGAAGTATCTTCCATGAATGAGGGAGAAGCTTTAAAAAATAGTATCATAAAAATCCCAAGAGAACTTGCTCTTCCCTTAGAGGAAAATGAGTATTACATTGGAGATTTGTATGACTTAGAGGTATATACCAATCATGACGAATATTTGGGGAAAATAACGGATATCATTTTTACAGGGAGCAATGACGTATACGTTGTAAAAAAAGAAGGGGAACCAAAAGAGTTGCTAATACCGGCTATTAAAGAATGCATATTGAATGTAGATCTGGATAACAGCAAAATGACTGTATCATTATTGGAAGGATTGAGAGACTGATGAATTTTTATATTCTTACGTTATTTCCTGAAATGATTAAAGCTACTATGTCTCATAGTATCATTGGGAAAGCTCAATCTGAAAACAAAATTAATATTGAATGCATTAATATTAGAGATTTTGCAGGGAATAAACACAACCAAGTAGATGACTATCCTTATGGCGGCGGAGCGGGAATGGTTATGCAGCCTCAGCCCATATATGATGCTTATAAAAGCATCATTTCAAAAGATAGCATTTCTCCACGGGTTATTTATATGTCTCCTCAAGGAAAAACCTTTTCTCAATCCATAGCAAAAGAATTGGCCAAAGAACAAAATCTAATTATTCTGTGTGGTCATTATGAAGGCATAGACCAAAGGGTGATTGATGAAATTGTTACAGATGAAATTTCTATTGGAGATTATATCCTCACTGGCGGAGAGTTAGCAGCTATGGTGGTTATAGATGCCATATCCAGATTAATTCCAGGAGTCCTTGGGAAAACAGAATCTTTCGAAGAAGAATCCTTTTCAAATCATCTGTTAGAATATCCCCAATATACCAGACCTCCTGTTTTTAGAGACAGAAAAGTTCCAGAAGTATTACTATCAGGTCATCACGCCAAAATTGAAAAATGGAGAAGAGAGCAGTCCATTTTACGTACATGGCAAAAAAGACCGGATTTGTTAGAAAAAGCCGATCTAAGTCCTGAAGAAATACACTCTATTAATCAATTAAAAATGAATAATTTGCAATAATATATAAAAATACCGTTGCAATTCCACTTATGTTATGCTATACTTCTTAATTGTGAGTACGGGCGGTCCGCTGTCTAAATATGTAGGCATGAACGTCTAAGATGGAAGGAGGGTACTTATGAACGAGATCATTAGAGCAATCGAAAACGAACAGTTAAAAAGCGATATTACTCCTTTTAATGTTGGAGACACTATTCGTGTATATGCAAAAGTAAAAGAAGGAAATCGTGAAAGATTACAGATGTTTGAAGGCATTGTTATGAAAAGACAACATGGAGGAATCCGTGAAACCTTTACTGTAAGAAAAATTTCTTATGGTGTAGGTGTTGAAAGAACATGGCCTCTCCATTCACCAAACATTGATAAAATTGAAGTTGTAAGAAGAGGTAAAGTTAGAAGAGCTAGATTAAATTATCTCCGCTCCAGAGTAGGAAAAGCTGCAAAAGTAAAAGAACTTATCTAATACCAAAGGGGACTCAAGAGTCCCTTTTTGTGTATGAAAAAGGTGGCGAACTATGGAAGAAAAACAAAACAATTCAAAAAAACCTTCTTTAATGTCTGAGTTTATTGAACTGATCAAAGAAATAGTTATTGTATTAGCCATAGTATTATTCATTAGGACCTTTATTTTCGAGAATACTAAAGTAATAGGTCCATCCATGGAACCAACTTTACATGAAAACAATGCACTAATTGTCAATAAATTCGAATATCGTTTTACGAATCCTGAGAGAGGAGAAATCATTGTTTTTCCTTATAAAGGAGATCCTTCAAAGCATTATATAAAAAGAATCATAGGCTTACCCGGTGAAACAGTTGATATAAGAGACAATACTGTATATATAGACGGCAAGCCTTTAGAAGAAGACTATATTTTAGAAACAATGGAGCAAAGGGGAGACATTGCTTTTCCTTTTGTAGTTCCTGAAGATACATATTTTGTTATGGGTGATAATAGAAACAATAGTTCCGACAGCAGATATCAAGATGTCGGCACAATAGAAAAATCAAAAATTATTGGTCATGCAGTTATAAGGATATGGCCATTAAATGAATTTGGAATGGTAAAATAAATTAATTTATGAATAGTGGATGGGGAGTATGAACGCAATTAATAGAAAGTTGTTAAAAGAAATTTTTGATTGGTTAAAAGATATCTTGGTTGCCTTAGGGGTTACACTATTCATTACTACTTTTATTTTTCAAAATACGCAAGTCATCGGAGATTCAATGGAACCTACATTGCAAGACGGAAATGCAATTATTGTAAATAAATTCATTTATCGATTTCAGCAGCCTAAGCGTGGGGATATTATAGCATTTAAGTATGCTCAAAATCCCTCTCAGCATTTTATTAAGAGAATAATAGCCATTGAAGGAGACAAAATAGATATACGAGATGGTCAAGTTTATTTAAATGATCAAAAGATAGAGGAAAAATATATTCTTGAACCAATGGATGCAATAAAAACTGGCAATATCACTTTTCCCATAGTCATACCTAAAGGCAGTTTTTTTGTTATGGGAGATAATCGAAACATTAGTTTTGATAGTCGATATACAGATGTCGGCTTAGTTCCACTGTCTTATATTAGTGGGAAAGCGGTACTGAGAATTTGGCCAATTAATTTGATTGGGTTTATAGAATAAAGGATTAGGAGATGATCAAATGGAAGAAAAAAACGACTCTTTCAATTTAGCACAGGAAGCACTCAGCTGGGGGAAGGATATCCTCATTGCAATAGTAATAGCACTTCTAATTCGCCAATTTGTTTTAGCCCATACAGTTATTCCCTCAGGTTCAATGATCCCAACCATTCAAATTAATGACCATGTTATTGTAAATAAATTATCCTATTATTTTACGGAGCCTAAACGGGGAGATATCGTTGTGTTCCACGAAGATATCGATCTTATCAAGCGAGTCATCGGATTGCCGGGAGAAGTAATTGATTTAAAAGACGGGAAAGTATTTATTGATGGAAAACCTCTGGAAGAAGATTTTTTAAATGAACCCATGGATACAAATATAAAAGGAATATTGGACTATCCGTTTAAAATACCTGAGGACTCCTATTTCGTAATGGGAGACAATAGAAATGTCAGCCAAGATAGCAGATATATTGGACCAATCAGCAAGGACAAAATATTTGCCAAGGCAGGGCTAAGAATTTGGCCTCTTAAAAGTTTTGGATTTCTAGAATAATCTAATCTATACTAAAGACGGTGATAATAAATGAACATACAGTGGTATCCCGGTCATATGACAAAAACGAGACGACTGATCACTGAAAACTTAAAATTAGTTGATATTGTTATTGAACTGGTAGATGCAAGAATACCATTTAGCAGCAAGAATCCAGATATCGAAGAATTATCCCGAAACAAACCGAGAATACTGGTAATGAACAAAAGTGATTTGGCAGATCCCAATACTACTTCGCGATGGATCTCTTGGTTCGCACAAAAAGGTTATGGTGTCATTACTGTGAACTCAGTCACTGGAAAAGGTATTTCTGATGTAGATAAAACAGCACGGGAATTATTAAAAGAAAAAATAGAAAAAGACAAAGAAAGAGGTAGGATTTTTAGACCTATTCGAGCAATGGTTGTCGGTATACCTAACGTTGGAAAGTCAACCTTTATTAATAAATTGGTTGGTAGATCCAGTGCTAAGACTGGAGACAGACCTGGAGTAACAAAAGGGAAGCAATGGATTAAAATCAAAAAAGATTTTGAGCTCTTGGATACTCCGGGAATTCTTTGGCCTAAATTTGAAGATATGAATGTTGGAATGAAATTAGCTTTTACAGGCGCAATAAAGCAAGAAATATTAGATACTCATACATTATCATTAGAATTACTTAAGCTTTTATCCAGCAAATTTCCTAATACTTTAGAAAGTAGATATAAACTTACAGATATTGAATCAAAGACACCGATGGAGCTATTAACAGAAATAGGTCAAAAAAGAGGTTTTTTAATTTCCGGAGGGGAAGTAGATTATCCTCGCACTGCACTGGTAGTTTTAGATGAATTGCGAACAGGCAAATTAGGAAATCTTACTCTTGAGGCTCCAGAAGAGATTGAGACCTCATGATTTTCTTTGAATAGACTTTTTTGGATTGAATAAGGAGATTAATATGACTCAAATATCATCAATTAAATCTATTGCAGATCTATTAAAGGAAGTTTCTTACGAGGAACTTCCTAACATTTTGGAAAGATTAAAATCAGATTCCAGACAAGGTGTGCAAAACTTGGTAAAAAGATATGAAAAAAAATATAATGACTATATTTTAGAATTAAATAGAATAAAAGAATTAAATACATATGAAAATAATTATTATTCTAAAGGCTATAAAGCTATTGCTGGTATAGATGAAGTAGGAAGAGGTCCTTTAGCGGGCCCTGTAGTGGCTTGTGCGGTTATTCTTCCTAAGAATTGCAGTATCTTAGGCATTAATGATTCAAAGAAATTGTCTCCTTCTAAAAGAGAAGAATTATTCGAAATTATACATAAGAAAGCCCTGTCTATAGGAATTGGGGTTGTTGATCCTCAAACCATCGATGAAATAAATATCCTGCAAGCTACCTATAAAGCCATGAAAATAGCTGTGGAGAAATTGGAAATCCCTCCAGACATACTTTTAATAGATGGAAACAATAATCTTCCAAATGTCTCGATTTCGCAGGAAAAAATAGTTGGTGGAGACGGCAAAAGTATATCCATTGCTGCTGCCAGCATTATTGCTAAAGTGACAAGGGACAGACTAATGGACGCATATCATGAACTTTATCCGGAATATGACTTTATCAAAAATAAAGGCTATGGTACAGAAATTCATATTAAAGCAATTCAACAAAAAGGATTGTGTCCTATTCATCGAAGAAGTTTTACGCAGAATTTTTTAAAGTAATTTTATTATATTCAAAAGGAGTAAACAAAATGGAGGAAGCTTTAACTGTCTATAAGTTATTAGAAGAACTGGATATTCAATATAAAAAATACGAACATGCTCCGGCTTATACTATGGAAGATATAAAGGATTTAGATATAAGTATCGGAGGAGAATATTGCAAAAACCTTTTCTTAAGAAACAGTAAGGGCAATCAACATTATCTTGTCGTTGTCAGCGGTTCAAAAACCGTAGATTTAAAAAAATTGGCACGTGAAATTCCTTCTACCCGTTTAAGCTTTGCCTCGGATGAAAGACTGTACAAGTATTTGAAATTAAAGCCAGGCTCAGTAAGTCCTTTTGGATTAATTTATGACTTCGATCACCACGTAGAAGTAGTGATTGATCAAGATATCGTAGGGCTTGATCTACTGTGTTTTCACCCTAATATCAATACAGCAACCGTGGTCATTTCCTATGACGATTTTTATAAATACCTTAAAAACCGTGGTAATGAAATACATTATGTACAAATTTAATTCCTTCTACTAAGAGCCTTGACAAAAAAATATGGATTTTGTAAAATATTATTAGCACTCAATAGACACGAGTGCTAATAATATCAATTATAAGGAGGAGATATGATGTTTGAAATGATGCCTTTTAGAAGAAATCATTTGAACAGAAAAGATGACTTCTTTTCACCCTTCTTTAAGAACTTCTTTGAGGATGACTTTTTTCCAACAATGCATTACATGCAGGGAAATTTCAATGTAGACTTAAAAGAAACCGATGATGATTACCAAATTGAAGCGGACTTGCCTGGAATTAAAAAGGGAGACATAGATATAGACTTTAGTAATAATTACTTAACCATTAGTGCAAAAAGAAATGAAGCGATTGAAGATAAAAATGAAAATTATGTTAGAAGAGAAAGACATTATGGTGAATTTAAAAGAAGTTTTTATATAGATAATGTAGATGAAACCAAAATAGACGCTTCTTTTAAAGACGGAGTATTAAAAGTTGTTTTACCTAAATTAAATAAAGGAAAGACTAATCGCAGAAAGATTGATATACACTAATTAGTGAAAGCTCTCCTTACAATAAGGAGGGCTTTTTTTATGAGTCTTATTTTAATTTTATTTAGCAATTTATTATGATTTATTTTTATGATAGAATGCATTTATAGCAGCTTTATTATTAATTTGAGGTGATGGTTATGAAAGTAACCCCGTTTAAGGATATATCAATACCGACAAAACATATTTCATCCGTAGAAAAATCTTTTTACAAACTATCCGAAGGAGAGATTTTCAAAGCTCAAATTACGGATATTCAGCATGGAAAAGTCTTGTTGAAGCTTAGTGATGGTTTTTCCATAGAAGCAAAGCTGCAAAACCAATTGCTTGAAATGAAAATTGGGCAAATGATTTTCTTTAAAGTTCAATCCAATACAAACGATCAGATTTTAATTGAAATCCTGAAGAACCAAAATGAAGATCCAAAGTTAAATGTTGTGTTAGATGCATTAAATGCTGCAAAACTGATTGTGAACCAGGAGAATGTAAAGCTGGTAGAAAGTTTATTGGAAAATCAACTGCCTATAGACAGCAATAGTCTTCAAGAAATTTTTCATCAGATTAAAAATCATCCTAATATTTCATTAGAAGAAGTATTATTCCTGCTAAAAAATGAAATGCAAATCGATGAAAAAAACATTCTTCAATTAAATGGATATATTGAACATAATAAAAATATTGGGGAACAAGTGAATCAATTATTGGACACAATAGAAAACATGGAAAATGGTTCGCACAAGCTAGAATTCATAAAATCATTAACCCAAGCAAAACAATCTGAGTATTCCATAAATCCACCTTTGGATTCTGAACATATGAGCGAATCAACCCATGAGTTAATAACCTTAGAAAAAGAAATTGAAGTATTAACGTATCTAAAAGATCGACCTGAGTCTTTATTAGAAAATATGTTAAAAAATGATTATACTACGCTTTTTTCTGCTGAAGATTTAAATGAAGAAATCAGGTCTATACTTACTAATGATAAGGAAGTATCTAACTTCTTTAAAAACACCTTAAAATTATTGACTGATACAAATAAGGGAAAAGAAGGCTTAGAAGATATTCTATCTGATAAAATCAAGGAATTTATAAATATTATAAAAAATGAGCTTCATATACCCCTTGAAAATTTAAAAAATCAAGATAATCTGAAAGAAGTCTTTAATAAAATATACAAATATGTTCTTTCCGTAAATGATATAGCTCATAAAATGGAATCTCCACAAGGGAAAGAAATTGCAGAAGTTTCAGAACAAATTAAAGATAACTTGGATTTTATGAATCAGCTGAATAAATATGAATCTTATATTCAAATTCCGATCAGAATAGATCATCATCATTCCCAGGCAGATCTTTATATATTTCGCAAAAAGAAAAATGAGAAAAATGATGCTCATTCTATATCCGCTCTTATTGCTTTAGATTTAGCAAACCTGGGGTATGTGGAAGCATTTGTTCAAAAAAACGGGAAAGATGTATATTGTCAATTTAGATTAGAAAATGAAAAGTTTGAAGGAATCTTTCAAAAATATACTCCACGTTTAATGAATGCTTTACACAATAAAGGTTATCATTTAAAATCAATTACTTTTCATCGGTTAAAAGAACGTTTTAATATAATAAAATCTCCCGAAAATGCTTCGAATATAAAAGAAGAACCTAAAAGATATTCATTTGATATGAGGGTGTAGTGTATGAAAAAGGAAGTAAAAAAAGCGGCGGCTATCCATTATGAAAAAGGAAGCATGGCACCAAAAGTTTTAGCTAAGGGGAAAGGGATCATTGCAGAAAATCTTATTAACAAGGCTATTGAAGAAGATGTCCCTGTATATGAAAATCCTGAATTGGTCAACCTTTTAACCCAACTCAATATCGGAGATTTTATTCCTCCCGAATTGTATGAGGTCGTGGCAGAGATCCTTGTTTTTGTTGGAAATCTTGATGAGCTGCAGGAGAAGATGAAAAATGAATAATAAAAGAAACATTGGAAGCTGGGGCGAAGAAATCGGATCTGATTTCTTGCAAAAACAAGGTTTAAAAATCCGGGAAAAAAACTTTCGATGTAAAATAGGAGAAGTGGATATTATTGCGGAGGAAAATGAATATTTAGTTTTTGTAGAAGTTAAATATAGAAAAGATCTTTCCCATGGATATCCAAGAGAAGCTGTAAATTATTATAAGCAGAAAACAATTTCTAAGGTTGCATTATGGTATATAAAAAAGTATAATTTATGGAATCGGCCCTGTCGTTTTGATGTTCTTGAGATTTTGGGAAGGTATCCGAATCTGAAGATGACATTAATTAAAAATGCTTTTTATGCAAACTAAATAAAGAAAGAGGAGTATGAATGTATTTCGATCGTACGAGAAGTTTATCCATTCATCAAAAATCTAACCTGTTTTATATTACTTTTCCTTCCTTCGATCAAACCAATCTTGTAAATCATTGTTTTAGTACTAAATTGGGCGGTGTCAGCAAAGGGATTTTTGAATCCCTTAATTTAGGATTTGGAAGAGGGGACGATGATGAAAATGTAAAAAGAAATTATCAAATTTTATGCAGTGCTATTGATGTTAACTATGAGAATCTCATCTTCTCAAATCAAGTTCACGGCATTAACATAAAAGTCATTACTAAAGAAAATCCTAATCAACCAATCTATACGTCTGGTGAAAGCGAAGGAATTGACGGTTTGATCACGAATATGACCAAATTACCTTTGGTTACTTTATATGCCGATTGTGTTCCGCTCTTTTTCTTAGATCCCGTGAATAAGGTTGTAGGACTTGCCCATGCAGGCTGGAGAGGAACCGTCAATAAAATAGGATTAGAAATGATTAAAGTGTTTATGGATACATTTCACTCTAATCCTGAGGATATTTTAGTTGGCATAGGTCCTTCCATAGGAAAATGCTGCTTTGAAGTGGATGAGCCGGTAGCCAAAGAATTTGAAGCAGCCTTTCCAAATGCAGACAATATCGTATATCCCCAAGAAAATAATAAATATATCGTTGATTTGTGGGAAGCCAATAAAAAAGTATTGNGTGACAGNGGCATAACTCTTTCTAATATTACTGTCACGGATTTATGTACGAAATGTAATAAAGATATTTTCTTTTCTCACAGGGGGCATAATGGCAAAAGAGGAAGTTTGGCTGCAATTATTGAATTAAAGCAGTCGCCATAATACAACAATTTGAATTGATAAATTCATTATTTTGGATATAATAAAGTTATACTAGAATATTAATTTTGCAGGAGTTGTGCTAGATTGGAAAAATACAAAGAACATAAAATTACAAAAGTGCTTCCTGGTAGTATTGGTGAAGAACTGGGAATAGAAGAAGGAGATATACTCCTTGCCATAAATAATCAATCAATTGAAGATGTTTTTGACTATCGATACCTTTTATCGGATGACTTCATTACAGTGTTAGTTCGAAAACAATCTTCAGAGGAATGGGAATTTGAAATAGAAAAAGAAATCAATGAAGATTTAGGGTTGATCTTTGAAAATGAATTAATGGATCAGTTAAAGCCTTGCAGAAACAAATGTGTTTTTTGCTTCATTGATCAGCTTCCGCCTCATATGAGAAAAACAGTATACTTTAAAGACGATGATTGGAGAATGTCCTTTTTATACGGTAACTACATTACCCTTACCAATATGAATGATAAGGATTTTGAAAGACTCATTTATTACCGGTTATCTCCAATGAATATCTCAGTTCATGCAACCGATCCGGAAGTTAGAAAAAAAATGTTGAACAATAGATTTGCAGGAAACATCCTGGAAAGAATTAAAAGAATTATTGATGCAGGAATTGACGTTAACTGCCAAATCGTTTTATGTAAGGGATTAAATGATGGAGAAATTCTGGATAAAACCATAAAGGATTTAGGGCAATTTTTACCCGGAATTAAAAGTACATCCGTAGTTCCGGTTGGTATTTCAAAATTTCGCCACGAACTGTATCCACTCATCCCTTTTGAAAAAGAAGATGCCAGAGAAGTTATTAGAATCATTCATAAATGGCAGGACTATTTCAAGAAGAAATATAATAACACATTTATTTATGCAGCCGATGAATTTTATTTAACGGGAGAACTGGAAATCCCTGAATTTGAGGAATATGAAGATTTTCCTCAGATTGAAAACGGAGTAGGTATGCTGGCTTTGATGAAACATGAGTTTGAAGAATACTATGAAACGCTTCCTGAAGCATTGGAAGAGGATATAGATGTTTCAATTGCCACCGGAGTAATAACCTATCCCTTTATTTGTGAACTGGTTGAAAGATTAAAGCAAAAATATTCTAATCTGACAGTTCGTATTTATCCGATTATCAACTACTTTTTTGGTGAGCGAATAACCGTTGCAGGCCTTATTACCGGTCAAGATATTTTAAGCCAATTAAAGGATAAAGAATTAGGAAGTCGATTATTGCTTCCTCAAAATGCTTTTCGTAATAACGATACAATCCTGCTGGATGATATGTATGCAGAGGATTTGGAAAAGAAACTAGATATTCCAGTAACCATAGTGGGAACTTCTGGTCAAGAATTTATAAATGGAATACTAAATATAAAGGAGAATACCAATGAGTAAACCTATCGTTGCTATTGTAGGACGACCAAATGTAGGGAAATCAACCTTATTTAATCGTTTAGCCGGAGAAAGAATATCCATTGTGGAAGATACCCCCGGTGTTACGAGAGATAGAATATATGCAGACGTAGAATGGCTCAATCATTCATTTACATTAATTGATACTGGAGGAATAGAGCCGAATTCTGATGACATCATTTTAAGTCAGATGAGAAAACAAGCAGAAATTGCCATTGAAACAGCAGATGTGGTTATTTTTCTTGTGGATGTGAAACAGGGGCTTACGGATTCAGATCATGAAGTAGCCAATATGCTTAGAAAATCTCATAAGCCCGTGGTACTGGCCGTAAATAAAGTGGATAACATGATTCAAAACAATATGGATGTATATGAATTTTATAACTTAGGATTGGGAGATCCAATTCCAATATCTGCAGCACAGCCCTTGGGATTAGGGGATATGCTGGATAAAGTGATTGAACATTTCCCAGAACAAGAAACATCGGAGTACGAAGATGAAGTCATTAAGGTTGCAATAATTGGAAAACCAAATGTAGGAAAGTCTTCACTGATTAATAAAATACTGGGTGAAGAACGGGTTATTGTTAGCGATATTCCGGGAACTACAAGGGATGCAATTGATACTCCTGTAACAATTGGAGAAGATAAATTCGTCTTCATCGATACAGCTGGCGTTCGAAGAAAAAATAAAATTAAAGAAGACATAGAGAAATATAGTATAGTAAGAACAGTTGCTGCCATCGAGCGAGCAGACGTTGCAGTTCTGATGATTGATGCATCTGAAGGGATTACAGAGCAGGATACTAAAATTGCAGGAATTGCTCATGAAAAAGGGAAAGCTGCCATTATCGTTGTCAACAAATGGGATAAAATAGAAAAAGATGATAAAACAATGAATAAATACTTGAAAGACATCGAATTCAAACTGAGCTATATGCCTTATGCACCCAAATTATTTATTTCTGCATTAACAGGCCAAAGGGTTCATAAATTGTTTGAAATGATTAAATTGGTTGCTCAAAATCATTCCCTTCGAATCAGTACCGGTTTATTAAATGACGTATTGTATGAAGCCATGGCAATGAACCAGCCTCCTACGGATAAAGGCAAGCGCCTAAAAATTTATTATATGACTCAAGTAAGCGTACGACCTCCTAGTTTTGTGCTCTTTGTAAACGATAAAGAACTGATGCATTTCTCTTATGAAAGATACATTGAAAACCAACTAAGAGAGGCTTTTGGCTTTAAAGGAACTCCTTTGCGTTTTATGGTTAGAGAAAAGCAAGGAAAGGAGTAAAGATATGTTTAGGATTATTTGTATAGTAATCGGTTACCTTATTGGCTGCTTTCAGACTGCTTATATTTTAGGAAAAACGGTGAAAAAAATCGATATACGCCAATTCGGAAGCGGTAATGCCGGAACGACCAATGTCATCAGGGTAATGGGGTGGAAATCGGGAATCATTACTTTCATAGGCGATCTTTTAAAAGGAATCCTTGCAGTAGTTATATGTAAATTGATTTTTCCTGATCAAGTTGCTGCCGGACTGTATGCGGGTGCAGCAGCTGTAGCAGGGCATAACTGGCCAGTTTTTCTAAAATTTAAGGGTGGAAAAGGAATTGCTACGACTATAGGAATATTATTAGCTTTTGACTATAGAATCGGTATCATTTGTGCAGTTATTATGGCAGTGGTTATTTTTATAACCCGCTTTGTATCCCTTGGTTCTATTCTGATGGCAATTTCCATTCCTATTTTATTCTCAATCTTTTGGAAAACAAATTATGAATTAATGATCTTAGGTGTATTTTTAATGGGTTCTGCTTTACTCAGACATCGAACAAATATTGAACGACTGCTTTCAGGCAAAGAATCCAAGTTAGGACAGCGTTCAAATAAGAAAGTGGAGGAGAAACAATAATGACACAGAACATCGCGGTTATGGGAGCTGGAAGCTGGGGAACAGCCCTGGCAATACTACTAAGCAAAAATGGACATAATGTTACCCTATGGTGTTTTCAGGAAGAAGAAAAACGCTTACTTGAAAAATCCAGAGAAAATTTAGCTTATCTTCCTGGAGTACTGATTCCAAATAATATTCATTTGACTTCTGATTATAAAGAAGCACTTATGGATAAGAGTATTGTACTCATAGCAATACCTTCAAAATTTATCCGAAGCAATATGGAGAAATTTTCGCCATATTTAAAAGAAAACCAGATCATAGTCAATGCTTCTAAAGGATTGGAAAACGATACGCTTCTTACAATGTCCCAAGTTATTTCGGAAGTTACTCCTCAGTGTGCTGTAGCTGTTTTGTCAGGTCCCAGTCATGCTGAAGAAGTTGCAAAAGATATTCCTACAGCTTGCGTTATTTCTTCCAAATCAAGAAAAGTAGCTGAATTCGTGCAGGATGTCTTTATGACACCTAAATTTAGACTGTATACCAATCCAGATTTAATTGGAGTGGAATTAGGAGGTGCCTTAAAGAACGTTATTGCTTTAGCCGCAGGAATTGTTGACGGATTAGGATTTGGAGACAATACTAAAGCAGCCCTTATGACAAGAGGTATGGTTGAAATTACTAGGCTGGGAGTTGCTATGGGCGGAGATATCCAAACTTTTAACGGTCTATCAGGCATCGGAGATTTAATTGTTACTTGTACCAGTATGCACAGCCGTAACCGCCGTGCCGGAATTTTAATTGGAAAAGGCAAATCCTTGGATGAAGCTCTAGCGGAAGTTCAAATGGTAGTAGAAGGCGTACATAGCGCAAAGGCAGCCTATGCTTTATCACAAAAATATAATGTGGAAATGCCCATTATCAAACAAACGATTGAAGTACTTTTTGAAGGCAAGTCTCCAAAGGAAGCGGTTGTTGATTTAATGCTAAGAGATAAGAGAACTGAACATCTAATGGAAGAAGTTCATTGGTCCCATTCTGTATCATGGAAAGATGAGTAATCGTTACTCATCTTTTTTCTTTATAGAATTGATTGATTGTAATAATACATTTTTTTAGACATATATTTAAAATGTACCCATACAATAATCAATTCTATTTAGGAGGATGCAATATGGAAAACTATAACATCTATCAAGATATTGCCCAAAGAACGAACGGAGACATTTACATAGGGGTCGTTGGACCCGTTAGAACAGGAAAGTCGACTTTTATCAAACGATTTATGGATTTGCTTGTAATACCCAACATTCCTGACAATTACAATAAAGAAAGAGCTAAAGATGAGCTTCCTCAAAGTGCAGCGGGAAAAACCATTATGACTACGGAGCCTAAATTTATTCCGAATGAATCCGTTACGATTACTCTAAATGATGAACTGGATTTTAATGTGCGCATGATTGATTGTGTCGGATATATGGTTCCTGGTGCAACAGGTCACTTAGAAGGTGAAAATCCCAGAATGGTTCATACCCCCTGGTATGAGTATGAAATACCCTTTATCGAAGCGGCAGAAATAGGCACAAAAAAAGTAATCAATGATCATTCCACCATTGGTATTGTCGTGACCACCGATGGAACCATAACAGATATTCCAAGAAATGATTATGAAGAAGCAGAACAAAGAGTAATCAGTGAATTAAAAGCCATTAATAAACCTTTTGTAGTATTATTAAATTCTGCTAGGCCTTATGATCCCCAGACTCAGGAATTAAACCAAGAACTATCGGAAAGATATAATGTTCCTGTCATCACCTGCAACTGTGCACAGTTAAAAATGGATGATATCAATAGAATCATGGAAACTGTTTTATATGAATTCCCCATTCAAGAAATTCAATTCGTCTTTCCTAAATGGGTCGAAGCACTGGATACAGATCACTGGATGAAAAAACAATTGATTTCTGCAGTAAAAGACACCATGTATCCCGTTTATCGTCTAAGAGAATTAAAAGCCTCTATGGATGATTTTAAGAATTATGATTTTATCAAGAAAGTATATCAAGAAAAAACGAACTTAGGGACAGGAATTGTTAGAATTGATTTAACCACTGCCGATCACTTATTCTATAGAGTTTTATCTGAAACAACCGGAATGGAAATTGAAGGAGAACATCAATTGATTGCTCTCATTCGCAAACTGGCTGATACGAAGAGAGAATATGATAAAGTGGCCTATGCTCTGCATGAAGTGAAGCAAAAAGGCTATGGCGTTGTTACACCAATGCTGGATGAACTAAAACTGGAAGAACCGGAAATTGTAAAGCAAGGAAACCGTTTTGGAGTAAAACTTCGTGCCAGCGCGCCCTCAATTCATTTAATTCGTGCTGATATTGAAACTGAAGTATCTCCAATCGTTGGTACAGAAAAACAAAGTGAGGAACTAGTAAATTATTTAATGAGCGAATTTGAAACGGATCCGAAAAAAATATGGGAATCCAATATCTTTGGAAAGTCTCTTCATGAACTAGTGAATGAAGGATTGCAAAATAAGCTCTATCGTATGCCTGAAGATGCCCAAATGAAACTTCAGGAAACATTGCAAAAAATCATTAATGAAGGAAGCGGCGGTTTAATCTGTATTATTTTGTAGATGCACAGATCAAAATAAAGGCATTTCTCTGAGAGTTCAGAGAAGTGCCTTTATTTTTTAAATAAACTTGACAAAAAAAAAGGTGTGTAATACAATAAAGGAAAATTTGTACATTAAATTTTAAACAAATACAAAATTTATTGTTTTTATTTAAGAATAAGGAGAGATAGCAATGAAAGAAGAATTATTTATTCAATTTAACGGGAAGGAGATAGTAGCATCGGACTTAGTTAAGCAATTTAAAGAAATCTGGAAAGATAAGTCGATGAAAGTAAAAGATGTAAAGTCATTAAAATTATATTATAATGTCAATGAAGAAAAATGCTATTATGTTGTAAACGACAAAGAAACTGGTTCTTTCTAACACTCTTAAAAGAGTGTTTTTTTTACTTGTTTTTTCTGTTTGTATCCGTTATATTAAAACCAAGTGTTTTTTAATTAATAATATAATTAATAATATATTAAATCAATTAAGCTCATATAAAATATTTCATTATGATTAAGCGTGGGGATTATATGGCGAATACAAAAATTAGGAAAAAGAAAAAGAATCATAGAAAAAAATCAAGAGAGCGCAGAATAGTAATTGGCGGTTTTTTAGCAGTCCTTCTCATCATTTATTTAATTGGTTCAGGACTGAAATTAACAAAGAAAACTCCTTTATCCATTGAAGTCGTACAAATGGGGACAATTGATAATAATATCCATGTGAAAGGTACCATTATTCGTGACGAAGCTGTTGTTAAAAGCACTAAAGCTGGCAGCATTCAATATTTTATTTATGAAGGAGAAAAAGTTAAATCTGGTACACCAATTTGCATGATTGCAAATCATTCTGCTGTATCACAGATTCGAGAAGAATTGGACAAGATCAACGAGAATATTATAAAAGTTCAAAATCAGAGAAAAGAGTTTTCTGTGATTCAAAAAGATATACAAAACGTGAATTATCAAATTGACGATTTGATTGATAACTTAAGAAATACATATTCAAATAAAAACTTTGTTCAAATTTATTCGTTAAAAAATTCTATTCTAATGGAAATAGAAAAAAAGCAAATGCTTCTATCCCAAGAAGAATCCTCATCCCTTAAAAACTTAATATTACAAAAAAATACGTACGAAAATCAGCTGGCTACAAACTCTGATTTAATTTCAACACCAATGGGAGGGATCATATCTTATCATATTGACGGATTAGAAGAAAAACTTAACCCAAAAACTTTGGATCAAATAACCATAAACGATTTAGACCAGAAATCAGAACCCAAAGACATCAGTCAGGTACAGAGTGTGGAAAAAAATACTCCACTATTTAAAGTAATCAATAATTATGATTGGTATATCGTTGGGAGCCTTTCCAAAGAATTAGCCGAAGACTGGGAAGTAAATAATGAAGTTTTTATTAAATTCAATGAAGCTCAGTCAGCTACAGTTAAAGCAAAAATTTATAAAATAGCACCTCAAGATAAACATGTGATGTTTGTTCTTCAAATTACAGAGCAAATGATGCCTATAATTTCTAAGAGAAATATCGAGTTCGAAATTATTAGAAAAAATTATGAAGGAATTAAAATCCCCGTTAACTCAATTGTTGAAAAAACTTTCTTGAAAATTCCAAAAGAATATATTCAGCAATCCGGGAAACAAACGGTAGTCATTAAAAAAGGAAATGAAAGTGACACGCTCATACCTGTTGATATTGCTTTTGAAGAAGGGGAAAATATGTATATTCTACAAGACACCTCTTCACTTAACATGTATGATACATTAGTTTTGCCGGAAAATACCCAGTCAGAGTACATTATAAAAGAAAGCCAATCCAGCATAGGAGTCTTTGCTGTAAATGGAGGAATAACACGATTTAAAAAGATTGAAATTCTAGTACAGAATAACGACTATGCAATTGTTAAACAGGATACTCCTTCTGGAATCAGATTATACGATCAGATTGTTTCGAATGCAAAAAATGCTAAAGAAAATCAACTTTTAAACCAGTTTGAAATTATTGAGAACCATTAAGAGGAGTGCAAGCAAATGAATCATATAAAAAAGAATATTGAAGAAATCAAAAAAAGAATTAGCATTGCTGCAGAAAAAAGCGGTCGTACAGAAAAAGATATAACCTTAATTGCAGTGACAAAAACAATTGATATACCAAGAATCAAAGAAGCTTTATCCTGCAACATATGCCATATAGGTGAGAACAAGGTACAAGAAATTATGAAGAAATATGATGCCATCGATTCAAATATTCATTGGCATCTCATTGGGCATCTTCAGACAAATAAAGTAAAATATATCATTGATAAAGTTGATTTGATCCATTCTGTTGACAGTGAGCGCTTAGCTTATAAAATCAATGAAATAGCAGAAAAACATAATAAAATCATGGATATACTTTTACAAGTAAATATTGCAAAAGAAGAAACGAAATTTGGATTAATGGCCGAAGAGGTAGAACCCCTAATTGATAAAATTAAAAGTTTAAAGAATATACGGGTCAAAGGTCTTATGACTATAGTCCCATACGAAACAAATCCAGAGAATAATAGGATTCATTTTAGAAATATAAAGCAATTATCTGTTGACATTGCTAAGAGAAATATTGATAATATAAGCATGGAAGTTCTTTCTATGGGAATGACAAATGATTATGAAATTGCAATAGAAGAAGGTTCAAATATGGTGAGAATTGGGACAGGCATATTTGGGCAAAGAAATTATAATGTATAAGGAGGTTGTCAAATGGCAAAACTTTTTGACAAGATGATGGATGTAATGGGATTTGGTAATGGAGAAGAAGATTTTGAAGAAGAAGTTGAAGAAATAGAAGAGAAAGCTGAAATACCACAAATTCGCAATTATCACACAAGAAATAACTCCAAAATTGTAAATATACATACAAATGTTCAAATGGAAGTAGTGATTACAAATCCTGAGAAATATGAAGAAGCACAAGAAATTTGTGATCATATTAAAGCTAAGAAACCTGTAGTAATTAATTTAGAAAATCTGGATCGTCTTGTTGCTCAAAGAGTAATGGATTTTCTAAGTGGCGCATGTTATGCCTTAAATGGAGATGTACAGAGGGTTGCCAATAACATCTTTATCATTGCACCGGAAAATGTTGATATTGCCAATAGTTTTAAAGAAGAATTAAAGACAAAAGGTATAATTCTTCCTTGGATGAGCACTGCAAAGTAATGGAGGCTAATTTATGGAATTAAGTGCAATTTTAAGCTCAGCTTTGGCAGTTTTTTTCAATTTACTTGATATGTTAATTTTTATAAGGGTACTGTTATCTTGGTTTCCTATTAGTCGTAATAATCCCTTAGTTGCATTGATCTATCAATTAACTGAACCTATTCTTGGTCCTGTTCGAGCCCTTATACAAAGATCAGTCCTTGGCGGCAGAGGTATGATGGTTGATTTTTCTCCAATCATCGCGCTGCTCCTGTTAGAGTTTATAAAAAACATTCTGTTATATTTGACAACACTTATCTAGCTTAACGAAAGGACTAAAATGATTAATAAAGAAGTTTATTTAAAAAATTTTAACGATGTAGAGGAAAGATTGACTGCCAGTAAAATACTGGATCGTGCTAATATTGCATTAAGAGATCATGTCAGTACATTTACCGATTTTATTGATATGTATAAATTAAGTAAATTTCTTTCTTTGGTCCATAATCTTTCTGATTTAACAATAAAAGCATTCGGAGGATATTCTGAAAGTGAAAGAAAAATAATAGGTTTTTGCCCAGAGTATAGAGAATTGGAAGAAAAAGATTTTCCTATCGCACCAATTGAGGTGTTTCTTAAAAGTCCTAAAGAAGAAGCCATCTCTCATCGAGACTATTTAGGTTCCATTTTGGGACTTGGGATAGAAAGAAGTAAAATTGGCGATATTTTAGTATATGAGCAAAAAGCCGTTGTTTTTGTTTATAAAGATATAGCATCCTATATCGTAAATAATTTATCTAAAATTAAGAGTGTTAAAGCAGAAGCAAAAGAAATTTTACTAGAAGATATTATTCCTCCTCAGCCTAAAATTAAAGAAATTGCTTCTACTGTTTCATCCTTAAGAGCTGATTCGATTTTAAGTGCCGGATTTCAGCTGTCAAGAAACAAGATTGTGGATTTAATTAAATCTGAGAAAGCACTCATCAATGGAACAATTGCCAGTCCTTCCTCCCATATTAAAGAGGGAGACTTTTTAACACTTAGGGGTTTTGGCAAAATTAAATTGGTTGAAGTTAGAGGAAAAACTAAAAAAGATCGCATGAGTATTGTAATACATCGGTACGTATAGGGGGAACTTATGATGCTTACGCCACTGGATATTGAATCGCAAGAATTTAGAAAAAAGCCGTACGGATATTCTATTGAAGAAGTAGACAAATTTTTAGATGAAGTCATTGAATCTTATGAAAAAATTTATAAAGAAAATATTGAACTGAAAGATAAAATTTCTATGCTAAATGAGAGTATTCAGCACTATAAGGCGCTGGAACAAACCCTACAAAATACATTAATACTGGCTGAAAAAACAGCAGAGGATACAAAATCTGCAGCTTATCAAAAAGGAGAACAAATAAGAAAAGAAGCTGAAATAAAAGCGAATCAGATTTTGGAAGAAACCCAACAGGAAGTGTTTAGAATCAATCAAGAAATTGAACGATTAAAAAATCAATATTCTTCATTAAAAATACAAATGAAACAGACCTTATTAACACAACTGGAAATATTAGAAACGTCGGTATTATATAAGGAAGATGAAGGCGTACACCAATATAAATCTGATGAAGAATATGATATTGCTAGAGACGAGGATGTAATATGAATAAGATTTTGGTAACTCCCTCTTCATCATCATATCCTATTTATTTTTCTCAAAACTTTGATCATATTTTAGAGGCACTCCATCATCATAATTTGCTTCATCGAAAAGTATGTATAATTACCGATCATACCGTAGATTCCTATTATGGCAATCAATTAATGGATGTTTTAAAAAGAAGTTATGATGATGTGTTTAAATTTATTTTCGAAGCGGGAGAAGAAAACAAGCATCTAAACACGATTCAGGATATGTATAAATTCTTTATCGAAAATCATTTAGATAGAAATTCTCTGATCTTTGCTTTAGGCGGAGGCGTTACCGGAGATATGGCGGGTTTTGCCGCTGCCACTTATATGCGAGGCATTCCTTTTATTCAAGTGCCAACAACTCTTCTTGCACAAGTGGACAGCAGTGTAGGAGGAAAGGTAGGCGTTGATTTTCTTCAGCATAAAAATATGATTGGTGCTTTTTATCAGCCAACCTTTGTTTATGTTAATTTAAGTACATTAAAAACACTTCCTCAAAAGCAATTATCCTCAGGAATTGCGGAAGTGATTAAGCACGGACTGATCCTTGACGATAATTATTTTTCATTTGTTGAATCTTCAACAGATTTAGTTTTTGATTTAGATGAAGCCATATTAGAAAAAATTATTCAGCGTTCTTGTGAATTAAAAGCATCTATCGTATCCCAAGATGAAAAAGAGCTTGGCTTAAGAGAAATTTTGAATTTTGGACATACCTTAGGCCATGCAATAGAAACTCTTCTTAATTTTGAGCTTCTTCATGGAGAATGTGTTTCAATCGGAATGGTAGGCGCAGCGTATTTATCCTATAAAAAGAATTTAATTTCATGGGAAATTTTAAAGAGAATCGAGAAAGTACTACAGTCTTATCATCTTCCAATTAGAATAAATCAATTAGAATCTGAGGAGATTTATCAACAAATGTTATTGGATAAAAAAGTAAAGAATAATAAAATTAAATTTGTTCTGTTATCGTCCATAGGAAATGCTGTAAGAGTGGGAGATTTAAGTGAGGAGTTGATCAAATCGTCCATTTCTTATTTGAAAAGTGACGTGCAATAAAGCACGTTATTTTTTTGCTTTAGTTTCCATTATGGTTTTGTATAGTATTGCAAAACCTATATAGAGAAACAAGTAAAAGAAATGGAGGAAATATTATGACCAAGGAACAACTTCAAGAAATTAAAAATAATTTGATTCAAGAAAAAAAGAAGCCGAAGCAGAGTTAAAAAGAATGGAGGAGTATGGGCCTAAGGGCTCGCTTCTAGAATGGACCGATGAATTATCCTCCTACGATAATCATCCGGCAGATCTCGGCAGTGAAACTTTTGAAATGGAAAAACAACTGGCATTAAATGTCCATCAGCAAAAATATCTTGAAGATATTAATGATGCTCTTAAAAAAATTGAAAATGGTACTTATGGAATTTGTGAAACTTGTTCTAAGGAAATAGGATACGAAAGATTAAAAGCGATTCCATATGCAAAAGAATGTATATCCTGTGCCAAAGAACATCAAATCATTGCGGACCATTTTGATAAAGACCGTCCTGTAGAAGAAGAGGTCATTGGCCCTGTCTTCAATCGTAATTTTATGCGTGAAGAAGATGGAGACATCAATCACGGCGCAGAAATTTACAGACAGTTAGAAGCTTACGGCTCAGCAGATAATATGCAGGATATGGGGTGGGGAATTAAAGATTACGACGAAATCAATAATTTATATGATACTCCCCTAGATACTGTAGATGAAGTTGATTTATTATCCAATCAAGACAGAAAGAACGCACTGGAGTGACTGCTTTACAGGAAATAAAAGGGGTGATATAATTTTTCTTGTTTTGAGAGTTTATTTTAAGGGAGAGAGAAAATGCTTATTCAATATTTTTTAGCAGTGTCCTTATTAGTTGCTTTAGACCAGGTAACAAAATATGTCGCATTTAACTATCTACAGAGCATAAAAAGTATTCCAATTATAAAAGATGTCTTTCATTTAACCTTTGTTAAAAACAGAGGGGCAGCCTTTGGAATACTGCAGAATCAACGATGGTTTTTTATCATTATGACTATAGCCGTTTTATTAGGTATTATTTATTATTATAAACATCTTCCCAAATACAAACCCTACGGTTTTATACGTATTGCATTGATATTAATAAGTGCAGGGGCTATAGGCAATTTAATTGACCGCATTCGACTTGGCTTTGTAATCGATTTTTTTGATTTTTGTTTAATTAACTTTCCTGTATTTAATGTAGCCGACATTTGTGTAGTCATTGGAACGATATTACTTGCATGGCTTATACTTTTTACAAATGAAGAAGATCTCGAAAAGAAGGAAGTTGAATGATGGATTTTTATACATATATCGTGGAAAGTGAAGATGCGGGGAAACGGGTAGATGTCTTTTTAACAAATGAATTAGAGGAAGTTTCAAGGTCTTTTATCCAAAAGCTCATTTCAGATGAAAAAATAAAAGTAAACCAAAAAACAATAAAATCAAACTATAAATTAAGATTAGATGATATCATTGATGTAGAAATTCCTGATCCCGAACCTGTAGAAATTCTTGCAGAACCTATCCCATTAGATATATTATATGAGGATAAAGATATCATTGTAGTAAATAAACCTCAGGGTATGGTTGTTCATCCTGCACCCGGACATTATACCGGAACATTAGTCAATGCACTGCTCTATCATTGTAAAGACGATTTGTCAGGAATCAATGGACTTCTGCGTCCAGGAATTGTTCATAGAATCGATAAAGATACATCCGGAGTTCTTATGGTTGCAAAAAATGATTATGCCCATAACCATCTTGCACTTCAATTAAAAGAACATTCTATTACTAGAAAATACAATGCCATTGTTTATCATAATATTGTAAATGATGAGGGTACAATAAATGCTCCTATCGGAAGGCATCCAACTGAAAGAAAAAAAATGGCTGTGACGCAAAAAAATTCAAGGCATGCCATTACTCATTATACTGTACTGGAGAGATTTGGACAGTTTACTTTAATTGAAGCACAATTAGAGACAGGTAGAACCCATCAGATTAGAGTTCATATGAAGCATATAGGACATCCGCTTTTAGGAGATCCGGTCTATGGACCTAAATCACAGCCGTATAATATCAATGGACAGATGCTGCATGCTAGAGTTTTAGGATTTATTCATCCTTCAAAGAAAGAATATATGGAGTTTGAAGCTCCTATTCCAAAATATTTTATGGATGTTATTGAAAAGCTACGAAAGAATGCCCATTTATAAAAGATAAAAAAGATTAATTAAAGGAGGATGAGTGTTTTGGTAAAGTCAAAAGAATTGTTAGACGAGAAAGCCATTCAAAGAGCTTTAACTAGAATTTCCCATGAAATTATCGAAAAAAACAAAGGCGTTGAAGATATTGTGCTTGTAGGCATTAAAACAAGAGGTATCCCATTGGCCGAAAGAATCGCCCAAAAAATTTTTGAAGTAGAAAATGTTAAAGTTCCTGTAGCAATACTTGATATTACATTTTATAGAGACGATTTAAAACACAAATCGGTACAGCCCATTGTTCATAATACGGATATTAAATATGATGTGGATAATAAAATAGTAATTCTAGTTGATGATGTTATTTATACCGGAAGAACTGCAAGAGCAGCTATTGATGCCGTAATAGATATGGGAAGGCCTAAATATATCCAACTGGCTGTTCTAATTGACAGAGGACATAGAGAACTCCCTATCAGACCGGATTTTGTCGGTAAGAATATTCCTACATCAAAAGAAGAAATTGTAAGAGTAATGCTGGAAGAAACGGACGAGAATAATTTAGTAGTAATAGAAAAACACTAGTTTTTACATTGAAAGGGCGAATGAATATGCATGATCCAAGAATTGCTACTCTCGCAAGAACATTGGTACAATATTCTGTTAATGTACAAAAAGGTGAAAAAGTACTTATCCAATGCAATGGAGTAGAGCCTTCCCTTGTAAATGCACTGATCAAGGAAGTATATGCAGCAGGAGGTTTTCCTTTTGTTCAATTAAATGATCATAGTATTCTTAGAGAACTCTATCTAGGTACTTCTGAAGAACATATGAAAACTATGGCTAAATATGAAGCCTATAGAATGAATGAAATGGATGCGTTTATTGGTTTTACATCTTTAAGAAATGCATCTGAGTATTCAGATGTACCCCATGATAAAATGGATATTTATTATAAGTATTTTTGGAAACAGGTGCATACAGAGATCCGCGTTCCTAAAACCAAATGGGTTGTTTTGCGCTATCCTTCCTCTGCTATGGCACAACTGGCAGATATGAGCACGGAAGCCTTTGAAGATTTTTATTTCAATGTATGTAATCTAGATTATGCCAAAATGTCAAAAGCTATGGATTCCCTTGTGAGATTAATGGAGAATACCGATAAAGTAAGAATTGTCGGAAAGGGTACAGATCTATCCTTTTCGATAAAAGGACTTCCTGCAATAAAATGTGATGGAAAAATGAATATACCAGACGGAGAGGTTTATACTGCTCCTGTAAAAGACTCTGTCAACGGGATCATAACATATAATGCCCCCTCCGAATATCAGGGATTTACCTTTGATAATATACAGTTTGAATTTAAAGATGGAAAAATAATTCATGCCACTTCTAACAATACGGAAAGGCTCAATAAAATATTAGATACGGACGAGGGTGCGAGATATATCGGAGAATTTGCCATAGGAGTAAACCCATATATTACAAAACCAATGAAAGAAACTTTATTCGATGAAAAAATTGCTGGTTCCATTCACTTTACTCCAGGAAATGCTTATGGCAATTGCTTTAACGGGAACCGCTCAGCCATTCACTGGGATTTAGTATATATACAAACACCGGAATACAGCGGAGGAGAAATATATTTTGATGATGTCCTAATTAGAAAAGATGGACGATTTGTGATTCCTGAATTAGAGAATCTAAATCCAGAAAATCTACAATGAATTGTGGCTTTGGCCACAATTTTTTAATATAATAAAGGGAAAAATATATAAAGAATGGAGGCCGATATGATGACTACAAAAAAGCTAACAATTACAGCTTTAATGGCAGCGTTAGTTACTGTTATGACCATGACTATTTCAATACCTATTGGAAGTCAAGGATTTCTTAATTTTGGAGATATAATGATTTTTGCTTCTGCTCTTGTGTTTGGACCTCAGGTAGGAATGATTACGGGAGGGCTTGGCTCAGCATTAGCTGATTTACTCCTGGGATATCCTGTTTGGATACCAATCACTTTAGTTGCAAAAGGCTTGGAAGGGTACGTTGTGGGGAAATTATGTTCAAATGCAAGATCTATGCCGCAAAAATTAATAGGAATTGTTGCTGGAGGTTTCTGTATGATATTTGTATATTTCATCGGAGGCGTAATATTAACGCTTTCAAATGATGGTCTTATTCCTGCAATTGCAGCGGGCTTATCTGGAATCCCTTATAATGTACTTCAGGTAGTTGCTGGTGCTATTGGAGGAAACATTATTGCCATTATACTAAAAGACCGAGTTCTGATTTAATGAGGTGAGCTTTTGCAGTATTTTATTAAACTTTTTATTGGTCTTATTGCAAGTATTAGCATTTCATACATAGCATATAAAAAACATGCATTAACTCTAAGCGGAGCCATAGGAGCCATAATCCTCGGTACTGGAATCTTTTTTGGTTCCGGCCTGTATGGCTCCTTTCTTATCATTATTTTCTTTGGAACTTCTACTATTTTTACTTTTATAAAAAGAAATTATAAGAAAGAAATCGAAAAGCACTACGAAAAAAGTGGTGGAAGAGACATTTACCAAGTCTTCGCCAATGGGGGAGTGGGGTTGTTGTATTCTCTGTTGTATTTTTCTACTTCTCATCCAATGTATCTTATTTTAATCGGAGCCTCATTTGCAGCTTCTAATGCGGATACCTGGGCTAGTGAATTGGGCGTACTAAGCGAATCATCACCTATATCTCTAAGAACTTTTAAAAAAGTTTCAAAAGGAACCTCTGGAGCAGTTAGTTTATTTGGAATGCTTATGTCCATTTTGGGTTCTTTACTGCTCGCTTTTTCCGCAATTATTACAATGATTTTATTTCAATTAAATCTATATCCCTTTTCTCATGTTCAGACCTTTATATTTATTTTTCTAGGAGGTATTTTAGGAAGTCTTATCGATTCAATCCTAGGTGCAACTCTACAAGGGATTTATTACAATGAAAGCTTAAAAAAAGAAACCGAAAAACCATTTTATAATGGAAAACCTAACACGCTCATTAGAGGATGTAAGCTATTTAATAATGATTTTGTAAACTTCATCAGTATTCTTTTATCTACGGTTGTTGTCTTTTTATTAATATATATTACCTAATTTAACATGGGACAGATATTTTTTGGCTATCTTTTCTGCCTCGTACATGATTCTTTTGTCCGTAGGGGGATTGTTGAGCCTATAATTTGGAAAATAACGCGTAATATGAAGAGGAATATCGGAATTTATAGAGCTTATAAATTCCGATATTTTTTTAATTTCTTCCATATTGTCATTTTCTCCACTTACTAAAAGTGTGGTTATTTCTACATGGCATGAAGTTGCTGCTAATTCAATACTTTTCAGTACAGGCTGAATTCTTCCTCCGCAAAGTTCTTTATAATAATCATTATTAAAGCTTTTAAGATCAATATTCATGGCATCTATATAAGGCAGGAGCTCTCGTAAGGGTTCTTCATTGATAAACCCATTGGTTACAAGGACAACAGAAGATGCTGGATGAGTTTCTTTTAGATGTTTTGCCATATCGTAGACATATTCGTACCAAATGGATGGTTCATTGTACGTAAACGCAATTCCGATATTATTCTTTGTACCTAAAATCGTTTCTACCATATTTTCTTTAGAAACGTAGGTGCTTTGGTGCTTATACTGAGAAATTTGATAGTTCTGGCAAAAAGAGCAGGTAAAATTACATCCAAAGCTTCCAATAGATAAAATATATGAGCCCGGTTTATAGTAGTGCAGAGGCTTCTTTTCAATAGGATCTAAAGCAATGGAAGTTACTTCTCCATAATTGATTGAATAGAGCACACCGCCTTCATGAATTCTTGCCTTACATTTTCCGTAACTGCCATCTTCAATGATGCAATGATGGGGGCATAAATAGCAGTGAATTTTATCTTTATACTTCTCATAAAATTTTCCTTCTATTTTCAAATGAAGCCCTCCTGTTTTATTCTTCCCTATGTCGTATTACCCTAAATCTCTCAATATCATATTGCTCCGATGGCTGAATGCCTGCTTTTTTTAGGGCAATATCAATTTGTTTTTCTATCGTATCTATTCCTTCTAAATCTGGGAGCAGAAGACCGGTTCTGCCCTTGCTTCTTACAATTACACCGTATTCTTTGGGATCAAGAGTACTCTTGTCTGCTTTTTCCGGTTCTGTTAATACATCTACTGAAAAATCTATATCTAATAATTCATGGGCCTCAACTGGGTAAAATCTTGGGTCATGGATACCAGCTTCTACGGCATTTCTAATGATTTCATGGGCTATGGAAGAAGTGGCGGGAAAAATAGTTCCTATACAACCTCTGAGTTCACCGTCTTTTTTTAAGGATACAAAAACGCCTCTCTTAGTATTCCTCATTTCTGAAGTGACATAGGACGGAATTTTATCTAAAAATTTTCCTGTTTCTAAATAAGAGGTAAGGCTGTCCCTTGCTAATTTGACATAAGGGTCCTTTTGATTTTGCTTTTTTTCATAGCTCAAATTCTTAATAGTTTCTAATCTTGAATCCTCATCACCTGTAATTTCAAACCTCATAATACCATATCCTACACCAAAAGTTTTTTCATAGCTTAATAAATGGCCTTTAAAGGCAGACCTATCCAATGCACCCAACATGATAAGAACAGATCTTCTGCCGCATTCTCCTGCATTTTGTACAGTCTTTTTATCCATTTTAAACACATTCATTACATCTCCTTCCTGGAGATGATGTAAAAATTCATTATCAAATTTTTCTCCAAAGGGGCTGTAGTCATAGGGCCCTTCATCTTTTAGCCTGTGGGACAAATCTCCACTGGCAATAATGATCGTTTTTTCATTAGATTCTTCAACGGCTCTTTTTATTTCCATTCCAAATTGATACAATTCCACAACAGAAAGAGGAGAATAAGTAATATGAACAAGAGTATAATCGGTATAATACTGATTAATAAAATAAAGCGGCACCATTGCCCCATGATCCAGAGACAAAGAAATATTATAATCCTTAAGAAATTCTTTAGTACTCATAACTGCGGGAATGTTTTCTTCTCGAGCAATTTCAAATATTTTATTCGTAAGGGATTTATTTATTTTTACTTCCATTTTGACATTCGGAACCCCAAACTGTTTTAGGCTTCCTCGCAGGGTATCTTCATACACTAAATTAATAGCATCGTTAAACATGGTACCGTGGGGAGTAATAAGAATGATAGTATGAGGGGCTTTTTGCTGTACTTCCTTTGCTATTTCTCTAAAAGCATTCCCGGTATTTTTAATTTTTCTTTCTTCTCCTGTTCCCACTTCTGGAATGATAATAGGTGGATGGGGAAGAAGATAAAAACCTTGTATTTTCATACAATCACTCCTCTTTTGTAATTTATTTTAATTATAAATGATTTAATAACAAATTTCATTGAAATATCCAAAAATTTTTAGTATAATTATACGACTAGTTTTATATTTATTATAATTATTAAGGGAGGAAAGTTAATGACTGGTGACAAACTACAAATATTTATTGCCATGTGTGCATATATGGCATTTGTCATTGGCATAGGCTTATATTATGCAAAGCGTGCCAATGAAAGCAGTGAAAATTATTTCCTTGGAGGAAGAACACTGGGACCATGGGTTACTGCCATGAGCGCCGAAGCCTCCGATATGAGCGGATGGCTCTTGATGGGGCTTCCGGGAGTAGCTTATTGGTATGGTCTAAGCGATGCTTTTTGGACAGCAATAGGGCTAGGTATTGGTACATATGTTAATTGGCTTTTCGTAGCCAAAAGACTGCGCAGATATTCTGCGATAGCCGGAGATTCAATAACTGTTCCGGATTTCTTCAGTAATAGATTTAAAGAAGATAAAAAAGTGATCATGACCATTGCAGGTCTCTTTATCTTAATCTTTTTTACGGTTTATGCAGCCAGCTGCTTTGTTACAGTTGGAAAATTATTTAGTACATTATTTGCTATAAAATATCAGTATATGATGATTGCAGGGGCATTATTCGTAGTTTTTTATACAATAGTTGGCGGATTTTTAGCTGAAAGTGCATCAGACTTCATGCAGGCAATTGTTATGATCTTTGTATTGGTTTTTGTATTTATAATTGGTATTTCTGCTGCTGGCGGCATTTCAGCAGTTCTAAAGAATTCACAGGACATTCCGGGCTTTTTTGAGTTATTTGGTATTGCACAGCCTACACTGGTTGATGGGGTACAGCAAATCAGCGAGGCAGGTAAGCCATTATTTGGTGATGCAGGAAGTTACGGTTTCTTAACCATCCTTTCAACACTTTCCTGGGGATTAGGTTATTTTGGTATGCCCCAAGTATTATTAAGATTTATGGCAATCAGAAAATCCGAGGAGATTACACAATCCAGAAGAATTGCAACCATATGGTGTTTCATTTCTCTTTTTGCGGCAGTAGCTATAGGTCTTATAGGAAGAGCATTATATCCAAGTGAGCTTCTTACACAAAGCTCAGCGGAAAGTATCTTTATTTTAATGTCTACTAAATTATTACCTTCATTATTTGCAGGAGTAGCAATGGCAGGAATACTTGCTGCAACTATAAGTTCATCGGACTCATATCTTCTAATTGCTGCCTCTGCATTTGCAAAAAATATCTTCCAAGGGGTTATTAAAAAGAATGCTACCGATAAAGAAGTTATGTTTGTAACTAGAGTGATTTTAATTTTAATATCCATCCTTGGTATGATCATTGCTCTTGATGAAACAAGTGTTATCTTCACCGTCGTTTCATTTGCATGGGCAGGCTTCGGAGCAACCTTTGGGCCTATTATGCTGTTCTCATTATTCTGGAAAAGAACCACAAGATCTGGAGCTATTGCTGGTATGATATCCGGAGGTGCAATGGTATTTGTTTGGAAGCTAATGCTTAAGCCTTTAGGAGGGATCTTTGGAATATATGAATTATTACCTGCATTCATCATTTCATGTATAGTAATTGTAATTGTATCTTTATTATCCGAAGAACCTTCTCAGGAAATACAAAAAGAATTTGAATTGGCCAAGACATACGAATGCTAATTAATTATTCATAATGAATTTATTAACTTATAAAGTGTTGTGATCACAGAACAGTGATTACAGCACTTTTTGTGTTATTGGATCAGTAATAACTAAATAGTATGTTCACATATAATGATAAATAGTAACGTCTTTTTAGCATTTGTTTTTATTCCCAATTATACAGCATTAATAAAAATTGAAGATTACATATGGGGGAGATATCAATGAAGATGACTGCAATGATTATCTTTATTGCAACCTATGCACTGCTTTTAATTTTTCCAAAAATCAGAGCCTATATTGCACTTCTTTCCGCCTCACTCTTTGTACTGATTGGAATAATACCTCTAAATAAATGCTTAATCACCGTAGATTGGAATGTTATTTTAATGATTGCAGGTACCATGGGGATTGTATCTTTATTTATCGAATCAAAAATGCCCGCACTGTTGGCAGATTGGTTAATTGAGAAAACGCCAAATATCAAATGGTCAATCATAGCCTTATCCCTATTTGCAGGCATTATTTCTGCTTTTGTAGATAATGTCGCTACGGTTTTAATGGTAGCACCTGTGGCTTTAAACATAGCAAAAAAACTCAAAATTTCTCCTGTACAGAGCATCATTGCCATTGCGGTTTCATCAAATCTTCAAGGGGCAGCTACCTTAGTAGGGGATACAACCTCCATACTTTTAGGCAGTTATGGAAACCTTAATTTTTTAGACTTTTTCTTTTTTAAGCAAAAACCCGGGATGTTTTGGATCATCCAATCTGGGGCAATTTCTACTATATTGGTGTTGATGCTTTTATTTAGAAACTATACGAAGCCAATTAAAACTATGAGAAGAACAACAGTGAAAAATTATTTTCCAACAGTTCTTCTTCTTGGAATGATCATTTTGTTAATTCTTGCTTCCTTTATACCTAATAAGCCTAGTATGACCAATGGAGTCATCTGTATAACACTATTTTATATAGGCCTATTGAATAGTTTTTATAAAACAAAAAATATTGGAGTTGTTTTAAAAGCCTTAAGAGAAATAGACTATTATACCCTTCTTTTATTAGCTGGACTTTTTGTCGTGGTTGGGGGGATAACAGAAGCCGGGGTTGTTGAAGACATTAGTAAGATTTTTGTAACCATCAGCAATGATAATATCTTTGTGATTTATACATTAATCGTTTGGGCATCCGTATTTTTCTCCGCATTCATTGATAATATTCCTTATGTTGCAACCATGCTCCCTGTAACGGCAGGAATCGCAAAGCTATTAGATATAGACCCGTATATTTTATATTTTGGTTTACTTTCAGGTGCAACCTTAGGAGGGAATTTAACACCAATCGGTGCTTCAGCAAATATTACAGCACTTGGAATTCTTAGAAAAAACGGATATGAAGTAAGTACTAAAGAATTCATGAAAATCGGTGTGCCCTTTACCTTAACGGCAGTAACCATTGGCTATCTATTGATTTGGTTTATATGGAGATCATAACACATTAAATGTATATAAAAATAAATCCATTCATTGACTCCCAGTACCATTTAAGCGACGACTAAAACATGGGTCAGTTCATATATTTGTAAATCACTTTTTTATGAAAACCATATTATGATTTTAGGATTTAAAGAAAATTAAATATTGTAAGTTTATATTCGAAATGCTATAATATGAATAAATTCATATATGCTTTTCTGTTAAAGGGGAGTAACTACCTGGTACAGGAGATAAAGTCAACAATCGGTACACTTTACCTGGCTTTATCCTTTGATACGTCAAAGCTGTAAGACCTTTAGCGAAATTTTATTTTTATAATAAAATTCGCTAGAGGTTTTTTTTATGAAATAAGAGATTCATCTTACTTGCAAAGGATCAATCTTTCTTATTTCACAAGTGTGATGTAGTCGCTTTCTTGTTGATTTCCAGGTTCCCTACATTAAAAAAATGAAGGAGGCAAATGTAGTATGTGGTTTTCAAAAACCCAAAAGGAAGTTCTGGAAGAACTTAACGTCAACCCAGCAGTAGGCCTTACNAGTGAAGAAGCTGAAGCNAGGCTCNAAANATACGGGCAGAATAAGCTTAAAGGCAAGCCAAAGAAAAGTTTGATTTCACTATTTTTTGCACAGCTAAAGGATATGCTTATCTATGTTCTTTTAAGTGCAGCCGTAATTACCGTTGTAATTGGTGAATACGTAGATGCTATTATCATCCTTTTAGTTGTAATCTTAAATGCAGTTATAGGCGTCGTACAGGAATATAAAGCTGAAAAAGCAATTGAAGCGCTGCAGAAGATGACTACGCCTAAATCCCTTGTTAGAAGAGACGGAGAAATTAAAGAAATCAGTTCCGAGCAAATCGTACCCGGAGATATTGTGATTATTGATACAGGCAGATTTATACCGGCAGATCTCAGATTAATTGAGAGTGCAAATCTTCAAATAGAAGAATCTGCATTAACCGGTGAATCGGTGCCTACTGATAAGGATGCAAATGCGATCTACAGCGATCCTAAAACTCCAGTTGGGGATCAGTCCAATATGGCATTTATGTCCACCCTTGCTACCTACGGCAGAGGGGAAGGTGTCGTGGTTGGAACAGCAATGGACACTGAAATCGGTAAAATAGCAAAAATACTTGATGAAGATACTGAACAAATGACGCCCCTGCAAAAACGATTAGAGGAACTGGGCAAAATCCTTGGGTTTATTGCTATTGGAATATGCGCACTTATCTTTGTTATTGCTCTGTTCCAAAAAAGAGATATGTTTGAAATGTTCCTGACAGCAATCAGTTTAGCAGTTGCAGCGATTCCTGAAGGATTGGCAGCTATCGTAGCTATTGTGCTGGCTCTAGGAGTAACAAGAATGTCTAAAATCAATGCCATAGTCAAAAAACTGCCGGCAGTTGAAACCTTAGGTTCTGTAAATATCATATGTTCCGATAAAACAGGAACGCTCACACAAAACAAAATGACAGTGGTAAAATACTATACATTAAATAATTTAAAAGAAGTATCAGCTACATTAACCAGTGCTGAAGCCACTAAAGATGAGGCAGAACTTATTAAAACCTTAGTGCTATGTTCAGATGCTACCTTTGAAAACGGTGAAGGTACCGGAGATCCAACAGAAATTGCATTAATCGTTTTAGGGAATAAGTACAATCTTACAAAAAGTGAATTAAACTCAAAACATAAGAGAGTCTCTGAAAATCCCTTTGACTCAGACAGAAAACTCATGTCAACTTTAAATGAAGAAGAAAATGGTTACAGGGTTCATACAAAGGGTGCCATAGATAATATATTAAAAATTTCTTCCAGTGCTCTAATTGGTGGCAAAATCGTACCATTAACAGAAGAAATAAAATCGGCCTACTTAAAGGCAGCTGAAGAAATGTCAGATAACGCTTTAAGGGTTCTTGGGGCAGCTTTTAAAGATACGGATGAAATCTTAGCTCCGGAAGAAATGGAAAAAGATTTAACAGTTATCGGTATTGTAGGAATGATAGATCCTCCAAGACTTGAAGTGAAAGATTCTATAAAGGAAGCAAAAAGGGCAGGAATAACACCGGTAATGATTACAGGAGATCACAAAAATACTGCTGTTGCCATTGCCAAAGAACTAGGAATCGCAGATTCTATTGAGCAGAGCTTAACTGGAGCAGAAATAGACGAATTATCAGAAGAGGAATTTGCACAAAATATCAATAATTACAGAGTCTTTGCCAGGGTTTCGCCTGAGCACAAGGTTAAGATTGTCAGAGCCTTTAAAGCCCAAGGGAATATCGTATCGATGACCGGTGACGGCGTTAATGATGCTCCTTCCCTAAAATATGCTGATATAGGTGTTGCAATGGGTATTACCGGGACCGATGTTTCTAAAGGCGCCAGTGATATGATTCTGACCGATGATAACTTTACAACAATCGTTCATGCAATAGAAGAAGGAAGAAATATTTATAACAATATCAAAAAGTCAGTCATATTCCTGTTATCCTGTAATCTGGGAGAAGTTATTACAGTTTTTGCTTCGATACTGTTCTTTTGGCCGGTACCATTATTGCCAACCCAAATATTATGGATCAATCTTATTACCGACTCACTGCCGGCGATAGCCCTTGGAATTGATCCCGGCGATAAGGACGTAATGAAAAAGAAACCGAGAGATCCTAATGAAAGCTTTTTTGCCAGAGGGGCAGGCCTAAGAGCAATTATAGGGGGTACCTTAATAGGTTTACTCACCTTGGCTGCTTTCTATTTTGGCTTAAGTGAACATGGGTATAGTTTAGGTTCCACAAATATACCGGAAAATGTACTCACCTACGCAAGAACTATGTCCTTTGTTGTTCTGGCTGCTTCCCAATTGTTTTATTCATTGTCCATAAGGCACTCTACAAAATCGATTTTCCAAATAGGCCTGTTCTCCAATATGTATCTAATAGGCGCAATCATCGTAGGGTTTATTCTACAGCTTGGAGTGATTTCAATCCCAATTTTGGCAAACGCATTTAATGTTCATAATTTAAGTTTACAAGACTGGGGATTGGTAATGGTATTTGCTTTAATTCCATTAATCGTTAATGAAATCATTAAGGTATTTATGAGATTAAAATAAAAAGAAGAATAACACAAAAAAATTTTTGATCACAAAAAAGGAATCTTAATCCCTGAACCTCTTCAGGTGTTTAAGATTCCTTTTTATTTAACTTTATTAACGGATTATTTCTTTTTGGATTTTCCAAGATAAGCCGCTTTTACATTTTCATCATTTAATAATTCCATACCTGTTCCTTCCATCGTTATGTTTCCTGTTTCACAAACATAACCACGGTGAGCGATTCTTAAGGCAAGATTTGCATTTTGTTCAACCAATAAAATGGTCATTCCTTCTTCTTTATTTACTGTTGTAATGATATTCATTATATCATTTACAATAAGTGGTGCAAGACCTAAAGAAGGCTCATCCATCATAATAAGTTTCGGTCTGCTCATAAGCGCACGACCAACCGCTAACATCTGTTGCTCTCCACCGGACAAGGTTCCGGCCAATTGCCATGAACGCTCCTGAAGTCTTGGGAAGAGTCTATATACTCTGTTGATATCCTCTTGAAGGTTGTCTTTTCGTAAATATGCACCGATTTTAAGATTTTCCAATACCGTCAGATCTGGAAACACTCGACGCCCTTCTGGAACTAAGGTAATTCCTTTTTCAACAATGGAAGTAGTGGAGATTCCAGTAATATCTTCCCCACGATATGAAATTTTTCCGCTTTCCGGTTTAACAAGTCCTGCAATGGTTCGCAGAATGGTACTTTTACCGGCACCATTGGCACCAATTAAAGTAACAATTTCACCTTCCGGCACCGTTAAATTAATGCCTTTTACTGCTTTGATACCACCATAGGAGACACTTAGATTTTCAATCGTTAATAAATTATTCTTCGTCATCTTCCGGTACCCCCAAATACGCGTCTATAACATGCTGATTGTTTTGTATTTCCTCCGGAACTCCAGAAGCAATTAATTTTCCAAAATCCAATACATAGATACGATCAGAAATCTCCATAACCAAATCCATATGATGCTCAATCATGAAAACAGTTAAGTTAAACTTTGAACGTATATCATGGATAAATGCAGTTAGTTCATGGGTTTCCTGAGGATTCATCCCTGCAGCCGGCTCATCTAATAATAATAGTTCTGGTTCTGTAGCAAGAGCTCTGGCAATTTCTAAGTGTCGCTGCTGACCATAGGGCAGGGAGCTGGCGATTTCATCTTTTACATCAATCAAGCCTAAGATATCTAAAAGTTCTAAAGCTTCTTCTCGCATTTTCTGTTCTTCTTTATGATTTAGACATAGAGTGGCAGAAAACCAATTTGCCTTAGAACGCATATGCTTTGCAATTAATACGTTTTCAAAGGCTGTTAAATCTTTAAAAAGTCGAATGTTTTGAAATGTACGTGCTACATTAAGTTTTGTTATTTGATCCGGAGTTTTCTTTATAGTAGTTGTGTATTTCCCGTTATTTTGACCTGCATAAATCTTTTTCATAGGCCCTTTAGGAAAATTACTAACAATTAATTGATCTTTAAAGTATACGGCACCATTGGTAGGAGCATAGACACCAGTAATAACATTAAAAGCAGTTGTTTTCCCTGCACCATTAGGTCCAATTAGGGAAACGATTTCATTTTCGTTGACCTCTAATGATAAATTATCTATCGCAACTACACCGCCAAATTGCATTGTGATATCTTCTAGTCTTAAAATATTTTTAGGCAATTTTTGAACCTCCTTTATTAGAGGACTTCGATTTTAGCTTATTGAAAGCTCTTGCAAGGCCTTCCCATGTAAATTCATTTCTTCCCATAAGCCCTCTCTGATAGAAGAGTACAATTAAGAGTAATACTACTGAGAAAATAACCATACGGAATCCTGTTTTGAAAAGTGGCACCTGAAAACTTCCAATATACAAGGGACTGTCAAAGAAACGGAGCCACCACTCTTTACTTGCGGTCACCAGAAGGGAAGAGAGTATGCTTCCCGTAATACTGCCGATTCCGCCAACAACTACAATCAGTAAAATATCGTATGTTAAAGCTACAGTAAAGGTTTTTGCGTCGATAGAACGCATAAACATCGCAAGCATTCCTCCGCTGACAGCAGCGAAGAAAGATCCTATGATAAAAGATAATGATTTATGCTTAAAAAGGTTAATTCCCATAGCTTCGGCAGCAATTTCATCTTCTCGTATTGCTTTAAAAGCTCGTCCGTAGGTACTGCGAATCAAAAAGATCATGAATGTAATACATATTGCAGCAATTAGAAATACTTGAATCAATGAAGAAAATCCCTGAATCTTCTTAAGTCCATAGGAGCCATTGGTTATGGTATCCATTTGTGGACTTGAAATGATTGCTCTCATGATTTCAGAGAAGCCCAGGGTTGCGATTGCAAGATAATCGCTTTTTAATCTTAATACAGGAATTCCGATTAATGCTGCAAATAAAGCTGCCACCAATCCTCCTGCAATTAAGGCTATATATGGGAGCATTGCCTGGAACCAAATCGGAGTAGATTCCAACCAGGCTTTAAATGTAAGAATTGCTGGTGAAACACCACTTATATAATATACTTCTTCTATACTATTTAAAGGAATGAGAAAAATAGCAGTAACATAAGCGCCAATTGCCATAAAACCGGCTTGACCTAAAGAGAAAAGTCCGGTAAATCCTGTAACAAGATTCATAGAAACTGCAACTACCGCTAATATAATACCTTTTGTTAATACTGTATAAGCCATTCCATACTTAGCCTTGTTGGCTTCAAGAAAGAAAAGTAAAGCAAGAACTACGACTGCAAGAATTAAAGAGTAAATCAGTTTTTTTGATGTCTTCATACTAGCTCCTTCCTATACCTTATCGATAATTTTTTCGCCGAACAATCCTGTCGGACGGAACAATAGTATAATAATTAATAGTGTAAATGTAAATGCATCGCTAAATGTAGAATATCCCAATGCAACCAGAATTGTCTCACATAGTCCTATAATAAAGCCACCCACCATAGCACCGGGAATACTGCCGATTCCACCAAGAACTGCAGCTACGAAACATTTTAATCCTGGAAGCATACCACTAAAGGGCGTTACAGACATACGATCTGTAAAGTAAAGAATAGCACCCACGGCCGCCAAGAAAGAACCAATTGCAAAGGTTGCACTAATAACGTTATTTATACGAATTCCCATTAGCTGTGCTGTTTCAAAATCCTTTGATACTGCTCGCATCGCCATACCAATTTTGGTATGGTTTATTAAAAATATAAGACCAACAACCAAAAGAATGGTCAGTACAGGTGTAACAAAAGTAACCAAAGAAGAAGATACATTTCCTATTTGGAATATTTTCTTAAGGAACGGTATTTCCGGAAAAGCACGGGGAAGTGCCGTAAATAAATATGTTGCTAAATTCTGAAGCAAATAAGATATAGCAATAGCCGAAATCATAATCGACATACGAGGTGCTGAGCGAAGAGGTTTGTAAGCAACACGCTCAATAACCACACCTAATACAATTGTTAATATACATACCAGTGGAATTGCAATTTGCCATGGAAGACTTACCATCGCAAAAATCATAAAATATCCTGCCATCATAAAAATATCTCCATGGGCAAAGTTGATTAATCTAAGAATACCATATACCATGGTATAACCAATAGCAATCAACGCATATGCACCGCCCAAGGATATGCCTGTCAAAATATGCTGAAATAAAGTCGATAAAGTCATGTGCTGCCCTCCAAAACATTAATCTTTACATTTAAGTAATGATTTTCTATTAATACATAAAAGTAACATAGGCTACCGCAAAAGTCTGCAGGCAGCCTCATAGATCAGACAATGCTTAAGAATAGAAATAGATTAGTTCTCAACTGTTACTGTCTTTAAGAATTCAAAAGCACCGTTCTTAACTATTTTAATAAATGCCATATCTTTTTTAGCATCCCCATTTTCATCGAAGGAAATGGAACCAGTAACGCCATCGATCTGAGCATTCGCCAATGCATCACGAATAGCTGCTGAATCTGTAGAACCTGCTTGTTTAATCGCTTCAAGTGCAACTAAGTAAGCGTCATAACCTAAAGCAGATACTGCAGGGATGATTTCAGATTGGTTGTTTTCTTTCAGGAACTCTTTAAAGCCTTTTACGAAGGAAGCAGCTTCTTCGGTAGCTGGGTCTGCTTCATCATAGAATGTTGAAAGAACAACGCCTTCTGCATGTTCTCCTGCATTTTCAATGATAGAAGAGTTTTCCCATGTATCCCCAGCCATAATTGTAGCTGTGATTCCAAGTTCACGTGCTTGCTTGATAATCAGTGGAGCAGTAGCGATGGAAGATGGAGCAAAGATTACGTCTGGGTTTGCTGCCTTAACATTAGTTAAGATTGCTTTAAAGTCTGTTTGGTTTGTTTGGAATTGTTCTTCACTTACTATAGCGTTTTCACCAGCTAAAGCTTTGAAAGCATCTACGAAGTAGCTTCCAAGACCGGATGAATAGTCATCCCCAAGCTGTGTAATAACTGCTGCTGTTTTAGCACCTTCTTGATATGCATAGTTAGCCATTACAGTACCTTGGAATGGATCTAAGAAACATACACGGAAATAGTAATCATTGCCTAAGGTTACTTGAGGGTTCGTACAAGAAGCTCCGATTGCAGGGATTTGTGCATCTGCAAAGAAATCACCAGCTGCAATAGAAACACCGGAACCATAGGAACCTAAAACAACCTTAACGCCAGAAGCAATTAAGCTTTGCGCCGCACTAACAGCCTCTGTTTTATCACTTTTGTTATCTACTTCTACTAATTCAATATTATAGGTTTCGCCATTAATATCAACAGTAGGGTAAACCTTGTTGGCATAACGAATACCTAATACTTCCTGGAATCCGCCTCCGCCATTTTCACCAGTAAGAGGTTCAAATACACCAATCTTAATTACTTTGTCGCCATTTGCACTTCCTCCATTATTACCTGCAGGGGAGCTGCTGCAACCCGTAAATAAACCTGCAAGCAAGGAGAAGCCAAGAGTTAAAGCTACTAATTTGCGTTTCAACATAAATTTTTTCTCCTCCCAATAGTCTTTGTGGTAAAGACATTTGTTTTTTTTATTAATATTTTATTTTAGTAGTATAGCATTATACCAACATTAATTCAAGAGAAAGAATATATTTTTCAGGATTTTTTACTTCTTTCAAAAAAACGATTGTAAGTTCTCTGGAAAATTCATTATAATAAGTTACTTTATATGTGAAAATATTTCTGAAACGGCAGGTTACCTCAGAACATCAGCGTATTTATAAAGTATTTATAAATTATCTTAAGATTCCAATATATGAAAAATAAAAGAAAAAAGAATAGAAGAAAGGTAAAGTAGTATAAAATATGCATTTTACTTATTAATAGTACTATTCGCGAAACACAACTTTAACGAATAGTAAGTGCTTAAAAAAATAAAAGCAAAAAATTTTATCTAAAATACATTTATACCTTGCTGATCCATTTCTTTTACTTTCTCTATAATTGAATTTAATATCTTAATAATTTCACCAGACATTTGCTCAGCATTTTTTAAAGTGCGTATGCATAGATTTTGATTTTTTTGTTCAATGGCATTAATAATGTCATGTGCAAGATTATGTAAATTATTATGTATGGAATCAATTTTTTCCCAGTCATTTTTAATATCCGGATGGCTAATTTCTATTGAATGATAAAAATGTCCAAACTTACATTTATGACCATTCGTTTGAATTGGTATTACTTGTTGCTCCTGAACCATTTTCTTTAATGTTTCTATCCATTTTGTATGAGCTATTGTAGCTTCCTCTATATTGGCTATAAAGTCTTTGTTTGATAATGGGTGCGTTCCATCATTTACGGTTTCCATTAACTGTTTAACGATATAAGAAATATTGTCATCCACTTTTCCAATATTGTTGGCATATTTATGGGCCTTCTGCGAATCTTCAGAGACTCTTCTTGCCATCTGGCTAATATTTTCCGATTCTGTTGCAACGACATTCATTGCCGCAGAAATTTCTTCTGAGGAAGCATTAATTTGTTCCATCATACTGGCTAATTCCGAAATACTTTTCACAGTCATTTCCAAGTGATTAACACTTTCTTTGAAAGAACGGTTAACTACTTCCAGTTTTTGAGACATATCTGACATAGAAGAAATAGTATTATTTACGCTTTCCATTCCTTCTTTAGTTGCATTTCTTATATTCCCAGTGAATATTTGCATATCTTCCAGTTTAATCTTGGTATCTGAGGCTAGTTTTCTAATTTCTTCGGCGACCACAGAAAATCCTTTCCCATGCTCTCCTGCCCTCGCTGCTTCAATGCTGGCATTAAGTGCCAATAAATTTGTCTGCTCTGCAATAGAGCCTACTCCGGCAACGATATGATCCATTTTAGTAGAGATTTCTTCTAGCAATCCAATTTTCTGAGACATAATCTCTGAATTCTTTAATACGATGGCTTTAATTTGATTGATTTCTTCTAATAAACGCAATGTATCCCTGTTTCCATCCATTAAACTATGGGATTTTATCGACAGGTCTTCTAAAATACTCGTATGGTTATTAATAGCATGGCTCACTTCATTCATACTGGCGGTTGTTTGTTCAACTACTGCCATATTGGATTCACTGGAATGGGCTAAATCATTGGCAAATTTATTTAATTCCGTTGATATAAAAGATATATTTACATCAAAATTACTCAAAGCAGCTGATTCATTGATCAATTTGAGAAGAAGTTCTTTATTCGTCATTCCCATTTTTAAAAGTTTTTCAAACAACTCTAAGATAAATATATGGGGACCATGGGTAACATTAGGATATGGTATGTTATTGCCTCTTAATTTCTCTTGAACATAATTTGTAACGGAATGAGCTTCATAACATTTTGTTTTTCTTTTTAGCATAGATTTCCCCCTTAGATTTATTAATGAAAATTGTGGACATAAAACGATGTTTATATATTATACCATCTATATAATTAAAATATAAATATTATTTTAAATAAATTAATAATTAGGTAAATGGTCTTTTGTATTCATTTAAAAAAGCCAAGGATTATCCTTAGCTTTTGAATCTACATATTATAGTAGCTTTTCAATATGACCCTCTAATTCTTCAGGGGATACGGTTGGAGCGAATCTCTGCCTGCAACATTCCCTTCTCTATCGATAAGAAATTTGGTAAAGTTCCACTGAATCTCATTCTCAGCTACTGAGAACTTTCCTTTTAGTTTTTCTCGTAGTCCTTCCATTTGGCCATTATCTATGTCCTTTGGCGCCTCATGTTTTAAAAATTTATAAAGAGGATCTGCATTTTCCCCGTTTACCTCTATTTTTGCAAAAGTTTCAAAGCTGGTATTAAAATTGGTTTTGCAGAAGCTTACAATTTCTTCATTGGTTCCGGGAGCCTGGTTTAGAAACTGATTGCAGGGGAAGTCCAGGATTTCAAATCCTCTGTCCTTATATTTTTTATAAAGCATTTCTAATCCTTCATATTGAGGCGTAAAACCGCAGCCCGTAGCAGTATTAACAATCAGCAGTACTTTTCCTTCATAATCTCTTAATGAAACCTCTGATCCATCCACCTTTTTTACAGTATAATCATATATTTTCATAAATATCCTCCTCGAATATATGGTGCTATATTATCTTTCCCCTAGGAGGTTTTAATTATAGCATTATTTATAATGATCCCATTAAAAAAGGGAACTATCCAACAGCTCCCTTTAGTGCTTATCTCGAAATCATATGTTTTATTATTGAACAGGCCCGTTATTTTTAATTGTATTCATAGCTTCTTTTAAATATTTCTTTTTATTATGCTGACCTGCGCGGATTTCTTCCAATTGACTAGGTGTTAAATCATCTGCAGATTCTTCTAACAATGCTTCGTTCTTTGCAATATTCTCCATAGTTCTAGCCATCTTTTTAATGTCTTGCCGGCGTTCTTTATTGCCATCATTTCGCGACATAATTTCACCTCCATACAGTTACTATGACTTTAAATGGAGAGAAATATGTAAGTAATTCTTTTACATTCTTTTCAGCTTTATTTATTCTTCTCTATATAAATATCATAAATATCTAAAGCTTTAATTCCTCTATGGGCTAATAATATGAATAAAATCAATCCATAAAAACTATATCCAAATTTAGATAATTTCTATTTGCATATGAATTCATAGCTGTCTTATAATATTGCTATAATCATTTCGAGGAGGTATTTTATGAGCTGTAATCCTAAGATCAACTGTACATGTACATATGCATCCTGTTCAAGACATGGGAAATGCTGTGAATGCATAGCTTATCATAAAAGAAACGGAGAAGTTCCCGGCTGCTTATTCTCAGCAGCTGGCGAAAGAACCTATGACCGTTCAATTGAAAATCTTTATAATGACTATAAAAACAGATAAATTTATTAATGTGCGGTTCTGAATCACTTTCAGTTCCGCACATTTTAATTATGTCAATTCTACTTTTTTCAATTATTTGCTTCATTAAATATGTACATAGCCTTTCTCTAATGTCAACTTCAATATATAAGTTGATTTTATAATCTATGATCATCAGTCTCACTTTAATTAAATTTATTCTTTAAATCCATTCTAAATAATTTAATTTTAGAATTCTTTCTTTATAAATTTTGTTCCATCACATTTTGTTTCCCATAACTTATTATGTTAATTAATTCTTTCGCCTTTACTCTGATTTATAATTTGCCAATACTCCTCTTCAATTTCAATGCTGTCTACCAGCACTTCCATAAAGGTCCTTTCTTTTGCGATTGCTTTGATTTGTATTACTTTGAAAAGCTCCGGATGTTCTTCTTTAAAATATTTCTTAATTATTTCTACGGGATCCGTCATAGTCGTTTTCTTCCTTCCATACTTTTCTTGATACGCTGCTTTGCAGATATTCTTTTTTCCATCCTTTGTTCTCATATCATCTTCAAATTCTGATAAGGAATGATAGGTTTTATGATAACTACAATATTTCATATTTTCGTTTTTTTGATTGTCCATTTTGTATTTCCTCCTAATCTATTATTCAAATAATTAATTTGTATAAAATTACAAATATATATAAATTTTTA
>JGI24712J26585_10000084_pt1 | contig 69650 bp, 69 predicted proteins | sample BioPla3DNA2_FD_26585 | JGI IMG/M metagenome (IMG submission 26585) | reverse complement strand
CAAGGGGGTTAATGCCCGTACTTGAATGTCCCATTTGTTCATGCTTAACATATGAATGTGTGGATTAAAAAAGTCCGCCCGATAGGGCGATAAGTTCATACAGGGTTTTGGAAATTATGAAAAGGTCTATTCTGAAAAACCAAAAAAAGAAGTGCATTATTTTAGAATGTGGAATGACTTCAAAGTGAATTTTCTACCTCATTCTCTTACCTTTCTGCTTCTTTTCTTTGGAACTTATACGGTTATACTAACCAAACAATACTTGAAGGCAGGAGAAGTGAACGAAAAAATATATTTTGGTACGTTTCTGATTATAATGATTATTGGATGCATCCAATTTGTTGTTCCTATAATATGCGACGGCGAAGCGGATTTGAGCAAGCATTTGTTTTTATTTAATGTTTGTTTTGACATTATGTTTATTTATATGAGCGTTTGGTTTATTGAGTGGATGTTTAAAGCGTTTAAAGGAAGGAGTTGGAGAAGGGTTTAACATCTCTAAATATATAATTCCTTTAAAAGTTTGTTTTGCAGCATTAGCTGTTATATGTTATACTATTTTTCAAAAAAGAGTGAAGGTGGGGGATTAATATGTTAAAAAAAGTTTTAATTACACTACTGTTTATGACAATTTTGATATCCTTTGCAGGCTGCAGTAAAAGTACAAGCCTGGGAAGTAGTGCTTCATCTGACACCGATCAGTTTGCACCTCCTGCAAAGGGGGAGACCATTGCAATTATGAAGACAAGCATGGGAGATATAAAGATTAAATTCTTTCCTAATGAAGCACCAAAAGCTGTTGAGAATTTTACTAGTCATGCTCAGAATGGGTATTATGACAATTTGATTTTTCATAGGGTTATTAAGGATTTTATGATACAGGGAGGAGACCCTACAGGAACAGGCAGGGGTGGAGAGAGTATATGGAACAAACCTTTTGAAGACGAGTTTAGTGAGAATGTTCGTAATTATAGAGGAGCTCTTTCTATGGCGAACAGTGGAGCTAATACCAATGGTAGCCAGTTCTTTATTGTTCAGGCTCCAGCAAAGACAATTACAAATGAATTGATAAATAATATGAAATCCAATAAATTTAAAGAAGATGTTATTGATAAATATAAGGAAATTGGAGGAACACCATGGCTTGATAACAGGCATACGGTATTCGGCCAGATTTATGAAGGAATGGATGTTGTGGATAAAATTGCAGCAGTTGAGGTTGGTCAGTCGGATAAGCCACTTAATGAGGTAAGAATATTAAATATTGAAATAACTACAGCACCTTAGAAATGAAGGATATAAATAGAAAACTCAAGGGTTTTGCCCTTGAGTTTTCTATTTGGTTTGATTACGCTCCTTGAAATGAAATGAGCAAAAACGAAGGGGTTCGATACCCCTTCGTTTTTATTAAAACAAGACAAATTATATAGGGAAAACTGCACTAAACACCCTGTGATTTTTCTTTGTTCTAGTAGTTTAAAGATTTGAGGAAGAATTCTGCATCCAAGTTTCTTCTATAATATTGGCTTTGTTTGAAGCAGATGGAGGATCAATAACTTCATTTTTATTACATGTTCCAATATTTGGTTGGTTTGACGCTGTGTTAGAAGATGCCTGTTCGTTTTTCCATCGGTTGTTTATATAAGATATTGCAAAGGTGATTAGTGCAAGAATGAACATCGCTAGTATTTTATAAATCATTTCTGAATCAGATAGATCATAGAATATGGTCTTAACAGCTACAACAACTAAAACCACAGACCCGAACCATCTGAAAAAGGATTGTTTACTATAAGCACCCCATAAGAAAAGCAGTAGTGCGTAAATTCCCCAGGTAACAGATAGGGTTAACCACAAGTCGAAGGAATTAATGCTATATTCTTTCCAAAGATTGTCGATTTGGAAAGTAAGCAGTCCACCAACTATAAGGTGACTTACAACTGAAAAGGCACTAGATACGAATTTTCTGTCACTTTCCAAAGGATCTTTACTGGCAAAATCAAACTTAACATTAAGAGAGAAATAGAAACCTAATACAGCAAGTGTTACCCATGCCATTCCTGACCAATTCAGTATAGGTATAAAGGTGTTAAACCATTCGCCAATGGGCGTAAACCAGGTTACTCCATACCAATATGTTCCTATAAAAATCCAAATAATCGCTGCTGAAAGCTTCAAATAGTCTTTTTCTTTTATTTGTCCGAGTATGAGAACTATTGCTGCAATAAATGCCCACATGAAAACAGTTATTATTGGTTTGAAAGCAGAACCGGCACCGATTTCAGAAGCAGAAAGTATTATAAGAATCATACTTGCTACAAAATTAGCAACAACAGGGAAGGAATTCTTTTTAGTTATTGAATAGGTTATAGCTGCAGCTGTTAAATAAACTAATCCCATTGCTCCAAGTATTATTGAAAAGCTTATTATATCGTGCATTATTCCATAAGCCCATAGTCCGAATATGGCACCGTTGGCAATTCCAAGATAGAGGTTAAGGCCATCAAAGTTTTTCTTTTCTTTCCAAGAAGATACCAAAAACCCGACAATGTAGAATATGAATGCACTTACAGCGTACGTAAAAGGTGCAACTTTGATTTCTGGTTCAAAGTAGAAATAGTATACACTAAATAGTGTCCATGTACCTATGAAAGGAATTAACCTGAGTTCAAGCCATCCTTTACTTACACTTACAAAAAAGAATATTGAGTTTATTACAAGTAGATAGAGAAACAAGGTAAAGACCTGATCTCCTTGTGATTTCATTACTATAGGTGATATGAGGGCACCTAAAATGGAAAGGTTCATAAGAATGCGGAAATTGAACTTAAAGGAGTATACCGCAAGGGCAAGAGTGACTACTGTCATAGCCAAAAATACCGTCATAGGTGTCCAGAGACTATAGTAAATGCCTGCAAAAGAGAAGGTGGTGTAGAGCAATGCAACCCCGAGTCCATTTAGTATTTCGCTCAGTATACTATTACCCTTTTGTTCCATAGTAATGCCAAAGATAATGAGAGCCGATGCTGCCATTATTCCAATTCCAATTTTTAACTCATCCGATATCCAGCCGTTGTCAACTGCATATTTGAATGAATAGGAGAAAGCCATGAATGTAAAAATTGCACCTAAAAGTGTTATCCAATGCTTTCTAAGTAAATCTTTCATTTAAACCATCCCTTCCAAAAAAATATTGCGATATTTTTCATACTGGCAATATTGTTGTTTGATTTCATAATCTAATATTACTTCAATTGAAAGTTTGATTGTAGATATCGCAAGTCATGATACAATAATCGATGGTCATGTTTTTTTTAAGGGAAGGTGACTTAGGTCATACTAAATTATTTTTAACTGCAAATACTGCAAGTTGCGTACGGTCTTTCAAACTGAGTTTTTTCAATATGCTTGTAATGATGTTTTTTACACTTCCTTCGGTAATAAAGATTTCTGCAGCTATCTCCTTGTTGCTTTTTCCGTCGACAATAAGTTCGATGATACTAAGTTCTCTTTCGGTAAGGTTTAGATTTAGCTTAGCCTCTTGTTTATGATTGTTAGTGTCGTTGTTATGATCAATTTGCTTTGCAAAGGTGTCCATAGCAGTATGGTGCATTATGCTAAAAACTTTTGCAACACTTTTGATTGCAAGTATTAATTCGTCAGGTTTTACATCCTTTAAAACATATCCGTCGGCACCATTCTTTATAGCCTTTGATATGTTTTCGTCATCGTTAAAGGTAGTTAGAATTATAACTTTTATGGATCTAAATTGAGATTTTATTAGCTGCGTGCCTTCAACACCATTGCATACGGGCATCATTATATCCATTAGCACAACATCAGGGATAAGCTCTTTGCAAAGTTTAAGAGCCTCTTTACCGTTGCTTGCAAGACCGACGACATTTATTTCTAGATCCTGTTCAACTATAAACTTGAGACTTTCACGAAGTATAACCTGATCGTCAACAATTAAAACTTTTATCATTTAAAATTATCATTCCTTTCTATAAAACTTCCTGATTTTTAATGGGTATTTCAAGCCTGATATTAAATCCGCTTTCGCCGTCCGATCCAAAAACAATATTTCCATCTAGATCTTTTACTCTCTGTTCCATGCCTGAAAGTCCGAAGCCTTTTTTTATATTAGGGCTTCCGCAACCATCATCAAATATAAAAATCTTAATTTTATTGTCATTAAGCTTTAATATAATATTAACATGTTTTGCTTTTCCATGGCGAAGTGAATTTGTAAGTGCTTCCTGACATACTCGAAATATTACCTTTGAATAGTTCGCAGATACAAAAGAACTAAAACCTTCATATGTGAAGTCTATATCCATACCCGAAGGTTTGAAGTCGTCAATCATAGTTTTGATTGAAGTTATTATATCTTCATTTTTGAGTTTTTCAGGGTCAAGGCCTTTAATGGATCTTCGTAGCTCTCTAAGACCATCTCTCGAAGCTTTAAGTGCTTCGGAAAGCTTCTCTTCAGCCTTTTCGGGATTTTGCTTACACATTATGCTGCTTACTTCGAGAAGTGATATCAAAAGGGTCATTGTGTGACCTAGAGTATCGTGGACATCTCTTGCAAAACGGTTTCGTTCTTTTATTATGGCAAGTTCTTCTACTGTTTCTGCGTATTCGGCAAGCTGTTCATTCATTGCAGACAGTTCGGCGTTTTTCTCATTAACTTCGTCTAGCAAGTTTTTATACTCAGTGATGTCATAAAATATGATTATTCTTCCAAGATACTCATTTTTACTGCCGAAAAGGGGCTGTATATTTACACGAAAGCATCTTTTTGTGGGGTTAAGGACAGTTAATTCTCCAGAAGTATTAGCGGTCTTTTCGTATTTAATAGAGTTTATAAGTTTTTCGGTTTCTGGAGTGTATAAAATATCATTTTTAAGTGACCGGATAAGCTTATTTATATTGTCATATACTTTAACCTGATTGTTTTTTGCAAAATAATCTTCAAAGGATTTGTTGTAGTTGTCGATATTATTGAGACTGTCTATAACAACTATAGATTCGTTCAGGTTATGAACAATTCTTCTAAAAGCAATAGGAACAATATTCATAAACCTGTACTTAAAAGTAGCTATTGCGAAGAAAAGAAGTGTGAGAGAAAAACTTAAAGGCGTAATATCATAGCGGTTGCTCAATAGGTTTAGGTCAAAGATTCGATTTGTAAGATATGCAATATTAGCTACAAAGGGAATAATGGATGCAATAAAAAGGAGAATGGATCGATTCCTTGCATATCCTAAATTTTTCACAGAAGACTTTATTAAAATAACCGCTCCTGTTATCATGTAAAGGTAAGATATAGCAACATGTAACCAGAACAAAGGACCAAAAACAACTTCATTATATTTAAACGAACTAAAAAATAAATGATGAAAGTTATTTGTAATTAATGTACAATACATTAGAGTGGGTGGAATAAACAACAACATAATTAGCCGCTTTTTTACCAAAAGCCTGCTATAGGTATAGTTAAGACAAAACAACAACCATGCAAGAGAAACAAATATAATTGCCGTATATTCATATATCATAGATAATTTCAAAGTAGTGTTGTTTTGTGAGAATACCACTAAAATTTGACCTGTAGACCATACAAAAATAAGAGCCTGACACCATAAATAACTTAGGAGCAAATGTGTTTTTTTACTTCTAAGAAGGAAAAATATTATCATTGATAATGATAATACAACAGAAATTGACTGAAGAACGATAAAAGTATCTAAAAATGGTTTCATTACAATCTCTCCGAGGTAGTAGGATTTTATTTTTATTCTAACATACTGCTATGAAAGCTGCAATCATAGTGTTAATTTCTTCAGGGACAAATAGTGATATAAAAATAAGCAAAAATGTGTTAGGGGGGCAAAACGAAAATGCAAGTTTTGAAGTTAAAAAAATCTTTTAACTACAAAAAAAATTGTGGCAATTATTTAAAAAGCGTGATATAATGAGTGTTATAAGAAAGAATCTATTTTTTAGGAGGAGATATAAATGAAAGATCAATTAATAATACCTTCAAATTATGATCCGATTTTATCAGTAAGACTGACTGAACAAGCAATAAAGAAGATTAAAGATAATTTTGAGAAAGAGCTCGCAAAAGCATTAAACTTAACTCGTGTTTCCGCTCCACTTTTTGTAAAGCCAGATACTGGTATGAATGACAACCTTAATGGCGTAGAAAGGCCGGTATCATTTGATGTGAAAGGAATTGGAGGAGATACTGTAGAAGTTGTACACTCTCTAGCTAAATGGAAGCGCATGGCACTTGGAAAATATGAATTCCAAGAGGGAGAAGGCTTATATACAGATATGAATGCCATTAGAAGGGATGAAGATCTAGACAATATTCACTCTATATATGTTGATCAGTGGGACTGGGAATGTGTACTTAAAAAGGAAGATAGAAAAACTGATACATTAAAGAATATAGTTAGAAAAATTTATGGAGTAGTTAAACAAACAGAAGAGTTTGTTTCTAGAGAATATCCAAGCATTCCGAAAATTTTACCGGAGGATATATTTTTTATAACTACTCAAGAACTCGAAGATATGTATCCGTCACTTTCCCCGAAGGAAAGAGAAGACATGATCGCGAAGGATAAGAAGGCTGTATTTGTTATGAAAATAGGTGGAATTCTTAAATCGGGCATCAAGCATGATGGAAGAGCTCCAGACTACGATGATTGGGAGCTTAACGGTGATTTGATTTTGTGGTATCCTATTTTAAATAGAGCTTTTGAGATTTCATCTATGGGTATAAGGGTGGATGAAGATTCTCTTATAAAACAGCTTAAAGAAGCGGGATGTGAAGACCGTAAAAACCTTAAGTTCCACAAGGATTTGCTGGAAAAAAGGTTGCCTTATACTATCGGAGGCGGTATTGGACAATCAAGAATGTGTATGTATTTCTTGAAGAAAGCTCACATTGGAGAAGTTCAAGCTTCCATTTGGTCCGATGAAATGATAGAGACTTGTGAAAAGGCAAATATTATTTTGTTATAATAAGCCGGTTTTAGTTTTAAAATACCCTGCTAAAACAGTATTTAGAAAATATAAGTTATAAAAAACTGAATAAATTAGAATAATAATAGTGGCATTTCGTAAAATTTCGTGTACAATATTTAATAGTACTTTAGTTATTGTACTATCAATTCATAAGTACACCATTGCGTGAGAAACATAATTAATAAATAATCTCACGGAATAAAGAATAATTTTATGATGCCATTTTCTTCTTGATTGCATCAAAGAAAAATATCAATAAACAAAGGGGTTAATAGGTTTGAAAAGTATAACGATCAAAAACTTGTATAGACAATCGAGTGATTATATCAACAACGAAATAACTGTTGAAGGTTGGGTAAAAACCATAAGGGATTCGAAAACCTTTGGCTTTATTGAGATTAATGATGGATCTTTTTTTAAGAATCTTCAGATTGTTTTTGAAGAACAAAACATTTCTAACTTTAAAGAGATTTCTAAAACACCAGTTGGCTCGGCCATAATTGTTCAGGGAACTCTCATTGAAACACCAAATGCGAAGCAACCTTTTGAGCTTAAGGCAAGCAAAATTGAAATTGAAGGAAAGTCTACACCAGATTATCCGCTACAGAAAAAAAGACACACTTTTGAGTATTTGAGAACTATAGCTCATTTGAGACCGAGGACTAATACCTTTTCAGCAGTGTTTAGAATTAGATCGCTTGCGGCTTATGCTATACATAAGTTCTTTCAGGAGAGAGGATTTGTATATGTCCATACTCCAATTATAACAGGAAGTGATGCCGAGGGTGCAGGTCAAATGTTTAGGGTTACAACCCTTGATATGAACAATCCGCCGAAAAATAAAGAAGGAGCTGTAGATTATAGCGAGGATTTTTTCGGAAAGGAGACAAACCTTACAGTTAGTGGACAGCTTGAAGGTGAGACTTATTGTATGGCTTTTAGAAATATTTATACTTTTGGACCGACTTTTAGAGCAGAGAACTCGAATACTGCAAGACACGCTGCAGAGTTTTGGATGGTAGAGCCGGAAATAGCTTTTGCAGATCTAGCAGATGATATGGAACTTGCAGAGGACATGCTCAAGTTTATAATAAGCTATTGTATGGAAAATGCACCGGAAGAAATGGAGTTTTTCAATAGTTTTGTTGATAAGACCTTGTTTGAAAGGCTAAATAATATTGTAAACTCTAAATTTGCACATATAACATATACTGAGGCAATTGAACTGCTTATAAAAGAAAAGGATAAGTTTGAGTATCCTGTTGAGTGGGGAACTGACCTTCAGACAGAACATGAAAGATACCTCACTGAACAGATTTTCAAAAAGCCTGTATTTGTAACTGATTATCCTAAGGATATAAAGGCTTTTTATATGAGAATGAATGAGGACAACAAGACGGTTGCGGCTATGGATCTTTTGGTGCCAGGTGTAGGTGAAATAATAGGAGGAAGCCAAAGAGAGGAAAGGCTTGACTATCTTGAAAAGAGGATCGCTGAACTTGGACTTAATAAGGACGAATATTGGTGGTATTTAGATCTTAGGAAATATGGAGGAACAAAGCATGCAGGTTTTGGGCTAGGTTTCGAAAGGGCCATAATGTATATTACTGGCATGTCCAACATAAGAGATGTTATTTCCTTCCCAAGGACTGTTAATTGTGCAGAGTTTTAGTAAATGATAACTTTTAAGTAAATTTTTATTATAAAGGATCTGGATTATTCAAAAATTCAGATCCTTTTTGGAATTCTTCTTTAAGGCAAAGTGAAGGCTATATTTATTTAAGCATAGAGATTTGATAAATACTGGAATATGCAAAAACTTACATTGAGAAGTTACATTAAAATTTTGTTTGTATGCAAAGATAAACTATGTAGATAAATGATTTAATATGAAAAAAGTCGAATTTAGCAAATAACGAACAGATTTCGACTTTGTGATTTGCAATAAATGATGATATAAATTATATTGGTGCATTAGTTTTATAGTTTTGTAAATATGTAAAATGTTAAAAGTAGCTTATATACAATCTGTTATACATCAAAATTTTGGTGTATTTGGGTATTAATACATTGTTTTATGAATCTAAATGTGTACAAGCATTACAAGGGCGTAAGTGTGTACTTTTTCTTGCGCTTTTATTTTACTCCACTTTAGATTAAGTGATGAGGCAATAATAAAGGTGCACTTTAGATTAAAATATGGCTCTTTTTGAAGCAAGTGAAATCGAAAATAACTAAATTTTATCAATATGTTTGGGGGTAGTATAGTAAATGAGAAAGACCAAGATAATTTGTACATTAGGACCGGCGGTAGACAACGAAGATACTTTAAGAAAGCTGATGAAAAAAGGTGTGGATATTGTCCGGCTGAATTTCTCTCATGGGACACATGAGGAGCATAAAATACGCGTGGATCAATTTAAAAAGATTAGGGATGAATTGAAATTACCTATACCATTACTTTTAGACACAAAGGGACCTGAAATCAGGCTTGGCAACTTTGAGGACGGAGAAGTAGTGCTAAAAGAAGGAGAATACTTTACTTTAATAAATGAGGATATAATTGGCGATATAAACAAATGTTCAATATCGTACAAGGAGTTATATAAAGATGTGAAAAAAGGGACAAGAATTCTTATCAACGATGGCTTGGTTGAGCTTGAAGTGCTTAATATTAAAGGTAAAGATATTGTCTGCGAGGTATTAAATGGTGGAATAATTGGAAACCGCAAAGGGGTAAATGTTCCTGAGGTTGAAGTTAATCTTCCTTCACTTACTGAAAAGGATATTGAGGATATAAAGTTTGCTATTGAAAATGAATTTGATTTTATTGCGGCTTCTTTTGTTCGTAAAGCTTCTGATGTTATTGATATAAAAAAGGTTCTAGAGAACAACTCTGGTAATGATATAAATGTTATAGCAAAGATAGAAAACAGAGAAGCGATAGAAAAAGTGGACGAAATAATAAAGGTATCCGATGGCATAATGGTTGCTAGAGGTGATTTAGGGGTTGAAATACCGGTAGAAGAGGTTCCGGTGGTTCAAAAGATGCTCATAGAAAAGTGTTATAGGACTGGTAAACCAGTTATAACAGCAACCCAAATGCTTGATTCTATGATTAGAAATCCTAGACCAACTAGAGCTGAAACCAGTGATATTGCTAATGCTATTTATGACGGTACTAGTGCTATAATGTTATCGGGAGAAACGGCAATAGGTAAATATCCCATAGAGACCTTTGAGACTATGGCCAAGATCGCAAGAAAGGCAGAGGCTTCAATTGATTATGGCGACAGATTCGAAAAAATGAAGCATAATTTCTCTCCTAATGTGACAAATGCCATAAGTCATGCTACTTGCACAACAGCACTGGACTTAAAGGCTTCTGCCATTATAACTGTAACCCATTCAGGGCATACCGCAAGAATGATATCAAGGTTTAGACCACAGTGTCCAATAATTGCGACAACAGTATCCCCAAGGGTGCAGCGACAATTATCGCTATCGTGGGGGGTATTGCCTTATCTTGTTTCAGAGGCATCATCTACAGATGAAATGTTTGATGTAGGAGTTGAAAAGGCACTTGAATCGAATTTGGTCAGAAATGGGGATCTAGTTGTTATAACAGCAGGTTTACCTATAGGAATGAGTGGTACCACCAATATATTGAAAGTACATTTGGTTGGTAAGGTACTTGTACAGGGAACTGGCATAGGTACAGGAACGATTACTGGAGAAATAAGGGTTGTAAGATCGGTTGACGAGGCAAATGAAAATTTCTCAGAGGATAATATATTAGTTGTGCCTTATACCACTAATGAAATGCTTCCAATTATTAAAAGATCCTCAGCTTTAGTTGTGGAAGAGGGAGGTTCGAATTCACATGCGGCCACAGTGGGACTAGCGTTGGAAATACCTGTTATAATTGGAGCGGAAAACGCCACAAAGATACTTAAGAATGGGTCAGTAGTTACTGTTGATTCTGAAAGAGGAATTGTGTGCTATGGATCTAATTTAAATCCTTAAAATATTTTATTTATAAGAGGCTTAAAGGAGTTATGGGATAATGGCAAAGATGATATCGTGGAATGTGAATGGAATCAGGGCAGCAATGGGTAAAGGTTTTATGGAGTTCTTCGAAAGGGAAGACGCCGATATAATTTGTATTCAGGAGACGAAAGTACAGGAAGGTCAAATTGAAATAACTGCTGAGGGCTATTATCAGTATTGGAATTACGCACAAAAAAAGGGGTATTCTGGCGTGGCAGTTTTTACAAAAGCAAAGCCTGTTAATGTCTCGTATGGAATAGGAATAGAGGAACATAACAATGAAGGTAGAGTTATTACTCTAGAATTTGATGACTACTATGTTATTACGGTATACACTCCAAATTCGCAAAAGGGTCTTGCAAGGCTTGAATACCGTATGAAATGGGAAGATGATTTTTTGTCTTATCTAAAAATTCTTGAAAAAAACAAACCTATTATTGTTTGTGGTGATCTGAATGTTGCACATAAGGAAATTGATCTTAAGAATCCTAAGTCTAACAGAAAAAATGCAGGATTTACTGATGAGGAAAGAAGTAAGTTTGATAATTATATAAATAGTGGCTTTGTAGATACCTTTAGATATCTTTATCCAGATAAGACGGGAGCATATACATGGTGGTCCTATATGTTTAATGCAAGGCAAAATAACGCAGGGTGGAGAATAGATTATTTCCTTATATCCGATAGTTTAAAAAGCCGGCTTAAGGATTCTCTGATTTATTCGGAAGTTATGGGGTCGGATCACTGTCCCGTTGGTATTATTCTTTAGATAAAAAATAATATGATAGATAAAAGCTTTGGGCATGACTTAGATGCTCCAAAGCTTTTTTAGTGTACCATTTAAAATGGAAGTTCATTTATATTATTTTGAGAGTTGAATTCCTCGTTAGCTGATTGAAAAACTGATGTATCGGCACTATCAGTTTGGTCTGAAGACCTTTTACTGTCTGCAAAGGATACTTCTTCTGCAATAATTTCAGTAATATAGTGTCTTTTACCTTCTGAATCATCCCAGGTTCTGTTATGCAATCTTCCAATAATTGCAACTTTCTGTCCTTTTCGGAAATAGTTACTGCAAAATTCGGAGGTTTTCTCCCAAGCAACTATAGGAAAGAAATCAGCTTGGGATGGCTCGCCCTGCTTTGAATATTTTCTGTTTACAGCGAGTCTAAATTGGCAAAGAGACTTATTGGTAGTAGTCAGCCTCACTTCAGGATCCTGAGTTAGTCTTCCGATTAGCATAATTTTGTTCATAAAATCAACCTACTTTCTAAAACTTTCTATAATCAGTATACCAAACATATGTTCGGTTGTCTATAGTTTTTTATAAATTTCTTGCAAGCTTATAAAATCAGTCTTTAGCCCATTCTATTTTCTTGTACAATACACTGTCTTTATCCGAGAGTATTTGTATATACTCTTTATCAAAAGATAGGTAGTTTTCTAGTAAAGTGTTCTTTGTTATTATTAAATATTCAAAGTTGTATTTTTTTAGTATATCCTTGTAATGGACTTTGCCGCGAGTTAGATTAAGATAATCGGAATATACTTCACAATTACTGTTATAGACATCAAGATAGAGATCTTGCCTAGAATCTATAAAAACTTTAATGCCGTTTAGCATGATATACCCGCCGTATATGTAATCATTATAAAGGCGAATATTATTATAGGAAGTGTTTTCTTTAAGATATTTGACTGCGTTTTCGGGGAAATTTTCAAAGTTAACTGCTTCGAAGTTATACGAAAACTTGAAAAATATCGAGACTAAAACTACTGTTATCATTGCAAAAGAAAAGAATACTTCTTTTGCTTTTCCAGTAAAAAGTTTTATAGGGTTAACTTTATAGTTTTCGTAGATTGTTTCTCCTAAAATTGGTCCGGTCACTAAAATGAAATATGAATAAAATCTTATGCTATATAAGGCCATGAACATAAGACCGAAATACAATAATATGTTTTTTACACGGAGTCTTGATTTGCAAAAAATCATTAGACATAGCCCGATAAGAAAAGTTGAGAATATTATAATACCTTGAAAACCTTTAAAAGATGGGCTTGACCACTCAATAACAGTTTGGGTATCCGAATTAAATATTATGGAGAAATACAATAATTTTTTAATTCCATAAGGATTAATAAAGGATGCGACTATAGAACCTAACATTGTAAGTAAGATTAATCTAAAATGTTTGATATTACCTTCGGAGTAGATTTTTTCTTTATTGATCTTGAAAAGATTGTCAGCAAGGTAAGGCAAAAATAACACCAAAAACAGTGGGAAGGTACCTATATGTAAGTTTGCTAGAAGTAATGATAAAAACGGAATAATAGCTAAGCATAATTTTCGCTCGCTTCTTAAATAAGCTTCCAAAAAATAAATTTGGAGTACAGATATAATAAAGCTAAAAAAGTGAGGTCGTACTACAACGAAGTTAAATATATCCAATATATAGGCACTTCCAAACGCTAAAGTAAAAGACAGGTAATTTGTCTTGCCGTTTAAAAGATTAATTGTTTTATAAAGAATAAAAATAAGTATAGACATTAACAGACAAAGAAACACGGCAAGACCGAGATATCCAAAACAATTAAAAATCTTGTAGAAGATAAAGTCTGAAAGCCATTCATGAGGTGTATAACTTAAATCATGAAAGGAAAAAGGATCTTTAGTTGGAAATCCATTTTTAGAGATATACTCTCCAACTTTTATATGAAAAAAAGTATCACCATCGGATAGGGTATAATTTGAAAATAAAACAAAAAGGGCCATTAGTAAAAATGGAAGAATCATTTCAAGTCTCCTTTATTGGTTTTTATTATTCAAGGTACTTTACCTAAATTTTAGCAAAATCTTTTTTGTAACAAATCTAAGTATGAAACAATTTTGCTAAGAAAGTAGAAGGTTTATTAGTAATGGACACATTCCTAAAACCGCAGATACAGCAACAGCCCATATTGGGTGTATTTTAAATTTAACTGAAGAAATAAGGATTATGGAAAAAACCACAATGCTCCATATATCAATATAATCGGAATTTGATAGGCCGAAGGTTAACAATGATTTTAATGAATAAAAAGAAATACCTGACTTAAATATGGAGGTTTCAGCCATAAATATAACGGCAGAAGCAACCATAGCTATTGTTACAGGTCTTACACCTTTTAGTATTGATTCTACAACCGCATTATCCTTAAATTGAATAAAAAAGTGTGCGATAATTACTATTAAAATAAAAGAAGGTAATGCTACTCCTGCGGTTGCAAATAGTGAGCCTATAATTCCCGAAACATTAGCACCTACATAAGTGGCAGCATTTATAGCAAGAGGACCGGGAGTCATCTGTGAAATTGCAATAATATCTGCATACTCTTTTGCATTTATCCAGCCCTTTTGTTCAATTTCTTTTTGTATTAGGGGAATCATTGCATAGCCACCACCAAAGCTGAATAGACCTATTTTAAAAAAGATCCAAAAAAGAATTAATTGAATCAAAGTTTTTTCACCTTCCTTGCAAAGTACATTATATACCCTAAAATTCCCCCAGCTACTATTAATAGTATGACATGTACTTCAAAAAACACCATCAATATAAAAGCTATAACGGCTATTATGGCAGATATATAGCTTTTTATTGTCTTTTTAGTTAGTTTTATTGCTGTCAAAAATATAAGTGCTGTAACTCCTGCTCTTACCCCTTCAAAGGCTTTTTGAAGATATATATTATCCTTTATGCCAGATAGTGCATAGTAAATAGCTAAAATGATTAAAAAGGAGGGGAGTATAACACCGATAGCTGCACATAGGGCACCTTTAAGCTTAGCTTTTTTATAGCCTACAAACATTGAAGTGTTTATAGAAATTACTCCTGGAACCGACTGGACAATAGCAAATATATCTATCATTTCTTCTTCTTGAACCCATTTCTTATTGTCTACTACTTCTTTTTCTATTAATGGAAGCATTGCATAGCCTCCACCTATAGTAAAAGCACCTATTTTAAAAAAGGTAATAAATATCTCTGAAAGTTCCTGTCTATCTGTTTTGTTCATTTAACTAAACCTCTTAAATAGTATTATTATAACGCTCAAGGAATATCTACTCAAATAACTTTATTTTAAATGGGTTTGAATAGAATTTCAAAGAACCGCAATTGAGCATAAATATTTTAGGAATCACCTTATTGTTATGATAACAGTTTAATATTTATTAGAAAAGGATTTTTGGTTAAATGATTCGAAAAATACCTTGATTTATTTCTTTATGTTTATAAGACTTTTTTTTTTGCGGTCCGTATTATATATTGAGAAGCATGTTTATTTATAAAAAAATATGCAATTACCACTTTTGAGGATTTGATTAAGCTGACTACAAAAAATAATTGGTCAATAGATGTTTTAAAAAAGCTGATTTTATTGCGTTGTAGATATATATCGAGTTTTTAGTAATTGAATTACAGAATTTGAGGAGGAAAGATACTTATGGGAAACAAAATGAAACGTTCTAAACATGATAAAGTTGTAGCTGGAGTATGTGGAGGAATAGCTGAGTATTTAAATATTGACTCTACTATTATAAGACTTGGTTTTGTGTTCGCAACCTTTTTTGGAGGGATAGGTCCTATTGCATATATAATAGCTATATTTGTAATGCCGGAAAATGCAGGGTATATTCCTAAGGGGTTTTATGATGATGATAAAAATATGAATGCAGAAGATAATATGGATGAGTATGATGTTGATAAAGATTTTACCAATGTTATGGGCGATGACATGACCTCAATTGAACATAATCCTGGAAAAAGCAGTACCTTTGTAGGTATAAGTCTAATATTACTTGGAGTAATAATTTTAATTAAGCGATTTATACCTGATTTTAAAGATATTATGCCTATATTTCTTGTAATTATTGGACTACTTATTGTATTCCGGAGTAGGAGGAAATAGACATGACTAGAAAAGGTATAGGGTTTGGAATGTTTCTTATAGTGGTAGGTTTGCTGATATTTTTAGTACAGATGGAAATTATTGATTGGTCTGTTTTCATGGTGTTTACAAATAATATAGAATTAACAATTTCTTTAATATTAATTGTTGTTGGAACAAATATATTATTTAAGAAGTATTCTTTTGTCAAAATAGTGACATGGTTGGCGTTTTTTGCAATCATGATATCCTATGGATATTATTTCGATAAGAATGTAGAAAGGGAAGCTAATAGCAGCAATCAAACTTATATAATTGAACACAATATTGAAACTGAAAAAGGAGAACTTAAGATAAATGCCTCGGCTCTTAATCTTATAATGGGCTCAACCGAATCGAATTTGATAGATGGAATAGTGAAGAATATAGATATTGAGCATACTGTTGACTACAAAAATGATTATAAAAAAGCGAATGTAAAACTAAAAACAAATGACAAAAAGATTTTTCAAGATTTTTTTCAAACTTTTTTGTCGACAGGAGAAATTCCTGTTGATAGGAAGTGTTATTTAAACATTAATTCCGATATTGTTTGGAATATTGATATGAAAATTGATGCAACAGATTCAGATCTGGACTTTACCGAATTAAATGTTAACAAATTGGATATTAAAGGTGCAGCAGGTAGTCTCAAACTTACTTTAGGACAGAAGTATGAGGATACAAAAGTTCAAATCGATGCCGACGCATCTAAGGTTGAAATATTTGTTCCTATAGATTCAGGCGTTAGGGTTAAAGTTGATGGTGCAGCTAACTCAACAAATATTAAAGATATAGAAATGCAAAGAGAAGGTTCGTATTACCTTTCAAAAAATTATAAAAAGGCACAAAACAAGATTGATATAGAAGTGGAGATAAATGCAGGGAGTCTAAAGATAAACGGTATAAATAAATAACAAATGGATGCTATACTATTTTGTGTAGGGTAATTAACATAAACACAAAAGCAATGAAATTTGGTAGTGATGTAATTTAGCAAAGGGCATTAGAAACAAAAAAGAAGTGCGATTTTTTTAGAATCGCACTTCTTTTTTTCTACGCTTCTTTCGAACGAAGTAAAAGAGGCAAGAACTATACAATAATTAAGCTGTAAAGCTTATTAAGCTAATTTTTATGATGACATCTGACCGGGTGATTTTATTAGTTATCTAAAATGAATAATGTCAAGAAGAAAATTTTGAGAACTATATAAAATTAAGTTTAAAAATGGTACAGCATGTGATAAAATGTTTTATATAAAGAATTTTTTATCAGTATATTCAAAAATAACCGATACAATAATTAGTACACAAAACCTTGTCAGAAAGGATTGAAATGGCGATGTAAAGTTATATAGAAAACACCTTTGGTAATTTTTGAGATAATAGAATATGGTTACTAGAAAAAATAAATAGAAGAAGGAATAATCTGATGAAACACATTACAAAGCCGATAACAGCATACAGTTTGTGTAAGAATCTATTTGGCAATATAGTAAAACATCTCAATGCTTTTAATATTGTAATAATATATATAATTGTAGGTTCAATGTGGGTTATGCTTTTTGATAAGGTTATGCGATTACTTGTTGAGGATTATAGTATGCTAGTACAGGCATCAATATATAAAGGATGGTTCTACGTTATATGTACTGCCTTTTTGCTTTATATATTGATTGATAGCAGCATAAAGGAATTAAATAAATCGAAAGAGAAACTTAAAATTAGCGAGGAAAGATATAGGCTGGTTATAAATAATACTACAGATGGATTATGGGATTGGGATATTTTGAATGATAAAATCCTGTACCCTGAAAAGTGGAAGAGACTTCTAGGATACGAGGATAATGAAATGACCAACAAAATCAGTGATTTTGATAGGTATATACATTCAGAGGATATCAAAACATTAAGAGATTCTATAAAACAATATCTTGAAGGTGAAATACCAAAATACAAATTGGAAGTCAGAGCAGTAACTAAGAGTGGTGAGAGTATATGGATTCAACTAAGAGGACAAGCAATTTGGGATAATGATGGCAGACCGTTGAGAATGCTTGGAACAGTCACTGATATCAATGAACGAAAACTGACAGAAGTTGCTTTGAAAAATACTATGGAAGTTAATAAAAGCTTATTGAATGAAGCAATTGAATATAACAAGCTTAAGACTGAATTTTTTACAAATGTATCACATGAGTTTCGTACTCCACTTAATGTAATTCTTTCAGTGGTTCAGGTGTTGTCTTCATATGAAAAAATGGGTGAAGATACAATCAGCTTAGTGAAAGTAAACAAATACATGAGAAATATTAGACAGAATTGTTTTCGGCTTCTGAAGCTTATAAACAATCTAATTGATGTTACTAGGATAGACTCGGGATTTCTCAAGTTGCAAATGAAGAATGAGAACATTATCGAGATTGTTGGACAAATAGTGAATTCTGTTAATGAGTTTGTCTCTATCAAACAAATCAAACTTACATTTTTATCAGACGTGCAGGAAAAAGTTATGGCTTTGGATGTGGAAAAATTCGAAAGGATATTGCTAAACTTAATTTCTAACTCAATAAAATTTACAAAGCCCGGTGGAGAAATAATAATTACAGTGCATGACCTTGTAGACACTGTAAAAGTTTCAGTAAAGGATACCGGAATTGGAATTGAAAAAAGTAAATTGGATATTATTTTTGATAGGTTCAGACAAGTTAATTCATCCCTAATTAAAGATTCAGAAGGGAGTGGAATAGGATTATCTATCGTCAAATCATTGGTTGAAATGCATAACGGTAAAATAACAGTTCTTAGCGAAGTAGGTATTGGTACTGAATTTATATTGTCTTTCCCAGTAAAAATCTTAAGTGATGAAGAAATGGATATAATAAAAGATAATTCTGTCAATATGAAGAATGAGGGTGTCGAAAGAGCTTTAATTGAGTTTTCAGATATATACCTGCCAAAAGAGCAATACAAGGATATTGTTTGATAAGTACGGGATTATGCTTATAGTAAATCAGTCCTATAAAAATGATACTTGATTATTCAACAAATGGACTTGGAATTTATTGAATAATAGCGTATAATATTAGTATTGAGTTATATTATTTTACGAAATAATACAGGAGGTGCTTGATTATGAATATAAAGGATTTGCTCGAAAACAAGAAAAAAGAGAAAAAAAAGGCTGCTAGGAAAAAGGCTACAAAGAATATCGCTGTGGGAGCAGGTGTGGGAGCCGCAGTTGGTTTAACAGCGGGAGTGTTGCTAGCACCTAAATCTGGTAAGGAAACAAGAGAGGAGCTTGCTGATAACGTTAAAGAAGCAGCGGAGAAAGTTGCTGAGGGTACGAAAAAAACTGCTGAGAAAGTGTCAAAAGGTACAAAAAAAGCAGCAGGCTTAGTAAAAGAGAAAGTTACAGAACTAAAAAACAAAAAGAATAGCGAAAAGGCTCAAGAATCTCAGGAATCTCAGGAAACTCAAGAACAGCCTGAGGATGAAGTGTCAGAAAATTAATTGCAATATAGTTTAATTAGGTCATTTCAAAAGATAACCTGTATAATGATTAAGTCATGAAGCCTATCATGGAAGCTAAAAGCCTTCAGACTGAAGAATATTATTTTGTTAAGCAAAAGTGTATATATTATATTTTTAAAGGGTAATTGACCAGTTATTTTTTGGAACCACCTTATTGAAAAAAACAAATTGAGCGATTTGTTTTTTTCTTTATCTTGTATTTTTTAGGTCACATTGCGGGGGTGAAAAATGGATAGACTTGTTAGTATAAGGGAAATTGCTGACTTTCTTATGTATTCTTTAGGTGCAGTAGTTTTCGTTTTGTTAATTATTGCACTAATTAGTATTATTAAGTTTGTCAAACGTATAGACAAGCTCGTATCAGATAATACCAATAATATTAATAAGACCGCAGACGCATTGCCTGAAGTGGTAAATAATATTAATGATATTTCAACAAGTTTGAAAGATGGAATAAGTAAAGCAGAGCAAACAGTTGAGGCTGTTGAAGATTACATATGTGAGACAGTTACAACAGTTTCTGAAAGTACAGAAAGTTTATTTGATGTTCTAAGCATAGCAGGAGAAGTAATGAAAGTGGTCATTTCTTTTTTTCAAGGTGGCAAAAAGAAATAAAAAAACTCTAGGGCATCGAGCCCCTTCGTTTTTGCTCCTTTCGCTTCATTCGAAAGGAGCGTAATAAAAGACTACGGGGCATCGAGCTCCTTCGTTTTTGTTTCTTTCACTTCGTTCGAAAGAAGCGTAATAAAAAAGGGGCTAAATGCCCCTTTTACTTACCACTTGCTGTTAAAATCTCTGTTACCTCCACCAAAGTTCCTTCTTTGTTGCTTTTTTGCCTGTCTGCATGAGGGACATCTTTGGGGTTCGTTTTGGAATCCTTTTTCCTGATAAAATGCTTGTTCACCTTCAGTAAATACAAACTCAGAATTACAATCCTTGCATGTAAGAGTCTTGTCGGGCATATTTATAATCCTCCTTAATAATTTGGATTTAACCTATTCTAGACATATTCTTCCAACCTATTAAGGAGAACAATGAGTCTAAATATATTAAATCTCGATACTAATTTAATTATATCATAATCATAATAAATAAATCAATATATTTCACTTGTGCAACAATATGCCAAAAATGGATAAAAAATATAGAGAGAATAATTATTATTCTAGAGTAATTATTAACTATTTAATAATTTGCTGCATAGTATAAAGAAAAGCAACATTTAAACAAACCGACAAGTTGCTAAGTGGGGAGTAATGGTAAAGTTATGCAGGTGAGAAAATCAAAAATTGATAAATATAATAGGGAAAAAGCTGTTCAGTATGCTATTGAATGGGCCCTTAGACGCAATCCTCAGTATTATAATTTTGATAAGCTTGGCGGTGATTGTACTAATTTTGCATCACAAGCAATTTTTGCTGGGGGAGCAGTGATGAACTACACTCCGATATATGGATGGTACTATATAAATTCGCAAAAAAGAACAGCTTCATGGACTGGAGTCAACTACCTTTATAACTTTTTAACTAGCAACAAAGAAAATGGTCCCTTTGCAGAAGAAACAGATGTAAATGATATAATGCCAGGCGACATAATACAGCTATCTTTTGACGGAAAGCCAAATTTTAATCATTCTCTTGTTGTTATAAAGACTGGCTCTAGCTTAGAAAACATACTTATAACTACTCACTCAGTTGATAGGATTGACTATCCTCTTACTAACTATATATGGTCAGATATAAGATTTTTGCATATTTGTGGTGTAAGGAAATAGTAGTTAAATTTTCTTTTACTTTACACTAAGGGATGTAATTATGTCAGATGATGATTCAATTAGTGCTTCTAGATTCAGTAAAAGAACAAGGTTTTCGTTTACCTTTGCTACACCTTTTATATAATTCTTAGCATTGCTAGCAAGAGTAGGGGGTGTTTCTTCTATTGAGCTATCTTCAATTTGAATGATTTCATTTACAGCATCAACAGACATACCGATATAATTAGAATCAATATTTACAATTAGCACTTTCGATTCTTTTGTATTAGCCTCATTAGACGGAAGTTCAAACTTTTTCCTAAGGTTAAACAAGGTGTAAACTTTTCCTCTTAAATTAATTAATCCGTCAATATAAGGGGGAGAATTAGGAACCTTAAATACCGATTGCGTGTGAATTATTTCTAAAACTCGTTCGATTTCTACTGCAAAGCGTTCATCATCCAACTTAAATACAACATATTGTGAAGCCATACAAATCCCTCCATAGTATTGTTGATGTTGGTACTAATTATAAACAAATAAGTATTGTTAGGTATAATATAAGTAATAAGAAAGCTATTATAAAAAAAGGAAATGCTAAATAGTTTTACATAATTTTTGAGAAAATTCAATATAAATTTCCGAAACAGGCTTATTAGGATTTGCTTATGATGTCTTTTGAAAACAAAAAGGGAAATAAAATTGCCCTTAACACTATTATATCAATTAATTTGTTAATGGGCAATGAAAAGTTTATTTAATTCACGGTAATTCCAAAAAGTAACTGGCCGCTAGGCACTCAAAAATAGCTGATTTACATTTTTGCTTTGCAAAATAATGTTCCTATGTTTGAAGCTTTATTACTTTATTATTTGGTTAGAACTATCTATGTTGATTAAGGACTATTTTTAAACACCTAAGATAAATAAATAGTCATTTAAGATCTATAGCTGCCGTTTATTTTTACATAATCATAGGAGAAGTCGCAAGTCCATATTCTGTCGCTTGAAATACCTTTTTTCAAGTTTATTTTAATCTTAACTTCATTTTCTTTTAATATCTGTTTTGCTTTATCTTCATCAAATTTAAGGGCAACACCGTTTCGACATACCATTAAATCTCCAATATGTATATCTATAAGATTTGGATCAAAATCAGCACCTGAATAGCCTACTGCGGTTATAATACGTCCCCAGTTGGCATCTTCACCAAAAATTGCTGTTTTTACCAAGGGTGATTTTGCAACTGCACTTACAACCTTATAAGCGTCGTCGGAGTCTATGGCACCATCAACAGTGACCTCAATAAGCTTAGTAGCTCCTTCTCCGTCTTTTGCAATCATTCTCGAAAGATGTTTGCAAACATATTCTAAGGCAGATTTAAAGGTTTTGTATTCGTTATCTTCTTTTAGAATTCCTGCATTGTCTGCTTCACCGTTGGCTAATATAACTACCATATCACAGACGCTTGTGTCTCCGTCAACCGATACTCTGTTAAACGTATGTCCTACTACTTCTTTGAGTGCTTTATCTAAAAGACCACTTGAGATATTTACATCGGTAGTTATTACCCCGATCATTGTAGCCATATTAGGATGTATCATTCCTGAACCTTTTGCCATGCCCCCGATTCTTACTCTTTCACCTTGGATTTCAAAGTCCACGGCAATTTCTTTAGAGACAAGGTCTGTTGTCATAATAGCCTCAGAGGCATCATGTCCTCCTTCGGTAGATAAGGCTGCTATGGAAGTTCTTATGCCAGCACGGATATTTGGCATATTTAGAGGTATACCAATTACTCCAGTAGAGCCGATAAGTACATTTTCTACATCACATTGAAGGAGTTGAGCAGTAAGCTGAGCCATTTCTAAGGCATCTTTATATCCTTGTTCTCCTATACATGCGTTAGCATTACCACTGTTTATTATAACCGATTGGGCATATCCGCTTTTAATGTGATTCATGGTCAACTGAAGGGAATGACCTTTTACTGCATTAGTAGTAAAAACACCTGAAGCAACCGCTATATCATTAGAACACACCACAGCAAAATCCTTTTTACCATTATTTTTTAATCCGCAGGGAACACCTGCTGCTTTAAAGCCTTTTGGTGCAGTTACTCCGCCATCTATTACATTTATCATTTTTATCACTCCAATTTAATTTAGATTTATCAAGTTGTATTATACATAAATAATTATATTCGTTCAACGGGTTGCGTTATTTTTTTCCAAAAAAGCCTGGGATTTTTATGTTAACATAAAAAAGAGGTAATTAGACCTATTTATGATTTTTTCAATGTATTATATAATAATTGTGAAATAATAATTTTCATCCAACTAGTGGCAATTCGTTTTTTGGATAAAATTTATTGCTGTCAAGCAGTAGTTCCCTTTAATTCCATATAAAATCATTGAAATTGAAAAGTTTAGAGGTTATAATAGTGAAGATTCGTTTCTTGTAATGTCAGGCACATGTTAAAGTTTTGAATGCACTTCTTTGGGTATAAATAAGTAGCAACATTAAAAAACAAAATGTGTCAAGTGATTTGTACTAAGATGTGGAAAAGTTAGAAAAATGTCGCAGCAGGAACTGCAATCAAAGTTGTAAATTCTGATGAGGCAAATATTAGAATTGTTTTTCGACATAAAGTATTTTATTACTGAGTTTGTAATGTGTGTAAAAATGTAGTGGTGTATGGAATTGAAACAAAAAGTTTTTATAAATTTAGGGTAAGGGGATGGTTAAATGTCTGAAGCAAGAAAGGTTGTAAAGAAACAGGAATTACCTTTGCTGCCTCTAAGAGGTCTTACAGTATTTCCTTATATGATACTTCATTTTGATGTGGGCAGAGTGAAGTCGATAAAGGCTTTAGAAGAAGCTATGATAAACAATCAGCTTATTTTTCTTGTTACCCAAAGAGATGCAAAAAATGATTCACCAAATGCTGACGATGTTTACAGAATTGGAACAATATCTAAGGTTAAGCAGTTGTTAAAGCTTCCTGGTGATACCATAAGAGTATTGGTTGAAGGAATAAGCAGGGCCGAAATATCTGACTTTACTCAGACAGAACCGTTCTTTATGGCTGAAGTGGTTGAAAAAATATATGTTGATGATGATGAAAGTATGATAGAGGTAGAAGCTCTTAAGAGAAGAGTAGTATCTACTTTTGAAGAGTATTCTAAGTACAATAACAAGATTTCACCTGAGACAGTTTTATCTGTTATGAGTATTGATGACTCGGATCAGCTTTCGGATATTATAACTTCAAATCTGTCATTAAAGGTTGAACATAAACAGGAAATACTTGATGAGTTCCAACCTAAAGTACGTCTACAAAAACTTTTAGAGATATTAGTTAAAGAAATAGACATTATGCAGATTGAAAAGGACATTAATATTAAAGTCAGAAAACAGATGGACAAGATGCAGAAGGAATATTATCTTAGAGAGCAATTAAAGGCTATACAGACTGAGTTAGGAGATAAAGAGGGTATAACTGGTGAAGTAGAGGAGTACAAGAGAAAACTTAAAGAAGGCAATTTTAGTGAAGAGATAGAAAAAAAGGTGCTCAAAGAATTGGACAGGTTATTAAAGATGCCTTCAGGTTCAGCCGAAGGGTCGGTAATCAGGAACTATTTAGACTGGATATTTGATATTCCGTGGAACAAGAAGACTGAGGAGATAATAGATTTAGAAAGAGCGGAGGCAATTTTAGACGAGGACCATTATGGACTTGAGAAGGTGAAAGAAAGAATTATTGAGTATCTTGCCATAAGAAAACTAAAAAACGACTTAAAGGGACCAATACTGTGCTTAGTAGGACCTCCTGGAGTAGGTAAGACTTCAATAGCAAAATCAATTGCTCGTGCTTTAAATAGAAATTATGTCAGAATGTCTCTTGGTGGAGTGAGAGATGAGGCAGAAATAAGAGGACACCGAAGAACTTATGTTGGAGCAATGCCGGGAAGGATTATTTCAGCTTTAAAGCAAGCTGATTCAAAAAATCCGCTTATTCTACTAGATGAAATAGATAAAATGAGTAATGATTTCAGGGGTGACCCGGCTTCAGCCATGCTTGAAGTGTTAGATGGTGAGCAAAACTTTGCTTTCAGAGATCACTATATAGAGCTTCCCTTTGACCTGTCTGATGTATTGTTTCTTACTACGGCGAATAGTCTTGATACTATTCCTAGACCGCTTTTAGACAGGATGGAGGTTATAACTCTTACAAGTTATACAGAAGAAGAAAAAGTTAATATAGCAACTAGATATCTTTTCCCAAAACAGATTGAAGAGCATGGACTTAAAAAAGGAAGTGTGAAAATAGATGAGCAGGTTGTTAGAGATATTATAAACTGCTACACGAGAGAAGCAGGGGTAAGAAATCTAGAAAGGCAGATTGCTACAGTATGTAGAAAGGTGGCAAAAAAACTTGTCTCTTCAAAACGACAATCCTTTAAGGTTACTTCAGCAAATTTGGAAAAGCTTTTAGGAACTAAGAAATTTAGATACGAAAAAGCCAATGAAAAGGATGAAATAGGTATAGCGACAGGTCTAGCATGGACTCCTGTTGGAGGAGATACTCTATCTATAGAAGTAAATCTAATGGATGGTAGCGGTAAATTGGAACTAACAGGTCAACTTGGAGATGTTATGAAGGAATCTGCAAGGGCGGCTATGAGTTTTATCCGTTCGAAGGCAGAACAATATATGATTGAAAAAGAGTTCTATAGTAAATATGATATTCATATACATGTGCCGGAGGGTGCAATTCCAAAGGATGGACCTTCTGCAGGTATAACACTTGCGACTGCTATGGTATCTGCCTTGACTGGAATTCCTGTAAAGAGAAATGTGGCTATGACTGGAGAAATTACTTTGAGAGGTCGTGTTCTTCCTATAGGTGGTCTCAAGGAAAAGGTACTTGCAGCACACAGAGCAGGAATTGACACTGTAATAATTCCTGTTGAGAATAAAAAGGATCTTGAGGATATACCAGAAGTTGTAAGGAAAAAAATAAAATTCGTTATAGCTGAGGAAATGGATACTGTACTAAATACAGCTCTTGCAAAAACTAAGTTGAGAAGTTTAAAGAAGGTTCAGGGCGATGAGAAGCTTGATGTTGTCAAAAACTCTTCTCAAATCCATGAAGAAACCCAGACTATAATTGAACAGTAATTATAATTTTCGAAATATAGTTCTTCAACCGCAGTTTTACTAATTGAGTAAAACTGCGGTTTTTTATGCAGTATGTTTTTTATTATTTAAAATATAAGATATTTTGTTTGCTTAGTCTTTTTATAAATGGTAAAATGGGATTCAAAAGAATAGAAAATATATGAATTTGAATGTGGTGCATTTATGAGGCTTAATAAACTTAGCAGAAAGACCTTTAGTAACTATACTTACAATGTAATTGTTATATTTGCTATATTATGCATCTTGCCTCTTATACCTTTTTATATGGTATATTATTTAGAGGTTGAATTTGCTAAAATCATGGGAGTGGCAACCTATCTTACATGGCATAATTTATTTGAATTTGCAAGTATACTTGTATCTGTATCGGTTTTTTTGGTGGCGTATTATTCCTATGATCAGACAGCCAGATTCAAATCTATTTATCTTGGAAGTGTTTTTCTTACAGTTGCTCTTGTTGATGCCTTTCACACATTAAGTTATAAGGGAATGCCAGATTTTTTTATTGCAAACACCACTGCTAACAGAGCTACAATATTTTGGATTATTTCTAGATTCATTTTTTCGACAGGTTTTATATTTGCTGGTTATATCGGGAAAACAACTAAGAAGATTAATAAGAATGTTTTCCTTATTGTTCCGTTTTGTGTAAGTATAGCTATTTTGATAGCGGTTACTTGGTTTCCTGATATTTTTCCAACTATGTATGAGGAAGGAACAGGTCTTACAGAGTTTAAAAAGAATTCTGAGTTAGTTATTATTTTCTTGTTTTTTATCAGTGGAGTTAAATTTGTTCACAGATATTTTTTGAAGAAAGAGACTCTCGAACTGGTTTCAGCTTTTTCAATGGTATTGAGTATATACAGCGAGATGGCATTTACGCAATACTCAAGTGTTTATGATATATATAATTATTTAGGTCATATTTATAAGTTTTTAGCATTTTTTGTGATTTTTAGAGTGATTTTTATAACTAATATAAGAAGACCATATATTGAACTCTATGAAGCTAAATACAAGATAAAGAGTTATGCTGACAACCTAGACTTGATTGTGCAAAAGAGAACCCAAGAACTTAGAAAACTAAATGAGCAGTTGATGGAAGATTTACGATATGCAAAGGATATCCAAAAGGCAATGTATCCTTCAAGGTTGCCCAAATATAAGGAGGTGATATTTGACAGTAGATATTTTGCAGCGGATATGGTTAGTGGCGACTTTTATAGTGTTTTCAAGCGTGATGAAGAAAATGTTGCCTTGTTTATCGGTGATGTGTCAGGGCATGGTGTACCAGCGGCAATGTTAACAGTATTTGTAAACCAGACAGTTAGAACACTTATTGATGCCCAGTCAGGTACAATTAATCCTTCAGAAGTTCTAAACAGCATATATAAATCTTTTAATAAGACAAACTTTAGTGAGGAAGTTTATATTGTAATGATATATGGATTGTATAATGTAAAAAAAAGGGAACTAATATATTCGTCCGCAGGGCACAATGTAGAACCTTTAGTTATAAAAGAAAGCGGAATAGTTGAAGAAATTAACATAACCGGTTTTCCTATCTGTAAATTCGCAGAGTATTATGACGGGGAGTACAAAGATAATGTTTTAGTGCTCGATCCAAAAGATAAAGTGTTTTTCTATACTGATGGGTTAATTGAGGCAAGGAATACTGAAGGGGATTTTTACAGCAAGGAGAGGCTTATAGATTTGTTAAAAACTAATAGTAATAAAAGCTGTAAAGATATTAATAAGTCGATTTGCAGAAGTTTATTTGAGTTTACAGGAAAATATGCTTTAAAGGATGATGTCACTTTTTTTATTTTAGAAGTGTCTGATATTAATTAACATTAGTTACAATTAAAATACGAGAATAAATGGGTTTTTCGATATTATTAACTTACTTAGTAACCTACCTAATTAGAAACTGTAGTAAAAGTTAGTATTTTTGATTTATATAGCTGTCTACTAAAGATTTTCTTACCTCATCTATAAAGACCTTTTCCTCTCTAAGTCTGTTTAATATACATTCATTTACAGAATGCAGAATTATATTATCGTACTCCGACAATACAATTTCGAAAAGTCTTTTTTTTAGTGTTGGAGATTTGACTTTTACAAAATAGGCTTCAACGCCTATGAAATCAATTAAATCCAAGAGTTTTAATGTAACAGTATCTTTTTTGGAATAGTAGTAGTTTGATTGTTCAAGAAAATCTTCTCTCGAACTATTTTTTTTATTAAGATCATGGGCTCTCTTTTGGTAATATTTAGCAAGTACATTGTAATATTGATAATTGTATAAAGCTTTCTTTACATTGTCTATTCTACGGAAGGGCTTAATATCTAAGGAATTAATGCATCTATAGTTTGCCTCAATAAACTCATCTTTTGAGAGGTCCCCTTTTGAATACTGCTCAATTAAACTATTTCTGTTTTGCAAAAATTGTTCGAATTTGTTTGGGACTATTTTCCTTGGTGACATTTTTTAACCTACCTATTCTAATTCCCACATATTAAAGCTAAAGAATGTTGGGGAATAAATTAAATATTGACTAAGTATATGTTTAGATATTGTAACATATATACTTTAATTTATATTAAATTATATAAATTAAAAAGTAAAGGTGTCTTTTTGTTTAGGTGATCATAAAAAGAAGTGGTCAATGGATGGTTGAAAAAAGATTGTTTTAATGAGGTGGAACTATATGTTTATTAATAAAAACGAAGATGCATCGAGCCCCTTCGTTTTTGCCTATTTCACTTCGTTCGAAAGAAGCATAATAAATAAAAATCTCGAAGTAAAAATCAAAATATTACTTTCGAGATTTTTAAATTCTTATAAAGGGTTGCGTTAATAATAGACTTATTGAAATTTAGTTAGAAATAAGAGGAAATAATTTCTAAAGCATTAAATTCAGCTATTTTTTGTGCATGCTCTTCTAAATAACCTTCATAATAAGCAGTGTTTGACACTTTCTTTCCGTACTCATTAAGTAAAGATTCAAAATATTTAACATTATCTACTGAGAAGGTATTTTTGGTAAGTACCATATAATAGGTGCTTTTTAGCTTATACAATGAACTTTCACCGGTATATATACTTTTTAGCGTGCTACACAAGCTTATAAGGTGCTCAAGGTCTTCAAAAGAGTATATTACAATAGATGAACATACCTTACGACTTTTCTTTTTTACTCTTAAGTCGGATCTCTTAAATCTATTTTTAATATACTTTTGAATGGATTCAAAATCTCCATCGTCATCAAGTTTGGTTATAAATATAACAAAGCCGTCACATTCATCCGGTGATGCCTCAATAGCGAGCTGTGATTCAGAGGTGTTAAAACCAAACTGAATTTCAGCCTGTTCCATCATATCCCAAAACAATTCCTGGGTGGCAGGAGAATTATAGTTAAGAGCTTCAAAGTCTATATTTCGCTCCTGTAAATCGCTTAATGTAATTGTAACTTTAATTTTGTTATCGTTAATTTTTTCTATTTTCATCTCTTATCACCATCAATCATTTACATAATTGTCTACCTATATTATATTATACTTCCTATATAACAAAATGAGAAGTATAAAAAAATTAACAAAAGGCAATTAAATATAAATATTGTGCAAATAATATGAAAACCTAAAGATTCATTATATTAATCGGAAAATTCCTATATTTTATAAACACTTTTTTTATAAACACTATTTATTTCCTAAAAAACAGAGAAAAACGAAAGCAATTAAAGTAAAACAATAATTGAGGAAAAAATAAATGTGTATTTTTTAATGGGCTTTTAAGAAATATAAACCAATTTAGATTCTATAGAAATAACTAATAATAATGTATATAAAAACATAGGAGATGGTAAAATGACTTCTGAAATGAATGCAACGGAGAATTTAAATAAGGAGACACCTCAGGAGATTGTATATAGCAAGGATAAGGATTATTATAAGGGAATTGGTGGAGAATTGAGAATGAAGGCAGAAGGACTTTTTAAGAAAGCAAAGGAGAAAGGTATTTCAATTGAAGATATAGATATTGTTAAGTTGACTGAAAAAAGTGCACAATTCCCTGGAATTGGTGAAATTGCACTTCCTGCTTTTGTTATTAAAGTTCAAGGAAGTGACATATCTTCTGGACAGATAATTGTTGACGGGAAGCAAATTGATTATTTTAACAGGTTTCAAAAGTATCTTGCTCAAAAAATTGAAAATAGAAATATGGTTAAAGATGAAAATGGGAAGACTATTTATCATAATAGAAGACCAAAAATAAAAGAGAATCCGAATTTTTCACTGAGTGATTGGGAATTGTTTGATATAGGAAAGGAACTTCTTGAGGATAAGGAATTTGGTTTGGAAAAGACTATAACAGGTGCTTGTGACAGAATTATCAGGAAGCTGATGGGTGAAAACGATTGGTTATATCCTGAAGAAGCAAGAATGCTAGATGAAGAATTTAGTATGGTAGAGAGCAGGATTCAAAAAGATCAAGAAGTAAAAAAGGAAAATATACCAAATAAAAAGATGGCAACTGTGAGACAAATTAATTATCTTAAGCAGAAATTAAAAAACTTGGGGCTCGATTCCGAAAGTAGTGTAGTGATAAAGGGTATTTTGAAAGAAATGGGCTTTAAAGAGAAGGAGATAAATGAGCTTACTGTTGGTGAAATGAGTAAAATAATTGATAACTTAAATTCTGTTGTACCTAAGATAAAAGGGAATTTGTTAGCCCCAGAGTTTGTAGAAAGTAAAAATCTGGAGACTAATAAACAAGTTACGGATAATTACAAGCAATAAAATGTATTAGGACAGGAAGAAAATTGCATACTATACTTAAGCATGACAAATAAAAACTTTGAGTTGAAAAATTCAAGATTTTTGGAAGATGATTTTTAAGTCATTTTTTGGAATGAAAATTGTAAAAAGTTCGGCAAAATAATTATATTTTGTTGAAAAAGGGTACATGGTATGGGTATAATAGTTATGATAAAAATAAGTGCATTTAATATGGGGTGAAAATGATGCAAATTGTGCTTGCATCCCAATCGCCAAGAAGGTCTGAATTACTTAAACAATTGGGATTGGATTTTGTTATAAAGACGTCGGACGTTGATGAGAGTAATTCTAGAGGACTTAAGGCATCGGAACTTGTTCAGCATCTTGCCTTTGAAAAGGCAAGGGTAGTAGCTGAAGATTCAAGTTTGAATAGAGAGACTATAGTAATTGGAGCCGATACGGTTGTAGTTCGGGAGGGCACAATTTTAGGTAAGCCACGGGATAAAGAGGATGCCTTTAATATGCTTAAAAGCCTTAGCGGAAGTTGGCACGAAGTTATGACAGGCGTAGCTGTTATTGATATTAACAGTTTTAGATATGATAAGAGCATTGAAACGACTCGAGTTAAGATGAAAGAATTAAAGGATGATGTAATTAATGCCTATATAGACTCGGGAGAGCCCTTAGATAAAGCCGGTGCCTATGGCATACAAGGTCTGGGGGCTGTACTTATTGATAGAATTGAAGGCTGCTACTTTAACGTAGTAGGTTTACCTATTTCAAAGCTTTGTGATGTTTTAAAGAATTTTGAAGTGTATGTATTAAAGTAAGGCGAATTTTATGACACGTTAATATCTATGTATTAATTTGTTGTGAAGTGCCGGCTAACAGGGAAATCTGTAAAACAGGTTGAGAGGAGAATTTTTTAATGAGTATATTTTCTAGAGACATTGGCATAGATTTAGGAACGGCCAATACATTGGTACACTTAAAAGGAAAGGGTATTGTAGTTAGGGAACCCTCTGTTGTTGCAATAAATAAAAAGTCAAACGATATCCTTGCAGTAGGTGATGCTGCAAAGGAAATGATTGGGAGAACGCCGGGGAACATAATAGCGATTAGACCAATGAAGGACGGTGTTATAGCTGATTTTGATATTACGCAGGCAATGCTCAAATATTTTATTAAGAAGGCTTTTTCTAAGGGAGTAATAGGGAAACCTAGAGTAGTAATTTGTGTTCCTTCTGGTGTTACGGAAGTAGAGAAAAGAGCTGTAGAGGAGGCATCCCTTGCGGCTGGTGCTAAAGAGGCATACCTAATAGAAGAGCCTATGGCAGCTGCAATTGGTGCGAACCTTCCAGTTGAAGAGCCATCGGGGAGTATGGTCGTGGACATTGGTGGAGGTACAAGTGAAGTGGCTGTTATATCCCTCGGAGGAATTGTTACCAGCAAATCCCTAAGGATAGCTGGTGATGAATTGGACGAATCTATTGTACATTATGTAAAAAAAGAGTATAATTTGATGATAGGTGAAAGAACGGCAGAAGAAATAAAAATGACTATTGGAGCAGCTTACCCTAAGCCTAAAGAGGAGTCTATGGAAATTAGAGGAAGGGATCTCATATCTGGACTCCCCAAAAACATAACAATAACTTCAACAGAAGTTGCAGACGCTCTAAGAGAGCCTATAAATTCAATAGTTGATTCGATAAAGTACACTCTTGAGAAAACTCCTCCCGAACTTGCCGCTGATATTATGGACAGAGGTATAATGCTAACTGGAGGCGGTGCACTTCTAAGTGGGCTAGACAGATTAATTAGAGGTGAGACAGGAATGCCCGTGACTATAGCTGAAAATCCTCTTGATTGTGTAGTAATGGGTTCGGGTAAGGTGTTAGAAGAGATAGAAACATTGAAAAAGGTGCTTATTTCTCCTAAAAAACTAAGATAGAAGGGAGATAATGTATTTTGTTGCGTCCTTTTAAGAACAAGAAATTTATACTTTTATTTGTTACGATAGTGCTTTTAGTTGTGATGGGAATATCATCTATACAAAATAATAAAATTAACTATGTAGGAGATATTTTTAGTACTATTTTATCTCCTTTTCAAAGATTTATTAATTTTACCGATAAAAAAATAAATGATTTTTTTGCCCATTTTGAAGATATCAATAAATTAAGGGAAGAGAATGAGTCTTTGAAGAAAACGGTAGTTGAATTAGTATATGAAAATGAAAAGCTTCTCGAACTTAAAATAAAGAATGATGAACTTAGAAGAACTTTAGACATTAAAGATCAATACAACAATATGGAAATGGTTGGTGCTAACATAATAGCAAAGGATATGGGTAATTGGTTTGATATCTTTATCATAGACAGAGGTACAAAGGACGGAATAGCAAATGATTATCCGATAGTAACAAGCAGAGGGCTTGTGGGAAGAGTAATGCAATCAGACCTGATGTCATCAAAGGTTATTGCAATAATAGATGAAGAGAGTTCTATCAGTGCAAGACTATCGAAGACTAGTGATATAGTAGTAGTAAAAGGAGATAGAAAACTTAAAGACCAGGGTCTTTGTATTATGAGTTATATACCTGCTGATGCAGACGTTTCAGCTGGTGATAAAGTTGAAACTTCGGGAGTGGGAGGAATCTATCCAAAAGGGATTGTTATTGGCAGAGTAAAGGAAGTAAGGCAAAGAACGAATGAATTGGACAGGTATGCTATTATTGAACCTTCAGTGGATTTCAAGCGTCTCGAAGAGGTATTTATTTTAAAAGAAAAAGATATCAATAATAATGAAACGAGCGAAGAAAACAAATGAAATTAAAAATAATTGCCTATACTATCCTTGTTTTTTTATCAGTTTTAATTCAATCTACCCTTGGAGATTCTATAAAAATTTATGGTGTTAAGCCAAATATTACTATCGTACTAATTATCATTGTAGCTCTCTTAAGAAATAATACAGAAGGTGCAATTGTGGGTTTCTTTTGTGGGCTTATGCAGGATGCGGTTTCAGGCACAGTTATTGGATTCTATGCTTTGATGGGGCTTTATTTAGGATTTATAATTGGCTCAATCAATAAAAGGCTTTATAGAGAGAATGTTCTTATTGCTATTTTTCTAACTTTTGTATCTACTTTTGTGTATGAGTATTCAGTTTACTTTTTTTCAACCTTCTTAAGAGGACCACTACATTTTGTCGACCCGATAAAGAACATAATTCTAATTGAAGCAGTTTATAACAGTGTAATTTCTATATTTATATTTATAATAGTTATTAAGTTGCATATTCGGTTTGAGGAATATGACAAAAACTCCAGAAGGTATTAAAGAAAAAAGCTTGGGAAATTTATGCTGGCGGTGAGGTTATGGAAAAAAGGTCAAATGAGAGATTTGTGTTGCTGGGGATTATGTATTTATTGGTTTTTGTTGTAATTGTGATTCAGCTGGTAAACCTTCAGATTATAAACGGAAAAGAGAATGACCAGAACTCTCAACAGAGGCTTCTTCAGGAGAGGGAGATTATTGCCTCAAGGGGTATAATAGCAGACACCAATGGAATACCAATAGCTACAAACAGGATTGGTTATACTGTTCATGTGGCAAAGACAAATCTTAAAGAAGCTCAAGTAAACGAAATGATTTTTAAACTAGCACGAATTTTTGAAAGCAATGGTGACTCGCTAGAGTCAGGTCTTATTAAATACTTGACATACGATCCTATTGCATATGGCAGTAACTTGACAAAATCGGAAAAAGCATTGGAAAAGTGGAAGTCTGAGATGGTCTTGAAAGAGAAAGATATGGAACTATTGAAGACTCCAGAAGATGTGTTTAGATATTTCAGGGAAAAGAAATTTAGTATTGATGAGAAGTATACTGACGAAGAAGCTTATAAAATAATGTGCGTAAGGTATGATATGCTTATAAAGGGTTATACGGCAGTTAACCCCCTTCGTATTGCAAAGGATGTAGATATAAAAACAGTAGCTCAGATTGAGGAGAGGAGTCATGAATTTCCTGGGGTATTGATTGATATTGAACCAGAGAGGAAATATGTAGAGCCCTCTAATATTGCTCATATATTGGGTTATATAGGCATGCTTAGTGATGAGGAATATGCGGCTAATAGGGATTTAGGATATAAATTAAATGACACAATAGGTAAGGTAGGTATTGAGAAAGCTGCGGAGAATTACTTGAGGGGAATTAATGGTAAGAAAAGAGTAGAAGTAGATACAAGCGGAAGACTTACTTCAGAACTCAGTAGCGAACCGGCAATACCGGGCAACAATGTTTATCTTACTATCAACTCAAGGCTTCAGAAAGTTGCTATGGAATCCTTAGAACGAAATATCGAATTAGTAAGGTCAAAGGCTGATAATAGGAAGAATTTTGGAGATGCTTATGCCGGTGCGGTTGTTGCCATGGATGTCAATAACGGTGAAATCTTGGCTATGGCAAGTTATCCAACTTATGATCCGAGTATTTTCCTACCGGGATGTGATGATCCGGAAGCTGAAAAGAAAAAAAGCGAGTTTATGTTTGACGAGAAAAATAGACCTATGCTCAACAGAGCTATTGGAGGAATATACACACCAGGATCTGTTTACAAACCTCTTACAGCTATAGCTGCACTTGAAGAAGGTGTAATACGACCAGATACAAAGATTTATGACAGAGGATATGAAGATATTGGAGGAATGAGATTCTTTTGTTTGGATTATAGAAATGGATATGGAGGCTGTGGAAGTATAAATCTCAAAGAAGCTCTAGCTACCTCCTGCAATATATATTTCCATATACTTGGACGTGATACTGGAATTGATAAAATTGATAAATGGGCTAAATTATTTGGACTTGGAGAACTAACCGGAATTGAAATTCCAAATGAAGAGGCAAAGGGTATAAGAGCTAATAGAGAGACGAAAAAGGAACGCAGGAATGATATATGGAGACCAGCAGATACGGCACAGTCAGCAATAGGCCAATTTGACAACATGTTTACTCCGATTCAAATGGCAAGTTATGTTAGCACCCTTGCAAATGGAGGAAAGAGATATAAACCACATTTGATAAAAAGTGTTAAAAGATATGATGGTTCGATAGTCATGGAAACTAAGCCAGAATATGAAGCTGTTCCTGTTAGTAAAGAAACAATTGAGGCAATAAATAGGGGGATGATAGAGGTTTCAACTGGTATTGAAGGTACTGCAGCATCTGAGTTTAGAGACTTTCCTTTTACTGTTGCATCAAAAACCGGAACGCCTGAAACGGGGAAAGAATCTCAAGGAAGTTCATCGAATAGCTTGTTTATTGCCTATGCACCGGCTGAAAAGCCAGAAATAGCAGTAGTTGTGGTTATTGAACATGGTGTGTGGGGAAAGAACTCAATTCCAGTTGCAAAGGATGTGCTAAGAGAGTACTTTGGCTTAAATAGTGACAAATATACCGATGATCAAATTGCTGTAGAAGAGGTAAAATTCACAAGGTAAGAAATAACAAGAAACAACTTCCTGTTTTTGTAGTTTGATTGTTTTTTCTTAGGTTATCGCTACAAGTCATGTTTCTTACAAGGAAGTTAGTTTTACTGTTTCTAATATACTAGTACAATGGGGGTTAGGTTAAATGAATGAAGGCAGTGTGGTTTTTAAAGGTTCATTAAACTGTCTAACTATTATTATGAAAGAAGAAGTAGACTTTGATGAGATATTGAGTCAAATGGAGGGGAAAATCCTGTCGGCAGGAAAGTTTTTTAGGGGTGCAAAGCTTATGGTAAAGTACCGTGGTAAAAAGCTATCCTCTGCTGAAGAAGAAAAAGTATTTCAGCTGCTTCAAACAAAAAGTGGAGCAGAAATAACTGGTATTGAGATGGATATGGAAGAACCTATTAAGCAAGAAGTAGAGCCAGTGCCTCAGCCACATGCAAAGATTCGGATGAGTAATTTCTATTTTAAAGGATTAGAAGAAGGAATAACCAAATTTTATAGAGGTACTGTAAGGTCAGGGCAGCTTATCAATTTTGATGGAAATATTGTAGTGATAGGTGATGTTAATCCTGGAGCGGAAATAGTTGCCATGGGAAATGTAGTTGTAATGGGATCCTTAAGGGGGATAGTACATGCGGGAGCTAATGGAAATAAACAAGCGATTGTTGTAGCTCTTAATCTTCAGCCTACTCAATTAAGGATTGCAGATGTTATAACACGCTCTCCTGACGAAAAGGATACTAGCGGACAGTTTGTACCAGAACTAGCATATATTAAGGATGATATTGTGTACATTGAGAGCTATCTACCCGCAAGATAAGGTGTTTTAAAAAAATCATTATTCAATATATATGGTTTCAATCGAATAATGAAGCTATAAAGCTTCAAATAGAGGAACATTATTTTGTAATGCAAAAATATAAATCGGCTTTTTATTAAACATCCTTTGAACAGTTGTTTTTTTGGAATAATCTAATATTTTTTGATAAAATACCTAAAAAAATTCATATAATTCAAATGTACTATATAATGAACAATTGACAAATGACTAAAAGAAATATATAGTGTTATTAATGATAAAAATTGAATTTATATACAACATGTATTTATTTAACATAATACAAAATTGTTTTTTATACTGATGTACTTATTTTAATACATCTTATTCAAATGAAATTTATTAAAAAAATAGCTGTTTTTTTACAATGAAATAGCATTTTTCTGAATCTATGTCGGGAGGTAGGCACAAATATGGGAGAGGTTATTGTAATAACTTCAGGCAAAGGCGGTGTAGGAAAAACTACAACGACTGCTAATATTGGTACAGGATTGGCACTTCAAGGTAAAAGAGTTGTTTTGCTTGATACGGATATAGGACTTAGAAATCTAGATGTAGTTATGGGGTTGGAGAACAGAATTGTATATGATCTTGTTGACGTAATTGAAGGGACTTGCAGAGTAAAACAGGCTTTGATAAAGGATAAGAGATATGACGGTCTTCATTTACTGCCTGCTGCCCAGACAAGAGACAAATCGTCAGTGTCTCCCGAACAAATGACCAAATTAACAAATGATTTGAGAGAGGAGTTTGATTTTATTTTGGTAGATTGTCCCGCTGGTATAGAGCAGGGCTTTAAGAATGCCATTGCTGGTGCAGACAGGGCTATAGTTGTTACTACACCTGAAGTTTCAGCAGTAAGAGATGCAGATAGGATTATAGGGTTACTCGAAGCTAATGAGTTGAGAAATCCCAAATTGCTTATCAACAGAGTTAGACATGATATGGTAAAACGCGGAGACATGATGTCAATTGACGACATTATTGATATACTTGCTATCGACCTAATAGGAGTAGTTCCCGATGATGAAAAGATAATTGTATCTACAAACAGAGGTGAACCGGCTGTTACAGATAATAAGTCTCTTGCAGGAGAGGCTTATAGAAGTATGACACGCAGAATACTTGGCGAAAATGTTCCTATTATCAATCTTGAAAGCGACGAAGGATTTATGTTTAAAATTAAAAAACTATTTGGTTTGAGAGCAAACTAATTAAGGGAGGAGAATTATGTTGCTAGATTTATCGAAGATATTTGGCAGGTCTAAAGCGTCAAAAGACTTTGCAAAGGAACGACTGAAGCTAGTACTAATCCATGACAGAGCAAATGTCTCTCCTCAGTTTTTGGAGATGGTTAAAGGAGAAATCATTAAAGTTATATCCAATTATATGGATATAGATGAAAACACACTTGATATACAAATGACCAGAACAAAAAGTGAAGAGGGGGACCGTATTGTTCCCGCTTTGGTAGCGAACATTCCGATAAAAAATGTAAAAAACAGCGGAAAATAAGCTATGCTTAATAATTTTCAATGAAGTGCTTTTTAGCATTACTGGTATTTATTATGTTAAAGAGCACTTTTTGTTTCTGACTTCAATTTAAGGGATGATATTCAGGTAAGATGGAAGGGTGTAGTATGAATATAGCATTGATAGCACACGACAAAAAAAAAGAATTAATGGCTTCCTTTTGTATAGCTTATAGGAGTATATTGAAAAATCATACTTTATTTGCTACAGGTACAACAGGGGCTATAATTGTTGAGGCTACAGGTCTGAATGTGCAAAAGTTTTCGCCGGGGTTAATGGGAGAACAGCAGATTAGTGCTAGAGCTGCATACAATGAGCTTGACCTTGTGCTTTTTTTTAGAGACCCTGTTACTGCTCAGTCTCATGAACCGGACATAAGTTCACTTTTGAGATCCTGCGATATAAATAATATTCCCTTTGCTACAAATTTAGGTACAGCTGAAATATTAATCCGAGGTCTTGAAAGAGGAGATTTGGATTGGAGGGAAATAATAGGAAAATAGTGTTTAGTTGTTACATATTCAATAATAAATAGTTATAGCAAAGATTATAGCCTTCATTTTATGGAGGTTTATTTTTTTCTCAACATATAAAGTAATATTTTATTCTATTCCAAAATATAATCTAGTATATTGTAAAGTTGGTATAAAGACTTTTTTCTTCTCTTTACGAAGCATTGAAAGGAAATATAAGATACAGATTTAGGAAAAAGAGGTGTTTTATCGGTGGATGATATAGTTTATAGACCAAGGTACCAAAGACACTTATCGAGCCAGCCAAAAAGAAAGACAAGAAAAAGTAAGAGGGATAAAAATAGATTTGCACAGAAGTTTATTACAAAAACTATCCGACAAACATTGATATGTTTTGCAGTGTTTTTACTTATAATGTCTTTAACAAAAATAAAGATACCACAAGCTGTTTTTTTGCAAAATAAACTGAAAGGTGTTATGTCCTATAATATTGACCTTAAAGATACCTTTAGTGATATACATTATGTATTTAATAATCTTGCTGAGGAAACAGAGAATAGTGATGAAGCAGATTATTCATTAGATGGAAGTGAGGGATTAGAAAGTAATGTACTAGATGCAAGTATATTGACGGACAACGGAAATCAGGAAAGATATAATGAAGAACTTGAGCCTGTAAGTGCATTGTATACAGAAGAAGGATCGTTAGTTGAAAGTATGGAATACGAAAATGATGATTCTCAAACGTTTGAGTCTGAAATTACTAGACAACAGAATGGGTCAGAAAACGAAAAGATATTCGGGAACGCCGGATATTCCTTTCTAATCCCTGTAGGGGGTATAATTGGATCCTTTTATGGAGAAAGGCTACACCCCATAAAAAATACAACCTTGTTTCACAAAGGAATTGATATTGAAGCACAAAGCGGAACACCTATAAAAGCTTCATATGATGGAGAAGTAATAGAAGCTGATCAAGAAGCAAGCTATGGTAATTATGTAAAGTTAAAACATATTGATGGATTGACTACTTTATATGCTCATTGCTCGAAACTACTCGTGAGCAAAGGTCAAAAGGTAAGTAAAGGCGATGTTATTGCAGAAGTTGGTGCTACAGGGGCAGCGAACGGTCCGCATTTACATTTTGAGGTACGAAAGGATAATACAACAGTTAATCCACTAGACTATATTACACTTTCAGATAGTGAATAAATAAGGCGATTGAAGGATTTTTATTATTTTTTAGCTTTGTGGCGATATACTGTTTTGCAGTGCTAATCCCTTAGAAGATTGCCAATATAAATAAGAGAGGTGGTGAAGTTCTAAATTTTAGTTCGAGTACTAAAAAAGCCTCTTAAAATTGAGATTGATCCCACACTTTTAGTTGTAATAATATTAATGTACTTTTTTGATTATCACTACAAATATATGTTAACCTACATTGCTCTTATAGTTCATGAAGCATCTCATATATTTGTTTCATTGGTCCAAGGTGAAAAGCCACATAAGTTGAGAGTATTTCCTATAGGGTTAAATGCGGTTTTTTGTAAAAATATTTATAAAGATACAAATAATTTTCTCATCAACATAAGCGGTCCATTATCAAATATACTGATATCTTTACTGTGTTTTTTATTAAGCACATATTATTTGCCTAGATCAGATAATATGAGTTTTTTTATCTTAACAAATGTATTCCTTGCTGTATTTAATATGATTCCGATTATACCTCTTGACGGGGGAAAGATATTTAGAGATATTCTTATTTCCCAAATAGGATTGTTTAAAGCACACAAGTACACAAGAAGAGTTACAAAAGGGATGGGATTATTCATAATTCTTGTGGGAATAATTCAGTTGCATGGTAATATATTCAACTTTAGTCTTATATTTTTAGGTAGTTACATTTTTTATTGCTTAAAGTATGAGGAGTCGGAGGTATATTTTATGAACATCAAAAACCTTGTTTATAAACGGTCGAGGTTCTTGCGAAAAGGAGTGTATCCAGGAAGAGAACTAGTGGTTATCAAAACTATGCGTTTAGGAGATATTGTTAAAGATATGGACTTTGACAGGTTTCATATTATATATGTACTAGATGAAGATATGAGATTGGCTAAAATTTTTACAGAGCAGGAGATTATAGATAACATGTCAAAATTTGATAGTGAAATAAGCTTTGAAGAACTTATAAACGCTATGGCATAGACAAGAGGTGATTTCTCAGTGTTTCTAGAAAACACTAATAATTCATTTTTATTATCATTTATTCATAATGTGAAATTATAGCACTAAGTTCAATATAATTCTCTATCGAAAAAAGTTTGCGAAATAGATGCAAACTTTTTCGATAAAGGATCTACAGAACTCCTACATTCTCCAGTATTTCTTTGCTGGATTTTGGTCTGTTCATTGTCAGAAGATGTATTCCGTCAACACCATTATCAATTAAATCTCTGATTTGCTTACTTGCGTATTCAATACCGGCTTTTCTCATATCTTCAGCATTATTACAGTATTTATCCATCATCAATACTAGCTTAGCAGGTATTGATGCACCGCACATTGAAGCAATTCGCTTAATTTGATCGGCTTTAAATACTGGCATTATACCTGCCGTTATAGGACAATTTATACCAATGACCGCTGTTTTATCGAGAAAATCATAGAAGATCCTATTTTCAAAAAACAGTTGTGTTACAAGAAAGTCGACACCAGTATCAACTTTTTGCTTAAGATATCTTAAGTCATCCTTAAGTCGGGCACTATTTACATGACCTTCAACGTAAGCTGCGGCTGAAATGCAAAAATCATTTTTACTTCTAATGTAAGATATTAACTCATTTGCATATTCAAATGTATTCTTGCTAAAGTCAAAATCCGGCTGGTCTATTGGAGGGTCCCCACGTAGTGCTAATATATTCTCTAGATTATTGTCATGTAAGGATTGGAGGAGTTTGTCGATCTCCTCTTTTGAATGTCCTACACAGGTAAAGTGTGCCATGCTTTCAATGGAATACTCGTTTTTTATTTTTGATGCTATTTCTATAGTTCTGTCTTTTGCACTACCTCCTGCTCCATAGGTAACACTTATGAAGTGAGGGGTCAAATTTTTAAACTGCTCTAGTGTATCAAAAATAGTTTCAATAGGAGTATCAAATTTAGGTGGAAAAATTTCAAAAGAGATTACTGTTTTTTTTTCTTTGAACAAATCTAAAATTTTCATTTATAACCTCCTAAACTAATTATATGATAAAGCCATTATAGCATATTGAAGCATAGCTGCAAATTATATACTGGGAAATTATTCTGAGACAGTTGGGCATAGAAGAGTCTAAAAAGTGCAAGGTTATCATTACTACCGCTTTAAATGACCTCGGGACAATTTCTAAAACCTATAATAACGACTGTGAGGCATATGCGGTTAAACCAATTAATACAGAAAAATTTATTGAGGTTATGAAGAGTTTAAAACTTATCTAGATGGTAAGGTTTTTTATACATAAGCTTTACATCCCTTTTTTGAAGTAATATACTATTAATTGGGGTGATATTTTTGCAAATAATAAAGGTTAAAACTCCGTCAAGGACGGCTATGGTTGATATAACATCAAAAATACAGGATATTGTAAGAGAAGAGGGGAAAAAATCAGGAATTTGCCAAATATTTGTTCCACATACTACGGCAGGAATTACTATTAATGAAAATGCAGATCCCGATGTTGTAGATGATATTTTAATGCAAATCAACAAAATAGTACCCTTTGAAGATGGATACAAGCATTTTGAAGGAAATTCGGCTGCCCACATAAAAGCAAGTATGTTTGGTTTTTCACAGCAGGTAATAATTGAGAATGCACGGCTTGTTCTTGGTCAATGGCAGGGAATATATTTTTGTGAGTTCGACGGTCCTCGTAATAGAGAGGTTTACGTAAAAGTTATTTAGGTACAATAAAATATTTGATAGGCATAGAATTTATTGACACTTAAATAGGCAGTATGATATATTCTATGTAAATTGAAATTAAGTATATTATCTTCAGGGATAGGTGAGAATCCTTACCGGCGGTAGGCACTGAAATGTTTGCAAGCCCGCGAGCCTAATGGCAGATCTGGTCAAATTCCAGAGCCGACAGTATATTGTGTTTAGGTCTATATACACAAAAAGTCTGGATGGAAGAAGATAAGTTATTATTCCTTATGTGAGTGGTAAATTATCCCTGGAGAGTAATCTAGGGTTTTTTTGCGTTAAGGAAATTTATCTTTCTACATATGTTGCAATAAACATTCTACACATATTTTGGATATTGCAACTTATTTAGATTATTTAGTGGGAAATTAAATAGGTAAAAGGTGATTTATTTTGAACAAGCATGATTACTATATGAGAAGAGCTATAGAACTTGCCCAAAAAGGATGGGGTAGGACAAATCCGAATCCGTTGGTGGGTGCTGTAATTGTTAAAGACGATAGAGTGATTGCGGAGGGGTTCCATGAAGCTATAGGCTGTGCTCATGCAGAGGTAGCCGCCTTTAGTAATGCTATAGAGGATGTGTCTGGGGGAACTCTCTATGTTAATCTCGAACCATGTTCCCATTATGGAAGGACTCCACCCTGTGCAAAGGCGATAATTGAATCGAACATTGCAAAGGTTGTAATAGCAATGATTGATCCTAATCCGAAAGTATCGGGGAAAGGAATTGAAATGCTTAGGGATGCTGGAGTTGGGGTTGAAGTAGGAGTTGCTGAGGAGGAAGCTAAAAAACTCAATGAAATATTTATAAACTATGTAGTAAAAAAGAAGCCTTTTGTAATTCTAAAAACAGCAATGACTCTTGATGGGAAAATTGCTTCGACAAACGGGGATTCAAAGTGGGTAACTTCGGAAGCATCGAGAAATCATGTTCATTTATTACGGGATAGGGTTGCAGCTATAATGGTTGGAATAAATACAGTAATAAAGGATGATCCTATGCTTACCACAAGGCTTGTAGACAGAGTTGGAACTGATCCTACAAGAATAATTGTTGACAGCAAGGGGAGCATTCCTCTAGATAGTAGAGTTTTATCTAAGGACTCAAAAGCAGAGGTTATTTTAGCAACCACAAATAATATAGCTAAGGATAAGGAAAAGCAGCTTATTGAGAAGGGTGTAAAGATAATAAAAGCAGAGGGTAAGGATGGGCGTGTAGATCTTAAAAGACTTTCACAAAAGTTATATGCACTTGAGATTGATAGTGTGCTTTTAGAAGGTGGAGGGACGCTAAATGCAGCAGCACTTGATGCTGGTATCGTGGATAAGGCTATGTTTTTTATTGCTCCTAAGATATTAGGCGGAAAAGATGCTGTTACGCCTGTTGAGGGAAAAGGTATACAATTAATGAGTGAAGCATCAACGTTAAAAGATGTTTCTTTATCAAAATTTGGGGAAGATATACTCGTGGAAGGCTATTTGTAAATGATTTGTCTTATCAAAAACTATATATTTTGCAATAAACGTTTTCGTTGTTTTTAGGTTTTGCTAAATATATAACCTTTATAATTTTTTGGAGTGTGTAATATGTTTACTGGTATAATTGAAGAGGTTGGAAAAGTAAGAGGGATTGTCCACGGAAGCAAATCCATAAGGCTTTCAATACAATGTAATGAAATAATGGACGATGTAAAACTAGGAGATAGCATTGCGGTAAACGGAATATGCCTTACTGTAGTTAATAAAAGAAGTGATGAATTTACAGCTGACGTAATGCCAGAAACAATGAGAAAAACCGGATTGGGAAATCTTAAGGTGGGAGATGAAGTTAATCTTGAGCGTGCATTGAGGTTGTCCGATCGATTTGGAGGACATATTGTATCTGGGCATATTGACGGTACAGGCGTGATAGTTGATAAAACGCAGGAGGACAATGCAATTTGGCTAACAATAGAAGCGACCAGGGAGGTCTTAAAATATATTGTTATGAAAGGTTCAGTGGCATTAGATGGTACTAGTCTAACCGTTGCTTTTATAGATGAGAAGTGTTTTAAAGTTTCACTTATACCGCTTACAGCTGGAGTTACGACTTTAGGGTCAAAAGAAGTTGGAAGTAAGATAAATATTGAATGTGATATGCTCGGAAAGTATATTGAAAAACTGATCTTTCACAATAACTTAGAAGAAAATAACAAATGCAGGGATATATCCCTTGATTTTTTAAGAAAAAACGGATTTGCTTAGGTAGGTGTTTAAAAAAAACAGGTGGTCAATTATCCTTTGGAAAAATTGATTTGATTACGCTTCTTTCGAACGAAGTGAAAGAGGCAAAAACGGTGGGGCTTGATGACTCGGAGTTTTTGTTTTTTGAAATAACCTTATAGATTTTTGGAGGTGTGTTTATGAAATTTGATACAATTGAAGCTGCGATAGAAGAAATTAAACAAGGTAAAATGATAATTGTTATTGATGATGAAGATAGAGAAAATGAGGGAGATTTTATAATGGCTGCGGAGTTGGTAACCCCGGAAGACATTAATTTTATGGCGAAGTATGGAAGAGGTCTGATTTGTTCACCCATTACAGAATCTCGGGCTAAAGAGCTTGGAATTAATATAATGGTGGAAAAAAATACAGATCAAATGAAAACAGCTTTTACGGTGACAGTAGATCATAAAACATCTACTACAGGTATTTCTGTATTTGAAAGATCAAAAACAATAAAGGAGCTTACAAATCAAGAGGCCAAACCTGCTGATTTTGTTCGCCCGGGGCACGTGTTTCCGTTGGTCGCAAAAGACGGTGGAGTTTTGAAGAGAACGGGACATACTGAGGCAGCTGTCGATTTTGCTAAATTGGCAGGTTTGTACCCTGCAGGTGTTATTTGCGAGATTATGAATGAAGATGGAACAATGGCAAGGGCACCGCAATTGATGGAATTTGCGAAAAAACATAACTTGAAAATTGTCACCATTGCCGATCTTATAAGTTACCGAAGAAATAACGAAAAGCTTATAAGCAAAGCATCCGAGGCAAAACTACCTACCAAATATGGTGAATTTAAAATTGTAGCTTTTGAAAATGAAATAAACGGTGAACATCATGTGGCATTAGTTATGGGAGATGTTGCTAGTGAGAATGAACCGATTTTAGTAAGGGTGCATTCGGAATGCCTAACAGGAGACGCCTTCCATTCTTTGAGATGTGATTGTGGAGAACAGCTTGAAGCAGCGTTAAGGGAGATAGCAGCAGCAGGAAAAGGTGTTTTGCTCTATATGCGGCAGGAAGGCAGAGGAATAGGTCTTGTAAACAAGGTTCGTGCCTATGAGCTTCAAGATGAAGGTAAAGATACGGTTGAGGCTAATGTGCTTTTAGGATTTCCTGAAGATATGAGGGATTACGGAATAGGAGCCCAAATATTATACGATCTTGGTATTAGAAAGATCCGATTACTTACTAACAACCCTAAAAAACTAGTTGGACTTGCAGGTCATGGACTTGAAATGGTTGAAAGGGTCCCGCTTCAAATAAAAGAAAATGAAGTTAACAAGTTTTATTTAAAAACTAAAAAAGATAAAATGGGTCATATGCTAAAGGATCTGTAAGGAAGTATTGGCAGTTTCAAAAAGTAAGGTATTTCAAAGAAACTCTTTAGTCGGAATTGATGGTCTATACCTAACAAAATCAGTTTTTTGAAACACCTAAACTAAAATATTAAAACATACGATCTCGGGAGGATGATTAGAATGGGAATTAAGACAAATGAAGGAAAACTTATTGCAAGTGGCTTAAACTATGGAATAGTAGTAGGTCGTTTTAATGAATTTATCAGCAGTAAGCTTTTAGGAGGTGCAATTGATGCTCTATTAAGACATGGAGCAGAAGAGTCAAATATAGAGGTTTCGTGGGTGCCTGGAGCTTTTGAAATACCTTTGGTAGCTTCAAAAATGGCAGCCTCAAAGAAATTTGATGCTATAATATGTGTTGGAGCTGTGATAAGAGGTTCAACACCGCATTTTGATTATGTATCTAGTGAAGTGTCAAAAGGTGTTGCAAAAGTATCTTTAGATTCGGGATTGCCTGTTATTTTTGGAGTATTGACTACAGATACAATTGAGCAAGCTATTGAAAGAGCAGGCACAAAGGCAGGTAATAAAGGATATGATGCAGCTGTTACTGCAATAGAAATGGCCAACCTGTTAAAATCTTTATAAGCGTTAGGATATTATTTCTTTCTTTGCTAATTTACAACATTTATATTGCGGCAAATTAGAAGAATTTAGAACCATGGCATTCAGTATTCAGAATATTAATTTTTCCTTATTCTGAATTCTGAATCCAGAATTCAAGATGCTCAATCTAAGCATTGCTATAACTTTCTTAGAGTAAAAAGTTTAGAAAAATCAATTTGTTTTGCTATCGCAATTGACATTTATTTTAGCTCTTTAAACTTTCTAATGGATTCTTCCTGCTCTTTTTTCAGCAATACTAAGTATTTCTTTAAAAGATTAGGTGTATGTATATCAGTATATACAATCTTGAGCCCATACTCGTAGTTATATGTATCCTTTACCTTTCTTATTATAGAGGCTTTAAGATTAATTGTAACGCCGGAACCCGCATGTATCTCGAATTTAAGTTCTTGATAAAGAGGGAAATCTGTTTTTGAAAATATCATCATTCCGGTATAGCTAATATTTTTAACAATGGCAAGATGCTTTTTTTGTGATTCTCCAATTCTTGCCTCGGCATAAAGCGATACTGGAAACCTTACAAAGAGTCTTTTGTTAGTAGTAGTTTCACAATTATCAATTTTAATTTCAATTGTATTGTGTTCCTTTTCTAAATTGAGAATTGTACAGCTTGAAATATAGATTTCATTTTCTAACTCCGAACCGAGCACTAAAGGATCACCCTGTGAACAGTTGAGGAGCGTTAAGTCTTCAAAAAGCCTTACTTTTAATACTTCATTTTGAGATTCCAGTACATGACTTTTAAATAGCTTCGTTCCGGAGAAATGACGAACAGATACAATGTCTCCTGCCTTAATTTCCATTAATATCACTCCATTACTATTATTGAAGTAAAATGCATGAAAAGACCTATTAGTGCTAATAAGATAAAACAATTTAGAAATAGCTTATAGTATAATAATATATCATAATATCATTAATAACAAGACAAAAAAATACAACGAATCCAATTAAAAACTTACTGTATAAAAATAATAACATATTGTAAAGGTAGCTGCAAGTGCAAAAGAATAAAAAGCTACAACTTGTTTATTTACATTGTTCTATTTTTTATTCTTGATACAATAATAGAGATTAGAGATTCTTCAAGGGATACTAATGGTATGATGAGGAAGGATTAAGGAGCTAAATGCTTTGGTGTATAAAAATGCCACAAAAAAGGTATTGACAAACTATCTATAACCTTGTATAATTACTTTTGCGAATTGTTGATGTGCGGGTTTAACTCAGCGGTAGAGTGTCACCTTGCCAAGGTGAAAGTCGCGAGTTCAAATCTCGTAACCCGCTCCAACTTATCATGTAGGGTGTTTTAGTAAACACCCTGCTGAATTTGCGGGTGTAGTTCAATGGTAGAACATCAGCCTTCCAAGCTGATTGCGTGGGTTCGATTCCCATCACCCGCTCCATTTTAACGCCGTATGGATTTACCCATACGGCGTTTTTCAATATAATCTCACAAAATTCTTCTAAAACCCACTAATTTTATACAATCACTACTACTTTCTTATTCCATATAAACCCCAACAGATTTTTATTGGAATAAATAATTAATATGTTATAATAATTGTGTATAAGAATAGGAGGGATATATATGTTTTCTGTTACTTTAAGAGAGGTTATAGATGAATTTCAGCTTGAAGATATATCGAATTGTAAAAGACTTGACGATATTTTAATTACTTCCTCGGATATAAACCGCCCCGGTCTGCAGCTTGTGGGTTATCTTGAGTATTTCGGTACTGATAGAATTCAGATAATAGGAAAAGTTGAGACAACTTATTTGTCAGCTATGACGAAAGAAGAGCGTTACTCAAGGTTAGATGAGTTTTTTAAATGTGGTTTTCCATGTATGGTTGTTGCTAGAGGGTTAGAGGTTTTCCCTGAGATGATAGATGTATCTCGCAAGTATGATATCCCTGTCCTTAGAACGAATGACATTACTTCTAGATTTTTAAGCGGACTAATTAGATACCTTAATGTGCAGTTGGCACCAAGAATAACTAAGCATGGAGTATTTGTTGAAGTATATGGTGAGGGTATCTTAATTCTTGGAGAAAGCGGAGTTGGTAAAAGCGAGACGGCCTTAGAGCTTGTCAAGAGAGGGCACAGACTTGTAGCGGATGATGTTGTTGAGATAAGAAGAGTATCGGATAAATCGCTTGTGGGAACAGCTCCTGATATTATAAGGCACTTTATAGAAATAAGAGGTATTGGGATTCTAGATGTCAAAAACCTTTACGGTGTAGGTTCGGTAAAAGTAACTGAAAACATAAATTTAGTTATACAATTAGAGTTTTGGAATGAAAAGAAAAATTATGACCGTTTAGGGCTTGTGGATGAATACACAGATATTCTTGGTATAAATGTACCTTGTCTTGTAATCCCCGTAAGACCTGGTAGAAACCTAGCTATTATTGCCGAAGTGGCAGCAATGAACAACAGACAAAAGAAAATGGGATACAATGCGGCTAAAGTCTTAAACGAAAGAGTTTTAGGGGAAATTAATAAGGCTACACAGGAATAAAATAGGGGGGAAGAAATTGAAATTTGTTGTAGATACGCATACTCATACAGTAGCAAGCGGACATGCTTACAGTACTGTACAGGAAATGGCAAGGGAAGCCTATGTCAATGATATTGAAATGTTTGCAATCACCGATCATGGTCCAGCTTTGAAAGGTGCTCCTTATTACTATCATTTTACTAATATGCGAGCAATTCCAGATGTGTTGTACGGAGTCAGAATTTTAAAAGGTGTGGAGGCCAATATAATAGACTATAATGGAAATTTGGATATGCCAAAAGTGTGCTTGAAAAGACTTGATTTTGTTATAGCGAGTTTTCATGATATATGTATTGAGCCCGCTTCAATAGAAGAGCATACCAATGCCTATTTAAATCTTATGAAAAATCCTTTTGTCGATGCTATTGGGCATCCCGGTACTCCAGAATTTGAAGTAGATATTGAAAAGGTGGTCTCAGCAGCAAAGAAATACGGCAAGTTTATTGAAATAAATAATAATTCTTTTACTGTAAGGTATGGTTGTGAAGAAAACTGCTTGAATTTTGCCCTTGAGTGCAAAAAGCAGGGTGTAAAAATAGTATGTGGAAGTGATGCACATATAAGCTTTGATGTAGGGAAGTTTGATGAGGTATATACTTTACTTGAAAGGATTGATATGCCGGAAGAACTCATTATGAATACAAAGGCATCTAACTTTATTGAATATATTAACAATAAAAGGAAAAGAATAAGAATGTCTGATTTAATTCTATAAAGGAATTAAAGAAAGTAGAATATATATAGGGATGTTGTAGCAAAAATAAGGAGCTGGAATAATTGGAAAAGGAAAAATATATAAAGCTTTTAGAGGATATTGCAGGTAAAGAAAATGTAAAAGAGGATGAACCTATGAAGGAGCATACTTCTTTTAAAATTGGAGGACCTGCGGATTGTTTGGTTACACCTCCTTCAGTGCAAAGTTTATGTGAAGTGATAAGGTTATGCAATATAGAAAAAATGCCGATTTTCATAATGGGTAATGGAACAAACCTTCTGATATCGGATAAGGGAATAAGAGGAGTAGTTGTCAAGCTATATGATAATTTGAACAGTTGTTTGGTAAAAGAGGATTGTATTGAAGCTTATGGTGGTATATTACTTTCAAAGCTTTCTAACGTTGCTCTTGAAAATGAGCTTGAAGGTTTAGAATTTGCATCCGGTATACCTGGGACACTAGGTGGTGCCGTTGCTATGAATGCCGGAGCTTATGGTGGAGAAATGAAGGATGTTGTATTGGAAACAGAGTTTATAGATAGAGAGGGAAATCTAAAAAAGGTTCGAGAAAATGAGCATGAATTTGGATATAGAACCAGCTTTATTCAAAAGCAGTCCGGTATTGTAGTGAGGTCTGTCATTAAGCTGAAAAAGGGTGACAGAGCTGCTATTAAAGCATTAATTGATGATTTTACAGGAAGGCGTCAGGATAAGCAACCTCTAGAGTTGCCTAGTGCAGGGAGTGTGTTTAAAAGACCGGAAGGGTATTTTGCGGGTAAGTTGATTGAAGATTCCGGTCTCAGGGGCTACTGTATAGGTGGTGCTCAAGTGTCGGATAAACATTGTGGATTTATTGTAAATAAAGGAAATGCAACCTCAAAGGATGTAATGGATTTGGTAAGACATATACAGAAAACAGTTAAGGACAAATTCAATGTTGAACTACAAACAGAAATAAGGATTGTAGGAGAACAATAAAATTATACTTTTTATTGTATACAGTAATTCAAAAAACAACTGATCAAGTGGGTGTTTCAAAAATCTGATTCGCGTTTGTTTTGCTTAGCAAAATGATGTTCTGTTTTAGAGCTATTTATCTTTCATGATGGAATTTACGCCTTAATATTGAAAAGGTTGTTTTTGAAATGACCTTATAGGAGGTACAAATGAGATTTTTAATTATAACAGGAGTATCGGGAGCAGGCAAAAGCTTGGTTGTGAAATATTTGGAGGATTTAGGTTTTTTTTGTGTTGACAACCTGCCTCCTGTATTAATACCTAAATTTGCCGAGATTTGTGTTCAAAGTAGAGGAAAGATAAATAAAATAGCGTTGGTTATAGATATCCGGGGTGGTGAGCTTTTTAATGCTCTATTTCCTGAGCTTAATGCCTTAAAAGAAGCCGGATTGTCCTATGAGATATTGTTTTTAGAAGCATCGGATAAAGTGCTTATAAAAAGGTTTAAGGAGAGCAGAAGAATTCATCCTCTTGCTCCTGAAGGCAGGTTGATAAAAGGCATAAATCAGGAAAGAGAGCTTTTAAGTGAAATAAAGAGAATTGCAACTTATATAGTGGACACTTCAAATCTAACTCCAAGACAGCTTAAAGAAGAGATATCCAATATATTCGTCGAGGGTAAAAAATTTGACGGAATGATAATAAATATAATATCCTTCGGTTTTAAGTATGGAATTCCTATAGACTGTGATCTAGTCTTTGATGTAAGGTTTATACCAAATCCCTATTATATAGACAGTATGAAAAGGCAGACAGGAAAAAATGATGCAGTTAGGGAGTATGTTTTGGGATTTAACGAGACCATAGTATTTTTATCAAAGCTTTATGATATGCTAGAGTTCTTGCTGCCTAGTTATGTGAAGGAAGGAAAGTCTCAACTTGTTGTAGGAATAGGTTGTACTGGAGGTAGGCATAGATCTGTTGCTATTTCTGAGGCTTTATATGCCCATCTTTCCGGTAAAGAACATAGAGTGGTTATCGAACACAGAGATATAGAAAAGGATAGCAGGGGGGCAAAGAAATGAGACTTCTCAATTTAGTGAGATGTAATAGAAGAAGTCGTATATATTTGCTGTTGAGTTTTTCAGGGTTGGTTGATGTTCTATTTGGGATTTTTGTGTTTTTTAAGTATCGTGGTATTTTTGAAAGGTTTTTTTCATTAATTCTAGTATTGCTAGGGAGTGTCTTATTGTACATTGCCCTTCGATGCTTAAAGAATTATATTGTTAGAAGCCGATGCAAAGAGGGTACACCAAAACTATCGGATGGTGAAGCAGAAGGGATAGCAAAAGGACCTAAGATCGTTGTAATTGGTGGCGGAACAGGTCTTTCCACCATGCTGAGAGGTTTAAAGTCGTATAGTTCAAATTTGACCGCAATTGTGACGGTCGCTGATGATGGTGGAGGTTCTGGGATATTAAGGCAGGATTTAGGTATGTTGCCCCCAGGGGATATTCGTAACTGTATTTTGGCATTAGCAGATACTGAACCGCTTATGGAAAAGCTTCTGCAGTACAGGTTTACCGATGGTATGCTAAAGGGTCAATCTTTCGGAAACCTTTTTTTAGCTGCTATGGATGGTATATCTGGAAGCTTTGAAGAGGCAGTTAAAAAAATGAGTGATGTTTTAGCCGTTACGGGAAGAGTTTTACCCGTTACATTACAAGATGTGAAGTTGTGTGCAGAACTTGAGGATGGCTATATAGTAGAGGGAGAGTCAAGGATTGGTAAACATAATAGTTTTCATAAGGGAAAAATAAAAAGTGTTTATCTTGAGCCTCTATTGATAAAACCATTACAAGAAGCAATTGATGCTATACTTGATGCCGATATGATTGTGTTAGGTCCTGGAAGCCTTTATACTAGTATAATTCCTAACCTTCTTGTCCCCGGTATAGTGGATGCTATAAGAAAATCCAACGCTATTAAGACTTATGTATGTAATGTGATGACACAACCGGGAGAAACAGAAAATTACAGTGTTTGGGATCATGTAAAGGCTATTGAAAAGCATTCGTGCAAAGGACTTATTGAATATTGTATTGTAAATTCTGCTCAAATTCCTGAGGAGTTGAAAAAGAAATATAATGAAGATGGGGCAACTGCAGTAAAAGTAGATGCAGAAGTACTCGAAAGACAGGGAATAAAAGTTTTGTATGACGATTTTGTTTGTATAAATAATAATTATATTAGACATGATACAAAGAGGCTGTCAAAAACAATTATGACTCTATGTGAGAGTGCTTGTTTATGTGATAGAGAAGAGTATACTGCGAAGGAGGCGGCAATCAAAGTATGCTAAAGAAGTTTTTTTGGAATATAGGAATTTATAAGAATCCTATTTTGGTAAAGTTATATCGCCAAAAAAACTCTTAAATATAAATTGCATATTGGGGGACTGATTTATATCACGTTTCAAAAAAAGGAGGATATGGCATGAAATATGGCAAATCGAGTTGGAGATCTTTTGAACAGGGTATTCAGAAAGAATGGTTGCTAACTAATGGAATTGGAGGATTTGCATCTTCAACAGTTATTGGGGCCAACACAAGAAGGTATCACGGTCTTTTAGTTGCAGCGTTGAAACCTCCAGTCAACAGGCATCTGATCTTGTCTAAAATTGATGAGAGTGTGACTGTTGGAGATGAATCTTATGACTTATTTTCCTATGAAGTTCCCGGTTTTGTCATGAAGGGCTATCATCATTTGGAGTGCTTCGAAAGAGAGCCTCTTCCTAAGTATATATATAGGATAGGAGAAATATATATTGAAAAAACAGTGAGCATGGTATATGGCGAAAACACTGTGGCAATCGTATATTATGTAAGAAATGAACAAGAGAGTGCGAACTTAAGATTGACTCCTTTAGTCAATTTCAGGGATTACCACTACAGTTCAAAGAAAGAATACCTGAATTTTAACAAAACTGTGGTTGAGGAAGATTTGATTACACTAAAGCCGCAACATTATGATATTGACATCAGCTTGTATTGCAGTGAAGGTGGGTTTAAGTCGATTGACTATAGTTGGTTTTATAATATGGAATATGCAATAGAAAGGGAGAGGGGTCTTGGTTCAATAGAAGACCACTATATTCCGGGATATTTTGATATAGATATTAAACCTAATCAAGAAAAGTATATAACAGTAATTGCAACAGTGGAAAAAGACCTTAATTCAAAAAATGGTCTCAAGATTATAAACAATGAGATTGAACGGCTTAACTCTTTAGTGGAAAGGGCTGGATATGAGGATGAATTCTCTCAAACCCTTGTTAAGAGTGCGGATAATTTTATTGTGCATAGGGAATCGACAAATGCTAAAACTATAATTGCAGGATATCCGTGGTTTACTGATTGGGGAAGGGATACTATGATTGCACTTCCTGGTATAACTCTTGCAACTAAAAGGTTTGATGATGCAAAAGAAATACTCTATACTTTCTCAAAATACGTAAAAGATGGCCTAATACCGAATATGTTTCCCGATGAAGGAAATGAACCTCCATATAATAGTGTGGATGCTCCTATGTGGTATTTTGAAGCAGTAAATAAGTATATAAACTATACAAAGGATTATGATTTTGTCAAAGAGAATATATATGATGGACTTAAGGATATAATAAGTTGCTTTGAAAAAGGTACGAAGTTTGACATCAAAATGGATAGTGACTATTTGATTACGGCAGGTAATGAGCATACACAACTTACGTGGATGGATGCTAAGGTTGGAGATTGGGTTGTTACCCCAAGGCATGGAAAAGCTGTAGAAATTAATGCCTTATGGTACAATGCTTTAAGAATAATGGCTGTACTTTCGGAGAATTACGGAGAAAGTTGTAAACACTATAGTGACTTAGCGAAGCAGGTTAAAAAGTCTTTTGAGGTGAGTTTTTGGAATGAAGACCAAAAATGTTTGTATGATTGTTTGACCTCAACCTACAAGGATGGCAAGGTGCGCCCTAATCAGATCATGTCAGTAAGTCTTTCCTATCCTGTTATTGAAGGGGAAAGGGCAAAAGCCGTAGTGAACAAGGTATACAAGGAACTCTATACAGCTAATGGTCTTAGAAGCCTTTCACCAAAATGCAGAGAATATGTTGGAATATATATAGGGGATCGGTACAGAAGAGATGGCTCATATCATCAAGGGACAGTGTGGACTTGGCCTTTAGGACATTTTATAACAGCATATATGAAAGTGAATAATTATTCGCAGGAAGCAAAGAAAACGGCAATGTATTTTATAGAGTCTATCAAGGATCATTTGATGGATGCTTGTATAGGTTCAATTTCGGAGATATTTGATGGCGATGAACCATTAATTCCTAGGGGGTGCTTTGCTCAGGCATGGAGCGTGTCGGAAATATTAAGGGCATACGTAGAAGATATAAAGGATTGAGCAAAATTTTAGGCGATTTCAATATTATATTGAAATCGCCTAAGGTGTTTCAAAAAAATTCGTTAGTCAATATATATGGTTCAAACCCATTAATGAAGCTATAGAGCTTCAAACATAGGAACATTATTTTGCAACGCAAAAAATGTAAATCAACTTTTTTGAAACACCCATTGACCAGTTGTTTTTTTGGAATCACCTAAAATAAGTTATGCTGGTTTTTTGGGCAAAAATGAGATATAATTTCATTACAATATGTTTTGATTGAGGTGTGCAATTTGTCATTTTCATCATCAGTTAAAAATGAACTTTGCAGAACCGATGCAAAGAGAAAATGCTGTAAACTTAATGAATTGGCAGCAGCTATAAGAATAAGTGGTTTGGTTAAGATTGTAAATCAGAATGAAGTATATTTAAAAATCTCAACAGAGAATGCTGCTTTTGCTAGACGTATATTTTCATTATTTAAAACCTTGTATGGTTTTAATGCTGAAATAAGTGTAAGAAGAAGCAAGAAGCTAAAAAAGAATGTGTTGTATATATTGGTTTTGACATGTTCAATGGGGTTAAATAAGGTACTGAGGGATATTAACATTGAGAATGTAAAGGATGCACAAATTGATTATTTAGCCTATGATTTGGACAAAAAAAAGAAATGCTGTAAAAAAGCCTATCTTAGGAGTGCTTTCCTTGCGGCGGGTTCAATGAGTGACCCTGAAAAAACGTATCATTTAGAGATAATTAGCCACCAAAATCAAATTGCTCAGGAAGTAAACGATTTGATGGTGTATTTTGGACTAAATGCAAAGATTATTAAACGAAAGGGATACTATGTGGTGTATTTGAAAGAAGGAGAGAATATTGTAGATTTTCTCAATATAATTGGGGCACATAGTGCACTTTTAGAACTGGAAAATGTCCGAATAATGAAAGAAATGCGCAATAATGTTAATCGCATAGTAAATTGTGAAACAGCTAACCTGCAAAAAACGGTAGATGCCTCTATAAGGCAGGTTGATAATATTAAATATATTAGAGATAACTTAGGCTTCGATAATTTGCCCAAAAATCTTAGAGAAATAGCCGAACTAAGGCTTGAATACAGTGATGCTAGTCTAAAAGAGTTAGGAGAAATGTTAAGTCCTTGCCTAGGTAAATCGGGAGTAAATCACAGGCTTAGAAAGCTAGATGAAATTGCTGAAAATACTAGAACATTGAAAGGAGAGTTATGAGTGGTTGAGAAGACTATTGAAATAACTAATCCAACAGGTTTACATGCAAGACCTGCTGCATTATTTGTTCAAACAGCTGGGAAATTCACTGCCAATATATGGATTAATATGGATCACAAAAAGGTAAATGCCAAGAGTATAATGGGCCTTATTTCCTTAGCGGTTTCTAAGGGAACAGAAATAACTATTATAGCCGATGGAGAAGATGAAGAACTTGCAATGAAAGAGATTGTTGACCTTGTTACGTCAGGTTTTGGTGAATAATCTATAAGGTGTATAAAAAATATATATACATAAAAAGGGAGGACCGTTTCTTTATTAGCGGTTCTTTTTGTTTTATGCATCTTTCGAACGAAGTGAAAGAGGCAAAAACGAAGTGACTCGATGTCCTGTAGTTTTTATTACGCATCTTTCGAACGAAGTGAAAGAGGCAAAAACTACGGGGCTCGATGCCCTGTAGTTTTTACTTAGCTAGTTTTGAGATAGGATTGTAAATTTTTTTCGCTATAAAATAGAAAATTAAAGGAGAAGTTTGGGAAATAAAGAATGAGTATAATTACAATATTTCACAATCATGAGCTAAAAATGATGAATATATTTTTAAAAGTATTTTATGTATTTGAATTTGGTGACTATAAGAAACTTTGTAATGACTTTAAGCTCATAATTATGCGAAATAGGAAAACTTGATACAACTTAATGAATAAGCGGACAAAAGGAGGATAAAAATTGAAGGTGAAAATTTCTTATAAGGGAAGTACATTGATTGCGGGGATAATTGGTGAGCTTGATCATCATTCAGCGGAATACATCAGAGGAAAAATTGATTCTGAGCTGATTAAAGCTACAACTAAAAACGTAATACTTGACTTTTCAAAGGTATCTTTTATGGATAGTTCGGGAATTGGTGTAATAATGGGAAGATATAAAAACGTCAGCAAATTAAACGGAAAACTTTCAGTTATAAATGTTAACGACCAAATGATGCGTATTTTTGAGATGTCGGGATTACTAAAAGTTATACCCACTTATGATAATATAGATGTGGCAATGAATAAAATGTAAAGGGGAATTAAAATGCAGCCTATAAATCAGATGAAATTAGAGTTTTCAAGTAAATCAAACAATGAGGGTTTTGCTAGAGTAGTAGCAGCAGCTTTTGTATCACAAATAGACCCGACTGTAGAAGAAATGGCAGATGTTAAAACGGCTGTGTCTGAAGCTGTAACCAATGCAATTATACATGGATATGAGAATTCAAACGGCTTAGTTAGAATGAAATGTATTTTGTTTAGTGATGCTGTGGAGATATTTGTAGAGGATGACGGCGAGGGGATTTCGGATGTCGATTTAGCGAGGCAACCCATGTATACATCAAAGCCAGAGATGGAAAGATCGGGAATGGGCTTTACAGTTATGGAAAGCTTTATGGATAAAGTAGAGGTCATATCGGAAGTTGGTAAAGGCACTAAAGTGTTTATGTATAAAAAATTTAATTCCTTAAGTAAGGAATAGGTAGTTGAATAAGTACACTGGTCAATTTAGTAGATAAAAATTATTAGAATAAGCCTTAAGGAAAAAGAAAAGTTTATTCTTGGAAATAACATGATTAAATGAATAGAAGTTATTATGATGGAAATAATTAGTATTGAATAATCTTATATGGCAATGTTTGTTAATATACATACCGCAGTGTGAGTTGTAATTAATAAATTCAGCTGTGGCAAACAGTGGAAGAATATCTTCTTACGAAATGCCTTGTAACGCTTTTGTTATAAGCATTTCGGAATAAAATTGGTAATATACAAAATTTATGAGAAGGATTGTAAATATTTAAAAAAACTTATGCAGTTATAGGAGTTAATATGGATGAATTATTTGATATGGAAACTCTCGAATTAGTAAAGAAGGCTAAACTAGGGGACAAACAAGCTCAATCTATATTGGTGGAAAGAAATGTAGGTCTAGTATGGAGTATTGTTAAGCGATTTCAAAATCGTGGCTATGAAACCGAGGACATTTACCAGATAGGTTGTATTGGTCTTATAAAGGCAATAAATAAGTTTGATGACTCCTTTGATGTAAAATTTTCTACTTATGCCGTACCTATGATTATAGGGGAAATAAAAAGGTTTATAAGGGATGACGGGATAATTAAGGTAAGCCGTTCTCTAAAAGAATTGGCTAATAAAATTAGAGTTACAAAAGAGGTTATGACGAAAGAATTGAGGAGAGAACCTTCGTTAAATGAGATTTCTATTCGATTAGATATTCCAGTGGAAGAACTAGTAATGGCAATGGAAGCCAATTGTTCGCCGGAATCCTTATATAATACTGTTGGAGATAGTGATAGCTCGACGGTTCTTTTAATTGATAAGCTTAATAATGAGAGTAACGATGAAGAAGTGGATCTTGTTGACAAGATTGACCTAAGAATGGTGCTTAACACACTAAATCCGCGAGAAAAACAAATAATAGTGCTAAGATATTTTAAAGAAAAAACCCAAGTACAAATTGCAAAAATGCTTGGAATATCACAAGTGCAAGTATCACGAATTGAAAAGAAGATATTAAATGAAATCAAAAGAAAAATAAAGTATTTGTAGAGAAGGTTAGCCCCTCTTAAAATTTCATACAAAAACCTTTAAGAAATAAAAAACAATATGATTTTGCATATTGTTTTTTATTTTTACAATACTAATAAATATAATCCTTCGCAATTATACGGTTGTAGATATTCTTTTATAAAACAATACCTTTTAGGAGTGAGCTATATTATGACAAAAGTCCTGCTAAGACACAAAGGATTGATATTTTTTATTAGCTTGATTATTATTACTTTATTTTTTCTAATTGTTTGTTTAATGCCAAAATCCAGTAAAATCCCTTCTAAGGGTGTTTTTGTGTGGGAAAGTAATTTTTACCACCATACATTGATTGTGTAATAAGTCGATTTTAAAAGACTTTGAAATTGCCTATTAAGGATTTTATCTTATGGAATTTGTGGAAAATTGTAGGGGTATTATAGAAATTGCCCTAATAGCACAAAATAATCTAAATGGAGGTACAAATGCAGAAAACTTTAACAAAAAAGGAATATCAGAAATATGTTGACGAGAAATCACCCAATTCAAAACTCTTGAGAAATATGATTAGGGCATTTATTGTAGGTGGACTCATTTGTATAGTAGGTCAGTTTATTACTAATCTACTCAAAATGAGAGGTCTAGGTCAAGACGAGACTGCCGGAATAACTTCTTTGTTGATGATATTATTCGGAGCATTACTCACTGGTTTAAATGTTTATGACGACATAGGGCGATTTGCGGGAGCGGGTTCTATAGTACCTATAACAGGTTTTGCTAATTCTATAGTATCACCAGCGATGGAGTTTAAAAGTGAAGGTTATATAATGGGTGTTGGGGCAAAGATGTTCGTTATTGCAGGACCAGTGCTTGTATATGGAATTTCTACATCTGTAATTGCAGGAATAATTCATTTTATGTTAATTTGAGGTGTTTTATGGCAAATAAAAAGATAGGAAAACAGACGGTAAAATTACAGAATCCCCCAAGTGTTATTGCGACTGCGTCCATTGTTGGTCCAAAAGAAGGAGAGGGGCCTCTTAGATTGTATTTTGATGAAATTATAGAAGATGAGAATTTTGGAGAAAAAAGCTGGGAAAAGGCTGAGAGCAAATTAATGAGGGAGACCTTTTCAAAGGTATTGAAGAAAGCTAATAAAACAACAGATGACTTGGATTATATCGTTGCGGGAGACTTACTTAACCAGTGTTTAGCTGCTAATTTTGGATTAAGGGAGTCGGGGGTTCCTTTTTTGGGTGTTTATGGAGCCTGTTCTACGATGGCTGAATCAATGAGTATAGGTTCGTTATTGATAGACGGGGAATTTGCAAAAAATGTTGTTTGTCTAACCTCAAGTCATTTCTGTTCTGCTGAAAAGCAATTTAGATTTCCTTTAGAATTAGGAACTCAAAGACCTCCTACTGCTCAATGGACGGTTACAGGCTCGGGTGGAGTAGTTCTTTCTAATGAAGGAAGTGGTCCTTATATTACCCATATCACAACGGGTAAAATTGTTGATATGGGTATAAAAGATGTAAACAATATGGGTGCTGCTATGGCACCAGCTGCAATGGATACAATTGTTACACATTTTAAAGATACAGGTTTTACACCGGAAAGCTATGATCTGATTGTTACAGGAGATCTTGGTGCGATTGGAAAGGAAATATGCGATGAGCTTATACAAGAAAAGGGATACAACATAAGTAATATATATAATGACTGTGGTTTGATGATATTTGATCGAGAAAGGCAGGATGCTCATGCAGGGGGAAGTGGTTGTGGATGTTCGGCGACAGTATTTGCTGGTTTTATTTATAAAAAGCTTATGGAAGGTGTTTTAAATAATGTCTTGTTTGTTGCTACTGGTGCACTGCTTAGTACAACAAGCTCTCAGCAGGGGGAATCTATTCCTTCTGTGGCACATGCAGTAAGTATTTCAAACACCCTTTCATAGAAGAAGCTATGAACAAAGTCGGAAATAACGAGATACAATATCGGGAAAAATAGGTGATAAAAATGGGTGAAAACATTTTAACTTATATAAATGCTTTTATTGTAGGAGGTATAATTTGTGCTATTGGTCAAATTCTTATTGATAAAACAAAGCTGACTACAGCTAGAATACTTGTAATATTTGTAACAGCAGGAGCAATTCTTGGCTCCCTTGGGATATATCAAAAGTTGGTTGACATTGGTGGTGCAGGTGCTACTGTCCCACTAACGGGTTTTGGGTACAACCTTGTAAAAGGCACGTTTAAGGATGTGGAAAGTACAGGCCTTTTAGGTGCGTTTACTGGAGGAGTAAAAGCGGCTGCGACAGGTATAACAGCAGCAATTTTTTTTGGATACCTAACTTCAGTTGCATTTAGACCAAAAGCAAAGAGGTAGAGGAGCTGATAGCATGGAAAAACGAAAAGTAATACTGGTTACAGATGGCGATGCTGTTGCTAGAAGTGCAGTTGAATTGGCAACTTCCAATATTGGAGGCAGATGTATTACTGCTTCATGGGGAAATCCCACTGTTTTGTCGGGAGAAGAAATTGTAAATCTTATAAAAACTGCACCCCATGACCCTGTAGTTGTTATGGTGGATGATCGTGGAACTAAAGGAAAAGGGGAAGGGGAACTTGCTATGGAGACAATCCTTAACGACGAAAGCATTGATGTTTTGGGTGTAGTAGCTGTTTCGTCAAAGGGCAAAGATTGTAAAGGAATTCCCATAAGCTGTTCAATAACAAAAGAAGGCAAAGTGATTGAAAACGGTGTGGATAAATGTGGTAACAATATTGAAGATGCAAAAATATGTGGCGATACCTTGAGTATATTAAAAGATATTAAGGATATGGTTATCGTGGGAATTGGAGATCCTGGGAAAATGGATTCGATGGATGAGATTACAAAAGGATCACCAATAACTACAATGGCATTACAAGAAATATTAAGAAGAAAACATATGTTACATTAAAATAAATCTAGCCAAATTATAAGAAGTATAGAAGAAGAATTCAGAATAAGGAGCAATTAATATTCTGAATTCTATATTCTATGCTCTAAGTTGTTGCGACTATGCTAGGGCATACAATAAGCTAAAAATCCATTGGAAAAATCTAAAGTGATATTTGAGCTATTCATTAGGTATAATACTCAATTATTGAATCAGAAAAATTATTTTTTATAAGTGTAGAGATGTATTCCTTTATTTCGTCTGAAATCTCTCGAGGGTAGACATACTTATATCTACCGTACATCCCCCATTTTAAGCTTCTTTTTGTTTCATCCATATCAAGTTTTGTATTGGGAAATCTTTTAGTAATAACGTTTTTAGCCGTTGTTGTAAATCTATGTTGAATCAGTTCAAAGGTAACGGGAGCTTTATTATTGCTAAAGTTCAGTTTTTGACCTAGGGTTTCAAACAACTCTTTATACTGCTCTTTCCAATTGTCGTAAACCATAATAGGAGCTACAATAAATCCGAGTGGATAACCAGCATTGAATATTTTGGTTGCAGCTTCAATTCTTTCACTAAAGTTGGCGGTATTGTGTTCGAAAGTATCAATAACATATCTTGAGTTTATGCTAAATCTAAAACGGGTGTGCCCTCTATGTTCAATGTCTAGAAGTGAATCAACATTGTCAAATTTCGTGACAACTCGAAGTCTTCCATTATCAAGTTTACCAAAGAATTCTATTGTTCTTGCAAGGTTTCCTGTAATATGTTCGACCGCAAGAGGATCCCCGGCACTAGCCACCTCAAAGGTTGTTATATTATTACTATTTTTGTTGATATATTTTTTTATGGTTTCAAAGATATCTTCAATGTTAACATAAACTCTCATATATGGTTTAAAGGATTGTGTTGTATGAAGGTAGCAGTATTCACAATTTCCCGGGCAGTTGGTCACAAGTGAAAACTCATAATCTGCTGAAGGTTTGCATATATCAAGATTGAGTGATTTTTTTGTAGTAATCACGAGGGTTTTTTTAGCATGTGAGTATTTATCGTTTTCTGATTCGCCTGGAATAAAATGAAATACCCTTTGGATGGGTGCTTTAATAATTTCAACATTTTTTTCCTCAAAATACTGTAATAGCTTCTGCCCTAATGGATATTTTAAGGAAGTAGTGTCAAAAAACACTCTTTCAGGGGAAAATAACTCCATAGTAAATGTATCCTTCCATTTTTTATTTACAGGAGTATTATTCCTTATGACAGGTATTTTATTCAAAACTATGATTGCTATAATAAAATCTATTGGAAGAATTTTAAAGTTTGCAATATAAAGCACGTTTTAGGCGGTTTGTCTTTAGAATTTGAATAAAAAATTGATAAAGTATAAAATGTTGTGAAATTTGTGTGATAGAAAAGAAGGATTTTATGTTATATCTATAGAATAATTAAAAATAATATGGCTATACTCATTTCATTGGCATTTTAAAGGAATTAAAAGACAATGCTACATCTTTTCATATTAATTAATGTTGCTAAAAGAATATAAAGTGCAACTACACTAATAAAAATATACTTTCTGAAAAGAGGAGTGTACTACATAAGGTCATTTCAAAAACAACCTATACCTTAATTAGGTTACGTAATCTATCAAAACAAATTCTTTCAAAAAGGGCAGTTGACCAGTTGTTTTTTAGATTACCTAAATACTTTATTGATAAAGCAAGACTTTAATATGCTTTACGTTTTTTTTATTTCAAACTAGGTAGAGAAGGTGGTATTAGTTTATGAATGTGGAATACATAAATCCATTCATAGAAGCAAGTCAAACGGTGCTAAAGCAAACGGCGAGTATTGATGCAAGACTCGGGAAAGTTTCGTTGAAAAATTCTCCGTTTGTAAGTGACAGTGTTGTGATTATTGTTGGCTTAACGGGCAAGATAAGAGGTCAAGCTGTATTTTCGATGACGAAGAAAGTTGCTCTTGATATAGCATCTGCTATGATGGGTGGTATGAAAGTAAATGAACTAGATGAGATATCTAAAAGTGCAATATCAGAGCTTACAAATATGATACTTGGAAATGCTGCAACTCTCTTATATGCTAAAGGAATAGGAATAGAAATTACACCGCCTTCGTTTTTAATGGGAGATAATTTGCAAATTTCTCCGACTAAAATGAAAACTATATGTGTGCCTCTTTTATTTAACAATGAAGATAAAATGGAGATAGATATTTCAGTAATAGAGTAGTTGTATCATTAATAATTAATTCCATGTTCGTAAAAGATGGTTTGCAAAAGAACCATCTTTTTTGATGCTAGGGGATTATTATTGTTTTATATTTCTTGTGCTTTTAAGTAATATGTTTTTAATATATAATCTATAAGGTAATTCTAAAAAATGTGATTTAGAAGTAAACTATAAGAAATTATAAGTGGTTTTAGGAGGAGTTAAATTGGCTATAAATATAGTATTAGTTGAACCTGAAATACCTCAAAATACAGGTAATATAGTTAGGACATGTGCTGCAGTTGGTGCAAAAATGCATATGATAAAGCCTTTGGGGTTTTCTGTTGAAGATAAATATTTAAAGAGAGCAGGTCTTGATTACTGGGATGAAGTAGATATTTCATATTATGATAGTTTTGAACAGTTAAGGAGTAAGTATGCCAGTTCTTCATTTTATTATGCAACAACAAAGGCTGTAAAAACCTATGCTGATATTAATTATCCAGAGGATTGCTTTCTGGTTTTCGGAAAAGAGACTAAAGGTTTACCAGAGGATCTATTGTTAGAAAATAAGGATAATTGTATAAGAATTCCAATGAAAGGTAAAATAAGATCTCTCAATTTATCTAATTCCGTTGCAATAATAGTTTTTGAAGTATTAAGGCAAAATAATTTTAGTGGGATGACGGCTTATGGTAAGCTGACAATGTATGAGTGGTAAGAAATTGGTTTCCTTAGAGACGTTTGAATAATTTAGATACGAGGTGAGTATATGGTTAATAGACAGAGAATGGTTGAGGAATTCCTTGAACTTGTAAAAATTGACAGTTTAACTTTTGAAGAAAAGGAAATGGCAGGCTATTTGAAAGCAAAACTTAACGATTTGGGATTTGCAGTTGAGGAAGACGATACTGGAAAGAAAATAGGCGGAAATTCGGGAAATCTGATTTGTAAGGTTGAGGGGAATAAAAATGTACCTGCTGTCTTATTGATGGCACATATGGATACTGTGACGCCGGGAATAGGCAAAAAGCCTGTAGTGGACGGAAAATATATAAGGTCTGATGGAAATACTATATTAGGCGGAGATGATGTTGCTGGAATAGAATGCATCCTTGAAGCAGTAAGAGTTTTAAAAGAAAATAGCATATCACACGGAGATATAATTATTGTCTTTACCGTTGCAGAAGAAGGTGGATTGTGGGGGGCTAAGAACCTTGATATGAGCAAAATTAATGCTAAGTATGCATTTGTAATGGATGATGGAGGCAGTATTGGACATGTAGCTGTTACAGCTCCAGCACAAAACAAAATCGATGTAACAATAACTGGTAAAGCTGCCCATGCGGGAATGGAGCCAGAAAAGGGAATAAGTGCAATTCAGATTGCTTCAGAAGCAATATCGGGAATGAGGCTTGGTAGAATTGATGCTGAAACCACTGCAAATGTAGGAGTGATAACTGGGGGACAAGCAACAAATATAATATGTGACAAAGTTGAGATAAAGGCAGAAGCTAGAAGTCTTGATATGAAAAAGCTTGAAAGGCAGACAGAGCATATGAAAGAGTGCTTCCATAATGCTGCACAAAAGATTGGAGGAGAGGTTGTTTTCAAATCAGAACTATTATACCCTTCCTTTAGTGTAAGTGAGAATGATGATATAATAAAAATTCTAAGGAGAGCTTCCAATAAAGTAGGGGTTGAGCTTCTGACGGAAGCAACAGGCGGTGGCAGTGATACAAACATAATAAACAGCAAAGGTATAAAAGCTGTGAATGTAAGTGTAGGTATGGATAAGGTGCACAGTGTTGAGGAGCAGATTTGTATTGATGATCTAGAAAAAGCAGCGGAATTTTTGGTTTCAATAATTACGATGGTAGAATAGAAGGTATTTTTCGTTATTCCTTAGCAATCGGTAAAATAATCTTGCACTAGTGTAAAGGTCAATAAAGAAGTAGAAATGGAGGCAACAACATGATAAAGAGAATAGGAGTACTAACGGGTGGTGGCGATTGTCCAGGTTTAAATCCCGTATTAAGAGCTGTGGTTAAAACTGCAATTGTTAAATATGGTTATGAAGTTATAGGCTTTAAAGATGGCTTTAAAGGTTTGGTGGAGAATAAGTTTGTTAAACTTGAATTGAATGATGTTTCAGGACTTCTTGACAGAGGCGGTACAATTTTAGGCACATCAAACAAGCATAACCCACTTAAATACAGAGTAGATATAGATGGAAACACAGAATATAAGGATATGTCCCAAAGGATATTAGAGAACCTTGAAATGTTTGGAATTGATTGTATGGTATTTATAGGTGGCGATGGTACGCTAAGTACTGCAAATGAATTAATGAAAATGGGAATTAAGGGAGTAGCAGTACCGAAGACAATTGATAACGATTTGTCTGGGACTGATACAACTTTTGGATTTATGACTGCCGTTTATACTGCTACAGAGGCAATTGACAAGTTGCACTCAACTGCTGAGTCCCATCATAGAGTAATGATTCTTGAGGTCATGGGCAGATATGGTGGCTGGATAGCGTTACAAGCTGGTATTTCTGGAGGAGCAGATGTTATTCTTATTCCTGAAATACCTTATGACATAAACAAAGTAGCTCATAAAATAATGGAAAGGAAGAATAGGGGTAAGAGTTTCAGTATTATAGTAGTGGCAGAGGGAGCAAAAAATACTGAAGGTGATGTGGTAATCAATAAATTGGTCAACGATAGTCCTGACCCGGTTAGACTTGGGGGTGTGGGCAACAAAATTGCTGAAGATATTGAAAAACTTACCGGCATCGAATCAAGAGTAACTGTACTTGGTCATTTGCAAAGAGGAGGAGCACCGGTTCCCTACGATAGAATACTATCAACTAGATATGGAGTTCATGCAGTGGAACTTATCAATCAGAAGAAATTCGGTATGATGGTAAGTCTCAAGGGAAACTGTATTACAGAGGTATCTATAGAGGAGGCGGTAGGCACTTTAAAGACAGTTGATCCGAAAGGGGAACTTGTAAAGATTGCAAAAAGTCTTGGGGTAGGTTTTGGTGATTAATTGTTTTAGTGATAGAGGAGGTTTTTAATGCTACAACTTCGGGAAGTTAATATAGATGACAAACATTTATTTGATAAATACATAACTGATCACATTCCGCATATTTCAGAGCTTAATTTTACTAATATATTCATGTGGAGGCACTCTTATAAATTTAGGTTTGGAGAAATTGATGGGATGCTCTGTCTGATAGCTGTACCGGAAAACAATTTGCCTTTTGCCTTTGAACCTATCGGCAGATATACAAAAGAAACCTTTACAAAGGCAATTGATGAAATAAAGAAATACTTTTCCGACAAAGGCTGGAAACTTATATTTAAGAGAGTTGAAGAGGATAAGCTAGACTATTTTAAGGATTACTTTAAAGATGATATTGATATATCGGAGGATAGAAATAGTAGCGATTATTTGTATAATTCAGAGGATCTAATTGGTTTAAGGGGAAAAAAGTTTCATGGTAAGAAGAATCATCTAAATAGTTTTAAAAAGAACTACGAATTTGAATATGTAAAAATAACGGAGGATTTAATTAGTGAATGTATAAGGATAAATGAGGAATGGTGTGCAAGAAGGGAATGTGAAGAACATAAGGGGCTTTATTGCGAAAGGCTTGCCAATTTAGAAGCACTAAGTAACTTTAAAAAGCTTGCCTATGAAGGGGTATTGATTAAAGTAAACGGGAAATATGAGGCGTTTACTATTGGAGAGCTATTAAATGCGGATACAGCAGTTATTCATATTGAAAAAGCGAATGATGATATAAGAGGAATATATAATGCTATAAATCAGCAGTTCTGTGAAAATAGATGGAAGGATGTCCCTTATATAAACAGGGAGCAAGATCTTGGTATAGAAGGACTGAGAAAGGCTAAATTATCATATAATCCTGTTAAGTTGATAGATAAATATACTATATCTTATAAGCTATAATTATATATTTTTTGAAGATTATCTACTATAATTTGCATAAAAAAAATATATATTGAAATAATATTTATGGCA
>JGI24712J26585_10000082_pt1 | contig 70021 bp, 52 predicted proteins | sample BioPla3DNA2_FD_26585 | JGI IMG/M metagenome (IMG submission 26585) | reverse complement strand
GTGAGCGATAAATCTTCAAGAGAAAATATCGAAAAAGATGTTAAGGAAACATTAGACAAGCATTCTGAGTTATTAGATAAAAATAAAAAGTTAGATGACCCATATAAATTAGAAGATTTTGAGAAAGAGAAACAGGAGATAATCCAAAATTTAGAAAGCAATGATAATAACGAAAATCAGCGAAATCAAAACAGACGTAACTCTCAAAGAATTAGCCAATTAGCTGAAATGATAGGATCAAATCTATCAGATAATTTACAAGAACAAAATGTTGAGGATTTAAGTAATTTGAAACAAATTCGTTCAAATCTCCTGCAACTTTCGTTTATTCAAGAATTTTTAGTCGAAAACTTTAAAAACGCCAAAACAAATTCACCCGCTTTCAATACTTATAGAGTTAAACAAAAAGAGATAATATCCTCTTGGGAGTATATAAAAGATTCTATTAACACTTTAATTATCAGAAATCCAATGTTAGGTAATATAATGGCTGATGACCTAAGTGGAGTCGAAAATTTTAACAATATAATTCTCTCTTCAATATTCAAAGAAAACCCCACTAATCCAACTGTCCAAGAGTATAAAGTTCTTTCGCATTATAATACTTTGCTTCTTTTTATCGATGAAGCTATTCAAAGGTCCGAAAACGATATGAATAGTTCCGGGCAACAAGGTGGCAGCTGCTCAAAACCCGGGCAAGGTAAACCAAGTCCAGGCAACACGAAAAATGCTCTGCAAGGATTAAAACAACAGTTAAAAGACTTGATGAATAAAATGAAACATGCAGGTGAGGGTTCAAATCCTTCCGAGTCTTTAAGCGAGCAGCTTGGATCTATATTGTCACAACAAGAACAGATGCAAAAAATGATAAATGAAATTATGAATCAAGGGCAATTTGGTCAAGCTGCCAAACAATTAATGAGAGAGGTCAATCAATTAATCGATCAAAATATAGACAATATTTTAAATAAATCTATTAGTACTGAAACAATTGCACGTCAGGAACGTATAATTACCCGATTACTTGAATCTGAAAAAGCAGAGCAGGAGAGAGATAAAGATGAAAAACGGCAATCAATTGAGAATTTGCACGAATTTATTACCACTCCTAAAGAGATAGATATAGATGATATGAAAGAGGACAGCTTTAATGAATCTTTATATTTTAGACTTTTAAATTTAAATAAATATTATTTAGATTTGTACCAAAAGTATCTCAATGCTGCTAATTAATAGCTAATCTTTGTGTGCTTGGTTTGTAAGTCAATATAATATGAAATATATATGTTAATTTTAATGTTATCTATTTATAGCTACAATCAAGCATGCAAGTCTGTGATCCGATACTAATTAAATTATAATATTATGGCAACTAAAAAAGTAGTCAAAGAGATAATCATTAATAGCGAGATAAAAAATATAGCTATTGTTGAAAAGCTTGTTGAGGATATTTGTGCAGAAGTTAATGCTTGTTCAGATATTTACGGAAATGTATTGGTTACTGTTTTAGAAGCCGTTACAAATTGCATAATTCATGGTAATAAAAGAGATTCTTCAAAATTTGTTACAATTAAGATGAGCTACGATATTAGTGAAATTCTTTTCGAAATTTCAGATGAAGGTGAAGGATTCGACCCAAATCTTATACCCGATCCAACTAGAGAAGAAAACCTTGAAAACCCACATGGTAGAGGAGTTTTTTTAATGAAAAAACTTACTGATGACTTTTCATATTCGTCTGAAAGCAGAACATTTAATTTAAAATTTTATCCTCTTAAATCTCGAGAACGCGTACAATGATATTTTATCATATCGACAACACAAAATTTAAATTCCCTTACGGCTTTAAAAAACGTTGCTCTGATTGGATAAACAAGACAGTAATAAAGGAGAACAGCCAATTAGGAACTATAAATATTATTGTAACATCTGATGAATTGTTACTTGAGAAAAATATTGAATATCTCAATCACAATTTTTACACGGATATAATTACTTTCGACTACTCGTCAAAAGACAAAATATTTGGCGATTTGTTTATTAGCTATGATAGAGTAGTTGAGAATGCTAAACAATACGAGAACTTTACAATTGATGAGTTAAAAAGAGTTATTATACACGGTATTTTACATCTACTTGGTTATAAAGATCAAACACCACCAGAGAAGGCAATAATGACCCAAAAAGAAAACTTTTATTTGAAACTATTTTGATGCTCAATACCTACGATATTATAATTGTTGGAGCCGGACATGCCGGATGCGAAGCTGCTGTAACTTCTGCAAACATGGGTTGTAAAACCCTTCTAATCACAATGGATTTAGAAAAGATAGCATCAATGTCCTGTAATCCTGCTATTGGTGGTATAGCTAAAGGGCAAATCGTCCGAGAAATTGATGCCTTAGGCGGATTTATGGGTATTATTGCAGATAAGACAGCTGTTCAGTTTCGAATGCTTAATAAAAGTAAAGGTCCTGCAGTTTGGTCTAATCGTGTTCAATCAGATAAAAGATTATACTCCTGGGAATGGAGACGATTGCTTGAAAACACGCATAATTTAGATCTCTTTCAAGATAATGTTACCAGACTTCTTTTTAATGGTAATATCGTAACAGGAGTGATTACAGAAATCGGTGTTTCTTTTTATTCAAAAGCAGTTATTTTAACAAATGGAACATTCTTAAATGGTTTAATACATATTGGCGATAAAAAAATCGTTGGCGGAAGACTGGGCGAGAGAAGTAATACAACTATTACGGAACAATTAAAAGAGATTTTCCCAAATATACGAACTCTTAAGACAGGAACCCCTGTGCGAATTGACGCGCGCTCCGTCGATTTTACACAATTAGAGGAGCAAAAAGGAGACGCTGACCCCCAACTATTCAGCTATCTGCCTCATATGACTCCTCCAACACAACAACTTAGCTGTTGGATTGGATATACAAACGAAAATGTTCACGAAATTTTAAAAACCGGATTTGATAAATCACCCTTGTTTACCGGAGATATTAAAGGAATAGGACCCCGATATTGTCCTAGTATCGAGGATAAAATCGTAACCTTTTCAGAAAAAAAATCTCACCAACTTTTCTTTGAACCCGAAGGTTGGCAAACAAATGAATACTATTTAAACGGATTTAGTAGCTCTTTGCCTTGGGAGGTTCAAGTAAAAGCTTTGCACATAATACCTGGTTTTGAAAAGGCTAAGATTTACAGACCTGGCTATGCAATCGAATATGATTTTTTTGATCCATTAGACCTAAAACCAACATTAGAAACTAAGCAGATTGAAAATCTCTATTTTGCAGGTCAAATTAATGGGACAACCGGCTACGAAGAGGCCGCAGCACAAGGTTTAATGGCAGCTATTAATGCAGTTTTAAAAATTAATGACAAAGAGGAGTTTGTTCTCGGTAGAGATCAGGCATATATTGGCGTCCTTATAGATGATTTAATTACGAAAGGAGTCAACGACCCATACAGAATGTTCACAAGTCGTGCAGAATTTCGCATATTGCTCCGCTCAGACAATGCAGATGAAAGATTAACACATATTGGACATAAACTGGGCTTAGCTTCAAATAAGAGGTTGGAAATTACAGAGAGAAAATATGAGCGTATAAACAGCTTTCTTGAATATGCTAATAACAATAGCTTTAGTCCTACAGATGTGAAAGATATATTAGAAGCTTATGGATCATCTCCACTTCAACAAAAGACTAAAATTTCTAAAGTAATCGTCAGACCGGAATTAAAAGCAACTTATTTCAAAAATCTCTACACTCATGAAGAAACCCTTTCTGCATCAGAATTTGAAGTTATAGATATAAAATTAAAATACGAGGGATACATCGAAAAGGAGAGAGCTAATGCTGAAAAGATTAAAAAGTTCAATCACTTTAAAATTCCAGATAATTTTGATTACGATAAGTTATTAAGTATAAGTATCGAGGGGAGACAAAAGTTAAAGAAGTTTAAACCCAAAACTATCAGCGAAGCATTAAGTATTAGTGGAGTAAACCCAAACGATATTATTGTTATTCTGACACTTTTGGGCAGATAGTTAAAGTATTATATAAATGCTCCACGTGGAGCATGAAAATATTAATTAAACACAAATTATGCTTCACGTGGAGCGTAAAAACTTGAATTATGGTAATTAGTGGAACAATTGTAGACGTGCTAAGGCGTCAAACATTTAAAGGAAGACTATATATAACTAACGGTAAAATATCTGATATTCAACCAACAGAGACTGCAAATCCCGTCTATATTTTGCCCGGAATGATTGATTCTCATATCCATATCGAAAGTACAATGGTTACACCAGCACGATTTGCACAGAATGCTGTGAAATTTGGTGTGGTTTCTGCAGTTTCCGATCCACATGAAATAGCAAATGTATGCGGGGTTGATGGAATAAAATATATGATTGAAAATGCCGAAACTGTGCCATTCAAATTTTGGTTTGGAGTTCCCTCTTGTGTGCCCGCAACTCCTTTCGAACAAAGCGGTGCAGAAATTAATGCTCAGCAAATAGGAGAGCTGTTTGATAATTTTGGCTTAAAATATTTAGCTGAAATGATGAACTATCCCGGTGTCGTAAATCAAAATCACGATGTTATGGATAGACTTAAAGAAGCCATTGATAGAAATTTGCCCATTGACGGTCATGCCCCGGGTTTAGCAGGAGAACCTTTGGTGCAATATATAAACTCTGGAATCGATACCGACCACGAATGCACAACGTTAGCAGAAGCAGAAGAAAAAATTAAGTGCGGAATGAAAATCTTAATTAGGGAGGGCTCAGCTGAAAAAAACTTTGAAGAGCTTTATCCATTAATTGATATGTTCCCCGATCAAGTTATGTTATGCAGCGATGACCTTCACCCCGACAACTTTTCAAAAAACTATCTAGACAGATTAATTCGTGTAGGACAAAACAAGGGACTTGACTTTTGGAATCTTATGCAAGCTGTAACAATTAATCCCGTTGCACACTATAAGCTTGATGTAGGATTGTTGCAAAAAGGCGATAATGCTGACTTTATTTTAGTTGACAATTTGCAAAGCTTTAGAGTATTACAAACTTGGATTAACGGTAATTTAGTTTTCGACGGGGCAAGCTCTTTCGAATATGAAGGATCTAACGAAACAATTAACAACTTTAAAGCACAATCTATTTCACCTGACTCTTTAACTATAAAGGCAGAAGAAGGTATGCTTAACGTTATTCGCGCATTCGATGGAAAATTACTTACCGATCATTTACAACTCCCTGCAAAAATCGAAGACGACTGTTGTGTACCTGATATTGATAATGATATCCTAAAACTAGTTGTTTTAAATCGATACGAAGAGAACGCAACCCCACAAATTTCCTTTATTAACGGATTTGGTCTAAAGAAAGGAGCTTTTGCTAGTAGTGTTGCTCACGATAGTCACAATATAATAGCTGTCGGAACAGATGATAGAGATATTGCAACCGCAATTAATTCAATTATAGAAAGTAAGGGTGGGTTATCTGTAGTATCTGATAAAGGAGTAGAACTGTTGCAACTCCCAATAGCAGGACTACTCTCTGACGAACCTCTTGAAATAATATCGCAAAAATATCAGGAGCTTAACAAAATAGTTAAAGCCAACGGCTCAAAACTAGCAGCACCATTTATGACACTCGCATTTATGAGTCTGTTAGTTATCCCAAGGTTAAAGCTTGGAGACAAAGGTCTTTTTGATGTAACAAAATTGAAGTTTATTGATAACTTCGGTTAGAACACAGTTAATATAGATGAGATGGATTTATACTAATTTTTTATTTTATTTGTGTAAGTCTGTTTAATCTGTGTGCTACGTGTTCTAATAGATTGTTGAAAAAATAGCTTTCAACTTTATAAATTTTAATAATAACTATTAATTTTGCACCACGAAATTTTAAGCTGAACTTGTGATTATAAAACACTACCAAAATACTATAAGTACTATGCTACAATCAGCTTATTATCTTCAAAAACAAAGAACGTTACGCCAAAATGCAGAAAACCCATAATGCAGAATACGCAAATCGGCGACAAAAGCATTATGAGTCTTCAAAAGTTCAAATGTACAGCTTAATTTTTTAATATCCAAACATAAACTAAAAGGTAAACAAAATAGATATATGTCTTTAAATATTAGAAATATTGCCATAATTGCACATGTCGATCATGGTAAAACAACACTTGTTGATAAAATCATGCGGCAGTGCAAACTCTTTAAAGATCACGAAGTTCCGGGAGAACTTTTGTTAGACAATAACGATCTGGAGCGGGAAAGAGGCATAACCATATTTTCAAAAAATATAGCTGTTAAATATAAAAACACAAAAATTAATATCATCGACACCCCTGGTCACCACGATTTTGGTGGAGAGGTCGAGAGGGTTTTAAATATGACAGATGGCGTCCTCCTGCTAGTTGACGCTTTCGAGGGTTGTATGCCACAAACTCGCTTTGTACTACAAAAGGCAATCGACTTAAACCTAAAAATTATCGTTGTAATTAACAAGGTCGATAAGCCCAATTGCCGACCAGATATAGTTTACGAAGAGGTTTTTGATTTGATGTTCTCGCTCAACGCAACCGAAGAGCAGTTGAATTTTCCAATCGTTTATGGTTCAGCTAAAGAAGGCTGGATGTCAACCGATTGGAAAAAACGAGGAGATGACTTTACCCCATTGCTTGATAAAATAATAGAATACATTCCCGAACCCCGCGTTGAAGCAGGTGCAGCGCAAATGTTAATTACCTCTCTCGATTTTTCAAACTATGTCGGACGGATAGCAGTAGGAAGAGTAAAACGTGGAGCATTTAAAGAGGGAATGAGGGTGGCGTTAATCAAACGAGACAATTCCGTTAAAATGTCAAATATTAAAGAGTTATACGCTTTCGATGGACTTGGTAAACGTAAAGTAGAAGTCATGGAAGCAGGAGATATATGCGCTATTGTTGGAATAGAAGGTTTTGACATTGGCGACACACTCTGCGACTCAAACAAAATAGAGGCACTACCTACAATTGAAGTTGATGAGCCCACAATTAGCATGATTTTCGCTGTGAATGACTCCCCTTTTTTTGGCAAAGAGGGTAAGTATGTAACATCAAGGCAGATAAAAGAACGACTTGAAAAAGAACTTGAGAAAAACTTAGCTATGCGCTTGGAATACACTGACTCAGCCGATAAGTTTCTTGTTTATGGTAGAGGAGTTCTTCACTTAAGTGTTTTAATTGAAACCATGAGACGCGAAGGCTATGAGCTACTTGTAGGGCAGCCAAAAGTAATTATTAAAACTATCGATGGAGTTAAGCACGAGCCATTTGAGAACTTGAAAATAAACTCAGCCGAAGAATACAGTGGTAGGATAATTGAAACAGTTGCTCAAAGAAAGGGTGAAATGCTTTCAATGGAGAGGTCAGGAGATAGAATTAACCTCGAATTTGAAATACCTTCAAGAGGCATTATTGGATTAAACAGTCTGATACTTACGCAAACTGCAGGAGAAGCAATTATGGCTCACCGTTTTGTAGGTTTCAAACCTTGGAAAGGCGATATTGAAAGTCGTATAAACGGCTCACTGATAGCTATGGAAGATGGAAAGGCTATAGCTTATGCTATTGACAAATTACAAGACAGGGGAATCTTTTTTATTGAGCCAGGTGATGATATATACGAGGGTCAGGTTGTTGGCGAGAGCACACGTCAAGATGATTTAGTTTTGAACGTCACAAAGACTAAAAAGCTCACAAATATGCGTGCAAGTGGTTCTGACGATAAAGTACAAATAGCCCCAGCAGTTAAATTTAGTTTAGAGGAAGCATTGGAGTATATTCAGCGCGATGAATACGTTGAACTAACCCCAAAATCAATAAGAATACGTAAAATATTCCTTAAGGAGACAGACAGAAAACGGAAATCAATCAGCGATTAAGTTAAAAGTTTGCAAAGTTGAAAGTTGTAGAGACGGAGCATGCCCCGTCTCTTTATGTTTAATGCCTTTCAAGGCATTGAAAATCAATTAACAATTATCAGACAACAATGGTCAATAATTAATTGTTCATTGTTAATTGCACATTGCTAATTGCAAAAAGTAAAAAGCCACCTGAAAGATGGCTTTTTCTTTTTGTGGGCCCAGCTGGGCTCGAACCAGCGACCCCCTGATTATGAGTCAGGTGCTACTAACCTGCTGAGCTATGGGCCCTCGCTATATATAATGCGTTTTTTCGGGTTGCAATATTACTAATTATTTTGCAATTTATGAATTTTTCCTACCTTTTTTTCAAACTTTCTGTGAATGCGTCGTAATTGAGAAAATAATCACCCTTGGGAAGTCCTGATATGTCGATAGTTGTGCCTTTCCCGTGTAACACTCTTGCCCCAACCGAATTAAAAATTTCATAATCGGTTTCGGCACTAAAGGTAATAGAAGTTGTGGGCTTTTTGGGTTCATAAGATACAGGACGAACAGGAGACCGAATAACAACCTCTCTTGATAACCGATCTTCGTTACTAAAATCACGTTGACGAAATCTAAATTTATTTACTCCACTATGCATTGTAACAGGAACACTGTAAGTGTTGGATTCATATTCGCCTAGACCATCTATTGTACCAATCTTAACCCATTTGTTCCATCTGTACTGTTCAACTATATATGGTAGCGAACCCGACTCCTTAGTTGTCACCATATTTATTGTAGAGGTTTTAATATCAAATTTTAACGATTTAACCTCAAAAGTGCTGCTTGGTTTAATAACGTTCTCGTTTAAAACACGAGGCATACAACCCTCTTTGTGCTTAATTACAACAACTAAATTGTCACCAAGTTTTAATTGATGAGTTGATAAGTCTATCTCAAAAGCGCTGCTGTTAATATCATCATTAATTTTATGATCGTTTATTTTAACTTCTGTTACACAAAAACCCCCATTTGGTGAAAAGGGATTCATAATGAACAAATTCTTGCCTTGGTAAATGCCTTTAAGCACTATTTCACCGGCAAAAGATGAGGTAGAAAACAACAGACAAAGAGTTATAAATAAAAAATTCCTGTTCATTTTGATACACTACTGGTTTTATTTCTTGTCACTTACACAACCAAATTGTAAAATTAAAATTTTTATCCGAAAATAAAAATACAATTTGTTTATTAAATGGCAGAAGCCTAAAAATGTTTTTGTTACAAATGCATTATATGTATCACTCGTCAATTCTTTTTCATTTCAAGTAATTCTTTAAAAATTATAGCTATTTTACTTAATATCAAATATTAATTCACGTTTTGTTTTAAATATTAAGTGTCTCTTTGTCGTTTTAAATAAAAGCAAATTCTTAGTTTTATTATAAAATCATTTTAATCTATTATACAACAAATTACTATATTTGTCGCCTAAACATTAGTTAGATAAATTATATACGTATGAAAGGCGGAGCATCAAAACAATCATTAATTCAAAATATTTTAATAGGTGTTTTAACCCTAATGGTAGGGTTATTAGGAGTTCTATATTTTGTCGAAAAGAAGAAAAAAGTAGAACAAATTGAAATCAATGTAGAACTAACAACTACAAAGGATAGTCTCGAAAGTCGACTTGTTGAAATGATTTCAGAATACGAAATGCTTAAAACCGATAATCAGGAGATTAATCAACAGCTTCTCGAAGAAAAAGAGAGAGTAAAAGATTTACTTACTCGCTTGCGTAATGAACGAAACTATAATCGTGCAAAATCTGAAGAATACGAAAAAGAGTTGAGTACAATGAGAAAAATTATGCGTAGTTATATTGTTCAAATTGACTCACTTAATCAAAGTAACATTGCACTTCGTTCAGAAAATAGAGATGTAAAACAGAAGATTAAAAAAGTAGAAACCGAGCGTGCTGAGATTAATAAACGTTATCAAGAGGCTTCAGAAAAAGTAAGTATTGCAAGTGTATTACGACCTATAAATATTGTAGGCGAGGGTATAAGTAAACGAGGTCGTGACATAACACGTGCGCGAAATGTCGATAAAATTAGAGTCTGTTTTACGCTTGACCAAAATCCAATAGCAGTACCCGGTAATAGATTTATTTATCTTTCTGTAACTCAGCCAAATGGTAGTGTTATGGATAATGATATGAATGACACTCTTTTTATAGATGATTCTCCCATTTTATATTCAGCAAGACGTGAAGTTGATTACCAAAATGAAAGTCTTGATGTATGTATCTATGTTGATGTAAAAACCGAGATTTCAAAAGGTACTTATAGGCTTGAGCTATTTGCCGATAATCATAAAATTGGGGAAAGCTCTGTCAGTTTTAAATAAGAGTTGAACTTATACAAGAAATAATCAGTATAATTTACTGTATGTTAAATGGTAAAGTAGAGACAGGCATGCTCCGTTTCTACTTGTTAATTGTCTCTGTGGCTTTAACAAAAACCTTATCGAATTTATCTGCTGTTAAATCCCATGAGAAAAGCTCTTTTCTGTTCAACCCATTTTCAATCAATCGATTAACGGTGTCAGGGTCTTTATAGATTATATTCATAGCTTCAAATATCTCTTCTGGCTTGAACGGATCGACAATTAAAGCAGCATTACCTGCAACTTCAGGCATTGATGAGGTGTTAGACGTAATTACCGGAGTTTTTGACTCAAATGCCTCAATAATTGGAATTCCAAATCCTTCAAAAACAGAAACATACATTAGTGCAGTTGCAGATGCGGTAACCCTGCTTAACTCATCAGTAGGCAAATGTCCAATAAAAACCACATCATTTTTAAAATCCATTTTAGAGTAGGCTTCATCTAATTCTTTGTCCCATATCCACTTTGTTCCCACAATTAAAAATTTATGTGTGGAATCGCTATTTGCCTTCTTAAACATATCAAACGCCAAAAGTTGATTTTTAAGATTTTTACGTGGGTGAATAGTACCAATAAATAGAAAATAGTCGCAATTGTTGGCATATTGAGCCTTAATATTCAACTTTAAGTCATTATCAAGCGGCTCAAAATGATTGTTAATTCCATTATAAACAACTGATATTTTGTTTGAGTCAATTTGATATTTTGTAGCTATGTCGTTTTTTGAATACTCCGATACAGTAGCAATTTCGATGGCTTTATTTGCTCCCTTGGGTACGGTTTTTTTAAAATATTTTGTCATGTAAGAAGGAGTAAAACTTGGGTAATGTTCGAATGTCAAATCGTGTATTACTAATAACGACGGAACCTTAGATTTTGTAGTGTTTACTGTATCGCCAGAAATAAAAAGATCAATTTTATATTTTTTCAACACTTTGGGTAATTGAAAATCATACCAAAATTTGTAAAATAATGGATGATACCTACATTTTGGAGGCACAACAATTGGAACAATGTTTGGGGAAGTTATGAACTTATGACTATATGAACGGTCAAAAAAATAATAAAACGTATGCTCGGGATGTTTTGCAACTATTCGTTTCATGGTTTCAAAAATAAACCAACCTATACCGGTCATGTTGTTTTCGACAAGCATTCTTGTGTTAACTCCAATGTTCATAATCTCAGGGTGTAACTAATGTTTCTATTCCTAACTTATTAACCTTTTGTGCAACAGCTTCAAGTGTCTCTGCACTAATTTTTTCAACCTTAAACGAAGCGGGAATACGTGATATAGTGTATATTTGAATTAAACGTGGCTTTACTCTTTTTAAAATATTTAGCCATGCGTTAACCTCAAAATCTGTGGTATTGTCAACTATAACCCCATTACATTCAGCTCGTATAAACATGGTTTGCAAAATAAAATCAGAGTTCATTTTAACCAACGCTTTAATTAAGTTTTCCAGGTTATAATTAACTAATGGGGAATCCATTATTCGCACAGTCTCCTCGATAGCAGAGTCGAGTTTAATTATTGGATCATCGACAAGTGAAAGTGCTTTTACTACAACAGGATTATGCAATTGTGTGCCATTTGTGAGTACCGCTATTTTTGAGTCGGGGTAGTATTTTTGTCTTAAAATAATTAGCTTTTCTATTATTTCTAAAAAATCAGGGTGAATTGTTGGCTCTCCATTACCGGCAAATGTGATATGATCGATGGTGTTCCCTTTTTTCTTGTTGAGGATAAGAGAATTTTCTATTGCCATAATTACATCAGAAACACTTGGCAATTTACTTTTTTCTGTTGTTGCGTGAGTGAAGCCACATTCACAGTAAATACAGTTAAATGTACAAACCTTTTTATTTGCTGGTAATAGATTAATTCCTAAAGAAGATCCTAAGCGTCTGCTGTAAACAGGTCCAAATACAATGCTGTCGAACAAAAAACTACCGGGTAAATCCGGGTCAGTGCTTAGGGTTGATTGAATACTGTCCATATATTAAACCTTTTATTTAATTAAGATTAACTACTAATCTTATAATCAGGCAAATTGTTTAAAAATATAAAATGGGTTTGTCATTACCGGTTGACATTTTAGAAATTTCTGTTAATAGGTTATTAGCAAGCCTGCTAGCACCAAACCTAAATAGTTTCTTGTTTAACCAATCCTCTCCCAACACCTCTTTTACTATAGCATAGTAAATTATAGCATCGTCAGCTGTGGAGATACCGCCAGCCGGTTTAAATCCAATCTTTTTCCCAGTTAATTTATGGAATTCTTTGATGCAATTACACATAATGTATGCAGCCTCTGGCGTTGCAGCAGGAGTGATTTTGCCAGTGCTTGTTTTAATAAAATCAGCACCTGCTTCCATTGCAAGTAGTGATGCAATACGAATTTCTTTCATGTTTCGCATTAGTCCCGATTCTAAAATTACCTTTAAATGCGCTTCGTCTATAGAGTTTTTTTGTGCTGCAATTTCGCGAAAAACGTAGTCATAGTTTTTTTCAAAAAATTCACCCACAGAAATTACGGTGTCAACCTCTGTAGCTCCTTCAATAACAGCGCGTTTGCATTCTAAAGTTTTAATATCGAAAAAAGTTTGAGAAGCAGGGAATCCCGCACCAACCGCAGCTATTTCTACTCCACTAATGGAGAGGGTCTTTTTAACAACAGGAACTAATGCTGGATAAACACAAATAGCAGCAACATTTGGTAAGTTTGGGAAAGTTTTAGCAAACCAATTAACTTTTTCAGTCATATCTGTTATTTCAGAACGGGTATCGCTTACATTTAAAGATGTAAGGTCGATAATGCTGAACAAAAACTTTAGAGTTTCAATATCTTTATATTTACCCGACTCTTTAATGATTCTACTAACACTCTCTTTTATTTCAACTTCGTTGATTTCTAAATTGTATTTCTTTAATTGTTCCATAAATTGTGATTTTAAATTTTGATGTTGAAACATTGTTTTTATATGCAATTTTTATACTGTGTGTTAGCACACTTGTTTTATTTGTTTCTCTCGGTCAAATAAATGTTCGTTAAAAAATTGATTTTTTTACTTTCTGTCCTTTATCCGTGTTTGAGATTGAGAAATTACTAGTATTTCCATTCTTCTCACCAATCAAAAAGTATGTATCAAACTCTCTTTTTTCTATTTGCCCAAAAATCCTGTAAATCATAAAATGATTAATACTATCACTTTCTAAGACTTGTCGCTTTAATCCATGTGACTCAACAAAATATTTTGAATCCCATTCATAAAATGCTTTTATGAAATTGTATCCAGCTTCTGCACCATTCATATTAAACTCATACTTATCAAATCTACCAAATGAAATTGCAATAATAACTGAATCTTGATTTCTAAAAAACTGTTGTCTGCTAATTGAATTGTAGCTTGTCTTTTCCCAATGACCAGGAAGGGTTACTGAACCATAAGGAATAACAAAATAATCTGTCTCGTTTTTTGTTTCGTTATAATTTCCGCCAGTAATTGTGCTTGTTCTTTGGGAGACACAATTTGTCAAAAAAGATGCAATTGCAAGCAGAATAAATGTGTTAATAAAATTTACTTTCATTGAAGTTAATTAATAATTATTTTGTTTGACCTTTTAATCATGATTAAGTTGTTTTTATACTAGTGTTAGATATTGATCACATTCAACAACAATTAACATAGCCAGTTCAAATAGTAAGTAAATTATCTTTTTTTGGATTGAAACATATAACCGGAACCTTATGACAATTAGCAACTAACTGTTGTTTTGCAGTGTCATAAAAGTAGTCTTTTAATGAATTAATTTCATTTGTTGTTATAGCAATTAAATCAGCCTGTTTTTTGCCAACAAAGTCAATCGCGGCGTTATAAAAGTTGGTTTTATCTCTGTGTATGTGTTCAGTATAATTTATGTTATTACTTTGTAAGTTGTTAATAATGAAGTCGCATGTTAGATCTGTTTTAAAGTCTAACTTTAAGTTGTTAGTAATATTTTTTAAAACAATTACCTCACTCCTATAAAGATTGGCAAGATTTATTATAAAAGACACATTTTCTTTTGTTTCAGTATTTGAATCAATAGGGAAAATAATTCTTTTTAAATAAATTTGTTTTGGAGGAGCTTGTACAACAACAAACGGTGCGTTTGACTTTGAAAGGACCCTTTTTACGCGACTACCAATTATTTTTTGTATGCCACTGTAACCATGCGTCCCCATTACAACAAGCCTTGCTTGTATATTATTTGCAGTTTCGCTTATGGTAGTAAAAATATTACCTGTTTTAACTATAATTTTTGGTTCTATACCATGTTTTCTTTTACACTCTTTTGAAACTGTTTTTAGTTGCGAAACAACAGTTTCCTCTTCACTGTCGTTTTTTAAGATATGTAGTAAAACAATATTTTTCCCCGACATGCTAGACATTCGTACAGCATGTTCTAATGCATAGGCAGAGACATCAGTAAAATCCCACGTTACTAATATGGGTAAAATATCCATTTATCCTTGTTTTATTGAGCAAAGATAACAATTTGCAATGAACAAAGTGTTAAAAGTTAAAAGTTTGTAAAGTTGAAAATGGAGAAGAGCTTCATAATTGTCGGGCTTACTGATTTTTTAAAGCGTGCGACAAATGATAATTGAATTAAAAAAATGAAAATCAAAAATCCGCATAAAATCATGACATTTGTAATTAATTTTAATCATATAAGCAAAACAGATTGTCCGAAAAATAAGTAATTTCGTTTTTCATATTTATGTCTCACTATTTATTGCATAAATAATATAAATAGTTGTAGATAACTGTGTTTATTGTCGGTGATATTCATAGCACATGGTCTAAAAAGAAAAAGTTACTCTATTTTTTTGATAATTCAAACATAAAAACTAAATTGACACGTAAATTGATATTATTAAAATATTAGTCAGATGAAAGGCAGTTCAAAACCAAGGAAAAATATAACACTATCACAAAATGCTCTTCTGCCAAAAGAGGAGATGCTTGAAGTCGCGCGTGAAAAGAAACGATTAACCATCGGTGTACCCTTAGAGCGTGAAAATCTCGAGAATAGGGTTGCATTAGCTCCTCATGCAGTTGAATTATTGGTTGGCAATGGACACACTGTATATATTCAAAGCACAGCAGGTGACTCAGCAAACTTTTCAGACATTGAGTATTCGGAAGCAGGAGGATCAATCACTGAAGATGTAAAAGATATATACAATTCAGATATAGTTATTAAGGTTGCACCACCAACACAGGAAGAAATATCTTTAATGAAAGGTAGTCAAATTTTAATATCATCATTACTTATAGGAACACAAGAACCTGAGTATATTAAAGCCCTAATAGAGAAGAAGATAACAGCTATTGCATTTGAATACCTACGAGACAGAGAAAATAAATTTTGTCCGGTTACAGAATCTATGAGCGAAATATCGGGAGCTGCTTCAATTCTAATTGCAGCAGAATACTTGAGTAACGCAAATCGTGGAAAAGGCGAAATGTTAGGAGGTATTGCTGGGATAAACCCCACTGATGTCGTTGTTTTAGGCGCCAGCAGTGCAGGAGAGTGTGCTGCAAGGACAGCTTTGGGTTTAGGGGCAATTGTCCGTGTGTTTGACCATTCGATATATAAGCTCAGAGAACTTCAATATAAGCTTGGACAACCTATTTATACCAGTATAATACAACCTCGCGTTTTGCATAAAGCACTTAAAATTGCTGATGTTGTTATTGGAGCCTTGCCATTTAGCGAAGAGAGCAGATTTAAGGTAAGTCTTGACTCTATCATGCAGATGAAGCCAAATTCTGTTATTGTCGATATAGGTATGGATCATGGCGGTTGCTTTGAAACCAGTGAAGTGACAACATTAGAAGCTCCTACTTTTAAGAAGTTTAATGTTATACACTATTGTGTGCCAAATATTCCATCAAGGGTTTCAAGAACTGCCTCGTATGCTTTGAGCAATATATTTGGTCCTCTGTTAATAGATATAGCAGAAATGGGGGGGATTAACCATATAATTAGCGAAAATATAGGGTTTAGAAATGGAGTATATCTATATAACGGAATACTTACAAAAGAGGCAATAGGTCGGAAATTTGGATTGCCTAGCAGAGATATCGATTTACTTTTGGCCGCGTTTTAACAATTAGCAATTGAGATAAAAGGTAAGGGGGGCAAGGTAAAAGTGATAGTAGTTTCTGCTTCGTTCAATGATTAAACTAATAATCAATTAACAGTAATTTATTGACCTTTATTAATAGATTTCTTGTTAAAGCTTTACTTTGTGTAGTAATTTATAATTAACTTGTTTTCAATTTTTAACTTTCTACAACTTTTAACATTTCGACTTCGCTCTGCGCACCGTATTGTTAATTGCTAAAGCGCAAGCCTATAGGTGTGTAACATCGCACAACCCCACTCATAGGGTGGTATACTTTTACCTTTTATCTTGTACCTAGTTTAATTGTTCATTGATATACGTTTTGTTGAAACGAATAATTCCGAAACTGTCAAAAGAAATCCCTTTGATATTTGAATCGTGAATAATATATAAATCACTGTTTTTCATCTCTTCGGTTTGCATAAGTATGAAATCGGGGTTTTCTCCTCTAAATCTTTCAATATTTGATTCCATAAACTGAGTTACAACATTTTGACTTAAACCAAATATTAAACTAAGTCTTCCTTCACTCAACATTTGAAGCTCTTTGTCGATTGATTTGTTGAAAAATATACGAATTTTTGAAAATCCTAAATGCTCTGATGTGTCTAAAACATAATTTTCATTTTGTATTAGTATCCACTTATTCTCTTTCATTAAATTTTTAGAAATTTTGTAAGGTCCACAGCCAACTATTGTTTCAATCCCATATTTGGAGAGTGCTTCATGCGGCATAATTGCCATTTTTGGCATTGCTAAATGATATAGTAATGTAGGATAAGATTCTGACAACTCTATGACTAAAGTATGTTCGTTTGAAAATATAATACCCTCAATTCCAATATCTGGGACAACATCATCTGAACACGCGTCATAAAACACTTCAATGCCTTGTATTGAGGTCACAAAACCTAAAGGTCGATTGTATTTTTTACAAGTCCAGACATAATGCTTAATTGAGCTAACAACATCAATTGCCTGAACAGTACGATTTTTATCTTTCCCAAACACTTCATCTTCGTGAAACTTTACGTCATCGCGAAGATAAAATACAAATCTTGAATAGTCAGAGTTTACCATCCAATCGTATGCTATTGCAGGATAAGGCTCTCCCGTTTCCTTATCTATAGTAACTAATGTACTATGAATTTGTGATGATATTTGTGTCTCACTCTGTTTAGTCTCTAGATAGGGGAAAATTGTCTCAGGTTTATCGGACTCTGAGTAAGAAATCACACCAAGCACAGAGGCGTAATCGTTTTTACATGATAGGATTACGCTGCTGATTAATAAAACTATAGAAAAGAAAGTTATGCGTCTGTAAGCTATTGTTTTAGTATATACGATCTTCATTACTTTTGTATTTAGAATTTACAGTAAACTTAAAAAAAAATATCAAAATATCAAAACATCAATTAACTTTCAACTTTTAACTTTGTTTCTACTATTGTGAATGGCACCAAAATATTATATCTTAGCGTTGATTTTCACAAGCAAATAATGAAAAGATAGATCGAATATGTATATATTTCAAAAACAGAAACGGTTCTTGGTTTTGTTGTTTTTGCTCTGTTTTATTGTAATAATACCATGTGCGAATTCGTTATTTGCACAAACATATAACTTTGAGCGATACTCTTTGCCTGAAGGATTGTCGCAAAGTCAGGTATTAGACATTAAACAGGATACGCTTGGACGGATTTGGTTAGCCACAGAGCGAGGCGGAGTAACCATATTGTCTGGTGATTTTCCTTCTTATCTCGGAAGAAACGATAGTTTACCCGGAACAACCACTTTATCTTTGTTTTATGATCAGAAACACAGGATGTGGATTGGCACAAATCGCGGTGTTAGATATTATAATGGAAAAGTTTTGGTTAAGCTAGAAAATGGTGAGATACTCGATACTGTTACTGTTTATGATATTGTTCAACGCTCTGATGGTATTATCGTTTTTGCAACAAATTATGGTGTTTATGCTTATAATGATTCTATTGGCTGTTATAATCTCATTCCCCAGTTAGCAAACACAATAGTTACAAAAATAACTGCACGAACAAACAATCTGTTGTATCTAATTAGTAGAAATAATCCATTGTTAATTTTCGACGGGATTAATTTGGAAGAATTACGACTTCCTGTTTTAGAAGGAACAGAAATAACAGATTGCTTTTTCGATTCACAAGATAGGATTTGGGTTAGCACAACAGATGGGCTTATTACAAGAGATGGCTATGACTATAAAACTTATAGTTATGACGATGGTTTGATTGATGACCATATTGCATGCGTTGCCGAAGACCGTTTTGGTAATATATGGGTAGGAACTGATGCAGGAGGATTAAATATTTTTACTGATGAGGGGATTATTAATATTACTGCACAACAAGGAATTGGTCACAACTGTATTAAAGCTCTATATTGTGATAATTATAAAAACATGTGGGTAGGAACAGATGGTGCGGGTGCTTATGTTTTTAAAGGATTTCGCTTTACTAAGTTTGAAACGCCAGAGTTTATAGAGACAGTATCAATAACTGCAGTATATATTTCATCAAAAAACAAAATATTTTTAGGCACAAATGGATATGGACTGTTATATGTCGATGGAGGTAAAAGAAAGTTGTTTAATACTGACAATGGATTGAGAAGCAACATAGTACACACAATAGTTACAGATAAAAATGAAGTCGCCTATATAGGAACAGATAAAGGGTTAGATATTATAAGGAATACGAGAATTGACAAAAAATTAAGAAATGATATAAATGTTACATATCCTACAAATACAATTTTTATTGATAACAACGGATCTGTTTGGATAGGCACCGCTGGATATGGGTTAATTAACTACAGTAAAACCAAGAAAACAAGGTATTCAAAAAATAAAAATATTGCAGGAAACACTATCTACGATATCTTACAAAACCAACAAGGTGAAATAGCTGTTGCCACAGACGAAGGCCTATCAATAATTTCAGAATCAGGAGTAACAAACTATACCTACAAACATGGTTTGCCGGCCGAAAATATAACATCTTTAATTGTAGATAAAAACAACAAACTATGGCTAGTTTCAGAAAAAGGTGTTTCCCGATTTGAAGATGAGCGATTTTATAATATACCTTTAGAGAGTATAACTGATGCCAACATTATTTACTCTATTGTCAATGACCTTTTTGGCAACCTACTTATCGGTACAGAGCGTGGAATTGATATCATTACTTTAGATAATAAAAGTAATATATCTCTGATTAAAAAACTTAGACGTGAAGATGGTTTTTTTGGCATAGAGTGTAACTTAAATTCTGTGATGAAAGGTGAAAGGGGCGAGGTCTTTTTTGGTACTAAACAAGGTGTAACTATTTTCAACTCGTTAGCAGACAGTGTAAAAAACCCTGTTCCTCCTGCATATATTCGTGATGTTGAGCTGTATTACAGTAAAATAGATTGGTTAGCTTATACCGATTCTGTAATTAACTGGAGTTTATTGCCTTATAATCTTAAACTTCCGCACAATGAAAACAATGTTACTTTTTTCTTTGGAGCTAATGATTATCAGACGCCTCAAAAATTAATGTTCCAGTTTCGTTTGGAAGGATTCGATCAAAACTGGACAACTCCAACAAGTCAACGGTTTATTAACTATACCAACTTGCCTCCAGGTAAATATTCCATGAAAGTAAGATCTTGGTACTCAGCAGATCAATTTTCAAATAATCCAGGGGTTTTTCAATTTGAAATACTTAAGCCTTTGTGGTTTGAAACCTGGTTTATTCTTGCCTGTATAGTGCTTTTATTAACCTCTGTTTTAGTAATATGGAACTGGCGACTTAGAGTTATCAGGCGTAATGAGAGGAGACTTGAAGGAATTGTTAATGAAAGAACACTCGATTTGCAAAAACAAAAAGAGGAGTTGCATAAAGCAAACATTCAAATTAGCCAAAGCGCACAGATGAAAGAGCAGTTTGTTGCAAACACAAGCCATGAGATTAGAACACCTCTTAATGTTATTTCGGGCTATACTAACCTGTTGATTAACACCAAAGTAGATAATGTCCAGAACAAATATCTTAACTATATAAAAGAGAGTTTGGATAATCTTAAAGTTATAGTCAACGATATTCTCGACTTCTCAAAGATTGAAGCCGATAAGCTTGAATTTGAAAGCATTCCGTTTGATTTTGTAAAATCTATAAATTTCACGTGCAATCAGATGGAGATTGAGGCTGCAAAAAAAGCGCTGTCATTGGAATTAAACTTCTTTAATATACTACATTCTGTTGTTGTTGGTGATCCTGTAAGATTAAATCAAATAGTTTCAAATCTTGTTAGAAATGCAATTAAATTCACTCAAGAAGGAAAAATAGAAGTTAACATTAGTGACATTAGTAATAACAGTGACACAGTACTTTTAAAAGTGGTAGTTAAAGACAGTGGTATAGGTATCCCTGCCGAAAAACTCGACAAAATATTCGATAGTTTTTCTCAGGTAAGCAGCGAATCAACGAGAAAATATGGAGGCACGGGCTTAGGGCTTTCAATAGTTAAGCGTCTTGTTGATAGACAAGATGGATATATTTATGTCGAGAGTGAAGAAAACAAGGGAAGCCAATTTACAGTAGTAATTCCTTACGAAAAATCAGATGCAAACCCAGCAGAGGATGATAAACTAGATTACGCTATTTTCCAACATACTTTATCTAAAAATGTTAAAATTTTGTTGGTTGACGATAATCAAATTAACCTTGCACTTGCAGAAAGCACACTTACAAGTTATAGTACTCAATTTGAAATTCAAACTGCTTTGAATGGCAAAGAGGCTGTAGAGCTAGTACAAAAGGCTGATTATGATATAGTTATAATGGATATTCAAATGCCCGAAATGGACGGATATACGGCAACAAAAATTATCAGAGAACAGCTTCCTTCGCCCATAAATAAGGTTCCAATTTTAGGAATGACAGCTCACGCTTTAAGTCACGAACGTAAAAAGTGTTTGCAGTACGGCATGAATGAGTATATAGCAAAACCATTCGTCCCACGTATGTTTTTTGAATACATATTAAAACTAACTGACACTACTGCGGAGCCAGTAGAAGGAGTTGAGGTTCCCTCTACGCCAACAATGCCCGCATTTAATCTGATTGATCCAATACAGCTATGGAAAAACTCGGCAGGGAAAATAGACCGATTTGTCAGATATATCGAAATGTACTCAAAATCAATACCCGACCAGATAATCGAGCTGGGGAAAGGAATTAGAAATGCAAATAATGATGAAATAAAGTTATTGTCACACACTTTAAAAACCTCTTTTAGATATTTGGGAATGGGAAGGGCACAAGAATTGGCTTTTGAAATAGAAAAAACATCTATGGATAATATTCCTATTGACTATAGCCTACATTTAGAGGAGATACGCGAGCTATGGAATAAAGCATCGGTGGAGATAAATGCATTTATTGAGGCAAACAAGTTAACCCGAACTTGAAAACCATTAACTTAAGTCACGATCTTGGAACATGTGTAATATAAATTAAAGGAAAAAGTAGAGACGGAGTATAATCCGTCTCTACGACACTGACTTCAGTTTAACAATTGTAAATTACTGCTTTATCAATTTACCACTTATCCTATTTTCTTTTGAAACGATATTATAAAAATAAATTCCCGATTGTAAGTCACTTACAGAAACTTCTGTTTTATCTGAAAAAACAAGAGAGATTACTTTATTGCCTTTAATATCATAGAGTTCAAATACACCAATATCATCTGACAATAATGGTTGAATAATTATAAAAGATGAAGTTGGATTAGGATAGACATTAAAAATAGAATTGTTAATCTCATCGATGCCTGTTGTTAAATCTGAATAATAAAATCCTGCTGTACCAATAGGATGTTGTTGTTCATTATACCATTCGTAATACTTAATTTTGACTAAAAGATTGTTCATATTTGGCAAGTTGCTTTCACCAACAGGAAAAATGACATCAGAAAAAGAAAAGGATAAATCGTAAAAATATTCTTCTTCCCAAACACGTTCCCAACTGTTTTCATTGAGGTCCCAACTAAAACTTGTTTCTAAAGTAATATTGTTGTTGCTATCGTAAGAATATTCACTTTTGTTAGAATATTGCCATTGTTCAGTAATCTCATCATAGTCATGATTTATTAAAACTATCATATTGTTATAGTCATCATAACCATACTCTTTTTTCCAGACATTAAGCCATTGATTAGCAGACTCTTCCCAGCCACAAGCTGTTACTTGTGATAAATTTCCGTTTGTATCGTAGGTATATTCGACCTTATAATCGTAACTCCACAGACTTGAGTCAATATTCCAACTATATATAGATACTAATATTAAATTTGAGTTACTATCATACGATAATTCTTGTTTTGCTGTAAGAATCCAAACACTATTTGAAGGGTCCCAACTATAATAAGATAAAAGAAATAAGTTATAATTACTATCATAATTGTACTCGGACTTTATACCAACATCCCATCCATTATTTTCTGAGTTCCAATATTGAAATATAATATAACTTGCTACATTTCCATAAGTATCGTAAGTATAGTTCTCTTCACTTTCATTTTCCCATTTATTATTATTAGGATTCCACACATAACTAGAAGCTTTCAACAAATAACCATTATCATCAAAAGTGTGTTCTGATTTACCAAGAATTATCCATTGGCTGTTGTCGTCATATCTAGAATAATAATTTTGCTGTGTGTTTTTACCAGCTGAATCATAAATAAACTCAAGCTTTTCTTGTTGGACATCTATCATAATAAGACTGTCTAATCTTTTCTTTATATCACTTGTTGGAGTTTGAAGAAAATCAGGATTTGCTTGGTTATTTTTAAAGGTTAATGGTTTGTCGCTTATTCGATTAAACAAAATCTCAGATTGTTTTAAATCGTTATTAAAATAAGAAAACTGATAGTTTTTCTTTAAATTAATAGGGTTTTGTCCTTGTGTATTCAAGATTATTAAGAACAACACTATAAGAAATGTAACTTTAGATTTCATATTAATATAATTTTTGTTTTCCTACTCGTAAGGCTTTTCGATTCCGCCCCATTTATTTAAGTGGGTTCTGGTTCCCATTTGTTAATTTCATTAATAAGTTTTTGTTGTCACTTTGGGTGGTCAGCCCGTTGGCTTTCGCAGACCGTATCTGTATTTTAAATTATTCACTTTTCTGTTATGAGTTTGAATCAAAGATAAAGGTTTGTTGTTTGCAAGGTGTGACGTTTCTATGTCATTAAAGTTACATTCTAAACTATCTGTTTTTTATCTGTGATTATCCGTTTAATCTGTGTCATCAGTGTTCTTTGTAAATACAGAAAAAAACGTTAAAATTGTCGTATATAATCCAGATAAGTTTACAAACAATGAATAAAAAACTTTTTCTTATTGACGCTTATGCACTTATTTATCGTAGTTACTTCGCGTTTATAAAAAATCCACGAACGACTACAACAGGGATAAATACATCGGCAATATTCGGATTTACTAATACTCTTCTTGAACTCATAAAAACCGAAAAGCCTGATTATTTAGCCATAGGGTTTGACCTTAGTCAGCCAACATTTCGTCATGAAATGTATCCTGAATATAAAGCCAATAGAGACGAAACCCCAGAAGGTGTACGCGTTGCCGTGCCTTATGTAAAGAGGCTTGCTCAGGCAATGAATATACCTGTTGTGGCGAAACCCGGCTATGAAGCTGATGACGTTATCGGAACAATCGCCAAAAAAGCCTCTCAGCAAGGTTTTGATGTTTATATGATGACCCCCGATAAAGATTATGGACAGCTTGTTGAAGAAAACATAAAGATGTATAAACCAAAGAGTTTCGGGACTGGATTTGATGTAATCGGGATAAATGAGATTTGTAAAAAATATGGAATTAAAAACCCTGTGCAGTTAATTGATATTCTGGCTTTGTGGGGAGATACATCCGACAATATCAAGGGTGTTGACGGAATTGGCGAAAAAACCGCCTCAAAATTGGTGGCTGAATATGAAAGCGTTGAGGGTATATATCAAAATATCAACAATTTAAAAGGCAGAACTAAAGAAAACCTTTTAAACAGTCGTGATATAGTCAAGATATCCAAGAAGTTAGTTACTATAGTTACCGATATCGATATGGAGATTAACTTCGATGAGATGAAAATTAGTCAGCCCAATATGCAGGAGATAGACGAACTTTTTAACGAGCTTGAATTTAGAACACTGCGACAACGATTTGTACAAAACATTGAGCCTAAACAGGTTCACGTTCAAAAAACATTGTGGGACACCGGTTCTGATGATAAAGACGCTTTTAATCAGTTAACTACTCACAAAACCCTGAATGATATTGAGCATAACTATAAATTAATAACAGATAAAGATGATTTAGTTAAGCTTGTTAGTACTCTTGAATCGTTTGACACCTTTAGTTTTGATACTGAGACAACAAATATTGACGCCATAAAAGCAAAAATTGTTGGAGTCTCATTTTGCGCTGTTGAGGGTGAGGCTTACTATGTTTCGATAAATGAAAAGTTATCTGATGTTGAAATAGTTGAAGAAATCCGATGTTTATTAGAAGATGAAAGTAAAACTATTATCGGGCAAAACTTAAAGTATGATTTGCTTGTGTTGCGCGGATACGGTGTAAAGCCAACAGCAAAACTTATTGACACCATGTTGGCGCACTATTTAATAAACCCCGACCAACGACATAATATTGATTTTCTCGCACTTAATTACCTGAATTGGCAAAAAATCACTACCGATTCTCTAATTGGTAAAAAGGGAAGCGGGCAAATTAATATGGCGCAACTAAAACCCGAACAGGTTCGCGATTACGCTTGCGAAGATGCCGATGTCGCATTCCGCTTATGGAAAAAACTTTCCCCAGAACTCGAAAAACTTGAGCTTCAAAATGTTTTTGAAACCATTGAGATGCCTTTGGTTAAAGTTTTAGTTGAAATGGAGTTTATAGGAGTGAAAATCAATATTGAGGATCTGAGCACCCTTAGAGAGCTGTATCAGCAAGAAAATAAAGAGATAGAAAACAAGATATTTGAGTATGCAGGTTATCAGTTTAATATTGCCTCGCCAAAACAGCTTGGAGAGTTGCTTTTCGATCGACTAAAAATAACAGATAAGCCAAAACTTACCAAAACAAAACAGTATGCCACAGGTGAGGAGGTATTAATTGAACTGAAAGATAATCATCCAATTGTTGGTTTAATATTGGAATACAGAGAATTACAAAAGTTACTTAATACTTATATTGAAGCACTTCCAAAACTGGTTAATTCGGACAGTAGGCGAATACATACATCATTTAATCAGGCAGTTACAAATACTGGTCGTTTAAGTAGCACCAATCCGAATTTGCAAAACATACCTATTCGTGATGAGCGAGGAAAAGCGATAAGAAAAGCGTTCGTTCCGGCTACTGAGAATCATGTATTAATTTCTGCAGACTATAGCCAAATTGAGCTTAGAATAATGGCACATCTTAGTCAAGACAAAAACATGCTAGATGCTTTTGCCAAAGGTATGGACATACATCAAGACACTGCTGCCAAACTTTTTGGAATTAATCCTGATGAAGTTACACGCGAGCAACGTGGACACGCAAAGGGTGCAAACTTTGGGATTATTTATGGGATCTCTCCTTTCGGATTAGCTAAAAACACAGGACTATCTCAAAGCGAAGCCAGAACCCTTATCGATAACTATTTTAACACCTATCCGGGAGTTAAACAATATATGGACCACTCGATTGAATTGGCACGAGAGAAAGGTTGTGTTCAAACCATAATGGGACGAAAGCGCTTTTTGCCTGATATTAGATCGGCAAATGCAACTGTTCGTAAAGCAGCAGAACGAAACGCAATAAATGCTCCAATACAAGGCTCATCTGCCGATATGATCAAATTGGCAATGATTGATATTTATAATGAGTTTGAAAAAAAGAGGTTAAAAAGTAAAATGATTTTGCAGGTTCATGATGAGTTGGTTTTCGATGTTCCAACCGATGAGATTGAGATAGTTAAAATAATTGTCGAAGACAAAATGTTGAATGCGGTAAAACTCAACGTTAAACTAAAGGTCGATGTAAATGCTGGAAATAATTGGTTAGAAGCACACTAAAGCAATTAACAATTAGCAATGAACAATTAACAATTGGATGTAGAACACAGAAGACACGGATTAAACAGATTATCACAGATTTTTTCTGTGTAAATCCGTAGCATCTGTGTTATCTGTGTTCCATAACGTACAATAAGGTATTACAATGTATAAAATAATAAATTCACACTCACATATTCCATTGCCCAATGCAATATTTAATTGCAATATGTTTGGTGAATGTGATAGTGCTATTCTAAACAGAGACAATTTATGTTCAATCGGCGTTCACCCTTGGGATGCAGAACAAATATCGGTTGAAAAGATTAAACCACTGTTTGAGCAGCTTAAATTGTCGTGTAATGTTGTTGCAATTGGTGAATGTGGTTTAGATAGGGTGCGTAAAGTTGATTTGGAGAAACAGAGAGAGGTTTTTCTTGCGCAATTGGAATTAGCTTCAGAAAACAGTCTCCCAGTCGTTATTCACTGTGTAAGAGCGTGGAGCGATTTATTCCCCATTATGCAAAAGTTTAATAACCTTACATATATACTGCACGATTTTAGAGCAAACATTATTCAAATTGCAAAACTTTTAGAATTCAACACATATTTTTCTTTCGGGAAATCTGTATTTAATCCGTCAGATAAAACAAAAGAGGTTTTAGGAATAATACCTAAAGAGAGAATACTTATCGAAACTGACGAAGAAAAGATAGATATTGAATCGGTATTGGAATCAATTTGTTTAGTTTTGCAAACTGATAAGGAGTTGTTTAGAGAGCAACTTATAAAAAACACAAATAAAGCCTTTAATTTATGACCCCTAATTGGTTAAAACGCAATGAATTGCTTTTAGGACAAGAAGCTATTAAGAAACTTCAAGCAAGCCGTGTTCTATTAGCCGGTTTAGGTGGTGTAGGGTCGTGGACAGCAGAGTTTCTTGTACGTTCGGGCATTGGAAATCTTACTATAGTTGATTCCGATATTGTCGATGAAACCAATATTAACAGACAACTGCCTGCTACTCATGAAACTATAGGTTTGCTTAAAACCGACATAATGAAAGAACGGTTGTATAGTATAAATCCACAATTGAATTTAATGATTGTATGTAAATATATTAACGAGGAGACAAATACTGAAATATTACAGCCTGACTATGACGTAATTATCGATGCTATTGATACTTTGTCGCCTAAAGTTTGGTTTTTGAATTTCGCACTACAGAAAGGTTGCCCGGTTATCAGCAGTATGGGCAGTGGCGCGCGGCTTGATCCTACAAAAGTTGTTGTTGGCGATATTTCAGAAACGCAAAACTGTTCGTTAGCTAAAGCGGTGCGCAAGAGGTTGAGACGTATGAACGTAACAACACCATTTACAGCTGTCTATAGCACTGAAAATCAAATTAATGAAGCGGTTGTAGAGTGTGAAGGGCGCAACAAGAAATCGGTAATAGGGACAGCCGTTTTTGTTCCAGCTGCGTTTGCTTGCGCAATATCTGCGCAAACAGTTAAAATGTTAATAGAAAATAATAATCAGAGATGAGAGCAGTTATACAAAGATGTCTTAGTGCATCAGTAACCGTTGAAAACCAGGTTGTTGGAAAAATTGATAAGGGTTTTTTAGTTTTATTGGGAATAGAACATTCCGACACTTTGGAAGATGCCGAGTGGTTAAGTTCAAAGATTGCACAACTCAGAGTATTTGATGATAAGGAGGGTTTAATGAATCTATCAATTCAAGACATAGGTGGTAATATTCTGTCAGTCAGTCAATTTACGCTACATGCAAAAACAAAAAAAGGGAACAGACCCTCGTTTATTAATGCAGCTCCACCTGAGGTTTCAAAGCCATTGTATGAGAAATTTAACGAGCTACTTTCGCAAAAGATAGGTAAACCAATAGAGACAGGTATTTTCGGGGCGCATATGTTGATTTCGCTTGTTAACGATGGTCCGGTAACTATTTTTATTGATACAAAAAACAAAGAATAAGCTCTTAATCAATTAGCAATGTGCAATGAACAATGAACAATTACGAGTTACGAATTAATTGGGGATTGTTTTATCAATAGCCATGATTTTTAAGTCGTGGGTTAGGTTGACACACGTGCTTTGGGGCTTTAGCTCTAATCAATTAGCAATGCTGTGCACTTGGTCGCAGAGCGAAATTGAACTGCCAATTTTAAAAATATAATCTAAACATACCCCCTGGCATAATACCCATTTGATAATCAGTCTTAATTGTTTGTGTTTCGGCATCATAAGATTGTTGCCAAATGTTTTTTCGGTTTGTGATATTTGTTAGCTCGAAGCCACATTCGTAGCTCATTTTTTTTAAATTCACACGATAAATAAGTTTAACGTTTGCCTTGAAAAAATCGGGGTTTTTATCTTTATAAGCATTATCGTAATCGTAAATTGTGTAACCTTCAATTTTTGACTCTTCAAGATCTATAGGAATATTACGTAACCCACCAGCATAAACAATGTTCATATTTATCGCCAGCGTTTGCTGTTTCGGTAATTGAAACTCATAACCACCAAGCGCATTGAAAATAAAATTGCTATTATAAACCGTGCTTCGCCAAATATTATCAGATGACAAATATTTAGAATTAAACAACGATGTTGTTATCAAAAAATAGTAATTATTAGAAAAATATTTCTCCAATGTTAATTCAATTCCGTAATTTCTTCCTTTCCCTTTATTAACTAAGCTGTCGTTTATAACTTCGTAAAAATCAGCACCATAGTTTATAACCGAATAATGCGATTCTCTCATCTCTATCGGTATATTGAACAAATTTTGATAGTAAGCTTCTGTTTTCAGAATAAAATTTCTTGTAATATTTACATTATAACCCAACACAAAGTGGTGACTTTTAGAAAAATCCAAACCCGTATTGGTATGTTCGTATATTTGATTTGTAGAATTTGTTAATGTTTGGCAAAAATATACATTACCGGGCTGAGTTTGAGAATGTAAGCCATAAGCGAAACTAAAGTTATTATCTTCGTTTGGCGAATATTTAATTGCTGCTCGCGGCTCTACTGACAGCGAACCGTTTAGTAGCAAATATTGACTAAATGTTCCCAATGACAACTCAAGTTTTTCGTGAAAACTGTGTTGAAACTGAGCGTTGAACTGCGCTAATCCGAAGTTTCCACTGTTTTTAGTCATATAAAAGTATCGGTTTTCAATTTTCGCGCTATCAGCAAAATTTATAAAAGAATGTATGTAAGAGGCTCCTACAATTATTCTGTTTCTGGGGTTAAAGCGATACTTGTATTTAGTAGTTGCAATTAGCTTGTTTTCAGCATAATCGCCACCAAAGAAGTTAAAATCGTTACCACTTTTAAAAACGCTATCAACTGACATTATAGATTTGTAGTTTGTAAAAGCAACCGATGTTTGCAAATTTGACTTTGAGTTGATGATGTTTTTCATTGTTAACCCTGCCACATTGGTTTGCGACCCCATTAATGTTCTAAGATTTTTTGTAAAATTTAAAGTGTTTTTATCGGGTTCCAATTTCATTGAACAAAAACCACCTAAACCCCACAATGACAGAGAGGTTTTTCCAAATTTAAAGTCAGATTTGAATGTTAAATCCTGATATTTGGGTATAGCTGGTGTGTCGAAATTTATTCCAATTTTGCTGAAAAGTTCTAAAAAGGCGTAGCGGTAATTTATCATAAAACTGGAATTTTCCTTTTTGGAAAGAGGACCTTCGATACCCGCTTCCAAACCGCCTGTTCCCATTTGAAGTAAATATTCAAACTTTTCGTTATTCCCTTTCCGCATTGATAAATCAAATGCACCTGCAGTGGCGTTCCCATATTGGGCAGGAAATGCGCCTGTTAAAAAATCGGAATTTGATAGTTGATTATTATTTAGCATAGAAATGGCACCCCCGTTTGTTCCCATTGTGGCAAAATGGTTGGGACTAGGAATAGGAACCCCCTCGAGCATATATAACAATCCAAGTGGCGAATTTCCCCTGATTATTATATCATTACGCGAATCACCTGCTGCCTGAACGCCTGCGAAGTAAGAAGCCATTTTTGCGGGGTCACCGCTTGTTCCTGCATATCGCTCTGTCTCTTTAACATCAAAAGAGCGTGAACTTACATAAGCCAACTCGTTGTTTACTTCTCCTCGTTTTTTTGCAGCAACTGTCACTTCTGACAAGCTTTGAACAGCTTGCTCCATCTTTGCTTCAACTTCAAGTACTTTTCCACTTGCAAGTATCAAGTTATTAGAGAAATAGGGCTTGTAACCTAAATAATTAATTTGTAGGCTAACTCTTCCAGCCTTAACCTTTTCAAAACTAAATTTCCCTTCGCTATCGGAAGTTGTATAAAATTTCAGCGTGTCAACAGTAAGAGAGATTGTAGCAAACATTAACCTCTCATCTGTAAAAGCATCTTTAACTACACCTTTTACTTTATTTGTTAAATCCTGAGAATAAGAGATTAAACATAGCAGAGTAAGGGCAGTTGTTGAAAAAAAAATTCTCATTGTTTCTGTTTTAATTAAAAAACTCTCTCATATGAATAGTTTTGCTAAAAAAAGAAATTTTTATGCTTACAAATTTATGGTAAATATTGGGCGGTAAAAGCTGTTTTCAGTTAAGAATTCGTAATCGAAGTTAAAAGCTAAAGGTTTGAAATTATAATTTCTGAAAAACATCGTTTTTGTTGCGAGTATCCTAATATTACTTACATATATTTGATTGTCAAAAATATAGTTTAACTTTGTAATTACGATTTTGAAACTAAAAAATTACAGATATGTTAAAATACCGTAGAATACTGCTAAAATTAAGCGGAGAGTCCTTGGCAGGAAAGAATCAACAAGGGATTAATACCGATGCGTTGATGAACTATGCTAATCAGGTTAAAACAATTTCAGAGTTGGGAGTAGAGGTAGCCATTGTTATAGGTGGGGGGAATATTTTTCGTGGGTTACAAGGTGTTGGCAAGGGTTTCGATAGGGTAACAGGTGATCAAATGGGAATGTTGGCAACGGTTATCAACAGTTTGGCATTACAGTCAGGATTAAACTCTGTTGGCAAAAAATGTTCGGTTTTTACATCAATTCGTATGGAGCCGATAGGGGAGTTTTATTCCAAAAGAAAAGCAATTGATGCCTTGCAAAACGGAAACGTCGTTATTGTTGCCGGAGGAACTGGGAATCCATATTTTACCACCGACACCGCTTCGGCACTCAGAGCTATCGAACTTGAAGTTGACGGATACTTTAAAGCTACCCGCGTTGATGGTGTTTATAATGCTGACCCCGAAAAACATCCTGATGCAACTAAGTATGATACAATAACATATCAAGATGCAATTAAACAAAACCTTAAGATAATGGACATGACCGCATTTGCTCTTTGTAGCGAAAACAACATGCCTATTATTGTTTTTAATGGCGATAATCCTGAAAATATATTACGAATTATACGCGGCGAAAAGGTTGGAACGATTGTGAAACGGGGTTTCAATTAGCAAATTGAACACAGACGACGCGGATTAAACGGATAATCACAGATTTGTTGTAGTGGAGACCTTTGTTGTTGTCAGAACAATAATGAATAATTAGCAGGTAATTAGTTGATTATCGGCTCAATAGCCACGACTTTTAAGTCGTGGAAAGGAATGATGTATAATTTTGGGCTTTAGCCCAAATTTACTCTATCTTTGGTTTTGAAATTTTAATAGATTTCGGTTAAAGCCTTTTTATTTTTATACTATTTTCCGTGCCTTAAAAGGCACGGCTATTGATATTTTTATTTAGGTAAAATGTTGTAGTGAGCTGATTATCAGTTTTAACGCATTTAAAAAAGTGAAACAAGTCGGGAGAATAATATTAGTTAATATCTATTGCTCCTTTTCTAACGTTGCTGTGTAGCTCTGCAATTGCTCGTTGGTGGAAGAATGGATACAGATTACGATCACGAAATTTTGAACCACTTTGATAATATGTTGTGTGTATTATTTCTGTTTCAGTGTTTGATTTAGCAATAAATTGCAACAACTGTTTCCCTTCCGATTTCCCGCCACGCAAATATGTAAACTCGATTATCTTCTGCTTCGGATCTATTTTGGTAACTTTCAGGGCAGTAGGGAGATTAAAGAGCCCTTTTAAGAGCCGTAAGTTTATAAAGTATATCTGATTGGTATTCAGGCTGTTTTTGTTCAGATCAGAAGGGAAATATAGCTCGTCGTCATTGTTGTCGTAAATAAATGATAATGATAAGATTTTTCCTCTCCATATATCTTTAGGATTTGATGCTGACGCGCATTCCCACACCTTCTCTATTGGAGAATCGAAATAAAATTTACCTATATGAATACAATAACTGTCTAATGATGCAGTGTCACACAGAGACGCTTTAAGTTCACTGAATAAAGAAATCCCCTGTTTTTTGTATCCTTTGACATATTTGCGCGTTTTTTTAGTGCATTTATTTGTCTTAGAAATATCTGAAAGTTGGGTCTGTGCCGACAGGTTTGTCGATACTGTCCAAAGAACAAGGATAATAAAAATCTGAAAAAAAATACGCATTCCCTAAAAATAAGCACGCAAGATAGCGGTTTTTTAGGAAACGGGAGACTCTTTCACAAAAAATCTGAAGGGGCTAGAATCTATCTCTGTGTTACCAAATAAATACTGGCTATTGGCAGACAAGTTTTTTATTCACGTTTAGCAAAGTAATATCTCAACCCTATTTGATATAGAATAGCGTTTGATACACTTCTAGTAGCATGTACCGTTTCTGTTTCTGTGTAATGAGTAATTGTTTCGTAATATGTTGGATTAAAGCTTGCTATATAGATGCACTTCAAGTAAATATCTGCTTTCTTTTTAAAACGATAACCAAATGAAATGGCAGGTTCGATACTGAAATTAACTTTTGATGAAACATAGCCATCAATTCTCGTGGAATCCGAACCAGACGGAACAAAATAATTACTTCCTGGAAAAGGTGTAATGTTTTCGCCCGCACCCTTTATTAGCGGATTTTCAGAGTAATCACGCGAAATAGTAACGTTAAAACCTATCTCAGGCTTTATAAATAATTTTTCCTGAACCATTAGAAATTCCTTTCCAAAGCGTAGTGGAATCAGCCAGCTCTCTTGTCCACTTGTAAAAGAGAGAGTTTTCTCAGTTGAAAAGTTGCTGTAGTCATATTTGTTCAATGGTATCGAGGAAAACAATCCATAAAATCCTGTTTCAATAGTATATGTGTCATATTTGAATCCAAAATAGCCTCCCAAAATTTCGCCAATAGAAGATTGGGAAAATATTTTAGCTTTGCTGTTTACATAGTCATATCTTTCGGAGAAGAACCCATTTTCATAACCAAGGTAAAATCCGTTTTGAGCTATACCTGTTATTGAAAGAAGAACTGTCGTTGCAATTAAAAGAAATTTTTTCATGTCTGTTTTTCTTAAGTTTATTTTTTTTAATAAACTCATTTTACATTGAAAAATTGTTTTGTCTGTTAACTTTGATAGGTATAGAGAGATTTTCAGATGCCCCATTTTTCGTATCTTTGCATAAAAGTATTCTCGAAAATGCAACAACCGAAAAACGATAATTCAGTTGAAATATTCCATCCTACGGGCGAAAATTCATCTCAAGAGTTTCCCTTTGCGGGAGCAATTCCGGCGGGATTTCCCTCTCCGGCTGCAGATTTTTCTTTCGAGCAGTTGGATATTTTGGGCAGGTATCTGAAAAATAGTGAAGCTATATTTATTGGCAGGGCTTACGGCATTTCAATGGATACGTTTATAAGCGACGGCGACTACTTCTATATGGACAGGTCTTTGCGCTCGGAACCCAAAGATGGCGACATTGCAGTATGCGCTATTGACAATGAATTTACCCTGAAAAGGATTAAGTTTTCCAAACAGGGAATTGACCTGCTACCCTATAACGAAGATTTTCCAGTTATTCACGTTTCTAGAAACGATGATTTTACAATTTGGGCTATTGTTGTACTAATTATAAGACCAACTCCTACCAGATGTTTGCGTTAATTGACTGTAATAACTTTTATGCTTCCTGCGAACGGAACTTCGATCCTAAGCTTGTTGGAAAGCCTATTGTCGTTTTGAGCAACAACGATGGATGTGTTATTGCCCGTTCAGAAGAATCAAAGCGGTTAGGCATACCAATGGGAGCACCTGCCTTTCAGTGTCAGGAAATATTTGACAAACATGGTGTAGAGATATTTTCTGCAAATTTTCCGCTGTATGGCGATATGAGTAGGCGAGTGATGAACATACTTTCAAAATACAGCCCCGTACAGGAGATTTATTCAATAGACGAATGTTTTTTGGATTTGAACGGTATAGATGAAGACCTCTCTCAATATGGATTAAAAATGAAAAAGCAGGTCGATCTTTTTACTGGATTGCCAATATCGGTGGGTATTGCTCCAACAAAAACATTGGCTAAAGTGGCAAACAGGATTGCTAAGAAATATCCCAAACAAACCGGAGGAGTCCACGTGATAGACAGCGATGAGTTGCGCCTGAAAGCCCTAAAATGGTTAGATGTTGGTGATGTGTGGGGTATAGGAAGGCGTAGTGTGGCAAAATTAAATAAAATAGGGGTTTATAAAGCCGCCGATTTTGTTAAGCTACCTGAAAGTTGGGTGTTAAATAATATGACCGTAGTAGGGTTAAATTTGCAAATGGAGTTGAAAGGCTTGCCTGCTATAGAAATGGAGCGCGAGGAGAAACATAAAAGCATTTCTACAACCCGCACTTTTGAAACAGAATATCAAACCTTTGATCAACTAAAGGAACGGATAGTTACCTTTACAACACTGTGTGCCAATAAATTGCGCCGTCAAAATTCGCTTTGCAAACGTATGTCGCTTTTTATTAAAACCAATATTCATAAAGAGACAAGAACACAATATTCCAAGTCGATAGATATAAAGCTTCCTTTCCCCACATCATCGACCTTGGAGTTAATTGAGTTTGCAGTCGAGGGGCTTACTTCAATTTTCAAAGAAAACCTGCATTACAAGAGGGCAGGAGTAACGTTATCGGATTTTGTGGATGCTGACCAACATCAATTATCGCTATTTTTTAATTCAAACCCGAAGCACGAAAAGTTAATGCAAGCGGTAGATGAGATAAATCAAAAATACCATAGGAATCTTATCCGAGTTGCCACTACAGATACACAAACATTTAAAATGAAGCAAGCACGTCTATCTCCCTGTTACACAACGAATATAGATGATGTAATTAAAGTAAAGATTGGATAGGCTTCAGCAATTATCTATTAGCAATGAACAATTACTAATGAGTAATTGGAACACAGAACACACAAGATATTAAAACCTATAACCGCTCATAACAACGTGCATTTGGCGCGAGCAGAGGTCGAGAACAATTTTTACGTCATAATTTTACATATGTGAACGTTGTTATATTTATTGAATAAAATTTTGTTGTACATTTGTATCTCAAAATTTTTAAAATGTCAATAGAAGTAAAAAACGTAACAAAACTGTATGGCAAACAAAAAGCCTTGGATGATGTTTCTTTTAGCATTAATACAGGCGAAATAGTTGGTTTTATTGGTCCTAATGGTGCAGGAAAATCAACAATGATGAAGATTTTGACGGGGATAATACCTCAAACCTCTGGCGAAGCCTACATTAACAACATAAATGTTATTGAGAATAGCATGGCTATACGGGAAAAAATTGGATATCTGCCTGAAAATAATCCTCAATATGAAGATATGTATGTGGTTGAGTATCTGGAGTTTCTGGCAGGCATTTATTCTATTAAGAATTATAAGGAACGTATCAATGCAATTATCGAACAAATAGGATTGACGGTTGAGAAGCATAAAAAAATAGGACAATTGTCAAAGGGATACAGACAAAGGGTAGGGTTGGCACAGGCACTACTTCATGAACCTGAAGTATTGATACTAGACGAGCCGACAAGTGGATTAGACCCAAATCAGATTGTGGAGATACGTAATTTGATCTCATCGGTTGGGAAAAATAAAACTGTTATGCTTTCAACGCATATAATGCAAGAGGTTGAGGCTATTTGCGATAGAATTATAATTATCCACCGCGGAAAAATTGTCGCCAATGATACTACACAAAACATTAAACGACAATTGGCAGATGATAATCAGAAGGTTATCGTACAATTCGATAAAGAAGTTAATGTTGACGATATAAAAAAATATCTGAAAGCTGATTCCGTGAAAATCACAAAAGAGAAGCAAATAGAGATAACTGCGAAAAAAAATATCGACATTCAAACATCGATAATGAATTTTGCAAATTCAAATCAACTGACAATTGTACAATTAACTCAATATCAACGTACATTAGAAGAAATTTTTCAAGAACTAACAACTAATAATTAATAATTAAAAAAATAATAAAATGTCGTATTTATTTACATCTGAATCAGTATCAGAAGGGCATCCTGATAAAGTAGCAGATCAAATATCCGATGCTCTTCTCGATGAGTTTTTACGTAAAGACCCCGAGTCAAAAGTAGCATGTGAAACCTTAGTAACAACGGGTTTAGTTGTTTTAAGCGGCGAAGTCCGCTCACAAGCATACGTCGATGTTCAAACCATCGCACGTCAGGTTATTAAAAATATTGGTTACACCAAAGCAAGTTATAAGTTTGATAGCGAATCGTGTGGCGTTATTTCGTGTATTCACGAACAATCGCCCGATATTAGACAAGGCGTAGTGCGCGAGAGAGAAGAAGACCAAGGTGCAGGCGACCAAGGCATGATGTTTGGCTATGCAACAAACGAAACAGAAGACTTTATGCCTGTGTCTATAGAGCTTGCACACTTGATATTACAAGAGCTTGCAGAGATTCGCAGAGCAGGAAACCGTATGAAATATTTAGGACCCGATAGCAAATCGCAAGTTACAGTAGAATATGCTGATAATCACAAGCCTATAAGAATTGATACTATTGTTGTATCAACACAACATGACGACTTTATCACCCCTAAATCTGATACCCCAGAGGCGAGAAAAGAGGCTGACGAAAAAATGTTGGAAACAATACGTAATGACATTGAAAAATACGTTATTCAAAGATTAAAACGCAAATTACCTCGTCGCTTAAAAGCATTGTTCCAAGATGATATCAAACTGTTTGTTAATCCAACAGGAAAGTTTGTTATTGGTGGACCACACGGAGATACAGGACTTACAGGTCGAAAAATTATTGTTGATACCTACGGTGGTAGAGGAGCACACGGCGGTGGAGCGTTCTCAGGCAAAGATTCAAGTAAAGTTGACCGTTCGGCAGCTTATGCAGCACGCCATATCGCAAAAAATATTGTAGCGGCAAAACTGGCAAAACGTTGTTTAGTTCAAATATCATACGCTATTGGCATTGCCAAACCTGTTGGAGTGTTCGTAAATACTTATGGTACAGCTAAATTGCACGACGAAGATGGTCGAAGATACTCAGATGGAGATATTGCCAAAATAATTGAAGAGGTCTTTGATTTACGCCCATACGCAATTGTAAAACGATTTGGCTTGAAAAACCCAATTTTCTTGCCAACAGCATCATACGGGCACGTTGGAAGAACGCCATATACCGATACCGTAACTGTTTACGAAAATGGTAAAGAGGTAACTAAAGAGGTTGAGTTTTTTGGTTGGGAAAAACTTGATTACGTAGATAAACTGAAAAAAATATTTAGAGTAGATTAAAAAACAGGTGTTTTTTGTTTATCTTGTAAAATCAAATTTATAATAAACCTTAAAAATAAATCATTATGTTTAACGCAGAAGTATATAAACGTCGTCGTTCCGCACTAAGAAAACAAATGACAAGCGGAATAGCTCTTATTTTGGGAAACTCCGAGGCATCAATGAACTATCCTGCTAACACATATCACTTTAGACAGGATAGCAACTTTCTTTATTTCTTCGGTTTAGATTTCCCTGATTTCGCTGGAGTTATCGACTTTGAAACAGGACAAGATATAATTTTCGCAGACGATTTATCTATTGACGATATAATATGGATGGGCGACCAACCATCAGTTCGCGAAAGAGCGTTGTTGGCTGGTGTTGAAAATACTCGTCCCTTCTCAAAACTTGGCGAATATATAAGTGAAGCCATAAAAAAAGGGAAAAAAGTTCACTTTACTCCTCCTTACAGGGCAGTGAATAAAATGTTACTCGAATCTTTAACAGGTATCAGAGCTGCAGTAGTTCGCGATCATGCTTCTACACCACTTATTCGTGCAATTATAGCATTGAGAAGTGTGAAGGAGCCGTGTGAAATAGAAGAGTTAGAAAAAGCGGCTGCAGCTGGCTACGAAATGCAGGTTAAGGCAATGAAAATGGCTAAAGTGGGTAGATGGGAGCAAACAATTGCCGGAACAATCGAAGGCATCTCATTAGCACACGGTGGAGTACCATCATTCCCAATAATATTATCGCAAAACGGACAAATATTGCATAATCATAGCCACAACAATATTCTTGAAAAAGGGCGTTTGGTAGTTTGCGACTGTGGTGCTGAATCGTTATTACATTATGCGTCAGACCATACCAGAACAACGCCTGTAGGTGGCAAATTTACAGAAAGACAAAAAGAGATATATGAAATTGTGTTGGCTGCCAACAATGCAACAAATAAGAACACAAAACCAGGTATAACTTATCAGCAAGTTCACCTAATGGCGTGTAAAATAATTGCACAAGGATTGTCAGAACTAGGATTAATGAAGGGTAACGTTGATGACGCTGTACGCGAGGGAGCACATGCACTGTTTATGCCTCACGGTTTGGGTCATATGATTGGTTTAGATGTTCACGATATGGAAGACCTGGGGCAAACTTTAGTGGGATACGACGAAGAGACACGTCCCATTAAGCAGTTTGGAACCGAAGCACTACGTTTTGGACGTAAACTAGAGCCGGGCTTCTGTTTAACTAACGAGCCGGGCATATATTTTATTCCCGCTCTTATTGATGCTTGGAAAAAAGAGAATAAACATGCCGATTTTATTAACTATGATTTGGTAGAGAAGTATAAAGATTTCGGAGGCATAAGACTTGAGGATATGCTTTTGGTTACAGAAAATGGTTGTAGAATAATCGGAAAACGTCCTCCTATTACTGTAGAAGAGGTCGAAGCTATTGCAGCTACTGAATAAAAGTTAATTTAACAATAAAAGGAGCTATCTCTTTATGAGACAGCTCTTTTTTAACAACAGGCAAGTGCTTTAAAATCAATGAATTAACGATTGTGGTGGTGGCTTCGACAAGCTAAGCCACCTAACTGACGGGCGCTGAGTTTAAAGATACGACTTTCCCGAAATAATAACTAGTATAAAATGGACAAAACAAAGAAAATAACCTTACTATTAATACTTACAGTGTTGTTTCAGGTAAGTTTTGCTCAATATAATACCGTTCAAATCAACCTTGAAGTAGTTGACAATGAAACACAAAATTGCAAATTTAGAATATCGTTGTTTAAAGATGCCGATGAGTGTTTAGTTCCTGTAAAACATCAGCCCGTTCCTGACATTTATAATTACAAAGAATCTGATACCATTTTTACGGTTAATGAATCAGATTTCAACTTATTAGCTGATAGTGTTTTTCAATTATCTAATTCACAGATATTTAATTTTATTTCAGAGAAATCTGACGAAATTTGTAAATATACAGCAGTGCTAGAATTAAGAGTAGGTTTTTATGATAATATCGTTTATAAAACACCCTGTTTTGGTAATTATATCGAAAACAGAAATCTATATCCATTAATATCAATTGTTAAAAAAATATTTGAGTTTGCCAATATTGATTATAAAAAATACTCGTTATGAAATTTTTTTCAAAAACAATAAAAGCCAATATTCTTTTAATAGTTCTTGCTATTATTTGTCTTAAATGCTATTCTCAGCATAACTATATTAAGTCTGTCAAATTTTCGTTTGGAGAAGATCTTGAAAAAAATCCTATGAGATATGTAAAAATAAATCTTATAAACGAATTGGATAGTTGCGTAACGTGCAATTTAGAAACAATAACAACGCACAGGAAAAGAAGGGGAGTTGACACCACCAAAATAGATACTGTTTATAAGATTAATAGAAGTGATTTTGATAGTATTGTTGATATGTACTTGAATATTGACAAATATGCAATTACTAGCAGGATGATAGATACTTATTATTTTTTATTTCATACAAACTCTGTTTCATTGGGCATAGAATCACATTGCGGTCTTATAAACAGTATCACGCTTTATAATATAAATGAAAAAACAATGAAAAATCAAATAGAACCTTTTTTAACAATTTGTAGAAAAATATTATTGTTGGCGAAGTTAAAACCTAAAGATTATTTTTGACATAATGGAAACAGTTATAAAATATGCATAATAATAAAAAAAACGGAGCATGCTCCGTTTTTTTTATTGATAATTGCACATTGCTAATTGTTAATTGATTATCAGTTTTCCGCTCGTTCGGTTCTCTTTCGAAATGATGTTATAGAAGTAAAATCCCGATTGTAAATCATCAGTAGAAACTTGTGTTTTTTCTGAAAAAGTAAGCGAAATTATTTTGTTTCCTTTAATATCGTAGAGTTCAAAAACTCCTGTGTTATCAGATAATAGCGGCTGAATAGTTATATAAGATGAGGCTGGGTTAGGATAGACATTAACAGTGGTGCTGTTAACTTCCTCAATGCCAATATTTTGTTCTGAATAATAGAGTGTTACAGAGTAAAATTCAAATTCCAGCCCACCGTCCACCTCATAAATCTTAAATTGGGTAAGCATATTGTTCGTTTCTGGTAATTCCATTTCATAGGGTCCTTCATATAACTTAATCGGAAGTATTAAGTCGGAGAAATCATATAGTGTGTTGTAAATTAACTCTGCTTTCATATCATTAACCCATGTGTTTTCATTTAAGTCCCATTCATACCCGGTTATTTGTGTGATATTATTGTTGATATCATATGCACATTCAATTTTTGATGAATATTGCCATTGTTCAGTAGCCTCATCGTAATCCCAACCTATTGAAACTATCATGTTATTATATTCATCATAACTATAATCTTCTTTATAGTATTCAACCCATTTGTTTAAAGATTCAATCCACTCATAATCAATATATTGCAATAAGTTTCCGTTGAAATCGTAGCAATATTCGTATTTAGAACTATTTTGCCATTGGTTTGAGTTGCTATCCCAATAATAATAAGTTTCTAAAATTAATCTTGAAATGCTATCATAGGTGTATTCTATTTTACCATTAAGAATCCAATCCATGCCTGTGGATTCCCAATCATAATTAGTTTCTAAAACTAATCTTGAAATGCTATCATAACTGTACTCGTATTTATAACCATATTCCCAGTTATTACTAACGAGGTTCCACTCTTCGAACTCAATTTCACTTGTTAGATTTCCACAAGTGTCATAAGTAAAAGCCCGTTCTGAATATTTTACCCAATTATTGTCATAGTCTAAACTAGAGCCAAATATTTTTGACAAATAGTCATTGTCATCAAATATATTTTCAAACTTATGGCTAATCGTCCATTGATCAAAGTTCTTTTCTTTTATATTAACCTGTCTGTTTCTACCAATCGAATCATAAATATATTCCGACTTATAAAACATATCAAACATTGGATATTCGTTAACCGTACTATCCAACTTTTGTTTTGATACACTTGTCAATTTTTGCTGAAAATTGGAGTTTACGAGGTTGTTTTTAAAGATTAATTGAAGGTTTTTCTTTTGATTTATTAAATCAATAAAACTTTGTCCCTGCGTGTTCAAAACAGCGAAGAACAACACTATAAGAAATGAAATTTTTGTGCTCATACTATTATTTTTTAGGTTGTACTTAAAGAGGTTTTTACTGCGATGTAAACGTTGATATTTTAAGCTGCGAAATTAGAGAAAATATCTATCTGATGTTATAATGTTTAATATTATTTATGTTTTTTACCCTGAAAAAAGCTGTTTTAAAATTTTATCATAATTTCATCAATTTTTTTGAAAAACTTGTTGATTATAAAGTAAATCAATGTACATTCGTCTCCATAAAATTTAACAAAATAAATTTGTATTTAGTAGTACCAATACGAATGCAAAATTAGTTGAACAGTTAAAAACTAAAACTGAATATGATGAACAAATTGATAATGAGTACAATTATTACGAAGATTGGCCATAGTCTTTCCATTATCCTAATACTCTTAATGTTTTCGAGCTGTCGTTTGTTTGAGACAGACGATTTGGGAGATTATTGGTACGTGGCTAAGATTAAAAATAACACAAATGAAACCTTGTTAGTAATATTAGGCGAGGAACCACCCATTGTTGATTCATTATTTATTATTCCCGATTCATCTGTCTCTTGTAGAGGAGGAATGAAAGTTTATAAAGGGCAAGATGTAATTAAAGAATTACTATTTACAAGTGGCTATAGGCCTTTAGAAAGCAGAGCTAGAGTATTAAGAGGAGACTCGGTTTTGGTAGATTGGCATGGACCAGCAGAAGATAAAGGAGAACTACACCATTTTTATAACTATAATTCTTGGAAAAGTTGGTTAAAAAACGAAAGGGACGGAATAGTAGAGTTTACTATTTATGAATCTGATTTACAGGGTAATTAGCATTTAGTAAACTGTTAATAATCAATGTATTAAAAAGTATGCAAAAACTAAAAGAGACGGATTAAATTTCCGTCTCTTTTAGTTTTCAACTTTTTGTAGAGACGGAGCATGCTCCGTCTCTACTTTTAACTTTCTCCTTGTACCTTTTAACTTACTTAAGGTATTTGTCAAACCAAGCAAAAAACTCCCTCTGCCAAAGAACTGCATTTTGTGGTCTAACAACAAAATGTGTCTCTTCGGGGAAGATTAGCAATCGTGCTTCTACGTTGTTTAAACGAGCGGCTGTAAATGCTTGAAGTGACTCCGTATAAGGAATACGGAAATCGTATTCTCCGTGGATTATCAAAATAGGTGTATCCCAATTGCTTGCAAAACGGTGAGGAGAGTTGGCGTATGAACGTTGTGCAACTTTATTGTCTTTCTCCCAGTATGCTCCGCCAAGGTCGTTATTTGGGAAGAAAGTCTCTTCGGTAGCACCGTAAAAACTCTCGAAGTTAAACATACCGCAATGTGAAATAAAAGCCTTAAACCGTTTCTGGTGATGACCTGCCAAATAGAAGACTGAATAACCGCCATAGCTCGCACCAACGCATCCTAAGCGATTTTCATCAATACACTCATCTTTCTTGATTTCATCAATTGCAGTTAGGTAATCCTGTATGTTTTGTCCAGAGTAATCGCCAGATATTTGTGCGGTCCACTCCTGTCCAAACGATGGCACACCGCGGCGGTTTGGAGCAACAATAATGTAATCGTTGGCAGCCATAATCTGGAAATTCCAGCGGAATGAGAAGAATTGACTTACAGTACTTTGCGGACCTCCTTGGCAATAGAGCAGTGCTGGATATTTCTTAGATGAATCAAATTTTGGAGGATAAATAACCCAAACGAGCATCTTTTTGCCATCTGTAGTAGTTACCCAACGCTCTTCGGTTTTCCCCATTGCTATATGGTCGTAAATGGGCTTGTTTGTAAAGGTAATTTGTGTCTCCTCTTTGCTCTCTCGATTTACAGAGAAAATCTCGGTCGCCATGGCATGATTCATCTTTTTGCAAACAAGAGTATTGCCCGACACTATAACACTTTGATAGTCATGGTGTCCCTCGGTATATTTTTCGATATTGCTACTTTCGATATTGATTGAATAAATATGGTGTGTTCCTTTAGTTGGACTGACAAAATAGAGTGTCTTACTGTCTGAATCCCAAACCATATCTGAAACGTTTTGGTCAAAATTGGCTGTCAGATAGGTTGTCTCTAAGGTCTCTAAATTGAGAAGCATTAACCGCTCTTTATCAGCCTCGTAGCCAGGTGTTTCCATACTTTGCCAAGCCATATACTTGCCATCGGGCGAGAAAGTGGGATATTTATCGTATCCAAGGTTTTTCTCTGTCAGGTTTTTAGTCTCTTGGGTAGCAATATCGTAAAGGTAAATATCTGAATTAGTGTTTGTTGCAAACTCGGCTCCGGTATATTTTTTACAGGAATAAGCAATTCCTTTGCTGTCGGCTGTCCAAGAAACGTCAGCAGCGTCGAAGAATGGAGACATCGGAGCGTCCCATGCTTCGTTTGGCATAATATCTTTTCCCTCTGTAACAACCGTGCTACTAAGCGGAGCAACAAATATGTGGCTGTAATATACATCGTTCCAGTGATCCCAGTGACGCGACATTAAATCGGTGTAGATACGAGCGTTTGCCAATGGTAAATCGGGTTGAACGTCCGACAGCTCTTCGCCAATCTTAACTTCGGCTGTGTAGAGAATCTGTTGTTTGTCGGGAGATATTTTGAAAGCATTTACACCACCCTTTATGTTTGTCATTTTTTCAACACCGCTTGCGTTTATTGTCGATTTATACACCTGTGATGAACCCTCGTGTGTGCTTATAAATGCAAATGTCTTATCATCAATCCATTGTGGGTCGAACTGTGAGCCTGAGAGGGTAACGGCTTTCTTAGCCTCTCCTCCGCTAACAGGAATTATAAAGAGAGATGTCCGACTTTTATTAGTTTCTAATTGATAATAAGTAATTGTGTAAAGTACATTTGTTCCGTCCGGTGAGAGTTGTACGCTACCAACACGACCAAACTTCCAAAGAATTTCGGGTGTAAGCACTCCTTTGGCTATTTCGGCTTCAGTAAGTTGAATATTGAATTCAAAGTCACTTTCGGCGGTCTTTTTTTGTTGTGGTTGACATGCTATTAATCCCATAATAGCAAGCAACAATGTGATTGTTAAATTTCTCATGTTAAAATCTTTATGCTTAAGGTTGTATAAAATTAAACTGTTATTTACGTGTAAGTTTTTCCAATGCGTCGAATGCCAAATCGAAGTTTGGCTCAATCTCCAAGGTTTTATCGTAATACTTTATTGCATTCTCCTTATCTCCAGATAGTTGATAGCTTAAACCCAATCTGTAAAATATTCTTGCCTCATAGGGATAATACTTGGCAGCTTTCTCGAAATATTTTATTGCATCTGCTTGTTGTCCAATATCTTGATATATATACCCAATATTAAAAAGAGGGTCTAAGGCTAAAGAGTCTATCTCGTTTAAAATTGCAAAATATTGATTCAGAGCCTGTTGCTCTCTTCCTGTCTCCTGATAATACATTCCAAGATTGTATCGTGGCTCAATATCGTGAGGTCTTAGGTTTATTGCATTACTAAAGAAATCAATTGCAATGTCTTCTCTTTCATTAGAATAGAGAAGACCAAGATAGTTTTGTGCTTCGTAAAACTTAGGATCAATAGTAACTACTTTCATCAAATCCTCGATTGCACTTTTGCTATCTCCCTCAAGATCGCTAACCATAGCACGCATTAACAGTGCCTGAGTATTATTCTCCTCACTTTTAATAATCATGTTGAGTATATTTCTGGACATAATGTACTCTTCTGTAATCATATATAAGTTGGCCAATTTTAAATTTGCCTCTAAGTGAGTAGGGTAGCGTTGTATGATTTTTGTTAAAGCCGTTTTTGCCATAACCACCTGACCACGCATAATCTCCATATCGGCACGTCTCAAAAGATATCCCATTTTATCGGGGGCAAGCCTATTGGCGATTTCAATGTCATTAATTGCGCTGTCTAAGTTCTGAAGTAAAAAATATGCATTCGAACGCTCACTAAAATAGGTGTCGTTTTGCGGGTCTTTTCTTATAAGAACTGTAAGGCTATCAATAGTTTTCTTAAATATCTGCGATGTAGAAATAGGTTTTTCTTCTGATACCTCCTTTTTAGGTTGTTTTGTCTCGCAAGAGCCTAAAAGAGATGCAAAAAACGATATTAAAACTATCTGTGTTACTCTTTTCATCCGGAAACTATAAGTTATTCGATTTTTATTCATCAAGAGGAGCTGTCTCTAAGGCTTTTACAACTTTTTCCTCTATTTCTGCCTGTAGCTCAGGATTGTCGGTCAGCAGTTGTCTTACAGCTTCGCGTCCTTGTCCAAGTCGAGTTTCTCCGTAGCTAAACCACGAGCCTGCTTTTTTGATAATATCAAAATCGACACCTAAGTCAATTATCTCGCCGGTTTTACAGATTCCCTCGCCATACATTATATCGAACTCGGCTTTTTTGAACGGTGGTGCCATCTTGTTTTTCACCACTTTGGCGCGTGTTCGGCTACCACGTGAATCTTCTCCATCTTTTATTGCTGATATTCGTCTAACATCAACTCTAACCGAGGCGTAGAATTTAAGAGCATTACCGCCGGTTGTGGTTTCAGGGTTGCCAAACATTATACCTATCTTCTCACGTAACTGGTTGATAAAGATACAGGTTGTGTTTGTTCTGCTGATATTTGCGGTCAACTTTCTGAGTGCTTGCGACATAAGTCGTGCATGCAAACCCATGCGTGAATCGCCCATTTCGCCCTCAATTTCTGCTTTGGGGGTCAGAGCAGCAACAGAGTCGATAACGATAATGCTTATCGAACCACTTCTGATTAGCGAGTCGGCTATCTCTAAAGCTTGTTCACCGTTATCGGGCTGCGATATATATAGTTGGTCTAACTTAATGCCTAAATTTTTTGCATAAACGCGGTCTAAAGCGTGTTCAGCATCAATAAAAGCAGCTAACCCACCATTTTTTTGCGCTTCGGCAATAGCATGCAGTGCTAAGGTTGTTTTTCCCGACGCTTCGGGACCGTAAATTTCTATAATTCTTCCGCAGGGGTAACCACCAATCCCAAGGGCTGCATTTAAGCCAACAGAACCAGATGATATTACAGGTACTTGTACGACTGAGGTATCATCAAGCTTCATTATGGTTCCTTTGCCGTATGTTTTTTCTATTTTATCGAGAGTAATTTTTAGAGCTTTTAGTTTTTCTTCGTTTACGCTCTGCTCTTCGGTTTTTTCTTTTGCCATATTGTTGAGTTATTTATTGTTTCTATTCGTTTTTATAATATGCTGATTTTGGTTTCGTCTAGTTGATTTTCTTAGCAACTATTTTGCTTCTTCCAACATCTTAAGGATTTGTGCTGTGTGGTTTTTAGTATCAACCTTGTTGATTATAAGTTTTATTTTACCCTCTTTATCAATTATATATGTTTTACGTAATACACCCTCGTATGTTCTGCCATACATCTTCTTTTCTCCCCAAGCGTTATAGCTTTTTAAAATATTTTTTTCGGTGTCGGCAATTAGGTTGAATGCCAAGTTGTGTTTTGCAATAAATTTTTGGTGCGATGTGGCAGAATCAGGGCTTACGCCGATAACCTCGAACCCTTGTTTTGTCAAACTTGCGTAATTGTCGTTTAAGTTACAGGCTTCGGCCGTGCAACCAGGGGTATTGTCTTTTGGATAGAAGTAAAGAATTAAATTTTTGCCGGCAAAATCGCTTAGTTTGATTGTTTTGCCATCTTGGTTTATTCCTTCAAAATTTGGTGCTTTTTGTCCTATTTCAAGAGTTTTCATAATGGTGTTATGTTATTGATTAATAGACAAATAATTATAAAAGATACAGTGCGTATCGAAATAGCAAATTTAACCAACATATTTACGAATACAAAATAAAGTAATAATGTTACTAAAAATTTTTATGGTCACATTGCATAAAAGCCTTAAATTTATGGGCTCTGTTTATGCAAAAATTATTTGTGTTACACTTTTTAGGATATTATCGTATGGTTACAAACAGAATGAATTTCATGTATAACTTTAAATAAAAAATTATAATCCAATGAAAACAACCTTATTATACATGTTTGTTTTTTTAGCGACAAGCCTGTCAGCTATGTCCGATACTTTATCAGTACAGTCGTGGTTGGTCTCTCAACCACAGATAGTAAAAAAACCTATTTTTTCGGATACTAAAAACACGCAAAACGAAACATTTAAAAACGCTGATTTGCTAAAATACGACAATTTCGATATTCAAAGTATCACTCCTAAAGAGAACGAGTTGTTTAATCAAACGGGTGTGTGGTCGGTAAAAATTTTAACTGACAATACGCTCAATATTGTAAATAGCGATACAAGTGAAATAGGGGTCAACTATGTGGGCACATATATTTGGGTTGAAAGATGGATGAAACTAAAATTGGAAATAAAAAGCCCCCAGATGATTCGCGCATGGTTAGATGATTCAGAAATAGGCACAAAGCAAACCTCCGAATCAAATATCGAAAAACAGGGAAAGATTTCGAAAGAGTTAAAGCTTGAAAGAGGGAAGCACAAACTTATGATAAAAACTTTGCATTTCCCTTCCGATTCATGCCAATGGTCAATCTCTGCATCGGTTATAATTGACAGTACTGTTGCTTCTGAAAATATTAGAATTGAGACAGACCCAACGGACAGAAAAAACATTTCGCATATAATGCACGGAACAAGATGTTCGGGGGTAAAACTGTCGCCTGATGCTAAATACTACTCTATATCTTACAGAATAACTAAGCCCGGAGGAGAAAATCCCGAGTCATGGACAGAGATAAAGCGTACCAACGATGATAACTTGATTTTTAGCTTTCAACATTCTAGGATTTCACAATTACAGTGGTTGCCAAAATCAAACAGGTTGTCGTATATTGTAAATGTTGGTAAAGATAAACATATGTATGTTTTTGATGTTGAGAAGTTAACATCTGAAAGACTGTTTGTTGAAACAAAAGATATGGGCTGGTGTACATGGTCACCAGATGAGTCGTATGTGATATACAATATTACCGAAAAAGATGACTTCACTTACACAACCACGAAAAGAGTTGATGGAATGAGCGACCGCTTATCTGGATATAGAGATCGATCGTTTATCCATAAATTTGATATTAAAACTTTAAGTAAAGAACGTTTAACATTTGGAAATCAGAGTACATATGTAAGTGACATAAGTCCTGATAGTCGCTATTTGGCAGTAAGCACAAGTTACCGTGACTATACCGAGCGTCCCTATTCTAAACAACAAGTTTATATAGTTGATCTTAAAACCCTGACAGTCGATACTTTATGGACAGATAAACGTTGGTCTGTTAGTGTTAGTTTTTCGCCAGACGGTAAAAAGTTGCTGTGTGCCGGAGGTCCTTCTGCATTTGGAGAGATAGGCGAAAACATAGGGGAATATAAAATCGCAAACAACTACGATACTCAGCTATATATTTACGATATTGTAACAAAAACAGTCGATCCTATAACTAAGGACTTTAACCCCTCGGTTGATAACGCAATATGGTCAAGCGCAGATAACAATATCTACATAAGCACTACAGATAAAGATAGTAAACGCATTTATAAATACGAAGTTAAGAAAAATAAATTTGTTCCTATAACTCAGAAAAACGAGTATGTTACAGGGCTCGATATGGCAAGTAAAGCAACTGTGATATCTTATAAATCATCAAAAACAAACCTATATGGTTCTTACAGAATATTAGATTTAAAAAGCAACAAGTTAAAAATTGTCGAAGAGCTTGAAAAGCAAAATTATAAAAATGTTGAACTTGGCGAAGTTAGAGATTGGAATTTTGTTTCATCGCAGGGAGTTGAAATCAGCGGTCGTTACTATCTGCCAGTCGGTTTTGATACAACAAAGAAATATCCGGTAATTGTTTATTACTATGGTGGCACTACTCCCGTAGGCAGAACTTTTGGAGGACGTTATCCATTCAACTTGTGGGCTGGAGCAGGTTATATTGTTTATGTGTTACAACCAAGCGGAGCTACAGGGTTTGGACAAGAGTTTTCTGCTGCACACGTCAACAACTGGGGAATTACCGTGGCTGATGAAATAATTGAAGGCACTAAAAAGTTTTTAGCGGAGCACTCTTTTGCAGACGAAAAACACGTTGGTTGTATCGGTGCTTCGTATGGAGGGTTTATGACCATGCTGCTAACCACTCGTACTGATATTTTTGCTGCAGCAATATCGCATGCCGGTATTAGCTCAATATCAAGTTATTGGGGTGTGGGAAATTGGGGATATGCGTACAGCGCCGAGGCAACGGCAGATAGTTATCCATGGAATGCAAAAGATTTGTATGTTGATCAAAGCCCACTATTCAACGCCGACAAGGTAACAACACCTCTGCTTCTGCTTACTGGTGACAGTGATACAAATGTTCCACCTGGTGAGAGCATTCAGCTATATACAGCATTAAAAATTTTAGGAAAAGAGGTGGAATTAGTGACGGTTAAAGACGAAGATCATCATATTTTTGGATATAAGAACCGAATAGAGTGGCATAATACAATTATGGCGTGGTGGGACAAATATCTTAAAAATCAAGAAGATTGGTGGAATGAATTGTACCCAACTAAAAATTATTAATTTTGGAGGTATTAACATAAAAACAAAACAACCCAATGTCGGACTTAGAAGATATCAAAAAGCCTATTGAGGCTGAACTTAAACTCTTTAATGAGATATTTAGAGATAATATACTTACTGACAGTGGGTTGTTGCGTTCTGTTATTAATTATGTTTTAAAAAGTAAAGGGAAGCAATTGCGTCCAATTATAGTTTTTCTTACAGCCGGAGCTTGCGGAAAAATTAACCCAAAAACACATAATGCCGCAGCATTAATTGAGTTAATGCACACAGCAACCTTAATCCACGACGATGTAGTTGATGACAGTCTCTTCAGACGTAATGCCTTTAGCATAAATGGATTATGGAAAAACAAAGTTGCCGTACTCATAGGCGATTATCTTTTAGCTCGAGGATTGCTTTTAGCGGTTAAAAACAAGGAGTTTGACCTGTTAGAGGCTGTCTCCTCAGCCGTAGATGAGATGAGTCGCGGCGAGATTTTACAGATAAAAAAGAGCAGACAGCTAAATATCACTGAAACAGAATATTTTGAGATTATTGAGAAAAAAACAGCTTCACTAATAGCTGCATGTGCAAAAATCGGGGCAGAGTCGGTTGACGCAGATGAACAGACAGTTGCAAAAATGCACGAGTTTGGAATTAATTTAGGAATCGCATTTCAAATCAAGGACGACCTATTCGATTATAAATTAGACAACAAAACAGGCAAACCAGCCGGCAACGACCTGAAAGAACACAAACTAACTCTACCCTTGATTTTCACAAAAGAGCGAGCCAACTACAAAGAAAGACGGAAACTTCTAAAAATTATTAAATCGAAAAACCATTCGTATTCCCAAATAGCCAATCTTGTAGAAATTGTTTCAAATAAAGGCGGTTTTGACTACGCCACACAACGTATGATAGACTATAAAAACTTAGCTTTAGATTGCTTAGAGGTACTGCCTGATAATGAGTATCGTAAGGCTTTGAAACAGCTGGTTGAGTTTGTTATTGATAGAGACGAGTAAAATATATAAGGAGAAAGGTAGAAAGTGCAAGTAGCAAGGTAAAAGTTGGCGGTCACTGAACTTGTCGAAGTGACCGACACTGGATCTTTTGCGGTGGATGAGTGCGCAGCAATCAAAGCCACCGAGAATAGTCAATGAGTTTATCGTAGTACATTGTTGTCTCTCGACATAGTTCAAGCAGCTTAGCTTTGCTTTCGCTCCTAAGAAGATTGTTAATTGCTCACTGTACTTTGTTAATTGATTCTTCTTTTTCGCACAGTTTTAGCCACCTGTCGCTTTTCTCATCTAAAAGTTTTATTATTTCGCCTATACGTTCCGACTTGGCTGTTAGTATTTCGTAATTGTCAGTGCTACTGTTTATTTCGGTTTCGAGTTGGCGTTTTTCGTTTTCTAATTCGTCAATCTCTACTGTCAGGGTTTCTAACTCTTTTTTCTCGGCATAACTCATTTTTTGAGGTTTTTGAGATGCCTTTTCCTGACGTTTTATTGTCTCCTTTTGGATTTGTCGTGCTTTTGCCTCTTCCTGTTTTTGTTGCTCTCGAGACCATTCGTAGTAATCGCTGTAGTTGCCAGGGAATCCGCTGATTTCTCCATTACCCTCGAAAATTAATAGTCCGTCAACAACTTTGTCTAAAAATCGGCGGTCGTGTGATACGGCTAAAACTACGCCTGCAAAACTTTCCAAGTACTCCTCTAATATTGTTAGAGTTTGAATATCAAGGTCGTTTGTAGGCTCGTCGAGAATTAAAAAGTTTGGGTTTCGCATTAAAACAGTGCATAAATACAACCTACGCTTTTCGCCACCGCTAAGCTTGTGGATAAACGAGTTTTGAACACTTGGCGGGAAAAGAAACATGGTCAAAAATTGTGATACTGACAATATTTTGCCATCGCCCAACTTTACAACCTCGGCAATATCCCGAACAGCATCAATCACTCGGCTGTTTTCGTCAAACGAAATACCCTCTTGTCGGAAATATCCAAACACGACAGTTTCTCCCGTTTCGATTTTTCCCTTATCGGGCTTGATGTTTTCGGTAATGATATTTAGAAAAGTTGTTTTCCCTGTTCCGTTGCTACCAACTATTCCAAGACGTTCGTATCGGCGGAAGTTGTAGGAAAAATTGTCTAATATTTTTAAGTCGCCAAACGATTTATGCAGACCGATGACTTCCAAAATCTTTTTCCCTAACCGTGCTGCTCCAACTTTTATATTGATATTTTTTTCGTCGAAACGTTGCGAAGCCTCGTCACGCAACTTATAAAAAGCATCGATTCTATATTTGGCTTTACCTGTGCGTGCCGAAGGTGTTTGGCGCATCCATTCAAGCTCGCGGCGAAGTGTGTTTGTTGCACGATCGACATTTGCTTGTCTGGTTTCTATGCGCTCCTCTCTCTTCTTTAAGAAATAGGAGTAATTGCCGCTGTACCAATATATTTGCTTTTCGTCTATCTCCATAATATCGGTGCAGATGCTATCTAAAAACTGCCGGTCGTGAGTAACCATTAGCATTGTGGTTTTTGTCGATGCCAAATATCCCTCTATCCACTCAACCATGTTCAGGTCTAAGTGGTTTGTTGGTTCGTCTAAGATTAAGAAATCGGGTTCGCTTATTAAAGTGGATGCCAAAGCAACCCGTTTTTGTTGACCTCCCGAAAGGGTATCAACCTTTTGTTTAATATCGGTAATGTTGAGTTGCATAAGAATCTGTTGCGCCTTGGTTTCCATATCCCATGCGTTTGCGGCATCCATAAGTTCGGTGGCAGCTTGCAGCTCATTTTTATCGCAACTTATTAGTGCTTGTTCGTATCGGTTGATTGCTTTTATAGCTTCACTGTCGCCCTTGAAAACGTTGTCGAGTATTGATAATTCGGGGTCTAAAAATGGATTTTGATCGAGATATCCAGCTGTAATATCGTTTCTCCGGACAACATTTCCCGAGTCGGGAGTATCCAATCCGGCAACTATTTTTAATAGAGTTGATTTTCCTGTTCCGTTTCGAGCTATTAGTCCAACTCGTTGATTTTCTGATATTGAGAAACTTATCTCAGAAAGTAAGATTAAACTGCCAAACGATTTTGTTAGGTTTTCGATTTGTAAAACAGGAGTCATAATATCCTTAATTTCAAATAGTGAACATTAGGCAAAAAATTAAAATAATGTTTTCTCTTCTTCAACGAGCAGGGTTGCGTTAAAACTCTAAGTTTACGCCCAATTTTGACCGCAAAGTTATAGAAATCTTATCATAAAAATACATATCTTTGTCAGTTCGTTAAAACAGTTCGGTATGTTTTATGCCGTAGTTCAGGGTTATTTCAAACAGTTATGGATAAACAACAAGATAAAGAGAAACAGTTATTATTAGACAAAAGATATTTGCAAATGGCTCATATCTGGGCACAAAATTCGTATTGTAAAAGAAGACAGGTAGGAGCTTTGCTCGTAAAAGATAAAATGATTATTTCCGATGGTTACAACGGAACTCCTTCGGGATTTGAAAATATTTGCGAAGACGAACAAGGCAATACAAAACCTTATGTATTACACGCCGAAGCAAATGCAATTACAAAGATTGCAAAGAGCGCAAACTCATCAAAAGGAGCAACTATGTACGTGACAGCCGCCCCATGTATAGAGTGCGCCAAATTGATTATACAATCGGGGATTGTCCGCGTTGTTTATTCAGATATGTATAGACTGGAAGATGGGAAGCGATTACTTGAGAAAGCTGGAATTGAAATGGTATATATACCCGATTTTCAATAAAATTTTTGAACGATATTATTATTTACACCGCATGCAAAAAAACAATAATTTTCATATTCTTCTGCCCTTAATAGTTTCAATAAGTATTGTTTTGGGAATGGTAATGTATAAATATCTGTTAGGCGGATATAGTACTAATAACAAAAAACAGTATAGCCCCGAAAAAATAAATATTTTTCTTAAACAATTGGAGGCAAACTACGTTGACACAATATCTTATGACTCATTAGTAGAAAGTGCGATTGCACCTATTTTAGAACAATTAGATCCCCATTCGGTGTATATTCCTGCTGTCGAGCGAGAGGTGTCTGATGAACCTTTGCGCGGCAATTTCGAGGGCGTTGGAATACAGTTTAACTTACGAAACGATACAGTTTACGTTATTCAAACGATATCGGGTGGTCCGAGCGAAAAAATTGGAATTCGTGGTGGCGACCGCATTGTAAGGGTTGATGATTCGGTAGTTGCAGGTGTTGGGATAAGCAATGAAAAAATCATGTCGAAGCTTAAAGGACCAAAGGGCTCAAAAGTTAAGGTAACTGTTGTAAGACCAGGTGTTGATAAAAAAATAGAATTCGATATTACTCGAGATAAAATTCCAATAAACAGCATTGATGTTGCCTATATGGTAACTAAAGATGTTGGATATGTTAAAATTGCGCGGTTTAGTCTTACTACATATCGCGAGTTTATGCAGAAAGTAGCAACTTTAAAACAGGAGGGCATGCGTAAGTTGATTTTGGATTTACGTGGTAATGGTGGCGGAGTGTTGCAAGATGCTGTCAGAATAGCTGATGAATTTCTACCTGCTGGAAATGTTATTGTTTATACCGAAGGTAAAGCGCGTCCACGTTTCGATTATTATGCGTCAGCACAAGGCTTTTTGCAAAACGATGATGTTGTTGTTCTGATTGACGAATGGAGTGCTTCGGCAAGCGAAATATTAGCAGGAGCAATACAAGATAACGACCGTGGTACCATTATAGGTCGCCGTAGTTTCGGTAAAGGATTGGTACAAGAACCATTTTACTTTGATGATGGAAGTGAGCTACGTCTTACTGTCGCAAGATATTATACGCCAACAGGTCGCTCAATTCAAAAACCGTATAGCAACGAAGAGGATTATGCTCAAGATTTAATACGGCGCTTCGAACGGGGAGAGTTTACCGCCGAAGATAGTATTAAACATGATGAGTCTCTTAAATATACAACCCCGGGCGGAAAAACAGTTTATGGCGGAGGGGGAATAATGCCCGATATTTTTGTTCCTGCCGACACATCACAAGGGTCGAGATTTTTTGCTAAAGTGCGTCAACGTGGTATTGACTACCAGTTTTCTTACGATTATGCAGACGCAAATCGCGATAAGCTAACTAAATTTAAAGATGCAAAAAAACTTGAGCAATTTCTTGATAAAGAAAATATTATGAATAGCTTTATTGAGTATGCCGAGAAAAAGGGGATTAAATACACCCAAAACGACAAAATGAAGAAAGATGAATACTTTAACAAACAGATAAAAGCACTTGTTATTAGAAATATTTTCGATGATGGAGGGTTCTATATGATTATGAATGAGATAGACCCCACATTTTTAAAAGCATTAGAAGTAATTAAAAAATAAAAATTATAAAAGAGATGACAAAGTTATTGAATTCAAATCTCCCTTATAAAGTTGCCGATATGTTATTGGCAAAATGGGGGCACAAAGAGATTGAACTTGCAGAAAACGAGATGCCGGGACTTATGTCTTTGAAAGAAAAATATGGCGCTGAGAAACCCTTAAAAGGTGCACGTATTACAGGTTCATTACACATGACAATCCAAACAGCCGTATTGATAAAAGTACTAAAAAGCTTAGGAGCCGAAGTACGTTGGGCAAGTTGCAATATTTTCAGCACACAGGATCATGCCGCTGCGGCAATCGCTGACCTCGGAATACCTGTGTTTGCATGGAAAGGCGAAACATTAGAAGAATACTGGTGGTGTACACTTCAAGCACTTAATTTTCCTGACGGTAAAGGTCCAAATCTTATAGTTGACGACGGTGGCGATGCTACGCTTATGGTTCATACAGGCGTTGCAGCAGAAAAAAACGCCTCAATATTAGATCGTAAAGCAGGTGGTCCTGACGAGGTTGAACTATTGAAATTGTTGAAAAACTTGTTAGCCGAATCTCCAAACTACTGGAGTAGCCGAATAAAAGAGCTAAAAGGCGTTTCGGAAGAGACAACCACAGGAGTACATCGTTTGTATCAAATGATGGAAAAAGGCGAATTACTATTTCCTGCAATCAATGTAAACGACTCGGTTACAAAATCTAAATTTGATAACCTTTATGGTTGTAGAGAATCGTTGGCAGACGGAATTAAGCGAGCAACAGATATTATGCTTGCAGGAAAAATTTCGGTTGTCTGCGGATATGGCGATGTTGGAAAAGGCTCTGCACGTTCGTTAAGAGCATACGGTTCGCGTGTAATCGTAACTGAAATTGACCCAATTTGCGCTCTACAAGCAGCAATGGAAGGCTTTGAGGTAAAACCAATTGAAGATGCTTTGAGCGAAGGCGATATTTTTGTTACTACAACAGGAAACAAAGATGTGATAACTGCCGAACATATGTCGAAAATGAAAGATCAGGCAATAGTATGTAATATTGGACACTTTGATAATGAAATTCAGGTTGCACAGTTGGAGAGCTGGAAAGGCATTAAAAAAGTGAATATTAAGCCACAAGTTGACCAATACTATTTCCCCGATGGGCACAGTATTATCCTATTAGCTGAAGGCCGATTAGTTAACTTGGGTTGCGCTACTGGACACCCATCGTTTGTGATGAGTAACTCATTTACAAATCAAACATTGGCTCAAATCGACTTGTGGAAAAACAAATATGAGATTGGTGTATATCGTTTGCCAAAGCATCTTGATGAAATGGTTGCACGTCTGCATCTTGACAAAATCGGTGTTAAGTTAACCAAACTTACTCAGGAGCAGGCTGATTATATTGGTGTTCCTGTTGAAGGACCTTATAAACCAGAACATTACAGATATTAGTTAAAAGGTAAAAGGTACAAGATAAAAGGTACAAGGAGCAAGGGTATTGTCCGTAGGACAATTTTTTTCGCCCGCAGGGCGAAACACTTGTACCTTGTACCTCGCTCCTTGTACCTTTTAGTTTAATGATTTAATATTAACAATACGTGCTAAATTGCTGTAAATGACGACAAAGCAAAACAAAAAGTCTGCACTTATAATTGCTACACTTAGCGCATTCTTAGGTCCTTATATGGGGTCGTCAATTAATATTGCTCTTCCTGATATTGGCGAAACTTTCTCAATGAATGCTATATCTTTGGGTTGGGTGGCAACATCGTATATTTTGACAGCGGCGGTATTTCTAATCCCATTTGGCAGACTTGCCGATATTTATGGCAGGAAAAAGAACTATATCATTGGTATATCGATATTTACTTTAAGTTCACTACTATGCGCTGTTGCACATTCACAAGCCTCAATCATAGTATATAGAGTAATTCAGGGTATAGGAAGCGCATTTATTTTTAGCACGGGAACTGCGATATTGGTTTCGGTTTATCCTCCTAATGAGCGTGGGAGAGTGTTGGGAATAAATGCGGCAGCGGTTTATATAGGCTTATCTATTGGTCCCTTTTTGGGTGGTATCTTAACTCAAGCATTTGGCTGGAGGTCGGTGTTTTGGGTTAATGTTCCGGTTGGGATATTACTTGTTTTGCTTTCAGCAATCCTATTAAAAGGCGAATGGGCTGAAGCTAAAGGCGAAAAGTTCGATTTAGTAGGAAGTATAATCTTAATTGCCTCATTAACAGCGCTTATTTTGGGAATGGGAAACTTGCCACATACCAACGGTGTAATCATGGTGATTGTAGGCATTTTAGGGGTGATTTTGTTTGTTGTGCAGCAGATGCGTGTAAAATATCCACTTGTTAAAATATCGTTGTTTACAAAAAACCGTGTCTTTGCTTTTTCTAATCTTGCAGCATTTATCAATTATAGTGCAACTTTTGCCATTACGTTTTTGTTGAGTTTGTATTTGCAATATGTTAAGGGTTTTGACGCTCATTATGCTGGAACGATATTGGTTGCACAACCTATTATAATGGCTCTGTTTTCCCCGATTGCTGGCAAGCTCTCAGATAAAACAGAGCCTCGTTTTGTTGCTTCCGTTGGAATGGCTTTGGTTGCCATTGGCTTGTTTTTACTGATTTTTGTAAACTCAGAAACAACAACTTTAACGCTTGTGTTATACTTAATGTTGCTTGGACTTGGTTTTGCTCTATTTTCATCGCCAAACACAAACGCCGTTATGACTTCCGTTGACAGAAAAACATACGGAATAGCATCGTCAATACTTGGAACAATGAGGCTGACAGGTCAAATGTTTAGTATGGGTATTGCAATGCTTGTTTTTTCAATTACACTCGGAAAAGCCAAAATTACTCCCGACTTATATGGACAATACTCAAATAGCATGAGTTATATATTTGTGATATTTACAGTACTTTGTGTTTTTGGGGTGTTCGCCTCGTTAGCCCGTGGAAAGGTACACGAGAGCAATTAGCAATAAATTAATTGAATGTAAAGGTGTTGTAGAGACGGAGCATGCTCCGTCTCTACGTTAAAAACGCAACCTGTGTTAATTCGTTTAATCCGTGTCATCTGTGTTCCAACACTTTCTGCTTTTATCTATTTAGTTCGTTGTCACTAGCATACCATTCGCAGTAGCTTGTCGAGGTTTCGTATAGCTTTATACTGTAAAGTTCAACATTTTTAGGCAACTCTTTACTGAGCTTATCTGCAAAATCGCTGACAAGGTTTTCGCATGTGGGTTCAAATGGTTTAACGATTATCTTGCCCTTATATTGCTCAAGAAAAGAGTTCTTAAAAGACATTTCCGAAACCATTAAAGAGTGATCCAACGGATCAATAATTGATTTGTTTACTATTTTTTTCAATTCTCCAAAGTCAATGAGCATGCCATATTGTGGGCTATCTGTATCGTTACAAGGATACCCGGAAATAGTCACAAAAAGTTTATAGCTATGACCGTGAATATTATTACATCCCCCTAAATGGTTTTTTAGGAAATGAGACATCTCGAAAGAGAACTCTTTTGTTATTCTAACTCTGTTTTTATTTATCACTTCTGCGTGTGTTAATTAGTGTATAGGCAAAAAATTATGAGACTTGAAAGTACTCATTTTTCGAGAAAACAAACTTTGTTTCGAAAAACTTTTTAAATTTATACTTTTTTACGATACTGTGTCCAAAATTTATAATAACAAATCAATTTTTTATATATTGCCAGATTGTTTGTCTAAGGAATAGGAGCAAAGCCTCTCTGTTCAAATTCAAATTTGTATAACGAATACGTAACTAAAATACAACACGCAATCCCTGATTGCCAGACAAATAAATGCCACGAGATTGTAAATAAAGAAAATTTTAAACATATGAGATGCTATCATTTTTCACTATTACTGTTTTTTGCAACATTTTTATCAATTGGTGTTTCAGGACAAAGTAGCACAATTGACAGCCTATTAAGATTGGTAACAATAGAAAAAGAAGATACTTCGAAAATCTCGCTTTATATTAAATTGGGAGACTGTTTTGAAAAATCAAATCCAGATTCCAATCGCTATTTTACCTCAAAGGCTTTAGAATAATTAATAGGATAGCTAAAAAAAGACGCAACGACAAATATGGACCTATTCTTGGTCAATATCAAGCTCGTTTGGGGAAAATTTATTTTCAGCAGAAACAATATGAAAAAGCTGTAGAATATTACTACCAATCAATTAAAACGTTCAGGAACTACGAAAAATCGAAAAACATAGAAGTAGCTAATAGTTCGAAAAAAGGAGTGATAGACGGATATTTTTGTTTGGGCCTTGTTTTTTCAGAGAAAGAGAATTCCGATAAATCGATAGAATTTTATTCTGAAGCCATTAAGCTTATGGAACAAGTCTCTGATTTTCAGGGCATGGCGCGTTCTTTCAATAATGTTGGCACAGTCTATTACTATCAGGGAAATTTACAAAAAGCCATTGAGTCGTACAACAAGTCTATTGAAATTAGAGAACAAATAGGTGATTTTGATGGCATTGCTAATAATTATTTGAATATTGGAGTGCTTTACACCGATCAGGGAAAATTTGATTTGGCAATCGACAGCTATTTAAAAGCCCTGAAGCTTAAAGAAGAAATCAATGATAAGGTTGGAATAGCTCACTGTTACAACAATATAGGAAATTTACATGCTGAACAAAATAGTCCAAAAAAGGCTATAGAATATTATTTAAAGGCACTTGAAATACGTGAAAATATTGACGATAAAGAGGGAATTTCTGGTTGTTATACAAACATTGGAGCAACTTATTCAGAATTAGGTCAACATGATAAAGCCTTAGAATATTTCCAAAAAGCAATTCCGGTATACACCGAACTGTCAGACTATAGTGGATTAGCTGACAATTATAATAATATGGGGGTTGTTTATCGAAACAAAAGCGAGTTTTTTAAAGCAATGGAGTTCTTTAAAAAGACTTTAGCCATTAGAGAAAAAATTAATGATAGTCACGGGTTAGCTGCGGTTAATTCAAATATTGCCACAACATATTCTGATATGTCTAGCATTGTTAGTAAGGGAAAATCGGCTGAATATCTTAAATTATCACTTAAATACGGCCTAGATGCCTTACAATTAGCAAAAAAGATTGGTTCTGTAACGCTGCAAAGAGCAATTGTTGATGGATTAGTTACGTCGTACAAACTTAATAGTAATTATGTTAAAGCATTAGAATATGCTCAGCTTAGCATTGAGCTTCGTGACAGTTTGTTTAAGGAAGAGAAAGCAAGAGCTTTGGCTGAAATGGAAACTCATTATCTTTTCGATAAAAAGCAACAAAAAATTGACAAACAGAGTGAACAACTTGAAAGTCAACAACAAATAATTTCAAGTGTAGAGTGGGAAAATAAAAAGAAAAAAACTTATCTGATAATAGCAATAATAAGTACTTTGGGGTTGGCTTCCATTACGGTGTTTTACGTGTGTAAAAGCAGACAAAGACATTTTGAAACAAACAAACTGTTAGTGCAATTAAATACAGAAATATTACAGCATAAAAAGGAAATATTGACATTGAGAGATGAGATTGAACTAAAAAACAACAGTATCACAAATGGCATTGAATATATTGGTTGTGTTCAAAGAAGCATATCAACCAGCCTACAATCAATAAGCGAAATTTTTAATGACTTCTTTTTAATTTATAAACCGCGTAAAATATTAAGTGGCGTTTTCTATTTAGTAAGACAAAACGAGCGATCAATATATATAGCGGTAGCCAACTCAATAGGGCATGGAATACAAAATTCATTTATCAGTTTGCTGGGATATTCGTTCTTAAATGAAATTGTACATAATAAAATTAGTTCACACACAAATTTGGCTTTGGATGAGATAAGAGAAAAAATTAAAAACAGCTTGCCTCAAGTCGAAAATACCGATAATCAAGATAATGGATTGGCGATAGCGTTTTGTATTATCAATAAAGCTTCAAAAAAACTTTACTATTCGGGAGCGAGAATACCCTTACAGTTAGTTCGTCATAAAGACGGCAAAACGGAGCCCGTTTCAGAGGTTTTTGAACCCGATTGCCAGCCCATTGGAGCTTATGTTGACGAGAAGCCATTTGTCGAGAAAGTTGTCCAGTTGCGCGAAAAAGATGCTCTTTATATTTTTGCTAATGATATTTTGCAACTTGAAGATAAAAATAGACAAGAGTTTGCCGAAAAGCAGTTAAAAGAAACTATTCTTGCTGAAAGCAACAAAAGCATGAAAGAGCAGGGTAAAAATATTGAAACTTTTATTTCAGAATTGCAAGGAAATAACGACGAAGCCGACGATATTTTAGCTCTCGGAGTTAGAATTTGAGACACTAATTGACGATTTGCTTTAATGCTCTTGCTGTAGGGAGCGGTCTTTCCTCTTTCAGTATCAATGTATCGTAGATAATTTTTATCCATATTAAAATACATGGAAATGCTTTTAATACATACGGTTTAACAAACTCCTCTCTCAAATATCTCGGGAAAATATCAGTTGGAGATAGTGTCGTTAATATAAAAGCAGTTACAAAGAGAATGATATTTAGTTTTGTTTTTTTGCATTGAATAAACCACAGTGCTACACCTGTCATGGCTAAAATAAACGTTGGAGATTCGGCTTTGTGATTAAAAATCACAATCCAAATTAATATTGAACTCATTATAAGATACTTGAATGTATATTCTCCGTACATTTTTATCTTATAGAAAGGTAATAGAAAAATTAATGCTCCTGTGGCAACAACAATGTTTTTGTTTATATCAATTGCAAACCAGGAATTTAGCCAACCCATAACTGAATATCCGTAAGATGCGTCATGATCATTTGCAAGTAAGTTTAAGTAGCTGTTAAATAATCTCGTATATTGCTCGAAATCAACGAAAATCAGTGGTAGAATTAGTAAAAGCCCTGTCCAAAACAATGCGTATAAAGCTGATCTCCATTTCTTGGGATAGAACAGGAAAAGTGCAAAACCTACAAGTCCAAAGAGTTTTATAAAAACCGAAAACACAATGCATAAAGTTGCCCAAAAAGATTTGTCCCTTTCCAGCAAACCAAAAGACAAAACAATTAAACCGGCTATTAAAGCGTTGGATTGCTGGTTTTGCATTGATGTCATAAGTTCTATCAGCACAATTAATAAAATCAACCCTTTTTGGTAAAGGCTTAATCTTGGCAAATAATAGATAGCGAATAGTAAAACTAATGCGTTTAAAAGATTCCACAAGCTCAATCCAAGCCAATCAGGAAGAATATTAAAACAAGCGAAAAAAACAGAGAAAGTTGGTGTATATTTATACAGGTCCCAGTGTTCTTCAGGGTACAAAACATATAAGTCTTGCTGGTTTTTAAGATGTTCAAAAGATTTTTCAAAAATGGTATAGTTGTTATATCTGTTGTAAACGATACCACCATCATGATAAGTCTTTGTTCCAATTAAAGATTGAACACTAGCGCCTAATGCAAATAGAATATATATAGCTATTATTATTCGCTTATCTGAGATTGTTTTTATTAATTTATCTTTCATTCGTTTGCAATTTTTCAGTTTCGGGTCGCGTGGAACTCACATGTTTAATAATCATTTGATTGTGTACCAAGTTAGGTTGGAATGTTCGTTTCATAACAATTCAAAATGTACGTCTTTAGAGCATATTACAAAGTATTTAAGCACAAATTTGAAATGCATTTTATTGATTAAACCTAAAACCAATAGAGAGATCAATACGACCTAAGCCCTCACGCTTATTTTTTTCTAATTCGACTGTTTGTGTGGTTACTCCATTATCAACTTTAATTCTGGATAAAGTCCCTGCAATAAACGAAATCTGAAATCCTACCGATGCTTTTTCTGATACTTTAATATCATAGCCAACATCTATGGATAATCCAATTGTGTTGCCAGTATATTTATAATTATTGATAAAAACAGCATTGTTTGAATATCCCATATAACCTAACGAATAGTTTATATAAAGGGCATTCCTTTTTTTCTTGTCAAAGTATCTTGTCGAAAACATTGGTCCAATAAATGAGGTAGTTATATCATCGCTCATCTTGCCGTACACTCTGCCGCCAGCTTCTTGCTCTACATATATGTTTACACTACTTGTAGTTGTTTTAAAAAAGTAGCATTTAGCCCCAACACCAAACTGTTCTTTAAAATAATAGGTTAAATCTCCACCAAAATGGAAGCCATTTTTTAAATCTTTTATATAACCTGCAAAATCGTTTGAAAGACCTTCCGGAGCTCCAGCTGTAAGGCGACTATATCCTACATTAAATGCAAATCTTAAGCGTTGAGAATTATTGTTGTCAACAAGATTATCTGTGGGTACTTCACTGGTAGGAAAGTAGTTTAATTGATGGGTTTTAATATCCGACTGGGGCAGTAAGGTGTTTCTAATCTCATCATTATGTTTAAAAGTGAAATATACTCTATCTGCTTCTACGGTTGTAATTTTACAGTTAATTGAATCTCCGTCGTTTGTAACTATCAAGTCCTGAGAGAATATTGATTTGGAAATGAAAATTAAAAGAGTAATAATAAATACTTGTCTCATTGGTTTTTAGCATTAAAAGATTCAAACTCAATTTTTCCTGTTTTATTGTCAACTAATTCAAGCTGGGGTCGTCCAACAAAAGCTCCCATTCCAATTGAGCAACGCAGATAATAGGTTTTACCCATTTTAACGTTAATTGGAACTTCCGATTTTGCTTCTGTCTTAGCCCATAGCGTATTTCTACCATCTTTTTTTATGTAGAGTGTAGTTTTAAAGTTATTAATGACCCGGCAAATTACAGAGTCTCCAAGATATAAATCAAAGTTAACCGCTGCACCATATCCACCGTATCTATATACGTTAAGAATTGCATAATCAACGTCTAATAACTCCTCTTCCTTTTGAGCAAAGTTTTCTATATCTTTAACTTTTAATATTTTAGCAGTAATTCTGTGGCACGAGCTCCCCATTGCGGTTGGAGGTTTATGTTCAATAATTTTAATTGCGTTTCCTCCTGTTTTTCGGGCTTCAAGTTTGGCTTTGTCAACAACAGTGCTAAAGTCGCAATTTGTGGTAAACCCTGTATCACCGATTTTTACTTGTCCCAAAACTTCTGAGTTGTCAGGTTCCGGTTGGTTCAAACCAATTACAACAACGTCTTGTTTATAGTCTATAGGAGGATAAGTTTTACTGATACTGGTTGAAACCCGAGGATTGCACGAATTGAGAAGGATTAGTGCAGAAATAATAGAAAATCCGATTAATTTTTTCACTATCTGTTAAATTGTTTATGTGAACTAGAACTTGTTCAAAATCAATAACGTAGTGAAAAAAGTTGTTCTCAGTATTTTGAATATTAAATTCCACTACGATTTACAAATGCAAACATACAGAGTTTTATTTTATAAACGATGAGTATTTTGAAAACAATTCGGAATCTATATTAACCATTAAGGGGTAGAGACGGAGCATGCTCCGTCTCTACAATATTCGTACAAGTTACATTTCCATATCGTCTGAAAAATCCTCGGTTTTTTCGCCGTTAGTTCTTTGTCTCTTGACTCCTTCGTTCAGTTTATAGCTAAATCCAATGGTAATTCTTGGCATATTAGGTTGACGATATGAGTAGTCGTAAAAATTAGGTCCTTCGGAAGTAAATTCCCAACGGAATTTTCCAAAAGGATTGCGCATTGATATTGATATAGTTCCTTTTCTGTCCAAAATGTGATGTCGGTAACTTAATCCATTGTTGTAAAATGCACCGCGTGTTCCTTGTGGGCTAACAGAAGGAGAGAAATACATTGCGTTAGCAGTTAAAGTGCCATTTTTGCTTACTCTGAATGTAAGATTTGCACGGAACGTATGATTCATTGAACTTGTATTAACAGGCATGTTGTTTGTAAAACCCTCAATTTTATAATGGAAAAATGAATAATTACCGTCGAATTGAAGCCATTTTGTAAACGAATGCCTTACGCTTGCCTCAATACCCAAAGACGAGTTTTTATTCATATTCTCAAATGTGTTAAGCATTAAACCTGGATTATTAACAGGATCGTACAAATATCTTACTCTCGAAATTGCATTATCGGTTTGTCTGTAAAACAGAGTTGCGCTTGCTGTTGATTGTCCAAAATATCTTAAATAGTTGATTTCCAAAGCATGGCTAAACTCAGGGTCAAGATTTGGGTTACCTCGTCTAACATTGTAAGCGTCTGAGAATGACTCATAAGGATTTAGAAAGAAAATAAAAGGACGATTTACCCTACGACTATATCCTGCCATAAATTTGTTGTTACCTGTTGAGTTGCTTAGGTGTATTGTCGGGAAAAAGTTAATGTCCTCCTTAACACTTTTCGAGCCATCAGATTCTTGATGTAAGTTAATTCTGTAATATTCGGTTCTCAATCCTAATTGGAATTCCCATCTTTCAATTTTACTGCTACCCATTATATATACAGCATGGATTTGGTCGTCGTACAGCAAGTGGTTAACACTGTTTGACAGCATATAGGGGTTGTTATAGTTAGTGTTTTCAAAATCAATCTGTCTAAATCGTGATTTTGCACCCGTTTCAAATTTGAAAAAAGTAAATGGCTTAGAATAGTCTAATTGAATTGTTTGAGCTTGCTCTGCTGTCCATGAGCTATCTTGCCATTCGATAGTTTTAATATTATCAACAAACTCATCATTATAACCAAAGTTGTTGAACTTGTTTCCCGACAAAGATCCCATTATTTGTAGTTCGTGACCCTCGTTGTCAAACTTGTGCAGAAATGTACTATTTACATCGTAATTGTCTCTTTTTCCGTTTGATTTATTGTTTGTTATTAGATTAATTGTTGAGTCGGGGCTTGAGTGAGATATTGTCTGTTTGTTCTTTGATTCAGATTCGTCTCCTCCAATACGTATTAAACCGTTTATACTTAGCGATGATTTTTTTGTTAAATCTACTTCATAACCTAGTCGGAATGTGTTGCCTATGTTGTCTGATAATCTTTCGCCCTTTTCGATACGTGTAATGGTGTCAGTGTTAATAAATGTTTTTCTTTCTCCTCCTCTCAACCCAGAGCGAGACGACCGGTGTAAGTCATAGCCAAATGTCAATGAGTGTCCTTTGTTTCTGTAATTGAGGTTTGCCGACACGTTGTAACGATCTATCATACCTATCCAGCCCGAGTTCCCTGCGCTTACATCGAGCAAGCCGTTCAAACCGCTTTTTGTATCTTTTTTCAAAGTCACGTTAATAATTCCGGTTAGTCCATCTGGTTCGTAACGAGCTGAAGGGTTTGTAATTACTTCAATATTTTCGATACTTGAAGCCGGTATCTGTTTCAGAGCGTCGTTACCTGTTAGAACTGTGGGCTTTCCGTTTATTAAAACCGTAAAATTATCGCTGCCACGTAAAGTAACATTACCCTCGTCGTCAACCTCAAAACCCGGTGTGTTTTCTAACACCTCTACAGCTGTAGTCCCGACAACATTGGCATTCCCGGCAACTTGAACAACTTTACGGTCAATTTTATAAATTATTTCGTTGCGCCTATCTGTAACTACTGCTTCCTGCAACGTTATAGCCGAAGGATTGATGGTAATAGGTTTTAATGTAATAGTTGGACTTTGTGGCGAAATTGTAATCCCTTGTAAGGTATATCTTTCATATCCAATAAACTGAACAACCATATAGTATTTCCCGGGACGTTTTGCTTCGATTTCAAAACCACCATCTTCGCCCGTAATAGTTCCATCGACCATAGAGCTGTCGCGTTGGCTGTATAATACAACATTTGCGTACATAACAGGCTTGTTGTTTTGGCTGTCGAGAATCGTTCCATGTAAATTAAACTTCATTCCTGGTTGTGGTTGTGCAAAAACCGATGTCAGTGTGATTATTGACAATATGGTGGATAAAAAAAGTGCTTTGTACATAAAAACTATCAATTAAAAATTAAAAACATTTCATAGACAAAATGGGAGCCAAAAGGTTTATTCGTTGGGGTTAAATTTTTATTGTTTAATTTTAAACCGAATAATTTGATAATAAAAGTTGCGTGGGTAGAGACAGGGCATGCCCTGTCTCTACAATCGTCACAATTTTATCATATTAAAAATAAGCAATAGCAGGATGAATTGTTTATTTTTGTGCTTAAAACAACAATAATATGCAGAAAGAATTTACCGATATAAGTAAAATAGGCGAGTTTGGCTTGATAAATAAGATATCAGAAACCGTAAAACTTTATCATCCCGACTCGGAGAAAGGTATCGGAGATGATGCCGCAATATTAAACTTCAATGGCAGTAAAATTTTAGTTACTACTGATATGCTAACAGAGGGTGTTCATTTTGATTTAACATATATGCCGCTACAACATTTGGGATATAAGGCAGTTGCAATAAATCTCTCGGATATTTATGCAATGAACGGCGAGCCCAGGCAGATAACGGTTTCTATTGGCTTGTCGTCAAGGTTTTCGGTTGAGCATATCGAAGAGATTTACAAAGGAATAAATAAAGCGTGTGAGTTTTATAAGGTAGATATCGTGGGCGGTGATACCGTATCTTCACTCAGCGGACTTATAATTTCCATTACAGCCATCGGAGTAGCAAATGAAAAAGAGATAACTATGCGTAGTGGTGCTCAAGAGAATGATTTAATATGTGTTTCAGGAGATTTAGGTGCCGCGTACTTAGGACTAAAACTTTTGGCGCGCGAGAAGGCTGCGTTTGAGGTCGCTCCACATCAGCAGCCACAATTTGATGGATATGAATATCTGATTGAGAGACAGTTAAAACCAGAACCACGTCGTGATATTTGTAATAAGCTGAGAGAAGCAGGCATAATTCCAACCTCAATGATAGATATAAGCGACGGATTATCAAGTGAATTGATGCATTTAGCCCAAAACTCGGAAGTAGGTTGCCGTATATACGACGAAAAATTACCTATCCATCAGCAATCAATAAGACTTTGCGAAGAGTTTAATATCGACCCATCAATACCTGCCCTTAATGGCGGTGAGGACTACGAGCTTCTTTTTACTATCAAACAGTCTGATTACGAGCATATTGCAAAAATTGAAAATGTGTCAGTCATAGGGCATATAACATCGTACAAAGGATTGTGCGAGATTGTTTTCAGAGACGGAACAGCTGTACCCTTAACAGCGCATGGGTGGAATGCCTTTGTTAACGATGACGAAACAGATATGTGATAAAAGAGCAGAATTGTCTGCAAGTTGAGTTTCTAACTTGTAAACCTTAATATATTGGAAAGTCCAAAAGAAATAGCCTCTGTTTTACCTGAGAATCCCGGTGTTTACCAGTTTTTCGACGATAAAGGAGCGATTATTTACATTGGGAAAGCAAAAAATCTT
>JGI24712J26585_10000080_pt1 | contig 70388 bp, 62 predicted proteins | sample BioPla3DNA2_FD_26585 | JGI IMG/M metagenome (IMG submission 26585) | reverse complement strand
GGAGGTTAAGACCACTAAAGCTACCAAAGAAACCAAACATCAAAAACAACCATACAAAAAATATTTGTAGGACTCTGAGCCTCCTTTTATAGAACTCAAAATGGCCCATGCTTTAATTATAGCATGAGGGGGATGGAAAAATAGTGACTATGAACGACCAAATAAGTCTTTAAGAGAAGTGGGTTTCGTATATTCAAATATGCCGCGTCGAAAGGTGCGAACAGCGATTAGCATGACGATAACGCTAGAGATAATGACGATAGCGAGACCGATTAAGCCCTCGGTGATAGAGAGGTTGCCGGCAGTATTGCGAAGCATAAGGGTGATTGGGGCAGACAGAGGAAAGAAGCTGAGGATTTGAATAAAGATAGTTTTAGCGCCAACTATAATAGCACCGGCAAAGTAGAACGGGATAACCATACATAGAATAATTGGAGCATAAAATTGCGAAGCGTCTTGGGCGGTTGGGAAAAGTGAGCCGATCAGGATAGTAAAACCAGTGGCGAGTAGGAAGCCGAAGACGAGGAAATTAGCGCCAAAGAAGGTGGGCCAAAAATCAAAATGGAGATTTTCAATGATGGAGGCAAGGAAGCTCGGAATGATGTCGAGCTTAGTGCCTGCAAAGTAAATTAAAAGTAGTGGCGCGAGGAGTGAAATGATTTGAATAAAACCTAGAGCTACAAGGGCAATGATTTTACCGATAATTACGGCTTTAGCATCAACGGTAGTGAGAATCATTTCGGCGACTCGATTTTCTTTTTCTTCCGTGGTAGCGACTAGGGTTTGATTGCCAGTCAAGACGAAAATCAGGAAGAATATTGCCAAGAAAATACCAGGTACTACCATTTTTTCAAGGGGGTTGTAAATTACTCCGTCTTTGTCAAGAATTTGACTATCCACAGTTAACTCAGGGTTGGCGATAATGTTGACAATACTGGCATCTACTTGACTACTAGCACTGATAGTGAGAATACTAGAGGCTAGAGAACCGACCCCCATAGAGAGTTGTTGGGTGACGGAGCGGTCATCTAGGAGTTTGGTATAGGTTTTGATTGCTGTAGTGGTGTCGGTAGGATAAATAATAAGAGCAGTTTCTGGTTCGCTAGCCTTGAGGTGGTTTAGCGCTTCCTCCTCATCCTCTAAGCTAGTGACTTTTAGATTGCCAAATAGTTCTAAATTAACAATTTTGGTGTGATCTACGACGATAATGGAAGTTAGATTTTCTTCTAATTCTTGCATAGCAGTTTCGCCTTGTTCGATGGCGAGTTTAGTGCTGAGATAGGAGATACCACCAATGACAACCATAAGGGCGGGAAAGATAAAGATAGCTACCCAGAAAAGAGGCTTTCTGATTTGTTTTAAAATTTCAAATTTGATGACGTTACCTAGATTATGCATGAGGGCTAGCTCCTTCTTGATTGACACCATAAATTTTGACGAAGATTTCGTCTAGACTGGGTCGTTCTACGGAATATTGGCGAACTGCAACTTTTTGTGCGACTAGATATTTTAATACTTCATCGGGGTTTTTAAGGGGCTCTAGTTCGGCGTAGTTTTTATCTTTAGTAATGACAGTAAAAGGAGCATTTTTGATGGGTAATTTACCATTAAAGGTGAGTTTGATGCGTTGACCACCAGCTTGATCTTTAATGTCTTCGACTCGGCCATAGGCCTTAGCTAAACCGTCCTTTAAGAGTAGAATGCGGTCGCAGAGACGTTCGGCCTCCTCCATATAATGAGTAATCATAAGAACTGTGGCACCACGACGATGTTCCCTTTCGATAATTTCAAGAAGTAGTTTACGGTTGATGGGGTCAAAGCCCTTAGTGGGCTCATCGAGAATTAAGATATCAGGTTTACCCATAATGGTGACACCGAGTTGAATTTTTTGCTGTTGACCGTTGGATAGTTTGTCGAGACGAGTGCTGATTTTGTCTGGAAGGTCGACTTGTTTTAGAAATTTAATAATCCAGCGCTCGGCGGTATGGCGATCGATGCCTTTAAGGTCGGCAAAGTAGCGAAGAATGTTGCCGACCTTTTCCTTTTTGTAAAGACCACGCTCTTCTGGTAGGTAGCCGATTTTAATTTCTCTTGCTGGATGAAAAGGCTGACCATCAACTAGTAGTTTTCCGCCAGTGGGTTGATAGAGCCCAAGCAGGGCTCGGATAGTAGTAGTTTTACCAGAGCCGTTAGAGCCAATAAGGCCAAAAATTTCCCCCTTATAAATATCAAAAGAAAGGTCTTTGATCACCTTTTTTTCACCAAAGTGCATTTTGAAGTTTTGGACCTGAATAATAGGTTGTGGCTTTTTCACAAGTTTAATTATACACCATTATTAACTAAGGGTAAGAATTTTAATTATCTAAATATTTTTGGATAGCTAAACGAGCAGAGGTGGCGCCGATAATGACGCCGAGAATAATCATAATGGCGTATAGAAAAACCAGCCAACTGGAATGTAGTAGACTAGTTAGGGTAGTAAGATTGATACCGTAACTAGTTAGGCCAGGTTCTATTAAATTGAAACTTAATAAACTGAGTGAGGCTGCGATGATGCCGGAGATAATACCACAGAGGCCGGCCTCGACGATGAATGGTCCACGAATGAAGCTACCATCGGCGCCTACGAGTTTCATCATGTAGATTTCTTCTCGACGTGAAAAGATGGACATGCGGATGGTGTTGAAAATGACTAGGGTGGAAATAACTAGGAAAATACCGCCGAGAATAAGTCCACCGTTCTTAGCTACATTAGCCCATGAGGTGATAGTTTCAATCTCTAAGCGATTGACGTCGTAGGTTGGAGGAATTTCGGGATGAATAAATTCAGTGAAGCTTTCATCATGCTCGACGATGTTTTGAATACTGGAAAGATTATCAACATCAAAGACTCGAATGCGTAAGGTGGCTGGCATAGTATTGAGCATAATAGCCTTCATGTCGTCGTCTTGGAGGACATTCATTAACTCCTCATTATCGGCATTTTCTTGAAGGGAGCGCTCATAGCCCTCTTCGGCTGTCGACATGATGACGGTTTTGACATTAGGGTCTTGACGGAGGGTGTCAGACATAGATTTAAGAGTTTCAGTTGGTGTACTGGATTGAAGGGAGATTGTGATATCGATTTTTTCGCGCATCGCATCAGCGGCCTGTGAAAGCACGATACTGGCGAGAGTGGTGGAAAAAAGAATTAGTAAGGTAATTATCATAACCAAGGTGGCGGCGATGGATAGCCAGATGTTGCGTCCGAAGCTATAGAGGCCGTACTTGAAAATTCGCCCAGCGGTGAGAGCATAGTGGGGATGGGAGTCTTTAACCATGCGACGCAGATTACGTCTAGTGTTGCGCTGAAGCTTCTTTAGTTCGGCTTTGGATTTGGTAGATTTAGACATTGGTACGCCTCTGTTTTAAGGTTTTGCGACGGAGAGGTTTTTTGAGGGTGAGCTTGGGTTTATTTTCTAACTTATAAATCCCACGATCTTTTTGATCGCTAATAATTGCGCCATCTTTCATAGTGATAACGCGTTTCTGTAAGTAATTAACGATGGTTTCGTCGTGAGTGGTAACCAAGACTGTGGTGCCGAAGGCGTTAATTTTTTGGAGCAGGTCGATAATCTCTCGGCGCGTGAGCTTGTCTAGGTTTCCAGTAGGCTCATCAGCAATGAGGATTTTGGGTTGGCGAGCAATAGAGCGGGCGATAGAGACGCGCTGCTGTTCCCCACCGGAGAGATTATCGGGAAATTTATGAGCTTTGTCTAGAAGACCAACTAATTCGAGAACCTTAGGTACAGTATTTGAAATATCTTTACTACTCATGCCGGCGATTTCTAAGGCAAAGGCAACATTTTCGTAAACGGTGCGCCTGGGGAGGAGTTTGAAATCCTGAAAAACTACGCCGAGGCGACGGCGATAGTATGGGATATAGCGAGGCGTAACATAGTCTAAGTCAATACCGCCAATAACAATCCGGCCGGTGTCGGGGGATTCTTCCTTGGTAATCATTTTAATGAGTGTGGATTTACCAGCACCAGATTTGCCAACTAAAAAAACAAACTCATTAGGGCTAATTTGAATAGAGACGTCTTTTAGGGCGGGGTTTTTGTCGCCAGGGTAGGTTTTAGAGACATGCTCAAAGAGAATCATATTGAAATTATAGCATAAGCAAAATTAGCCTTCAAGAAAAGCCTCAATAAATTCATTAATTTCGCCATCTAAGACGGCGGCAGTGTTGGCGGTCTCGTGTTTAGTGCGAGTATCTTTAACTAGTTGATAGGGGTGTAAGATGTAGTTTCTAATTTGCTGACCCCATTTAGCTGATTCGCTGGCACGTAAGTCACTAATAGATGCGGCCTGTTGTTCTTGTTGCATTTGGGCGAGTTTGCCACGTAGAACTTCCATGGCCTTAGCTTTATTTTTTACTTGGGAGCGTTCGTTTTGGATGGCCACTACTGTATTAGTAGGAAGGTGGGTGATGCGCACAGCAGAATCTGTAGTGTTGACTGATTGGCCACCGTGACCACCGGAACGATAAACATCGATACGCAGGTCTTTTGGATCAAGCTCTAAATCGGTTTCGTTCTCAATTACAGGTAGAACCTCAACAAGAGCAAAAGAGGTTTGGCGAAGATTATCGGCATTAAAGGGAGAGAGCCGGACGAGGCGATGGACGCCATGTTCAGATTTGAGAGTACCATAAACATTAGTGCCGGTAATTTCATAAACTCCGGTCTTGATACCAGCTTCTTCTCCAGTAGTGCGTTCTAAGCAGGTAGTTTTGAATTTTTGTTGATCACAGAAACGAAGATACATGCGTTCTAACATGCCAGCCCAATCCATGGCCTCGGTACCACCGACGCCAGCCGTGATACGTAGAATGGCATGAAGGCGATCATATTTACCAGTGAAGCGAAGAGATTTTTTAAGTTGAGTGAGGTTTTGTTCAAGAGCATTGATTTGCTCGGTGATTTCTTGAGTCAATTCTTCGTCACTAAGGGCGACCAGTTCATCAAGATCGTGTAGTTGAGTTTTAAGAAGTTTCCAGGGAGTGATTTCATTATTGAGGGCGGATAGGGCTTCATGTTGTTTGCGAGCGTGGTCTGGGTCGGACCAGATTTCTGGCTTGCTGACGGCGGCTTCTAATTTCTTGGCGCGAGCGATTTTTTGGTCGAGGTCTAGCTTGGCCCAGGCGGAAGTTAGTTCTTCTGATAAATCTTGGATTTTTTTATTGAGTTCGTGCATTAGAGTTCTGAAATTAATTTTTGATATTGTGCTCCGCGATCGTAAATATTTTCAAACATATCAAAACTGGCGGCGGCTGGGCTCATTAATACAATGGAATTTGGGATGGCTTCGGCTTTGATGCGGGCTTGATCGATTGCGTCTTTTAGAGACTCAGCGAGAACGAATTTCGGGGAGTAAAAATCCTGATAAAGAGTGTGGCCTGATTCCCCAATTAAAATTACGTTTTTAAGATTAGTCTGCATGTTAAATAATTCAGCGAGTTTAGGGAGGTCGGCATTACCAGTCTTGTCGCGACCACCAGCAATTAAGATAATGTTGGAATCTCTGAAAGCGTCTAAAGCAACTGCTGTAGATGATAGGGTGGTAGAAAAATTATCATCGTAGTATTTAACTTGATTAAGGGTGCGAGCCAGCTCTAAGCGATGAGGTAGACTTTTGAAGTTTGCTAGAGCTGAATGGATTTTTTCTGGATGATTTTTTAAGAGGGTGGATAGGGGTTGATGAAAATAGGCGGCGACAGTAAGTAAGGCAGCTTCAGCATTTTCGCGGTTGTGTGCGCCTGGGATGGTAAGAGAGTTAAGTGCGGCAACGAGCTCCTCGGAACGTTTAGTGGCTGGATAGGGTAGTTTCTGAGCGGGAGACAAATTGGCAATCTTTGTACTATCGGCGTTGCTTTGGAGGTAGATACAAAAATCATCTTTAGCTTGAGCACTAGTGATGCGACTTTTGGCGCTTAAGTAATCGTTATAGTCGTAATGAATATTGAGATGGTCAGGTTCAACTTTAAGAACTACGGCTATGTGTGGAGATTTATGTAAGTCCCAGAGCTGAAAGCTGCTGAGTTCGTAGACTACGATATCGGTGGGTTTGATTTGGTCTAAGACATCGAGAGAGGGTGTGCCAATATTACCTACCAACCAAACCTTACTACCTAGTGCCTTGAGGATGTCGGCGACGAGTGCGCAAGTGGTGCCTTTACCCTTAGTGCCGGTAATACCAATAATCGGGCAGGGGCAGTGGTCGAAGAAGTATTGAGTCATACTACTCCAACCATCTCGAGGCGGAACACTGGGGCTGCGGAGGATTAAATCGTAATCAGTATTAAGGGAGGCAGGAAGCTCTTCTACTTTGAAATCTTGAAAAATAGTGATGTCGTGGCCAGATTTTGCGAAGTATTTTTCAGAACTTTGACCTTCTTTGCCATAACCTAGGATTGCAATCTTCATGGGTACATTATATATTAAGTCGGGCCTCTAGTCCATTGATGACAGATTTTTCAACTGAACCTACGGCGACTAGAGCTTTAATGCCAGAGCCAGCAAATTCTCGGGCTAAATCAATAATAGTGGTTTTATCGATAGCGCGAATTAATTCGGGGGCGCGGTCGTATCTTTCGATGTCGCCAGTTAGAAAATAATCTTCGGCATAATAATCAGCGATTTGATTGACAGTTTGAGCACCCATTTGATAGCGACCGAGCGCGTGGGATTGGGCACTAGAGACTTCCTCATCAGTGAGTTCTCCGTTCAAAAGTTTGACTAATTCTGACTGGATAAGTTCGAATAGCTCTTCAGCATTCTCCTCGTTGACTTCGCCGTCAAAATCCCAAGAAGAATTATGTGCGCTACAAGAAATACAGCTACCCATGCCATAAATTAGACCGCGTTTTCTGGCAGTACCAAAGATTTTACTGTGCATGGTGCCGGTTAGGATATGGTTTAGACAATTCATGGCGTAGCGTTCAGCGAGCTCCAGCTTGCGGGGTGTAACAAAGGAAAAGCCAAAGGTGATGTTGCTGGCGTCTTTGCGGCGAATTAATACAGCGGGTGAGGAATGTAGTTCGTCATTGGGTATTTCGAAATATTCACCTGGCTTCAGGGTCCATGTTTCTAACATATTGATAATTTGACGTTTTCGGCGACGAACTCGACCAGCAATAATAAAGCGCATATTATGAATAGTGTGAGTGCGACGATAATGTTCACGGACATCTTTTAGTTCAATATTGGAAATAGTCTTAATGCGCTCACTAAGGTTGGGAGCTTTTTCGCCGATGGCTTGCTGTAGCCTGGGCCAAAGTAGGCGCGAATAATCGTTCATATAGCCAGTTAGTTCAGCGCGGACATTACCTTTTTCGCTTTTTAACTCTTCTTCATTAAAGCGGGGTTCACAAATGGCAAATTTCTTGAGCTCTAGGATGCGTTCCCACTCAAAGTCTGCACATTCAGTTTCATAGCAAACAAAAAAATCGGAAGTCCAAGCATTGTGATAGGCGCCGTTTTTGGTAAACTCTGCTTCGTAGCACTGTTCATCTTTATATTTGGCGTTGGCACCAAATGATAGATGTTCTACGACGTGGGCGATTTCGTGAAGCTCTGGTGTTTTGGCATAGCGGGTGCCAGCCCGGAATTGAACACGAGTGCTCATGACGCTGGCGGTAGGAATATTAATTAGTAAACCCTTGGCACCATTTTTAAGAGTAACTTCTTCAACAGAATGTTTCATAGGTTAGCGTTTTTTGCCACTCTTGCGGTTCTTACGTTGTCTTTTTTTCTTTTTGCGAGCGAGAGCCTTTTTGCTTGGCTTGGTGGTAGTTTTTTGGAACTCACGATCTAGGTTTTTGTCGCCCTTGCTGATTTCGTGAACGCCTCTTTCGGTGGCGCTTTCGGCCATCTTGGTAAGTTCAGTGTCGTATTCCTCCCCGTCGGTAAGCTTGGTGCTGGCAGCTTCTTGAGGGGTGAGGGTAAGAATAATTTTGAGTACTTGTTCGCGGAGGTTGCGCTCTAGACCATCAAAGAGCTTTTGTGACTCACTGCGATATTCAACGAGTGGGTTTTTCTGTCCTACACTGCGCCAATGAATACCTTCGCGGAGATGCTGCATGTTTTCTAGGTGCTGCATCCAGAGAGTATCTAGGACTTTGAGGTAAACTTCACGTTCGACTTTGCGCATAATTTCAGCACTAAATTCGTCTTCTTTTTGTTGATAGAGTTTTTGGATGGATTCTTTGGCTAACTTGTTGCGATCTTTTTCTTTGCGTAGCAAGCCAATTTCTTTGATGATTTTAGTGTCTAAATTAGGAAAAATGGCTTGAAAATTTTCGGCGAAACGCTTGTTTACACGAGAGCTAAACTGACAAAGGTCGCTTACAGTAGTATTAATAAGGCGCTCGATTTCAGAGTAAATATCTTCGCCTTCGAGGATTTTTCGACGCATGCCATAGACGACTTTGCGGTGACGGTTGATAACATTGTCATACTGCACGACATTTTTGCGGGAGTCAAAATTGAAACCTTCGACGCGTTTTTGGGCGGATTCTAGAGTTTTACTAATAGATTTAGTTTGGATAGGAGTGTCGTCATCAATACCGAGACGCTCCATTAACATCTTGACACGTTCGCCTTGGAAGATACGCATTAAGTCGTCTTCGCAAGAGACAAAGAATTGAGTAGTACCAGGGTCACCTTGACGACCACCCCGACCACGAAGCTGGTTGTCGATGCGGCGTGAGTCGTGGCGTTCGGAGCCGATGACTACGAGGCCGCCGAGCTCTCTGACGCCCTTACCGAGTTTGATGTCGGTGCCACGACCAGCCATGTTGGTGGCGAGAGTGACAGCACCCTTTTCGCCAGCTTTGGCGATAATGGCGGCTTCACGTTCATTGTTTTTGGCGTTGAGAATTTCGTAGGGGATTTTGGCTGCATCTAAGTATTTGGCGATGAGTTCATTTTTAACGATAGAGGCGGAACCAATCAGGACGGGTTGGCCTTTTTTGTGGTATTTCTTAACTTCTTTGGCGATGGCGCGAAGTTTAGCGTCTTCGGTTTTGTAAATTAAGTCATCTTTGTCTACACGAATAATTGGCTTATTGGGTGGGACTTGAATTACATCTAGGGAATAGATTTGTTGGAATTCTTCGGCTTCAGTGAAGGCAGTGCCAGTCATGCCAGAGAGTTTGCGATAGAGTCGGAAAAAGTTCTGAAAGGAGATAGTGGCAAGAGTCATGGACTCTTGTTTAACAGCGACACCTTCTTTGGCCTCGATGGCTTGATGGAGGCCTTCATTATAACGGCGACCTTGCATTAGTCGACCAGTGTGTTCATCAACAATAATTACTTCACCACTATTGGTGACAACATAATCTTTATCGCGTTTAAAGACAACTTCGGCGCGCAGGGCTTGCTCTAAGTGATAGACTAAACGAGTGTTCTTGGTGGAGTAGAGAGTTTTAATACCGAGTAAGTTTTGAACTTTTTCTACACCTTTATCGGAGAGGGTAACCGAGCGATGTTTTTCGTCGTGGACATAATCTTCTGGCGTGAGGCGATTAGCAATTTTGGCAAATTGGTAGTAGGAATCAGGGTTGTCGCCAGCGGGAGCGGAAATAATGAGTGGGGTGCGGGCTTCATCAATCAGGATGGAGTCAACTTCGTCGACGATGGCGAAATTAAGTTCGCGCTGGCGAAGATATTGGACTTCGGAGGTCATATTGTCACGAAGGTAATCAAAACCAAACTCATTATTGGTACCATAAGTAATATCTGCGTTGTAAGCTTCTTTACGGGTGGCGGGTCGGAGGTGACGGAAGCGTTCGTCGGTTTGGTCTTCGTCATTATATTCAGAGTCATAGACAAAGGAGGCATTATTAATAATCACTCCGACTGAGAGACCGAGAAAATCATAGACTGGTCCATTCCAGCCAGCATCACGTCGTGCTAAATAATCGTTAACCGTGACGATATGGACACCACGACCAGTGAGGGCGTTAAGATAGGCTGGCAGCATGGCAACCAGGGTTTTACCTTCACCGGTTTTCATTTCGGCTACGTTGCCTTCATGCAGAGCAATACCACCAACTAGCTGGACATCAAAGGGGCGCATTTTGAGAATACGCTTTGAGGCTTCACGGACTAGAGCAAAAGCCTCTGGCAAGATAGCGTTTAAGGCTTTTTCTTCCCCTTGCTTTTTGGTGAGGGTGGTAAGGCGTTTTTTAAGAATAGCGGTTTTACCTCGGAGCTCCTTTTTGGTGAGTTTGGTGTATTTGGGCTCTAGGGTATTAATTTCTAGAGCTTTTTTATAGAGACGCTTGAGGGTTTTCTTTTGGGCGTCTCCAAAAATACCCTGTAAAAACTTAGTGAGAGCGGTGCGATCAGCTAATTTATCGGTAGGACGACGTTCCTTGATTTTTTTGGCCATAATAAATTAATCTCCAAACGGAATTATTTAACTTTATTTTATCATATTAAGACCTCTTAATAAAGAGGTTTTTGAAACTTCTACGATGAAGATGGGGGGTGGATTCTACTTTGTAGCGTCGGATTTGGCCGGTCAGTTTAGCTTCAACTAAATCAATGCCAGCAAAAACATTAGAACATTCGTCTTTGGCGGCGATGACTTTGCCACCGGGAATTTCCATAGCTGCAGAGATTTCATATTTGTTGCCATGTTCGCGGTCGACTTGAGCAACGACAATTTTAGCCACTACGTCTTTTTTGCTACCTTTAGGTAGATAGCGGTCTAGTTTACCAATGCGTTTAATGGCGTATTTGCGAAAATTGTCTTCTATTTTAAAATTACTACCACTGATTTCAATTTTTTCAATCATTAGATGACCTCCTTATGATTAAAATATGGTCTGAGAACCTTAGGTAAGACCAGTTTTCCATCTTCCCTGGCGTAATTTTCAATAATGGCGACAAGTGTGCGAGCGAGTGAGATGGCGGTACCGTTGAGGGTGTGTAGAACCTCTATTTGACCATCGGTACGGCGGACACGGATATTGAGATTGCGCGCTTGATAGTCGGTGCAGTTAGAACAACTGGTGATTTCGCGGTATTTTTGATCTACAGGTGACCAATATTCAATGTCGTATTTCTTGGCGGCTGGAGCACCAAGGTCGCCAGCAGCGATATTGATGATGCGGTAAGGAATGTTGAGTTCTTGCCAAACCTCTTCTTCGATTCTCAGAAGATATTCATGCATTTCCTTGGAGCGTTCTGGTAGACAGAAGACATACATCTCTAATTTATTAAATTGATGGACGCGGAAGAGGCCGCGAGTGTATTTACCGTAGGTGCCAGCTTCCTTACGAAAGCAGGGAGATAGACCAGCGTAGAGTAGGGGTAGGTCTTTTTCGTCAATAATTTCGTCCATATGGTAGCCGGTGAGTGGAAGTTCAGCGGTGGCAATAAGGGCGAGATCTTCTCCTTCGATGTAATAGTCGTCGCTTTGCTCGCTAGTTCTAGGGTTGAAGCCAGCTCCTTCTAGGACTCTGGAGGATACGAGGTCTGGTACGGTCATAAAGGTAAAGCCTTTATCGAGGATTTTTTTGATACCAAACTGAATCAGGGCGTTCTCTAGGAGGGCTAATTCGTTTTTGAGATAATAGAATTTATTGCCAGCGACCTTAGCGCCACGTTCGAAATCTAGCCAATCCCTCTCGACAGCATAATCTAGGTGGTCGATACCGGAATCTTTTGGGGTGCCCCAAGTCTTAATCTCGGTGCCATCCTCTTCCCCACCTAGAGGCACATCTTCTAGGATAAGATTAGGAACTTGGTGCAAAATTGAATAAAAGTTTTGTTCAACGATTTTTAATTCTTGCTCCTTGGTGGTTAATTCGGCCTTAATGGCTTGACCTTTAGCGATTAAATCAGCGGGAGGTTTGCCGTCCTTCATCTGGGCGGATAGCTGATTGCGCTGTTGGCGTAGTTGCTCGGTGGCTTGAAGCAATTTTTTACGCTCGTCGTCTAATTGAAATAATTTAGCGAAGTCTACTTGGTAGCCTTTAGCTTTGGTGGAGTCTGCCACAGCTTTTTGATGATTGCGAATAAAGTTAATGTCTAACATATTGAGTTTAATTATATACTATTTTGTGGTCTAGCGCGAGGCTTTTGGTGCGCTGGTTTTTACCAGCCTCCGCCCCCGCCTCCGCCCCCGCCTCCACCGGAGGAGCCCCCACCACCGGAACCAGAGCTACTAGAGCTAGAGGTGGGAGAGGCTGAGTTGATACTGTGACTGACGCTAGTTATAGCGGTGCTAAAATCATGGAAGGCCAGCATATTGGTGCCGCTGTACCATGAAGGGCGGTCGATTTCTGCCAGCTCATAATATTTCTGTAACTCCTTAAACCAAGTTCTTTCCATTCTGAAAATGATGGCATAAGGCAGGAGTCGTTCGTAGAGCCTAACAACACCACTGGGTGAAACGTCGGCACCATCGACACTTTGCATAAAGTGGAGTCGTTCTTGTTCAGCCATTTTAATATAAGTTTTAAGACCTTCTAGGTATTTAGAGGCTTCAATGCCCTCCACTGTGCGTCCAGCTAGGAAATTAAAACTGTATTTTTTGGCACTGATGATAACTAAAAAGATAGCTCCGAATACGACGAAGAGAGAGAATAGTTGCATACCACCTATAAAATCGTAACCTTTGGGTGTAATCATAGGGATAAAGAATATCGTGATTAGGAAGCTAAAAGTATAAAGGCTAGATAGGAGGTTAATTGGAGTAAGGATTTTTCTCTTAAATCCTTTAGGTGTAAAGAGATTTTTTTGACGCAGTGACTCGGTAACGGTGGTATCAAAGGAGCGATTGAGTTTGTCTAGTGCCAGGCTGGCTTTCTGAGTTTTAACTAGGATGGTGTCGCCGACTCGGATGGGGTTGCCGCCATTTAGGACCTTTAAGACAATAATGGCTTCTGGTGAAACATTAGATAGGTTTTTAATTCTCACACTCCAACTTTTATGCCAGGCTTCGTCAGGGTTCTTGATAAGCTCGACCTTGTGATTAACTGCGAGGTCGATGAGGGTGGCGACGCGAGAGGAATCTGCCCAGATTTTACCGGTGGCGGTGAGCTCGGCGACAGATACACCACGTAGGGGCGTATATTGAGGAACTACGAGAGCTTCATTGGCGTTCTGTTGGTCGATAAGTTTATTTTGAATTTTAGTGATTATCTGACTAGCGATAATGCAAATGATAACTTGAATGGTTAGCAGGATAATATTCGTGTAATTTTTGGGTGGGTCAGGGATGGTAAATGAGGTTGGTTTGAACTTAAGTACAAAAGTAAGGTTTTCGTAGGGGTTAAGATGAGTAGCGGTGAATGCTATACCGTCGGAGATTTTGGAGATGGTGCAGCGAGATTGGTTTCTACTCCCGTGATAACCAACATAGCACCAACTCTCATTAGTGTAGGCTGTGGCGATCTCGGGGTTTTCGAAGTGGATACGAGCGGTAACGCTGCCAAATTTCTGTGGCCAACCAGTGCCATTAGTGTCCCAGTAGAGTTCTTGATAACTTCCCCAGTCGGTAATCACGCGTTCAAAAGCATAATTAATAGTGTATTTTTGGGTGCCATGGACGTAGGTATCGGCATCACCAATATAGACAGTGAAATGGTCATCAGAGTGGTCAATTTTATTGATGGGTTCAGGATGACCATTGCGTAGAACTTCTATTTGAGGATTCCAGTGTTTCAAAATTGTGAGGTTCTTGCCGCCTTGATTAGTGAAAGGGATGATACGGAAGATGCCACGATTTTGGTCATGATTGGGGAAGATAGCAGTGAGGGATTCACTGACTCTTAAATGACTGATGCCATCCTGGTCTTTAGATAGATAATAATCTGCAGTGAAATCTTGAAATTCGAAATTGCTGGTATCTGCAAAAACAGGGGTGACAAGGAGCGCACAAATTGCTAGTGCTTGACAAATTATGACGAGTGTGATATAATTAAAAGATTGAGTGATTTTTCTCATTTAACCTCCTTTATAAAGCAAATAATCAGGTTGTTTGCTTGCCGGGCTCTTTTTTGATGGCTTGATTGGTTTCCTGTTTAGACTTTTTAGGCGTCGCTTTTTTCATGAGGGGAAATGGCACCGCTTCGCGACCAGGTACACCTTCGAATAGCCAGAAGTTGCGTTCACTATTACCCCAACCGCAGGCTGGTGGCATACCGTATTCGAGCATTTCTACGAAGTCTTGGTCTAGCATGTGGGCCTCTTCGTCGCCCTGGTCACGTAGGGCCTGTTGCTCTTTGAAGCGCTGGAGTTGGTCTAGAGGGTCGTTGAGCTCGGAGAAGCCGTTGCCCATTTCGGTGCCGCCGATGATGGGGTGGAAGCGTTCGGTGACTTGAGGGTTGGTGGGGGAAGTTTTGGCGAGGGGTGAAAGGGCGAGAGGTTCTTCTATGAGCCAGAAAGGTCCGGCGGAAGTTTTGCGGATAATTTTCCAAACCCGATCAATGAGTCGAGGAGTGGAGAGGTGGTTGGCAACCTCTACTTGGTGGTCGCGGAGGATTTTTTTCAACTGCTCGGGGTCGGGATTAAAAACATCGACGTTAAATTTTTCTTTAAGTAAATCAGCATATTTAATCTGGGGCCAAGTACAGTCAAGGTCAACGTCGTGGCCATTAATTTTGAACTGCAGGGTACCCCAAGTGGCAAGACAGACGGATTTGATCATTTGTTCGTAAAATTTAATCCCGTCTTCGTAGTTTTCATAAGCAGCGTAGGCCTCAAAAGCGATATGCTCAGGTAAATGTTCATCGCCGATGCCTTCATTGCGGAAGCGTGGGCCGATATCGTAAACTTTTTCAAAACCGCCGCCAAGGAGGCGCTTCAGGGGGAGTTCGTGGCTAATGCGAAGATAAAGGTGTTCATCTAAGGCGTTGATATGAGTAGTGAAAGGTTTGGCATCGGCACCGCCGGTGGTGTGTTCTAGGACGGGGATGTTAATTTCGATAAAGCCGTGATGATTCATAAAATCACGGGTGGCTTGCCAGAATTTGGAGCGACGAACCAAGCGTTCCCGGACTTCGGGGTTGACATTCATATCGACATAGCGCCGGCGATAACGTTCTTCTTTATTAGTAAAACCGTCGCGTCCGGGTAGGGGGCGGAGGGTTTTAGTAAGGAGACGAATAGAGTTGGAAAGGATGGAGATTTCATCACTACTGGATTTGCCGACGAGGCCGGTGGTTTCGATAAAATCGCCAGTATCGAGGAGTTTAAGATCGTCAATTGTGAGAAGAGTAGGATCGGTAGGGGTAGGTAAATCATGGTCAGCCTTCATGAAAATTTGGATTTCGCCAGAATAATCACGAATTTTAATAAAAGCGAGCTTGCCGAAAGAGCGAATTGCAATAATCCGGCCAGCAACTGTCACCGTGCGACCAGCTTGCTGGTCATATTGAGTGAGGATATTATCAATCTTAGTGTCGCGATAAGATTTGGAAGGATAGGGGTTAATCCCTCGCTCTTTTAATTCTGCTAGTTTGCGCAAGCGTTCGTTGCGATAATCATGAAGAGTAGCCATAGGGCAATTATAGCATAGGATTGTAGAGAAGCGAGGTAATTTAAGCGACGGCGAGGATTTTGCCGGTTTGGCCGTTTAACTCAAAGCTATCGCCAGTGGTTTTGCCAAAAATAGCTTGACCAAGCGGTGAGGCGGGACTAATTTTGAAGTCCAGGGGGTCGGCTTCTACGGGGTCGACAAGGGAGTAGGTGACTTCTTTTTTATTTAAAGAGATTGTGACGGAGCAACCAAGGGTGACTTTAGTGCGGGCGACGTTACGAATAACTTTAGCACTTTTTAAGATATCTTGGATTTCCATAATTCGGGTTTCGGCGATTTTTTGCTCGTTACGGGCGGAGCTGTAGTCTTCGTTTTCGGAAAGGTCACCGAAGGAACGGGCGGTGGCGATGCGCTCTTTGATGGCAGGGCGCTCGGCGATGAGTTCAGCTAGCTCTTTCTCGAGAGCAGCCTTTTTTGCAGGGGTTAAATTAAAACTCTTTTTGATCATTTAATAATTTTAAATTTAATAGCAAACTACAGTTTAGCGACAAAGTCGGTGAATGTCAAGAGCTTAGTTTCGCCAGTGGCGCGGGTGGTAATTTCGACTTGGTTGTTGGCGAGAGTTTTGTCGCTGATTACTACGCGATAAGGAATCCCCATGAGTTCGGCATCGGCGAATTTTTCGCCGGGGCGAGCGTCGCGATCGTCGAAGAGGAAGAGATCAGGGTGTTTAGTGTGTAGCTCCTCAGCCTTTTTGATTCCCTGTTCGTCGATACCGATTAGGTAATACTGATAGGGGGCGATTTGGGTGGGCCAGACCAGACCTTTGTCGTCGGCGAATTTTTCGGCGATGACACCCATGACACGGGAAACGCCGATACCGTAGGAACCCATATAAACGGTGTCGCGCTTGCCGTCTTTGGTGGTGAATTGTAATCCGAGGGGTTCAGAGAAACGTAGACCAAGAGTGAAGATGTTGCCAACTTCTGCAGCGCTGGCTGATTGTAATTGGTCGCGCTTAACACCTAGGTCTCGTAAAACTTCATCGTTTAAGACTTCTTCGTTAATCACCACGGACTTATCAGCGTTAAACCAAATTGTATCCTCGCCGACTGGTGTGATGGTTTGGAATTCGTGACTATATTTAGCAAAGACACCACCAGAGGCAAAAGTCTTGTAGGTGTCTTCGCCAAGACCGAGGCGTTGGTAGGTTTTGGTGTAGGCTTGATCGACTTGTTGATAAAAGGCTTCATGGCTAGCTTGGTCGGGGGAAAAACTATAGAGGTCTTTCATAAGGAATTCACGGGTGCGAAGAATGCCAGATTTGGCGCGAAGTTCATTGCGGAATTTAGTTTGAAATTGGTAGACATAGATGGGTAAATCTTTGTAGCTAGAGATGTAGTCGCGCATGAGGTGAGTGAGAGGTTCTTCGTGGGTGGGGGCGAGACCGAGTTCGCCACCAGCGGCTAGAGTGGTTTTGAACCAAATATCCATCTTGTCTGCATCCCAACGGTCGGTGGCTTGCCAGTGCGCAGGATTTTGGAGAGTAGAGAGGAGCAGTTCTTGGCAACCGATAGCGTTTAATTCTTCACGGATGATTTGCTCGATATTTTTCAAGACCTTGAGACCTAAAGGTAAGTAATCATAGACCCCAGCCATTTCCTTATAAAGATAACCAGCGCGAATTAGTAGTCTGGCGCTCTTTGCGACTTCGTCCTTAGGGGCGTCGCGAAGGGTTTTGATAAAAGAATGTGATAATTTCATGCAATTTATTATAGCACGATATAGAGGAGATAGAAAGCCAGGGCGTTTTTGAAAGCATGCACGAAAATGCCGGCGTAGATAGTACCAGTGATTTCGCGGAGACCGCAAAGGATAAGACTGAGAGCGAAGACGCCGACGCCGACGTTCCATTGACCGTGAAAGATACCGAAAAGAATAGAGACGAGAAGGGCTGATATGGGTAGTGAAAACTTAGAATCAATAATAGCTCGCAGTTTACCATAAAGCCAGCCACGGAAAATTAATTCTTCAGCAATAGGAGCAGCGACAGCTATAGTGAAAAACCCCAGGAAGCGTTCTGTGGGGGAGAGCAGTTTTTGAAAAATTTGACCCTGTGGCTCGGTGGTGTTAAAGCCTGGAATTTGCGAAAAAATTAAAAGAAGTATGGTGGCGAGAATAAAGTAGGCGGCCAAGCCAACAGGTGCTAGCCCGACATCGACCCAAGTAGGCATGTTTTTAAGACCGAGCTGAGTACGATTGGGGTGCCAGCATTTGAGTCGATAAGGAATAAAGAGGAGGAGAAAGAGAGAGAGTGAATAATAGAGTGTGGCATAAATTGTGACACCAAGGGTACTAGCTAGCCAGTGAGAGCCAAGAATCCAAAACAGTGGATAATAAACCAACCATTGTCCGACCACCAGGCAGAGGCTAGCCCAAATGAGAACTAAGATTGCGGTAGCGGGCGGTGATGATTTTAGGCGTTTGAGAAGTTTGATAAGTGATTTTAGAGTGTGCTTGGGGTGACGGTTTGGGGTTTTTGAAGTTTGACGAGTCATGAGAATAACCTTGTGATATCGAGAATGGTGATAAGGATAACTAAGAAAAATAGAAAATACCAGGCTCTGGCGACGATTTTTGCTTCGATTTCCTGGGTGAGTTTTTGGTTTTTAAGGCGGAAAAGAGCAATCAGGAGCCAGCGACCGCCATCTAGGGCGGGGATGGGTAAGACATTCATGCAGGCTAGTGAGATGGAGATAAGGGCGGTGAGAAAAGCCAGATTAGTGAGACCAGAAGCGGTGAAGGCGGGGAAAATAACCCCAATAATACCAATAGGTCCAGTGACAGAGTCGCCAGCAGCTTTAATCTCAGCGCGACCAGCAGCGCGGGTAGTGTCGCTGAAGTTGAATTGACTGATTAGACCAGAGCTAAGATTCCAGACTAAGCGTCCTACACCCTTGAAAGTTTCGCCAGTGAGTTGAGCAGTGGTAGCGAGACCGACTAGTGGTGCCGACCAAGTGGTACGAAATGAAGTTTGACTGGAAGTCATGTGGATACCTAAGGCGTAAGGTGAGTCAGCGGGGTTAAGTTGGGCGGTAAGAGCTAGGTTTTCTTGATTTCTTAGGATGGTATAAGTGACAGTTTCACCGGCATGAGTTTTACCAAAGGCGGTAATTTGATCGGTGAAATGAACGTTCTGCCCATTGATGGCAATGATTTGATCGTTCGGTTGAAAGCCTGCCCGGCTGGCGGGGGAATCTTCTAGAACGGTAGCGACTCGGATGTCACCATAAGTAAATTTGGCATCGTTGGGTATAAAAAATTGCTGACGCAGAAAAACTGGCATGCCAGTCCAAGCTAAGGTGGTGAAAACCAGGAAAGCAATTAACCAATTAGCGGCTACACCGCCAAAAAGTATTTTGGTTTTAGTCCAAAAACTACTGGCGCCAAAAGTGCCGGGGCGAGTGTCGGAGTCGGATTCGCCATGAATAGCACAAAATCCGCCAATGGGTATCCAATTAAAGCTAATAACGAGAGTGTCTTGAGATTTTGACCAATTGGTCTTGGGGAGCTTTTGCCATTTATATCCTTTTTTGATGAAGGCAATGGCGCGAGGCGGAAAACCGATGCCGAACTCATCAACTTTGACGCCATTTTTTTTAGCAGCGAAGAAGTGACCTAGTTCGTGGGCGGTAACTAGGAACATCAAGACAAAAAGACCAACTAAAATCCCAAAAACAAGTTGCATGGGTTAATTTTAGCATAATAATTAAGGATTTGATAGTAGCTTAAAGCTTCATAATCTCGGCTTCTTTGGCCTTAAATTCAGTATCAATTTGATCGGTAAATTCTTTAGTGAGTTCGTCGAGGGCTTTTTCGGCGCGCTTCTTTGCGTCTTCGGGTAGATCGGTAGTGGCTTTGAGGGCTTTGCGAGCGTTTTCGCGAATGGCGCGAATGGCGACTTTACTTTCTTCGACTTTACTGCTGGCGGTTTTGACGATTTCGCGGCGGCGTTCTTCGGTGAGAGGAGGAATAGGTACGCGAATTACTCGACCGTCGTCGGCGGGGTTGAGACCGAGAGCTTGGTCATTACGAATGGCGGTGGTGATAGCCTGGATATTGTTTGGGTCAAAAGGAGTGACGACGAGTAGAGTGGCATCGCCGACGGTGACATTGGCGACCTGATTTAGGGGTAGCCACTGACCATAGACTTCAGCCTTAACGCTGGATAACATATCGGGATGGGCGCGGCCGGTGCGCACTTTTTTCAATTCATCGCGGAAACGCGTAATAATCGCCTCCATTTGGCGGCGTTCATTTTTAGTGTCGTACATAATAGCTCCTATTTATTGTCTTAATTATAACATAGTTAAAAGCCATGAAAAAACATCTCGAAGAATTGGCTATGGTTCTCTCGAGATGTTTTTTAGTTTGTTTTTATTCGGTAACGCCGAGTTCAATACGCTTGAATTGGCGGACGACGATGTTTTCGCCAGTTTTGGCGATAGCTTCTTTAATAAATTGTTCGACAGTTTTGGTGTCGTCTAGGATGTAGGGCTGGTTGAGGAGTACCTTGTCGGCAAAAGCCTTTTTGACTTGACCATCGAGAATTTGCTCTTTCATTTTGGCGGGACCCTTGAAGTTGGTTTCCAGCTCTTTCAGCTTGGCTTTTTTGTCGGCTTCGGGAATATCGTCTTCAGAAATATAAAGCGGATTCATGCTAGCGATTTGCATGGCGATTTTATGAACCAAGTCTTTAAACTCATCGGTTTTAGCGACAAAGGAAGTTTCACAGTTAACTTCGACAATTGCACCGAGACGGCCATCGTGGATGTAGGCGTCGATGAGGCCTTCGCGGGCTTCGCGGTCACCACGTTTTTCGGCTTTAGTGAGACCTTTTTCGCGCATGGCGGCAAGGGCCTTGTCGAAATCTCCCTTGGCTTCGACGAGGGCTTGCTTAGCATCAGTCAAGCCGACACCAGAAAGTTCTTTAAGTTTTTTAATTTGGTCAATAGTAATATTCATGATTCCTCCTATTTTTTACCTTCCTTAATTGCTTGCACAAAATAATCGAGAGCGAGCGCGGTAGCTTTAACCGCATCGTCGTTCATGGGGATGACATAATCAATGCCAGTGGGGTCGACATTAGTGTCAGTCAGGACAAAGACAGGAATATGTAGAGTTTTAGCTTCTTTGATAGCATTCTTGTCTTGGATAGCATCGGTGACGATGAGGGCGGCGGGTTGTTCGGTCATTTCCTTGATACCACCGTAACGTTCATTGAGGAGGTCGATCTCCTCTTGATAGCGCTGGACCTCGAGTTTGGAGTAGCGGTTTTCTAATTCACCAGAAGCCATGCGACGTTCGTAATCTGCGAGTTTTTTAATCTGGCGATTGATAGTTTCAGTGTTAGTAAGGATACCGCCAATCCAGCGGACTGTGACGTAGGGCATATCGACGGATTTGGCAGCTTCTTCTACGAGAGCCTTGTGTTGTTTCTTGGTGCCGACGAAGAGAATTTTCTTACCAGATTTAGTAATCTCGGTGATTTTAGGCAGCGCCTCATTGAAGGCCTCGCAGGTTTTTTCTAGATTAATAATGTGAGCATCTTGGCGCTTACTATGGATATAGGGGGCCATTTTGGGATGCCAGCGACTGGTTTTGTGCCCAAAATGTGCACCAGCTTCCAGTAGCGCTTTCATATCAACAGTGACTGTCATATGATTTCCTTTCCTTCACCACGAGTTTATACAGGAAATGCCTCGTGGTTGTTTCGTTAAAATTGTTACAGAGCTATTATATCATACTAATTAAAAATAGGAAAGGTTTGGCTTTACATTCTTCAAGAGCTCTGATATAATAGGGCGAATTATGAGTAAAAAAGATTTACACCCTAAAGATTATCGCTATGTAGTTTTTTCTGATGAAGCGGCGGGCTTTTCGTTTTTGACTCGCTCTACTGCTAAAAGTGAAGGCACAATTAAGTGGGAGGATGGTAAAGAATATCCTCTAGTGAAGACGCAAATTTCTTCTGCGTCGCATCCTTTCTTTACTGGTGAAGAGAAGATTATTGATACAGAAGGTCGCGTGGATCGCTTCAAGGCACGGGCAGCTAAGGCAGTAGCGATGAAGGCCTCAGTTGGTAATAAGGTGAAGAAGGCCGAAAAGGCGGCAGCGAAAAAAGCAGAAAAGACCGCAGTGAAAAAAGCTAAAAAAGCTGAAAAAGCCGAAAAGTAGTTGAGAGTCTGAGAAATTTATAAAAAAATCGCTTCCCTTTGGGAGCGGTTTTTTATGGTGGATCTTGCTGGACTCGAACCAGCGACCTTACGAATGTGAATCGTACGCTCTAGCCAGCTGAGCTAAAGATCCTTATTCTATGTTATAATAACATAGATGAAAATAGACCGCCAGCAATTAAATCAAGAGATGCAAGAAATAGAAAGTTTTTTGGCGCGACCAGACGCTTATGCTAAGCCGGACTTTGTGGCTAAGGGTAAACGAGTAGCGGAAATCAAGGAGTTACTAGAGATGGATGCCAAAATTCAGCAACTACAAAAGTCGCTTGAGGAGGCTGAGGCGTTGATAGATGACCTGGAATTAGGCGAATTGGCGCAGGCGGATGTAGAAAAACTTAAGTTGGAACTAGAAACTGCGGAGGAGGCTTTGGAAGAAAAAATCCGTCCGCGAGACCCGCTGGATAATAAAGCAGCGATTATGGAGATTAGGGCGGGGGCGGGTGGTGATGAGGCGTCGCTATTTGCGGGAGAGCTGTATCGGATGTATGTGAGATATGCTGAACTTCATAGCTTAAAGACTGAATTAATTTCTCAAAATGAAAATGAAGCAGGTGGTGTGAAAGAAGTAATTATGCGAGTGAGTGGCGAGCAGGCTTATGGAAAGTTAAAATTTGAAGGTGGGGTGCATCGGGTGCAACGGGTGCCAGTGACCGAATCGCAGGGTCGAGTGCATACTTCGACGGCGACGGTGGCAGTGTTACCAGAAATTGAAGAGTCAGAATTAGAGATTAAGCCAGAGGATTTGCGGATTGATATTTATCGTTCGGGTGGCCATGGTGGGCAGAGCGTCAACACCACGGATTCGGCAGTAAGGATTACGCATTTGCCGACTGGCTTGGTGGTGTCGATGCAAGATGAGCGCTCACAGCAGCAAAATCGAATTAAGGCGATGGCAGTGCTAAGATCTCGCCTGCACGAAAAACAGCGCGAGGAGGAACTGAAGCAGGCTTCTAAGATGCGAAAATCTTTAATCGGCACAGGTGATAGAAGTGAGAAAATTCGGACTTATAATTTTCCGCAAGATCGGATTACGGATCATCGAATTCATTATTCACGCTCGTCGGTAGCGGCGGCGATGGACGGAGAGATTGATGATTTAGTAGAGGAGTTAATAAAACATGAACGTAAACTCATGGCTGAAGAAAGCTAAGACCAAGATTGCAGCCATAGATGCTGAGTTGATTGCTTTGATGATGCTTGAAGAAAAGGACCGAACCCAGTTGGTGCTTCGGGGCGAGCAAGAGATTCCAAAGCGAGCGCAGCAAGTGATGGATGGTATGGTGGACGCCAGGGAGCGTGGCCTGCCACTGGCTTATATTTTGGGCGAAAAAGAGTTTTATGGTCGGAGTTTTAAGGTGAATGCGCACGTCTTGATTCCCCGCCCTGAGTCAGAAGTCCTAATTGAGGTGGCGAAGGGGCTAAAGCCACAGCCGAGAACGATTTTGGATATGGGGACGGGTTCGGGCTGTCTTGCGGTGACTCTCGCGTTAGAGACTAAGGCGCGGGTGACGGCAGCGGATATTTCGCCGCTAGCTCTAAGGGTGGCGGCGATTAATGCGGTAGAGTTAGGGGCGAGAATAGAGATAGTGCAATCGGATTTGATGAGTAACTTGGGTGAGGAAAAATTTGATTTGATTGTGGCAAATTTACCGTATGTGGATGTGCACTGGGATTGGTGTGGTGCGGAACTGCGCTATGAGCCGGGGATTGCCTTATATGCGGGAGATGGTGGGCTGGAGTTGGTGAAAAAGTTAATCAAGCAAGTCAAGGGGCGTTGCAAAAAATTATTACTAGAAATAGACCCTTCGCAACGGACGAGGTTAATGCGATTTGCGAGGCGTCATGGTTTTAAGAGGGTTAAAACTGAGGGCTTTGCGCTACTATTAGAAGCTGAACCGTAAGGTTGGGGTGGTGGTGCTGGTTAGGCAGATTATTAATAACTTATTACTGATAGGCGCCAAGCGTGACGTTGATAGCCATGGTTTGGTCGCCACGGAGAATACTAAATTGAATAGTGTCGCCGACTTGATATTCGCCAATCAATGAAGAGACTGAGCCAGCTACGCCAACCCTGGTGCCATTAATACTGACAATAATGTCTTTATCTTTCAGGCCAGCTTTAGCGGCAGGACTACCATTTAAGACCGCGGTATATTGACTGTTACTATAAATGTAAGCACCGACGGAGACTGGTAAATTATAAGCTTTGGCGATTTCAGGAGTGATACTCAGGTAGTAGATTCCGAGATAGGCGCGGCTGGCAGTGCCGTTTTTAACCAAGCTTTTTAACATACCTTTAATACTGGAAATGGGAATAGCAAAGCCGATACCTTGGCCCTGAGAGGAGACGGCAGTATTGATACCAATGACTTCGCCAGCGGCGTTGACAAGTGGACCACCAGAGTTACCGGCATTGATGGCGGTGTCGGTTTGAATCATGTCGGTGAGATTTTCGGCTTTGGTGGCGGATTGATTGGTGGCGGTGACGGAGCGACCGGTGCCGGAGATAATGCCCGATGAGACGGTGTTTTGGAATTGACCGAGAGCGTTACCAATAGCGATGACTTGTTGGCCAACATTAATGGTTTTACTGTCACCGAGCTTGGCGGCAGGTAGACTGTCAACATCTTGGATTTTTAAGAAAGCAATGTCATTAATGGGGTCGGTGGCGGCAACGGTGACTTTGGTGTAGGTAGTGCCGTCGTCAGTGATGATATTGATTTCTTCAGCGCCATCCACGACGTGTTTATTGGTAAGAATATAGCCGTCGGCAGAGACGATGACACCGGTGCCAGCAGCGGTGGCACTTTGTTCTTGTCCAAACCAGCTAGTGGTGCGAGTTTCGGTGACCACGGAAACCACGCTGGGTGTGACTTGCTTGGCGATGTCGGCGATGGAGCCTTCTTGAAAGTTGGCGGAATTGCCATCAGTGCCGGTGGTGGTGAAGGTGATAGGGGTATCACCTTTTAAATAATCAACAATCTGGAGCGTGAGACTAGTAGTAGATAATAATAGAGCTAGGATAACCACCACAGATTGCCAGGTGGATTGGCGCTTTGAGGTGGGTTGAGTTGTTTTAGTAGCGGGTTGTTTAGTCATAAATCTCCTTTAAACATTAAAAATTGGCTGACTAAAGCCAAAAATGATAATAAAAATAGTTAATACACTGAAAATAATTGGCAAGGCAACATCGCTACCCTTGAAAGCGCCGTCGTTGCGTAAAATGGATTGATAGATACGATTGAAGGCAAAACTAAGGATGGTTAGAATAATGGCAAGTTGGGGGATACGAATGCCACTATCGCCAAAAGTATAGATAATCAGCCAGGCGTGCGAGAGCCAGGCAATTTCAGCAAAGAAAAGACCATAAGTAAGAACAATAAGAGAGTACTCGCGATCTCCAGATTGGATGATAACATGGCGACTAGCGCCGTAACCGATAATAAAGCAGAGAAAGCAAATTACAATTGGATTTACCGTGGCGGCGATGAGGGCAGCCACGCTACTGCCGAGAAAGACAGCGACCAGGGCCTGAAGAATGGTGGCGCTAGCGGAGGAGCGAGGTTTAATAAAGATTAGCCAAGCAACATAAGCTACTGTGAGTAGGAGATGGATGGGTGCGAGTGTAGTGCCAGCTAAATAGGCGAGTAAAATAAAGCTAAATCCGACGATGAGGTCAACGAGGTTGGATTTAAAATTAAAAAACCAGTAGCGAGGATGAACCATAAACATCCGCCACTTGGAGACCAGGACTAGAAAGCAGCCGATAATAAAGCTGCCACTGACAATGGTAATAAAAATTGAGCCAACTCCGAGCAGTATGTTAAAGACTACATGCAGTATGGAACTTAAGATATTACGACTCTTGCGTATAAAAATATAATCAGCCATGCTATTACTATTATATACCAAAATAAAGTTTATGTTTAAATAAACATGCTATAATAGGGCAATGGAAGTGAACACTGACATGAAGCCGACTTTTGCGCAGAGACATCCGATTTTAAGAGATATTTTATCATTAGTGTCATTTGTGGTGTTAGTGGTGGCCGGTACAGTAATTTTGAATGCTTATGTGTTTCGTTCTTATAATGTGGTGGGGTCGAGTATGGCGGAAACTTTAGTGGAAAAGGATCGTTTGGTAGTGAATCGCCTAGCGGTGACTTGGGCGCATTTTAAGGGTGAAGAGTATATACCAAAGCGGGGGGAGATTATTGTATTTGCTAATGGTGAATCTACGGGGCCTTTGACCTGTGAGCCACCGATAGGGATTATGAATCAATATATCATTAAACGAGTGATTGCTTTTCCGGGGGAGCGAGTGACAGTGAAAGATGGAGTACTGACGGTTTATAATGAAGAAAATATAGACGGTTATCAGCCAGATGAGGAGTGGCGAAAAAGCGAGACGGATGGACCAAAAGCCTACACTTCGGGTGAAGTGGATGTAGTGGTGCCGGAGGGTGAGCTGTTTGTGTCGGGCGATAATCGTGAGGGCTCGCACTCAAATGATTCTCGGAATGGTCTGGGTACAGTTCCCTATTGCCGGATAGTGGGACCAGTTTTAATTAGACTGTTTCCTTTAAATAAGATACGCGCTTTTTAGAACTTGACGAACTTCAGTAGTGGAGCGACAGTCCATAAGTTTGGCGCGAAGGTTGTTGGCGCCGGGAAAATGGTTGATATAGATTTTGAAATAGTGTTTTAAGGGATCAAAACGGGTATCGCCAGCTTGGTCGAAGAGGTCTAGATGGAGTAAAAATAACTTAATTAGTTCTTCCCTGGTGGGTTGATGGTCGGTGAAACAGTAGGGGTTCTCGAAGACGCCGCGGCCAATCATGAAACCGTCAATTTCTGGGTAGGCTTGGTGGAGGGCAAGGGCGGCGGCGCGGTTTTTAATGTCGCCGTTGATGACGAGTTTGGTGGCTGGGCTGTATTGATCGCGGAGCTTGATGAGTCCTGAGATAAGTTCATAGTGAGCGGGAACTTTAGACATTTCTTTGCGAGTACGGAGGTGGACGGTGAGGGCGGCGAGGTTTTGTTGAAGGAGTAGGGGGATCCAGGTTTGGTACTCTTCGGTGTAGGTGTAGCCGAGTCGGGTTTTGATAGAGATGGGTAGGCTGGTGGCGGCTTTGGCGCGGTTAATGCAATCAATGGCAAGGTCGGGGGTTTTAATCATAGCGGCGCCACCACCGGCACGGATGACATTGCGGTCGGGGCAACCAAAGTTGAGGTCAATACCAGCGAAGCCGAGCTTTTTGAGTTGGCTGGCGGTAGTGGAGAAATGTGCGGGGTTTTTACCCCAAATTTGGGCGATGATGGGTGGGTCAGTGGGGGTGATAGTGAGGCGGGCGAGAGCATTGGTGTGACCAGCGGGTGAGGCGAAACTTGAAACATTGGTGAATTCAGTGAAAAAAAGTTGTGGTCGGCCGGCGGCAGCGATGACTTGGCGAAAAACTGGATTGGTGACGCCCTCCATGGGGGCAAGAATGAGGAAGGGCTTTTGAAGCTGTTGCCAGATGTTTTTTGGGGTAGGTGGCTGAGTGGTTTGCACGGGTAACATTTCTATATTATAACATGAAAAAGGGAGGCTTTTAGCCTCCCAGGGGTGGTTAGAAGCAACGCTTGCCGTTGGCGTATTCCAGCTTGTCAAATTCATTTTGAATTGATTTGCCGGTTTCAGTACTCGTAGTCTTGTCTAGAATTGGTTTTTCGCCACGATTATAAATTTCTAAAGCGGCTTCTATGTAACTGTCGCCAAATGTACCACTATATTCCTTGCCGTTTGCTACGAATGACAAAAGAATCACTTCCCTTCCTAAGTTACTACTAAGCTATGTTTGGCTATGTTTAGCCAAAACAACCTAATGCCCCGCTATTCTAGGATGAATGTGGAAATTTTGCAAGTATAATTTTGATAAAATCTTTGATGGCTTTCAGATTGCGGCTACGGTCTGGTTTTAAGAGGAGTTCAGGGTCGTCTAGGAACTTTAAGGTGGAGATTTGGTGATAAACGGCCTGGACTAGGGTATGGAAGGTGGCTTCGTCGGCTTGGTTAAAGACATAGACTTTGTCATGGACTTTTTGCTCGTGGTCGGGGGCGACGAAGAGAATATGGGCTTCGTTGACTTGGTAGTTACGATATTCAGGGGTGTTTTGGAGCAAGAGTTTATAGAAATGAAGCTGGAGAAAATGCTTGAATAGGCTGGAATGTGATTTCCAGTTCTTATCACTAAAGGCACCGGTTTTAAAGTCATAAATAGTGAGAGTTTTAGCTTTTTCGTCGATTTCGAGGTGGTCGATAATGCCGATAAGAGGGATACCCTTAAAAACAGCTTGAGAGAGAAAAAGCTCGGCTTTAGCTGATTTGGAGCGGAGAATATCACTAAACTCCCGTAGTGAAATTTCTAAGGCTAAAGACCCTCTTTCTAGTAAATACTTAATATCTTCTTTGGGTAGAGGTGCGTCCATGACGGATTTTTGATAGAGCTCAAGGGCTTCTTTGTCGCTTAGTTGTTGATTAGTGACTTGTTCAAAACAATTATGCAGGAAAGTGCCAAGCAGGGTTCCTGCGGGGACTGGTTCAGAGGGAGCGCCGAGAAGTTTTCGTTTATAGAATTCTAGGGGGCCAGCGTAAGTAATGTCTAGAAAAGTGGTGAGGTCGCTGGCGGAGAGTCGATAGCGTTCAAGAGTTTTATGGAGCAGTGGACGTAGGGTGCCGCTGTCGGCGACATAGTGAGTTAGCCAAATATTGGCGAGAGTGTTTTGTTTGTCTTGGTCGGCTAGGTCCTGATAATGTAGAGTCACGGTCTGAGAAGGAATTAGGGGTGAGACTACCTGGTCTTCCGCTTCGTATTCTTGAAGATAAATCAGGCGGTCGGGGGTTTTGCCAGAGAAATCTTGTTTGGAGTTGGTAATGGTGAGCGTGTCTTTGGCACGAGTGATGGCGACAAAAAGTAGACGGAGACGCTCGTCTTCAGTGATGCCAGTGTGGCGAATGTAGGTTAAATTATTTGGCAGGGTGAGCGTATTGTTATTACCTTTAGCCTTACCCCAAGATAAATTATCCGCAGAAATCAGAAAAACATGAGTATATTCTTCCCCCTTGCTTTTATGGATGGAGAGGACAGACACCGCATCAATCGCTTCTTGGTAGGGGCTGGTGTTGGTGAGAGAGGCTTCGGCGGCTTCGTAGTCGTCGAGGAATTCGATAAAGTGTACTGGCTTGACAACTGGCGCTTTAGTGTGGCGCTTGACAGCATTGGTGAGGACACGGAGGTTTTCATAAAGCTCAAAAGTGGTATAGGAATCATCTTGGCTATAGTAATCAAAGAAAGGTGAGCGGAGGTTTTCAGCTACTGGGGCGGTGCCAATAAGGTAACTCAGCCAAAAATCAAAAGAAATATCATAAGATTTAAGGGCGAGAGTGGCTAAAAATTCACCGACAAAGCGAATATTGGGGTCATCAGACTTGGCGATGACATCTAGGGCGGCTTGTTTATTCTCGCGAGCTTGATTGACTAGCGAAACGGCAGTGAGTTGGGAAATCCGCCAGAATGGGAAAGATAAAATCTCTAGAATGCGATGGGAGGTGGGTTTTTCGTGGGCTAATTCGTAGGCGAAGCGGGCCATGACGATGAGTTGATGAATTTTGGGGTCATCAAGGACGTTGTCGCGTTTTTCATAGGAGACGTGAATCTTTTTGGCCTTAAGATATGGTAAGAGCGGGGCGATGTATTTATGTTTGGGGGCAATCACGGCGATGTCGGAAGGCTTGGTTCCCTGTTTCTGGAGTTTAGCGATTTGTTCGGCAATCCAAAAATATTCGGCATCCGCAGTGATGAATTCGTGGCGGGAAATTTGTGATTTAGATTTTTTAGGGGAGCTTTGGTTGCGGACAGAGGTGAGTGATTTGTCGATTTGATGTTTTTTGGCGAAACTGTCGGTAATTTGGTCGGCGATATGGCGGGAAAGTTGTAGAATTTCACTGGTAGAGCGGTAATTTTCAGTGAGAGTGATGGTAGTAGCTTGATAGTGGTTTTCAAAATCAAGGAGATTGGATGCATTAGCACCCTGGAATTCAAAAATTGCTTGATCGTCATCACCTACAGCCATAACATTAGGTTTTTCGTAATCAGTGAGAAGTTTAATTAGCTTAAACTGCGATGGGTTAGTGTCTTGAAATTCGTCTAATAAAATAAATTGGAAGCGTTCGGAGAGGGTGAGCCTGAAGCCTTGGTCGGTAGAGAGAGTTTTAATAGCCTCTTCAATCATGTCGGCGTAATCAAAAAGACCTTGCTCTGCCAACCTTTCGTCATACTGATGCATAATTTGTGCAACAGAGGCGAGTTTTTTATTGGCAACAAGGTTGCTGAGTTGGTAACCGCCATTGGCGGTGCGATCGAAATGTTTCCTACGCCAACTAGTAAGAGGTGAGACGGAGGGTTTTTCTTTGGCTTGCTCGTCGGTGACGATTCGATGGAGGGAGCGCAGGAGGAAGTTCGCTTCGCGTTCGGTGGTGCCGGCAATGGGTTGATCGCTAGTGTATTTAGACAAAACTTCCATGACGGACTGATAGACAGTTTCGAGCGCTAAATCAAAGGGCATACGCGGAACGATCTGCTGTAAAATCGGCGAAAGTTCGGAGTTTAGCTGTGCGCTCTGTTCCAAATTAACAGAGGCGATAAGGGCGAGGTCGGCGGCGGTAAGGCGGGCGGATTTGGCGGAAGTGATGGTATCAAGGATGTTTTTGGTGCGATCGCCCCTTAAGATGTCGTTGGCGGGGAGATTTTCCTGTATCTCTTTAACAATTTTAAATTGGATAACTTCATCGATGCTAGAATCTAGAGGGCGATTAGTAGTGGGTGAGTAGTTCTGGTATTGAAAAAGGAGGTCCGAACCAAAGGCGTGATAAGTGTGAATATGTACGGATTGAGCGGCGGGGCCGATGAGACTCTTTAAGCGTGAACGCATATTGGCGGCGCCGCTCTCGGTAAAAGTAAGGCAAAGGATGTTTTCGGGGCTGGTATCGGTGTGTTTAATAATGTGGGCGACCCGATGAGATAAAAGTTGAGTTTTACCAGTGCCAGGGCCAGCTAGCACGAGTAGTGGACCATAGATATGTTCTACGGCGCGTTGTTGAGCGGGGTTGAGTTTCATGAATCTATTTTAGCACGATAATCTTGAATGGCGGTTTGAAGGGCATCGCGACCAAGAGCAGAGCAATGGAGTTTATGATGAGGGAGTCCGCCGAGGTGGTTGGCAATGTCTTTTGCGCTAATTTTTAGAGCTTCGTCTAGAGTTTTTCCTTTGGCGAGTTCGGATAGCGCAGAAGTGGAAGCGATAGCCGAGGCACAGCCGTAAGTTTTCCATTTAATATCTTTAATAGTATCGGTGGCCTGATCTATTTGTAGAAACATAGCTGCACGATCGCCGCAAATAGAGTTTCCGGCAACTCCCTTGGCGTCGTGGGGATAGGCTTTTTCATCACCCATGAGGAAGTTTTTGGGGTTTAAGAAGTGCTCTTTAACAAGCTCAGAGTAGTTCCAGGGTTTCATTTTGTCTCCTAACTATTCGATATTTAAAATCTTACCAGTACCAAGTTCTAAGTGGAGTAGGCGTTGGTTTTTGCTCCCACGAAACTTAAGGGTAAGGTCGCGCTGGGCCAGGATGAAGGGGCCGTCAATAAGGGCGTCGAGGGATTTTAGAAATTCCCACTCGGCGCCACCACGAGCTTTGATTTGTTCGTGAGTGTAGCCAGTAAAGGCCCAAACATTCCAGCCGAGTTCTTTGCGGCACCAATCGGCAATTTCTTTACAAGCTTCGGGCTGCAAGAAAGGTTCTCCGCCACAGAAGGTGATGCCAGCTTGGCCGGGAAACTGACGAAGGCGCTCTTTGACCTCTGCGATATCGACGAGTAAGCCGCCTTCTAGGTCCCAGGTCTCGGGGTTTTGGCAGCCCTTACAGCGAGTCAGGCAGCCTTGGGTCCAGAGCACGACGCGTAGGCCGTAGCCGTTGACGATGTTATCGTGCTCTAGGGGGCCGGAAAGTCTAATAGTAGAAGCGCTTGACTGATGCTTCTTCAGCTGCGCTTTACTAGCCATTAGCACTTCCCTTCCATTTTACCGGCTTTGGCTTTGGCGGCTTCGCGGGCGGATTTTTCGGCGGGAGTGTAGACGCCATCAATATTGTGCTTGACACGAACTTTTTCTTCAGCTTTTTTGGCGTCATTCCAGCGATCTAGGGTGCCAGTGAGATAGCCAGTGATGCGGCGGAGGCGCTCGAAGGGTACGTCACCTTCTAGTCGGCCGCAGGCAGGACAGCGATTGCCGGCAATAATACCTGAGAAGCCGCAGACTGGGTCACGGTCGACAGGGTGATTAATGGAGCCATAGCCTACTCCAGTGTCATACATTTTACGAATAACCGCTTCGAAAGCTTCGATATTGTCAGCGGGGTCGCCATCTAGCTCAACATAGGTGATGTGACCGGCATTACAAAGTGCGTGGTAGGGGGCTTCAATTTCAATTTTGCGGAAAGCGGAGATGGGGTAGTAGACTGGTACGTGATAGGAGTTGGTGTAGAATTCACGGTCGGTGACGCCTTTGATTTTGCCATACTCTTTGCGGTCTATTCGGACGAAGCGGCCAGCTAAGGTTTCAGCAGGAGTGGCAAGGAGAGTAAAGTTTAGAGTGTGCTTCTTGGCGTAGTAGTCGCAGCGCTCACGAAGGTGAGTAATGATATCAAGACCTAATTCGCGGGCAGTTTCGTCTTCACCATGGTGCTTGCCGACCATAGCGACGAGAGTTTCAGCTAAGCCGAGAAAACCAATAGCGAGAGTACCGTGCTTAATCACATCACGTACGGTGTCGCTGGGCTTGAGTTTTTCGGAGTCTAGCCAGTTGCCTTGACCCATAAGGAACGGGAAGTTGCGAACATGTTGATTGGCTTGGAACTCATAGCGTTCGAGTAGGGCGCCAGCAGTGATATCTAGGACACGGTCGAGGTCTTTATAAAAGCCAGACCAGTCAGCCTCTTTGCGGTCACCGAGACAGATACCATGCTTGATACCTATGCGTACGAGGTTAAGGGTGGCGAAGGAAATATTACCACGACGAGTGACAATACCATCGGATTCGGGGAAAACGCTAGCAATGACGCGGGTGCGACAACCCATGGTGGCAACTTCAGTGCGGTAGTCGCCGGGCTTGTAATACTTTAAGTTGTAGGGAGCGTCAAGGAAGCTGAAGTTGGGGAAGAGGCGTTTAGCAGAGACCTCCATGGCACGGTGAAAAAGATCGTAGTTGATATCTTCGGGATTATAGTTAATACCGGACTTAATTTTGAAGATGGAGATGGGGAAAATAGGGGTTTCACCATGACCGAGACCAGCATCGGTGGCATCCAGGAAACAGCGTGAAACTAGGCGACCAGCTGGGGTGGTGTCGGTGCCAAAGTTGATGGAAGTGAAGGGGACTTGAGCGCCGGCGCGTGAATGCATGGTGTTGAGGTTATGAACGAAGCCCTCCATAGCTTGATAGGTTTGCCTTTCGGTATCTTCGTTGCTGGATTTAATCACGGAAGCAGGAATTTTGAGTTTCTTGAGGGCTTTTTCGTCGCCGTATTCTAAGTCGTCGGGGATTTCGATAGTGGTTTTCTTGCCGGTAAAATCGTTGTATTTTTGCAGGTTACTCTTGAGGGTCTTGCGGAAAGTTTTGTTCACGCCTGGCGCCATGGCATAGTCGAAGTTAGGAATAGATTGCCCGCCGTGCTGCTCGTTTTGATTAGCTTGAAGGATGATAGCGGTGAGCGCGGCATAGGAGCCAATGGAATTGGGAGTACGGAGATGTCCGTGACCAGTGTTAAAGCCACCATTTTCGAAAAGCACAAAGGGATCAGTTTGGCAGCAAGTGAGAGTGCCAGTGGCGTAGAAATCTAAGTCATGAATATGAATGTCGCCATTATCATGAGCGGCAGCGTATTCTGGTTTCATGAGGAATCTTTTGGCAAAAACCTTAGCACCTTCGGCGCCAAACTGGAGCATTTTGCCCATAGCGGAGTCGCCGTCGACATTGGCATTACCACGCTTGACTTCAGAATCTTCGGCGGCATCGGCGTGAGAAATGGTGCGATAGACTTGCATGAGATTACTTTTGGCTTCGCGGACTGTATTGCGTTCTTGGCGATAGGCGATATAGGCCTTAGCAGTTTTCTTGTAAGCGGATTCCATTAAAACTTGCTCGACTACGTCTTGGATTTGCTCGACGGTAGGGGTGCGAGAACTAATGGTTTCTTTAGCTTTTTTAACGACCTTTTCGGCGAGTTGATGAGCCCTGGCGGATTTAAATTCACCAGTGGCGAGACCAGCCTTGGCGATAGCATTGGCAATTTTTTCGGGGTCGAAATCTACCACCTTACCATCACGTTTGACGATTTTTTTGAACATTTAAGATAACCTCCTGTTAGCACTTGGGCTTGATTTAATTTGTGTTTTGTATTCTGACGCTATATTTAGTGTCTTGTGGGTATTATAGACCACCATATATAGCGTGTCAATAGGAAAATTTTGAAAAACTGTTGTATTATTTACAATGTTTGACAGGGGTAGAATGTGCGTAGTGGAAAACTTAAGCATTTTGAGACGCTATATGTAGCGTGTGCGGGGTGATTTGAGACACTAGAGAGGGAGGCTCTCTGTTGACATTTTTAGCGAAGTGTGATATAATTAAAGGGTTAGGGGCGGAATGTTCTTTTAAAAAAGGGAGGACTGATTATATTGAAGAATATTAGAAAGCATGTTGGGGAGATTGCTTTATTCCCCTTTCTTTTAGTACTAATTGTTCTACTTTTGGCAATTATTTTTGCCAGGACTGAAGTTGGTGCGCAGTATATTCAGAAAGAAACTGATGTTTCGTTATCTGAGATGACGCCACCGATGGAGGTTTTAGAGCATGAAGTAGAAGAGGTGGAAGAGGTGGAGCAGTCAGAGGTTTCGACTTCAGTTGAAACGGTGGAAGAAGCTGTAGTGCAGACAGAGCCAGAAATAGTGACTCAACCTGCGGCACCAGCTTCGCCTGCTCAGCCAGCGGTACCCACTCAACCAGTGGCGCCAGTTCAACCCACAGTAATCGAACAGCCTGAGGTACCACCTCAGCCTGTTGTAGTGGAGCCAGTTGAATCGGTTGAAGAAGTGATAGGGGCATCGGAAGACGATAATTTTATCGCTTTTGAGCCTCGGACGATGTATGTCTCACGTGATGGTGCGCGCGAACGCGTGGCACCAGACTTAAGCAGTGCAGTTATAGTAACCCATTTGGCTGGTAGTTCAGTGACGGTCACTGGTCGGGAGGGTGACTGGTATCGTTTAATCAACGGCACTTATATGTCGGCTGAGTTGGTGGTGGAAAATGTACAAGAAAGCTATAATGACTTAATTGTCCTGATCAACTCAAGGCAGCGCGTGACGTATCATTGTCGAGGGACAGAGTTGCTGACGGAGGAAAAATGCACAACTGGGCATGCTCAAAATTCTCCGACTCCAACCGGTCTTTACTGGGTTTGGGGTAAAAGAAGCGATTTTGATATGCGGGGTAACCCAGCTCTTCACGTACAGTACTTCACGGTCTTTAACGGCGGCATCGGTTTTCACGATGCGCCTTGGCGAGACAGTGGAGATTTTGGAAGTGATGCCTATTTAACGCGTGGCTCTCTCGGCTGTGTGAATATGGAACTGGACGCAGCCAAAATAATTTATGAGAATTCTACGATTGGTATTAACGGAACTAGAGTTCTAGTTCTCCCCTAACAATTAGCGTCTCTTTTTATAAGAGGCGCTTTTTTAACGTGCTATAATTTAGTGGTGAAGAAACGAAATAAAAAGTGGCTGAAATATGAACCAGAGCGGTGTTATGTGGGGGACACGCAAAAGATTTGCTATGCGACGCGTGAAGAAGCAGAAGTGGCGGCACGCGTGGCAGAGTATGACCATAGGATTTCGGGATTGACGGTTTATAAATGCGAATATGGTGACCATTGGCATATCAGTTCGGGTGACCATAAACAAAAACGAAATTAATTTGCGCCACAGTTAGGTACCAGGGGAATGGTAGGGAGGGTGATTTGGGTGGGTGTGCCACGAGTGTCGGTGTATGGAATCAGGGTGATGGTGGTGGAGTGGTGGGGATCTAAATCAGTAAGGGTAGTGGAATTACTTACAAAACCAAGAATGGCGTCGTTAACTATGAGGAGAGTTTTGGTGGTATGAGGAGAAGTGATAAAAGAGAGATTGGCAGTTTCGTTAGAAGTGCGTTCTAATGAGACTTGGTCTATGGTGGCGGGAGTGGGTGGGTGGGCAAGAATGGTGAGTTGAGCAGACATGGTACTCTGAAGTTGATTTTGATCTGTGATTCGGACCTGGATGAAAGCCTTAAGCGATTGATGATATGTTTTACTAATAATTGGCTCAGTAGTAGTAGTTTCAAAAACCCCATCACCGTCTAAATCCCATTCATATTTTGAGATGGGGGTACCAGAAGTAGAGGCGGAAGCGTCAAAGTGTAGGGTTTCACCGATGAGACCAAGGTATTCGGTAGTGGCGAGTTTAGCTTCGGGGCGGTTAACGATGTAGTCAGTAGACAGTTGTAATTGGTTGGTGCCAGCAAAAACTCGTCCACCAGTAGCGGTGGCAAGTGGTTGGTATTCGGCAGCGGATTCATAATTAGTGATAATAAAGAAATTAACTGGATCAATTTCTAGGGAGCGTTGAACTACGGCCTGTAGAGTGGTGCCATCTCGGTCTGGAGAGTGAAAGCCGGCATCAGTTAAAATGACGAGGGATTTGGTGGCTCCAGGTTGCCATTTGAGAGAGTTGAGGGCAAAAAGTGAGGCAGAGAGAGTAGATTCCTCTACGTCAATACCGCCATCAAGAGTGAGTTGGTGGAGTTGTTGGGTGAAGGTTTCTAATGAGCAGTCGTGAAAGTCGCAGAGCAGTTTTGGCGTAAAACCTTCTATTAAATCGCGATAAGTCAAAAGTGCTACGCGACCATTGCGTTTTAGTGTGATGTCGGCAAGGCGAATAGCTTCATTTTTATAATTCTCAATCATAAACCCCATTGAACCAGTAGAATCAATTAAGATAGCGGTATCTAGAGTGGGTTGCTGGGTTGGAGTGTTAAGGCGGAAGTGTTGAGCTATTTTAGGCAAGACATGCTTTGCGGCGGCGGTGTAGAGCTGGTCTTCGGTGTAGGCGCGATGGCTATCGGCGCTAAAACCACTACTGCAGATGATGTCGTCTTGATTGCACCAGGTACCAAGCTTCCCTGCCCAACCAGTGTGGGGCTGGTAGGGCTTAAGACCGCGCAGGATACCTTCATGGGTGCGACAATTGGGTACATAAGTACGATAATCGGAGAGATTTATGCCGCGACAGGCATCGGGAATAAGCCCCTGGCCTTCTGGTAGATAAAGTTTAGGATCACCAAAAGTAGCGGCGTAAATAATGTGGCGTGGGTTGAGTTTGGGTAGGGCTTGACTAATTACTTGGGCGCCTTGAGAATAGCCACCGAGAATAAATTGCGTGCGCGGACAGGACTGAAGGGTTTTTGTAATATAGGTGGTGAGCTCTTCGACGCCTAGATTGACACTTTTACCATACTGATAGGCTTGACCGGCACTAACGAAGGCTCCGATGGCATAAAAGGGATTAGCTATAGTTACAGCGGGATATTGTACCCCATTAATATTGGTACTACCAAGTTCGTAAAAGTGGGTGTTAAGACCTAGGTCTTTAGTCACATTATGAAAAGCATGATAAAAAGCTTGATAATCTTGATCGTTGAGAATTGAGCCTGAACCGCGGGCAAAGATGAATTCTAAATCATGACAGTTTTTGGCTGTAACTGGTTGCTGAATTGATATGGTGGTAAGAATTAACATGAAAGCCACACCCGAATACTTAAAAGTTGATAGTTTTGAAAACATTTTGCTCCTTTTGGTCAGCATAGGAAAAAAGGTAAAAGAATTACAACCATAAGAAATTTGGCTATGCTATGATAGAAAAAAGGAGGAAATATGAAAAGCCAGTTAAGTTGGGATGAGTACTTTATGAATATCGCGGATGAAGTGGCTAAGCGTTCGAAAGATCCGTCGTCACAGAATGGTTGTGTGATTGTGGATGCCAAACATCGGCCAGTTTCATTTGGCTATAATGGGACAATTCAGGGTGCAAATGAAGACAAACTAACTTTAAGCGAAAGGCCAATGAAGTATTATTTTGCGATTCATTCGGAGATGAATGCGTTGATTTTTGCGCATCGTGATTTGACGGACTGTACTTTATATAATCGCATTGCAACTTGTGAAAATTGTTTAAAACATTGTTTGCAGGCAGGGATTAAGCGGTTTGTATATCGTGAGCTGAGAGTACATTCACATCGCCAAGGTGCTAAAAACTCGATGACCAATATTGATACTGATGAAGCAATTATTAGAATGTTGGCGGCAATGCCAGAGGTGGAGACTTTGAACCTGACAAATGGTAAAACCTACGAAGAAGATATTTTAGACACTTATGAAAAAGATTCGCCGGAATATCAGCGTCTCAAAAAGTGGATGACTACCAAATAATCGGTGGGAGATGATGTTTTTCTAGAAAGGCGTTGGCTTGCGAAAAATGGCGATTACCAAAGAAGCCCTGATAGGCAGAGAGTGGTGAGGGGTGGGGAGATTCTAAAATTAAATGTTTAGTGGAGTCGATAAGGGGTTTTTTACTGCGGGCGTCGCGACCCCACAACATAAAGACGAGGTGGGGGCGGGTTTCATTGAGATGCTTAATCACGGCCTCGGTAAAAATTTCCCAGCCTTGACCGCGATGCGAACCGGCGCGGTGCGCCTCAACGGTAAGGACGTTATTAAGCAAGAAGACTCCTTGGTCTTGCCAATTTTTAAGATAGCCAGTGGGGTTTTGGTGCTGGCCGATGTCGTCATCAATTTCTTTGTAAATATTCACAAGTGATGGCGGGATGGGTTGGGAGTTAGGTACGGAGAAGGCGAGTCCATGGGCAGCACCAGGAGTGTGGTAGGGGTCTTGCCCTAGAATTACCACACTGACTTGGCTTAAGTCGCTGGTGAAAACCGAGAAGACATAGGGTTTGGCCGGATAGATGGTCTTAGTGGCGTAGGCCCGTGATAAGAACTGGCTAAGAGTTTTGAAGTAGGGTTTTTGAAATTCAGCATCGAGGAATGCTTGCCAGCTGGGATGAAGCATTAGCGCTTAGCTTTGGCAAGTAATTGGCAAAGCACACCAAAGCCGTAGACGGTAGCAATAATAGCAACTACCTCACCAAGGACTGGAATTAAGGAAATAATACTAATGAGTAGGGTGCCGATGATAAGCTCAAGAGAGGCGCTCCATTTGACGTGGAAGAGCTTGGTAAGGAAGAGGTGGCCGAATTGTAGACCAGAAGTGGCAGTACCGAGATAAAGGAAGGTGGCATAAAGGGCTAAGCCAATTAGGCCTAAGGGTAGACCAAGAGTGGTAATCATCACCACGATACAAGTGATAGGCACCAAGACGAGTAATCCAAGGCCGATGAAGAAGGATTTAGTGAGATGACGAGTGGTGAGAGGATCTTTGAGAATAGTAGCGAGGCATTTAGGAAAGAGTGCACCGAGAATAATGGCGGTAACAATTAGGATGCTAGTAGAAATGATTTTTTCAAGTAGGCGACTACCAAAATTAGGGGTTTTGGTGGCAGGCTGATGTGTGGTTTCAGTTTCGCCAGTGGTGATACCTTCTAGTCCAGAAATTTTAGCATTGGCATTGTAGATTAGCTTACCCTTAATATCAACATTTTCGCCAAAAGTGATTTGGGCACAACTTAATTTAGCATTACCATCAATAGTGACGTTATCAAGATAGAGGGTCTCGCTGGCAGCGAAGAGATTGCCCTTGATGTCGGTGAGGATATCAATATTACTAGCAGCCAAAAAGGCGTCTCTCCCTAAAGAAGCTTCTTTGGTGAGATTGATATTGCGACCAATAGCGAAGAGGTCTTTTGCGACTATACCAGAAATATTTACCTGCTCCCCAGCGATCAGCCCATATTCGGTTTGACCGTTGATGGCAAGTTGACTACCAATAGAAAAGAGTAGGCCGTCGACTTGGTCGTTAGACGTGACTCGGTCACCAGCGACAAGAAAGCTATGACTGAGAATGTCTTTAGAAGAGACGATATCGTCAAATTTAGTATAGGCATTGATGGCATGAGCAGAAGTACTCAATCCGCCAACTGTGATAAACAACGACAGAGCGACAATGCTTAAAGTTTGTAAAAGTTTTTTCATAGGACCTCCAATTATTAATTTAAGTATAGAATAGAATAAAATAATGGTCAAGCTTAAATTTGAAAGAGTTGACGAAGGTTCTTTTGCACTGTCTCGATGTCTGGGTCAGCAGAGAGAGTGGGGACTTGGTAATCTTTGGCAACAGTGAGGTAGGCTTGTTTTAGGGTTTTTTGGAAATTTTTACCTTTTGATTTAAAAACTTCAGCTTGGCGGTCCTTGCCTTGTGCGATAAGACGACGAGCGCTTTCTTCGTCAGAGATGGTAAAAATCACGATTTTGTCAGGATGAAAATAAGGTTCTGGCATCATAAGCTTATGAAGTTTGATAATAAACTTACGGCTGACTTTAAGGCCATAACCTTGATAAATTAATGTAGAAAACCAGTTTCTGGTAGTAATAACCACCCCACCAGATTTCAGAGTAGGTTCAGCTAGCTTCTTCCATTGCTCGTAGCGATTAATAACATAAAGTAAACTCCTAGTGTGCTCTTCAATATTTTGCTCAGAACCGTAATTGAGGCGGGCAATATCGGCGATAAAGGGATTTTCTGAAGCGGTGCCAGATTCGGCGTAGTGGACGACAGTTTTACCTTGCTTGCGAAAAAAGTCGGCGAGCAATTTGGCCTGAGTGTCTTTACCAGTACCGTCTTGACCTTCAATTACAATATACATACTAATATTGTAACACTAAAATATAAAAAAGAGCCCATTGGGCTCTTTTTGGTGTGAGGTGGGTGGGGATTATTTCTTGTCGCCAAGCTTCTTGTTGATTTCAGAAGTGTTCTTGAAAATCATTAGTAAGAGAATAGCGGTTTCGTAGCCGATGCGAACGAAGAGATTGCCGAAAACGAGAGAGAGTAAGAAGCCGACGAAGCTAGTACCGATAAGTCCGAAGGAAGCTAGAGTAATAAAGAGGGCAAAAATGATATAGGTAACTTTGAGAATCACTTCAAGTGTCATTTTCTTGAAATCAAGAAAATCTTTCAACCAAAGAACGAACTTATTATTGTAAGTAGTTTTACCTTTCAGGAAGAGTATATAGGTGAGGATACCACCAACTAATGCCAATACTGCGGCAATGATGGTCCAAACTCCGGCGTCTCCTGAGCTTAAAATTGATGTAGATGCACTTGATGGAGTGCTGAGATAGCTGTGGCTATACATAGTATTTCCTTTCTTTGTTTATAGTGTAGCATAAAAAGATTAAGCGTCTAGTGGTTTTTTGCGTTTATCGACATACATGGTGGCGTGGAGAACGAGTCCGATGAGGATGTAACTATAGAAAGTAAAGAAGCGCCAGAATAGCATGGCCCAAAAAATAAACCCAGAAGTAAGAGAAGAAAATACTACAAAGAATGAGCCTTCGGCGGCACCAGTGTTCCCTGGTGTGGGGATGAAGTAGATTGTGGAAGCGATAGCAAGAGTGGTAATAAAGCAGGCGATGAAATTAATTTCTCCACCGAAAGTTAGTAACACAAAGAATGGAATGGAATAGGTGCAAAAAACATAAAGAAAACTTAGAGTCATAACTTTAAGTGAAAGATGACGTTTTTTAATAATAACTTTGACGCAGTCGGTGTATTGTTTGGTGCTAGATTGGATTTTATTTGTGAAACTGTGAGGGTCTTTAATGATGCGGAGGTGGGCTAGGATTTTAGCTAATCCAAGAATAATTTCATTAGTAAGACTGGGAAAAAAGGTGGCACCAAGAACCACGACTGGAAAGAATGCATAAAATAAGAGGCCGAGACAGCCGGAGGCGAGAATAGCCCCATTATGAATAAGTGGTGCACCGAATAAAAAAGCGAGAATTGCGACAATCATAAAGGCGATTTGGCCGGAAATCATACCAAGGAGAGGAATCATTGCGCTGTAGCCTTTGGGTACATTAGATGTAATCATGTAATGAATTTGAAAAGGTTGTCCACCGATAGCGGCTGGGGNGATGTTGTCGTAGTAGCGACCAAGAAAGACGGTATAGAAAGCGATTTTCCAATCACTGATTTTGCAGGTTTCCCGGAGCATTAAAAAATACTTATAGACGTCTGCGGACATTGCTATGATAAAAAGTAGACAGGCGGGAATCAGTAAGTACCAGCGGATTTCTACGGAGTTGAGCTTGGCGGCATTTTCGGTGTCGGTGAATTCATAGAATGCAGTCCAAGCAATAACAATAATGTTGAGAGCAATAAATGAAAGTGTCAAAATGCGCTTTTTCCAGTTAGGTTTTTTGGTTTTCTTTTTTGACATAATAGGCTGATTATACCATACTGGCTAAGTTTTTAATAAAACTTATGTTAATAATTGAAATGGTCGTGGTATAATGTGAGCATGATGAAGAAAGCAAATTTAAAGAAGATTATAGAAAAACCCAAGAAGACAATAAAGCGTGGTTGGCTTCGAGCGCTGATGGCATTAGCGGTGATAGCTATGTTGGTAGCGGGGGGAGTGATTGGCTACGTTCATTATATAGAAAAAAGAGAGGCTATTTTTACGACAGTGTTAATGATGAATCAATATACGGATGATTTGGATGAGAGTTGGACGGCAAGCACTAGCAATCCTTTTGTAAGTGAAGCTAAGATAGAGAGCGATAAGGGTTTTGATAAGCCAGTTTTGGTACTCTATTTTTATCGTGAAGGGAGTAGCGTTTTAACTTTAACCAAGCCAGGTAATCAAATCCAGAAGTTTAAGATACAATTAAATGATCAACACAATCTGTTAGTTGATAAAATTGATGAGTAATTTGATTTTTCCGTTATCTTACATTATTGGTGATGTGGAACAGAAAAGACAGTATTTAATTTAGCGTCAATTCATAATGTGAGATTTATTGTGCGCTTAACCGAAGAAGTGCGGGAGGCGATTTTGGGTGACTATTTTGATGAATATCGTAAAGAATTTTTGAAGAAATATTATGATATAATTTAATGGAAAGGAGCAAGATGAGTAAGAAAATTGAAGTAGACACTAAAACTTTTATTAGGTTTTGGTTGGTGATTTTAGGGCTAGGATTGATAGCTTTGTTTTTATGGAAAGCTCAGACAGGTTTATTATTGGTGGGGATTTCGATTTTTCTAGCCATTGCAATTCGTCCATTAGTTAAGATAGTGAATAATCTTAATCGAAAGAAGAAACGACCGGTTTTGTCAGCGGTAGTAGCATACTGTATTGTGGTGGGAGTTTTGGGCATAGCTTTAGCGGTGATTGGTCCAGTAGTAGTAAATGAAACGGTAAAGTTTGTGGGGCAGATACCAGACACCTTTGAACATACCCTAGGGGGCTGGGATGGCATTAATGACTTTGGTCGCAATATAGGGATTGCTAATTTACAGGAAGAAGTTTTAGTAGTATTGCAAAAGTTTTCTAATGATTTCGTGAGTAATTTTGGTAGTACGGTGGTAACTAGTGTGGGCACAGTTGCCAATATTGTTACGACTACAATTTTGGTCTTAGTTTTAACTCTACTGTTCTTATTAGAGGGGCCAGGTCTTTTAGAGAGTTTTTGGGGAGCACTAGAAAAGGATAGTAGTAAAAAATCTCGAGTAGTGGCGACTCGCAAGATGATTACGAGAATGACAGATGTAATTTCGACTTTTGTATCTAAGCAAGTAGCAGTAGCAATACTTGACGGCGTAATAACGGCCTTGGCGGTATTTGTTCTATCGTTAATCTTTGACTTCTCGGCTGGCTTAGCTTTTCCGATGGGGCTAATAGCGATGGTGTTTTGTTTAATTCCGATGTTTGGGCAAGTGATTGGTTGTGTATTAATTACATTAATTCTATTCTTTAGTAGCCAGATTGCTTCGGTAGCGTTTTTAGTGTTTTATATTGTGTATGCTCAAATTGAAAACAATGTAATAGCACCAAAAATTCAAGGTGCGGCCCTGAACCTACCAATAGTGATAATTTTATCAGCGATTACGGTTGGCACGTACATGCTGGGCTTAGTTGGAGCAATCATTGCAATTCCAATTGCTGGATGTGTGAAAGTGTGGCTTGAAGAGTACCCTAAATTAAAAGCTATTACTTAAGGTATTGCCAGACTGGGCCAGAGGGGGTGTCGAGAATCGTGAGATTGTGCTTAGCTAGTTGGTCGCGGATGGTGTCAGATTTAGTATAATCTTTGGCTTCGCGTGCAGTGGTGCGGGAGTGAATTAGTTCTTGCTGTTCGCGGTTAATATCTGGTGAATCTTGAATAAGATTTAAACCAAACCACTCGTCAATTTTTTGCCAATCTTGAAAATTTAATTCTGTAGAATTATCGATGATGGCAAAAGCTGCAGCGGAATTGAGGTTATGGTTGAGATTGTCCAGAATAGATTGGATAGCAGAAGTAGATGAGGTGGTGACTGGTTGTTGCCGGAGCATAGCGATGCGATTTCGCCAATTTAAGCGACGCTGTTTGGCGCCTGCGAGATCGTCAAAAGTGAAGTTACGCTCACTTTGATAGTGACCTTGTAAAACCCAGAGTTTAAAATCGAGCGGTGAGAAACCCTTAGTTTCAAGATCTTTAATAGTGTGGGTATTGCCCAGGGATTTAGAGATTTTCTGCCCATCGATGGTAATAAAGTTACAGTGTAGCCAGAAGCGCGCGAGGGGTTTTTTGAAGGCAGCAAAGGTTTGAGCGATTTCATTAGTGTGGTGAACGGGGATATGGTCAATTCCCCCAGTATGAATATCGATTGGCTCACCGAGTTCGGCGTGAATGATGGCGGAACACTCTAGGTGCCATCCTGGGTAGCCAGCACGACCACGATATTGCCATTGCATGGCATGATCTTCGCCAGGTTTTACGAATTTCCAGACCGCAAAATCAGCGGGATGGCGCTTCTCAGAGCTAAATTCTACTCGAGCGCCAGCCTGGAGGTGGTCAAGGTCTAGTTTAGCGAAGTCAGCGTAGGTAGGGAGCTTGCTGGTGTCAAAATAAATTCCGTCGCTAGTTTCGTAAGTAAAGCCGCCGTCAATTAAGCGGTCGACAATTTGTTGACTGTCTTTAATGTAGTCGGTGGCTTTAGTGATCTTGGAGGGCTCTAGTAGATTGAGGGCGCGGAAATAGTGAAGAAAGTCTTGGGTGTAGAAATCGGCAATTTCCCAGACCGTTTTTCCTTCCCTTCTGGCGCCTTTTTCTAACTTATCTTCGCCAGTATCGGCGTCGGATGAAAGATGACCAACATCAGTAAGGTTGAGGAGGCGCTGAACCTGATAATTATTAGCGATGAGGGTGCGAATTAATAAATCCCAATAGATATAAGAAGCATAATTACCAATATGTTGATAGTCGTAGACGGTGGGCCCACAAGTGTAGATTTTAACTAGTGGTGGGTTTTCGGCCTGAAAGGTTTGTAGTTTGCGAGATAGGGTGTTATAGAGTTTCATGGTTGGCCTCTGTTAAAATTTGTGGAACAACGGAGACAAGCTCACGTACTACTGCTTCATAAGTAGTGTCATAGGTGCGGAATCCAGCGGCGTAAGCGTGCCCACCTCCACCAAAAAAACCGGCGATTTGGTCGGCGACGGGAGCGCTACTGCGAATCTTGCCAGTGACTTTACCGTCAGGATAGGTTTTGACCGCCACAGCGACTTCCACTCCTTCCACTAGGCGCATTTCTTCCAGGATGAGGGCGTTGGGATTGTATTCATCAGAAAAAGTGCGGATGTCGTCCCACGGAATATGGACGGTGGCCAGCTGGCCGTCAAGCGAGTACTCAATGCGCTTAATTAGATCAGCTTTATAGTCTAAGATGCGGGGGGATTTTTTCATAAATTCACGACGAGATTCTTCAAGTTGTGGCACATTGGCACCCAGGTCTGTGAGGGTGGCAATAGTGCGAAAAGTTTCAGCGGTCACCGAGTTGGTGGTAAGGCCGAGAGTGTCAGAAAGAATCCCAGCGGTAAGAGCTTGGGCGGCATCTTGATTAATAGGGATTTTAGCCGCTTGACAGAGCCGAAAGATTAGGTCGCAACAGGCGGGGCAGACCTCGATAATAGCCTCATGTGGGAAAGAAAGGTCGTTTGGGGTTTCGTGATGGTCTATAACTAGGACGGGTGCGCGATGAAGGCGATTTTTAATGGCGGGGTCGGCGAGAAGTTTAGAAAGTAAGATCTCGGCGGCGGTGTCGACGATAATATAACCATCGGCCTGGAAATCAAATTCATTAGTAACGCGAGACCAGTCTTGATAGTAACGGAGATATTTAGGAATATCTACAGGGCAGTATAGAGAAACTTCGTGCTCTGGCAGTAGATAATCTAGCGCGATACTGGCACCAAGGGAGTCGCCGTCGGGGTTTTCAGCTTGAATGATAGAGATGCGTGATTTGTTGTTCAAAAATATACTAAAACGATTATCCATACCATTATTATAACATGGGTTATGCTACAATAAGGTTATGGAAATAGTAATTATAGGTTTATTAGTAATAGCAATTATTTTATTGGTGATTTTGGTAACCAAGAAGGCGACTACTGTTGATTGGCAGAGGCTGGAGGAGCGAATGATTCGAGTGGAGAGCGAGGTAGATAAGTTAACACCAAAGATTTCTGAAGAATTTCGCGAGAATCGCAAAGAGCTGTCACAGAACTTAAAGAATTTACAGGATGGCAATGAGAAGAAGTTAGAACAAATGCGTGAAACGGTAGATGAAAAATTAAAAGAGTCAGTAGAAAAACGTTTCAATGAAAGCTTTAAGACTATCTCTAATCAATTAACACAGGTTTATCAGGGATTGGGAGAGATGAAAAATTTGGCGACTGGTGTGGGTGATCTGAAAAAGGTGATGGAGGGTGTAAAGACGCGCGGGGTGTATGGAGAAGTGCAATTGGGTGCAATTATTGCTGATACACTAACCCCCGATCAGTATAAGGAGAATGTGGTTACGAAAAAAGGCTCTAATGATCGGGTGGAGTTTGCAATTAAGATGCCTGGTAAAGAAACGGCAGTATACTTGCCGATTGATTCAAAGTTTCCAGTAGAAAACTACTCAAGATTACTTGCGGCCTATGATGAGGGCAGTAAAGAGGATATCTTGCGTTCACAGCGAGCTTTAGCTACAGACGTGAAAGACCAGGCGAAGAAAATTGCCACTAAATATATTGACCCGCCAGGGACTACGAATTTTGGGATGATGTTTGTACCAACCGAGTCTCTATATGCAGAAATTTTGCGAATTCCTGGCTTGGCGGACGAGGTGAGGCAGAAGTACAATATTACGTTGACCTCCCCATCTACTCTACCAGTGATGTTGTCGGGGCTTTTGATGGGCTTTCGGACGGTGGCTATCGAGAAGCGTTCAGCGGAGGTGTGGAATTTACTGGGTGCGGTAAAGGCACAGTTTGGCAAGTTTGGTTTGCTATTAGAGGCAACTAAGAAGAAATTAGGTGAGACCGCTAATAAGATTGAAGAAGCGGCACACACCTCAAGGCAAATTGAAAAAAGATTGAAAGATGTGGCATCTCTGCCTGAGGCTGAGTCAAAGAAAATGATTGGTGAAGTCGGCGGTAGTGGCGATTCATAAATTAGTGCGATTTTGTAGGGCGGCGGAGAGCGTAATTTGATCAGCGTAGGATAGGTCTACACCTAGCGGTAGGCCGCGAGCCAATCTGGTGATTTTGATTTTAGAGTTTTCGCCAGCGATGGTTTTTTGAAGGAATAGAGCGGTTGATTCTCCCTCCACAGATGGATTGGTGGCGATAATCACTTCTTGAACTTGGTCTTTTTTGAGGCGTGAGAGTAGCTCTTTGATGTGGAGGTGGTCGGCAGTGATACCATCAATAGGAGAAATGGCGCCACCGAGGACATGATAGGTGCCATGGAATTGTTTAGTTTGCTCAATAGCATAAATATCTAGGGGTTCTTCTACGACGAGGATGGTGGACTTGTCTCGCCTGGAGTCGCTATAGAGAGCAGAGACTTTTTCGTCAGCGTTAATTAGGGCAAAGGTGATGGGGCAAGATTTGACATCGTGATGTAGTGATGAGAGTGCTTCGGCAATGGCGGTGGAGAAACTAGTGGGGTTTTTGAATAAGAAATAAGCATAACGTTCGGCCGTACGCGGTCCAACACCAGGTAGGCGACCTAGTGCATCAATAGCGCGCTCCAGAGCTTTAGGTAACATTCTAAAGACCTAAATCACTAAGGCCACCCATTAAGGGTTTCATTTTATCAGAGGCAATTTCTTGAGCTTTGGCATAACCATCACGTAGACAGTTCTCCAACCAGCGTTCGAGCTCGCGAATATCGTCAAGATCAACACGGTCTGGATCAATACTGATTTTTTTGATTTTAAGTTCGCCGTTAATTTGCACCTTAACGGCACCGTCACCTGCTTCTACCTCTACAATCTCGTTTTTGAGAGCTTTTTGTGCTTTACGCAACTGATTTAACATCTTCACTTGGTCCATTGTTCGACCCATGATTCACTCCTGCTTAACTGTATATAGATATATTCTATCAGAATTATCGGCTTTTGGCGAGGTGATAATCCGTGAAAGTGAGAACTTACTAGGTGGATTTTCGATTTTTTCTAAGGCAATAACTTGAGATAGAGTGGGATCTGATAGGTCGAGAGCGATACGGCTTTCGCCAAGTAGACGATAGAAATGATGTTCGAGAGAATCTTCGGCGACCAGAATGGGTGGATGGTTCTCTTGTGCCTGAATGAGACTGAGGTCATTGTTAAATTGATTGGCTACAGCTGGATTGTAGCGGTAACCAAAAATAAAATGCGAAAGATCGGCGACTAGAGTGATGCCGAGAAAAATACTGATGGGCAAAATGGCAAAAATTCGGGCATAGGGGTTTTCTGGGAATAGTCCATACCATTTTTCGAGAATGTAGCGGAGGCCGTGAGCAATTAGAATGGATAGGGGTAGAATGATAAGAATGGCCGAGTCGGGGTGCAGTCCAGTAAGGAAGAGTGTAAAGAAGATAAAGTAAGAGGCAATGGAGTTGCGTGAAGCAAAAAAGCCTTTGGTGGTGGAAATGAGTCCAGTAAAGGCTAGTGCAAGTACGGCGAGATTGATGAGTGGTGAGAGAAGGACGTTTTCTAGGTTGCTATTCCAGGAGAAGAAGGGGGCAAAGCCGGAGTTAAGGTTGGCTAGAAATTGGGAGAGTGAAAAACTTGGCATAAAAAGGAGACTAGCAGCAACATGGGGGCGAGCAGCGATGTTGATGCTTAAGATAGTGATTCCAGCAAGACCAAATAAGGAGGAGACGATGAGGGGGATTTTAGGTAGAGTCTTGATGGTGTAACGCAGGTGGGGTTGCGCGAAAGCAAAAATGACGATGAACGCGGCAAGATAAATAAGGTGAGGGGTGAAAATAGATAAGAGAAGTGCGAAGGCGAAAATAAAACAAAAAGCAGGGCGGGGTTTATTGACGCCTTGAATCTTGGAACCGAGCCAAAGCAGGAAGGTGGGCCAGAAAACCAACATGATAAGAGGCGTGCCGTTGCCAGCTAGATAGAGAAATGGCGTAGATAAAACCGTCAGGATGGATGCAAAAAGCGCTACATTACTCTTGAACCAGCGGTTTAATAGAGCGATAAGGGTGAGCCCGAGACAGAGCCCAATGATGATGCTGGGTAATTTAATAGAGTAGAATGACAAACCAAATAACATGAGAGAGAGTTTTTGGAGAGTGTGGTAGGGCAGGTCGGCTAATTCACCAGATGTAATAGAGTGAAAATTAAGTTCGGCGGAGCTAATGGCAGACTCCATTTCGGCGGTAGATAAACCTCTAGGGCTGATAAGAGGTAGGATAAAAAGAATAGTGACGAAAGCAATGCCGAGTAGAGTATAGCCGATATAAAAGCGGTAACGGTATAAAAATAATTTAGAGATAACAATCTTCTTCACATAACCATTATAGCACTTTTTGAAGATAGTAGTTAATCGCGACTAGCATCGAAGGAAAGGAAGCGGTTGTAGTCGCCTTCAAAGTAGAGTTCGATTTTACCGATGGCGCCATGGCGATGCTTGGCGATAATTAGTTCGGTAATATTGGTGGGTTCGTAGTCTTCTTCGTGGCGATAATAATCTGGACGATGAAGGAACATAACAAGGTCGGCATCTTGCTCGATGGAGCCAGATTCGCGGAGATCTGAGAGGACTGGGCGAGGGTCTTCACGTCCAGTGACATTACGAGACAACTGTGCAAGTGCCACAACAGGAATCTCTAGTTCCCTGGCGAGAGTCTTCAAACCACGTGAAATTTCTGTGACCTCCTGTACACGTTGGCCAGCGTAGCGGTCAGAGCCTTGAAGTAGTTGTAGATAGTCAATGACAATCATGCCAAGATCATGCTCGTGAGCCGCGCGACGAGCTTTGTTGCGAAGTTCGAGAATATTCATGGAGGAATTATCATCAATATAAATAGGTACGTGGTCGACTTTACTGAGGGTTTCACCAATTTTAGCGAAGTCATCTCCAGATAAATTACCGTTACGAATATCCCAGCTTTTAACATTGGACATATCTGAGATAATTCGGTCGACAATTTCATTGGAGGCCATTTCGAGAGAAAAGAAGAGGACACCACGCTTATTGATAGAGGCGACATTGTAGGCTAGGTTTTGGGCGAGAGTAGTTTTACCCATAGCGGGGCGAGCACCGATGACGACAAGGTCGCCTTTTTGGAAACCAGCGGTTTTCTTGTCTAGATCGGGGAAACCAGTTTTTAGCCCGCGTAGAGCGCCTTTATTTTTGCGCAGATTGTCAATCCGCTCAAAAGCATCAACTAAAAGATCATCTAGGGCGGTGTAGTCAGTTTTAGTGATTTCGTCTGAAACACTGAAAAGTTCTTTTTCGGCCTGACCAACTAATTCACCGACATCAATATCGCTAGTGTAGGCTTGAGAGACGATTTCGGTGCCAGCCTTGATGAGTCGGCGTCGAGTAGAGGCTTGCTGGATGAGTTCGGCATAGGCTTTAGCATGTGAGGCGGTGGGAACAAAGTTGGTTAATTCACTAAGATATGCTGCGCCACCAATTTGCTTGAGGCGTTTTTGTTTTTTTAATTCGGCGGTGAGAGTCATTAGGTCAATAGGGCGATGGCGGTCATAGAGCGAGACCATAGCTCTAAAAATGGAAGCATGGCGCTTATCATAGAAATCAGATGGGCGTAAAATAGTGATAATGTCGGGAAAGGCTCCGTCGGATAAAAGAATGGCGCCGAGTAGGGATTTTTCGGCATCAATATCCTGGGGCGGAACACGACCAGCCTCGATTGTACTAGAACGGGATTTCTCCTCCGTCATCAATAACCTCCTGTATATCACCCATTATATCAGAAATATGAGGAAAGGCTGAAGATTTTGATTGTAAATCGCTGGCATCTTCGATAGCTAATTGATAATCACCAAGGGCGCGACGCAAGATATTTTGACTTTTTTCACGCAATAAGATTTTCTTGGAAACCTTATTAGCGTAAAGATGGAGTGTGCCGTCCTGAAAATCATATGAAAGATTAATAATTTGAGTGTAAATTAAATCATCAATCTGGCGGACGGCAGAGAGAAAGGCTTCCCAAGTGAAAGCGGTCTTGGCTGGACTGGAAGCGGGCGAAGCTGGAGGGGGGTTGGGGTGTTTGATGGGAGTAGTAGTGAGGGGTTGATTGATTTTAGCAGGAGAGGGGGTTGGAGTAGCGGGAGTTTGAGTAGTAGGTGGTGGGAGAAGAGCGAGTAAGAGTTTGGCTTTAGCAAAAGTACCCCGTACGTCGATGAGTTTTTGGAGGAGTGGTAAAAGATTTTTTTGAGGATTCTTAAGGATGTGGTTGATAAGCTCTGTGGCAATAGTTTCTGCTTTGGTGCCAGAAGAGAGAGCGTTTTTCAAGGTATTAGTCACCAAATCAAGGTCATTGGCTTGATAGGCTTGAATTAAAATATCAATAGTTTGATCGGTAGGCAAACCAAGGGCTTGAATGATAGCTGCCTCATCAATTTTAGCGGTAGTTAAAGTCGAGATTTGATCAAGGAGTGAAAGCGCGTCCCTAAACGAACCGCCACTGCGTCGGGTGATAATTTTTAAGGCTTCTTTGGTGATTTTGATTTTTTCGGTTTTAGCGACGGTTTGTAGAAAGTTTAGCATAGTGGCTTCGTCGGCTAACTTAAAGGTGTAAACTTGAGTTCTAGAGGTAATAGTGATGGGTACTTTATGGACATCGGTAGTGGCGAGAATAAAAATTATATGAGCGGGGGGTTCTTCTAGGATTTTTAAGAGAGCGTTAAAAGCTTCTTTAGTCAGCATATGGACTTCGTCAACGATATAAACTTTATACCTGCCTTGAGTGGGGGCAATAGTGGCTTTCTCGCGAAGTTCACGAATACTATCAATACCACGATTAGAGGCGCCATCAATTTCGATGATATCTAAATAACTATCTTCTATTTGATATTTAAAATCATTAACGGCGTGGGCGAAGATGCGGGCAACAGAAGTCTTGCCGGTACCGCGTGGCCCAACAAAAAGATAGGCATGCAAGGGTTGCTTTTTGGCGAGTGTAGCGGCTAAAGAGTCGGTAATTGCCGTTTGTCCAACAACCTCAGACAGAGCCTGAGGGCGATATTTACGATATAAAGCCTTCATCTTAAATTAATTATAACACTAAAATCAAGGAGGATCTAAAGACCAGCTTCAACGGCGGCCCAAGTAGCTTTGTCGTTATTGGCGGGAATAATAATGGAGACTTGAGAGCCTTCGGTGAGGCGGAAATAGGTGACAGAAGCGTAGAGGATTTCGTACTCACGGCCATTGACTTCTACGAAATACTTATCATCGTGATGGGTGAGGGTGCCGATGACAGTTTTGCGTTCGACGGGGCCAATTTGCTTGTAGAGGAATTTACCATCTTCGGTGATGGTGAGTTTCATAATGTCGCCTTCGACTAACTTGGATTTGCTAGCATAATTGGCGGGGACAGGATAATTTTTGCCGTCTGGACCGATCATGACCTGGCCGTCAAAGACGCCTTCAATAACTTTACCTTCTGGGCTGGAAACTACAGCATCGCGAGGAGCAATAATAGTATCATCGTCGCCGAGTGTGGAGATGATTAATTCTTTGGCAGCGGCTAAATTGGTTTCGGCCTCCTGGATTAGGCTTCGTAAGCGTTTTATTTGTTTTTCTGATAATTCAGACATCACCTCGCATCCTGTCTGTTAAACCTAGTATTACTATTATATTATATCTTCCACCAAAAAAAGTCAACAATTTTATCAAAAAGTTTTCCACCGAAAGAACTCTGGTAGTGGTAAAAGTGTTGTAAAAAATACCTAAAACTATTGTTTAATGATGTCGTTGAGGATGTAGTTGTCGGCGTCCTTGATGAATATAAGTTGATAGACAGGAAGGCGGCTTAATTGGTCTTTTAGTGCGGTAAAGTCGGCTACCTCTGTTACACTTTCATCTACCTGCCATTTGTATTTTTCACCGTTGGCGAGGGTGGCAACTTTCTTATATTTAGTCATTTCACTACTACCCTCGAGGTCAAACTCAATGACGGTGTAGTAGATGTTGACGTTGAAGCCTTTTTCGGTGATACTTACGTCCTTGACTTGATAGGCGACATAAGGTTCAAAGATAGCGCCACAGGGCATGAGTTGATAGAGGAAATAACCAGAAGAGCCTTCCTGGGGGTAATATTTAAGTTCGGCACAGTTAAAGCTATAGTCTTTCTTGGCTAAATTACGGCTACTACCGAAGAGAGCTTGATGTTTAGTATTAAGATCGTCATAAGCAATGTTAATACAGGCGGGTTCATAGTCTGATGCATTATTGGTGCAACTTTGCATGTAGAAGTTATCCATAGGATATTGTCGAACAGTAACGGCAGCATGGAAATCACCCTCATCATAGCTAGTATAAATTGGATTGGTGGTGGAGAAGGCGGGAAAGATTTTGCCAAGATAAATGTCAACTAGCTGTTTAGGGTTAATAGTTTTAGCAGGCAGGGTGATGTTGACTTCTGTGGACTGGTCGGCATCATCGGGTTGTGAGGCGTCAGAAATTTTAATATTGTTTGAATTTTGGGAGGCGGACTGGAAGCGAACACCAACATACCAGCCACCAGTGGCGATAACTATGGCACCAAGTATTAAATTGACAATAGTGACAAGTTTTTTATTGGGTTGGGGAGACGTTTTTAGGGGCACTGCGGCCTTTTGCGTCTCGGAAGTTTTTTCCATAAATATTACCTCTTAAAGTTTATGCTTACATTATACACAAAGTATAAGTAATTTACAAACAAAAACAAGACCCTTTCGGGCCTTGCTTTAGACTAACTAATCTTGTGATTTGATTTACGCGAGCTCGACGGTCGCGCCAGCTTCTTCCAAAGCTTTCTTCATTGCTTCGGCTTCGTCTTTTTTGACTTTTTCTTTGACGGTAGCAGGGGCACCATCTACGATAGCCTTGGCTTCGCCAAGACCGAGACCGGTGGCCTCTTTGACTGCTTTGATGACGGCAATTTTTTGTCCGCCGGCGTCTTTTAAGACGACGTCGTATTCGGATTTGCCTTCATCAGCGGCGGCAGTAGCGCCTTCGGCAGGAGCAGCAGCGACTGCCACAGCAGCAGCGGCTGGCTCAATACCATATTCATCCTTGAGGACGGTTTTTAGTTCGTTGACTTCTAGCACGGTCATGTTGACGAGCTGTTCAGCCAACTTTTTGATATCTGTAGCCATAGTGTTTTCCTTTATAGTTAAAATTAATTGGTTGCTTTAGCCTCTAGTCCAGACAGGATTTCGGAAACTCCACCAGAGAGACCAGAAATGGTGTCGGTGACTGGTGAAAGTAGCTGTGCCACCACCTGAGCAATGAGTTCGGGTTTGGTGGGGAGAGCGGCTAGGTTTTTAATCTCGTCAGTAGACAGATTATGCCCGGTGTCATTGAAGCCACCAGCAATTTGCAACATACTGTGAGATTTAGCAAAGTCGGTGAGGACTTTGGCCGGGGCGACCTCGTCACTATCAGAGATAGCGTAAAGTAGTTGACCGGTAAGGCCAGTAGTGTCGGTATCTTTATAGATGGCGATTTGCCCAAGCGCGATTTTGACGAGACGGTTCTTGACGACTTTAATTTTGACGCCGGCTTCGCGGGCGCTCTTGCGGAGTTCTTGAAGATCTGCCACAGAGAGCCCTTGATAGTGGGCGAAGACAGTGAGTTTACTGTCATTGAGAAGTTTCGTCAAATCAGCAACCAATGCAGTTTTTTTAGCTTTTGAGATTGCCATAAAAGCTCCTTTGGTATTAAAAGATTAGCTAGTTGTTAAACAGCGTTACCAATTACAAGAAGAAGTGCCTCGGTGGCATAATTAAAGGTTGACTCTAGAAGTAAACCTCGCCACTGTCTTTGGTAACTATTTTAATTATAGCAAACTTTGCGAGAAAAAGCAAGGGGGGTGTTTTAGTCGTAGATATTTTCTATAGCGATGGAGGGGCCCATAGTAGTGGTAATGAAGGTGGACCTGATGAAGGTGCCCTTGATGGAGGCGGGCTTTTGAGCTTTTAATGAGTTGAAGAAGGCGGTGGCGTTCTCGTGGAGTTTGTCGGCGCCGAAAGAGACTTTGCCGAGACCGATGTGGATGATAGATTGTTTGTCGACGCGGTATTCAACTTTGCCAGCCTTAGCTTCCTTGACAGCTTTTTTGATATTGGTGGTGACGGTGCCAGCTTTAGGGTTGGGCATTAGGCCTTTGGGGCCGAGTAGACGGGCGTATTTACCGAGCTTGGGCATATACTTTGGCGTGGAAATGAGTACGTCAAAATTAATAATTCCCTTCTCGAGGTCTTTAATGAGAGCTTCTTCTTCGGTGAGGTCGGCGCCGGCGGACTTGGCGATTTTGGCTTCGTCGAGGGGGGCGAAGACGGCGACGCGAACAGTTTTACCACTACCGTTAGGTAGTACGATGGTGGCGCGAATATTCTGGTCGGCTTGACGAGGATCGACATTGAGGCGAACGTGAGCCTCAACAGTGGCGTCGAAGTTGGCAGGACTGGTTTTAATGGCCAGTTCAATAGCATCTTTTAGGGTGTAAACTTTGGATTTATCAATTAATTTATGGGCGGCTTGGTATTTCTTGCCACGGCGTTCGAGTCTGGGACGAGTGATAGGTATGGCACCTTTAGGTTTCTTTTCAGCTTCTTCCTCAGCGGCCTTAGTTTCGACCTTGCGAGCTTGACGGGCTGCTTCAGCCTTTTCAGCTTCAATGTGTTTTTTAGATCTTTTGCCAGCTTTAGCGAAGTGCTCTTTTTCCTCAGTGTTTTCTGGGGTTTCGAGGTTTTCTTTTGGCTCTTTTGCTAGTTTTTCTTCGGAGTTTTGATGTGCGCTCTGTTCCGCGTCAACAGGGGTGGTCAAGGCCTCCTCTGTAGGTTTTTTGGTAGATTTAGAGTCCTTGGTGGACATAGATTTCCTTTCTGTGGTGATAGCGAGCGATTAACTCTCCCAACAAATTATTTAGTATGATTTTACTATATTTTACTTAAAAAAGCAAATTTTTCAGATGAATTAGTCAACGACTTCTACGCCCATAGAACGAGCAGTACCGGCGACGATTTTTATCGCGCCGTCGAGGTCGATGGCGTTGAGTTGTGTTTGCTTGGTTTTGGCGATTTCCTCTAACTGGGCTTTGGTGATTTTGCCGACTTTTTCGGTGTTGGGTTTGCCGCTGCCTTTATCGAGGCGGATAGCTTCGCGAATTAAGTCATCGACGGGTTGGCCGAGACATTTCCAGTCAAAGGTGCGGTCTTCGTAGACCTGAAGGTGTACGATGACATCTTTGCCGCTGAATTCTTTGGTGGCTTCGTTGAAAGGGTTAATAAAATCCATCATATTAAGACCCCATTGCCCGAGGGTGGAGCCAACCGGAGGTCCGGCATTAGCCCTGCCGCCGGGGATGCGAAGTTTAAGATTACCAATAACTTTTTTTGCCATAAAAATACTCCTTGGAGCGCGTAACTCCTATATTATATCATAGTTGTTTAACTTGTAAAGCGTCTAACTCGACTGGGGTTTCACGACCAAACATTGAGACCATGACTTTGATTTTGCCTTTGGCTTGGTCGATTTCGGAAATAGTGCCATCAAAACCCTTGAAGGGGCCGTCGGTGATGGAGACGACTTCACCAATATTGTAGTTGACGGAATATTTGGGGTCTTCTACGCCCATACGTTTTTTGATTTTAGCGATTTCTTTTTCGGAGACGGGTGTGGGCTGAGTGCCAGTACCAATAAAGCCGGTAACACCAGGGGTGTTTCGGATAATATACCAAGTTTCGTCGGAGAGTTTCATTTCTACGAGAACGTAGCCTTGGAAAATTTTGCGGTCGACGATTTTGCGCTTACCGTTTTTAATTTCGATTTGTTTTTCTTTGGGGACGATGGCGTCGAAGATTTTGTCTTTAAGATCAATGGTGTCGATGCGCTGTTTGATACTGTCGGCAACCTTGTCTTCGTAACCACTGTAGGTACTAATAGCGTACCAAGCGCGGGTGTCGTCATAACGGTTAACTGCCATAGGGTTCCTTTCTAAACGCTTTTAGGCGCCAAAATAAAGTTAAATAATAAGGTGAGTAGAGTGTCAAATACCATGATGAAAATCACGAAGATGGCGGTGTAAATTAGTACAGCGCCGAGCATTTTCCAGGTGGCTTTGCGATTGGGCCAGCGGACCTGACGGATTTCACGCCATGAAGCGGCGAGATAGCGCCCAAGAGCGACAAAGGGTCGAAAAAGAATAAAGGGCTTTTTAGTAGATTTTTTAACTTTAGTTTCGGGTGACTGCTTAAGAGAGTCTGTTTTGTTTTTAGTTGGTTGCTTAGTCGGTTTAGCTGACTTTTTTGGTGATTTTTTGGTGGATTTTGACATATACTCCTTCCTTCAAAAAAAGTCTGTTACCAGACTTGTCAAGAGTATTATAACAAATCTGTCAAGAAAGGCAAGGACTTGGTTGATTTAATTGTCTGCTTCAGAATCTGTTGCTTCAGAGGTGATAGCGATGGGGCCGACATTAATGAGTTTATTATCGCTTTCGCGGTACATAATGGCTTTTTTAGCTTGGGCATAAATGAGAATTTGGTCGCCATTTTTAGCGTCCTTAAAGAAAGGTTGATTTTGGAGTTTAGTTTCGTCGCTCACAGTCATCAAGACTGGCTCTTCGTCTTCGGGAAGATCAATGAGTTTGCCGACCTTTTCTTTAACTGACCTAATTTTTGCCTCTTGTTGCTGTTGGAGTTGGTGAGGGTTGTTCCTTAGATCGTAGTTAGTTTTAAGTAGATATGTGGTACTAGCGATACCAGCAACAGCAATGATAGTAATGATAATAAAGGGGAGTTTTTGATTTTTACGTTTAGCTCTTGGGGTAGGGTTACCTTCCATAATTTTCCTCTCTTGATTAATGAATTATTTCTAGTATAACACGTGGGGCAAAAAATAGTGGTTATTTATGGAGATAGATCATGATATCGGTAGTTTTAACGGATGCAAGTTCGCTGGGAGGTTGATCATAGAGGATGGGGAGGGGGAGTTTTTCGGTGATAGTAAGGAGGTCTTGATACTTAGTGGGGTTGGTGTTGATGTCGGGACTGGTAATAAAATTATCTGGGAGGTTAAGATTAGTAGAGTGAAGGGTGATTTTATTTTCTAGTTCGGGCCAGATGGCGAGAAGGTTTTGCTTGGTTTGCTCAGCGGAGTTTTTGGCAGACTCGGGGAAGAAAATGGAGATTTCTGTCTCGGGCGTGAGGTCGAGACCATCTGGGCGGGTAGTATCCATAAGGCTGATGATTTTTTGACTACTAGGGCGAAAAAGGACGGCTTTTTGGGAATCTTTATAGATGAGTAGCCAATCACCAACTTCAGCCTGCTCGGCGGAGAGAAAGGGTTGAATGGTGATGGTATCCTCATCGAGTTTATGAATAGCAGTGGGATGGGTGCCGAGATTGGTTTGTTTAGCGATTAGACGTTTAACAGAGTCTTCATCTGATGGGGTGGCAAAATTAAATATGGCAACACCAATAATGATGATAGGTAAACCAATCAAGAGAAATTGGCGTAGAAAATATTGTTGAGAGCGACGCATTATTGAGCTGGGGTAATACCGCTAAAGTCGCGGGAACTAATTTCGCTACGGTAGAAGATAACCTGTACTCTAGTCCATTTATCGTTGACATTATAGGTGTCCATATAGACCTCCCAGTTGCCATCTGTGCCAATGCGTAGATAGGTGTCAACACCACGAAGTGTTTGGTTGCCCCACTCAGTGCCGATACCCGCAATGGCAGCGGCGGCGTAGTGAGTGGAGGAAATACCAGTCTTAATAACTAGTTTTTCGTTGTCGGTGTTTTTAGACCAGAGGTATTGACGCATAATTACTGGTTTAGAGGTGGCAACACTACCAGTGGCGGTGTAGATAGTTTCGTTGGTGGAGCTGGTAGGAGTCCAGCCAGTACCCTGTGACGAAGTGACGGTGCGAGTGGGTAATAATAGATTACCGGTGGCATCAATGGCGAGTTTTTGAGTATTACCAGTGATAAAGTTGATAGAGGCATTTTCTTGTTGACGAATTTCCGTGTTGCCAAGATGGTCAATACCGAACTCTGTGCCATCAGTGGCAGCGAAGCCAGTGGCGCCATTGGTGATCCTGAGAGCATTGAAGGCTGAACCTGCGCGGTGGAGATGGAGAGCGGCGCGGGGGGTGTCGGTGCCAATACCTACGTTACCAGCAGTGTCGATGGTCATACGGATGATGTTTTTGGTTTTGAAGTTAAGTTTGTAGTTGTCGTTGGTACCAAGTGTAGCGTCTCCAGCAAAACTGTTGCCACCGTTACAGAAAGCAGTGGCGCCGTCATCGCACTTAATGGAGATTTGATTATTGACGAGACTAATACCCACACCAGCGGAGTAGGAGCTGACGGCGGGAGCCTGACAAACAAACTTGGTGCCATCCCAGATTGGGGCGTGGCCGGTGGTGGAGCAAGTCATAGCGGAAATAGTGTCGGCAACGCGAGTAAAGAAGCCATTACCCTCGAAAGTAAGGGTGTTTTCTTTGGCGCGGAAAGCTTGCCAGTCCGCGGAAGAGAGAAGGCCGGTGGTGGAAGTGGAGGCGGTTGGGAAAATGACTTGATTGCCATTAGAGATGGTGAGGGTGTTGGTCGTAGCGTCATAGTTTAGGGTTTGGCTGTCATTATCAACATCGTCGGCTGGTAACCAGGCGGTACCGTTCCATTTAAGGACTTGTCCAGTAGTGGCGCTGGATTGAGCGAGCTTGAAGGTGTTTTCGCTGAGCTCTAAGCCCTGTCCTGCGGTGTAGGTAGTGTCGTTATCGGTTGGAATGGTAGCGAGCTGCCATTTAGTACCATCCCATTGCCAGAATTGATTGGCGGTGGTGCCGTTTTGGAAGGAAATGTTAGGATTTTGGGCGGTGCCGTCGATCTTAATAGGTGAACTGTCGGGGGTTTGGATGGATAGAACGCCAGCATTAGAGATGACATTATCAATAATATTGATACCTGAGCCACTTAGATATTCGGTATTGGTTTCATTAGCGCACTCCCAGTCACCAGTGACGGCATTATATTTCATAATTTGGCCAGTAGTAGTGCAAGTGGTGGCGGAAATTATATCACCATTACGTGTAAAGAGGTTGTGGCCAACAAAACTGAGAGCGTTTTCTTTTTGTGAAAATGTCTGGAAGTTTTCTGCGCTGAGTAGGCCATTAGTGGTGGCATTAGCGACGGGGATAACCTGCTCTGTAACACTAGCAACGCGACCGTAAGCGTCGGTGGTGATGATAGGGATACTGTTACTAGAACCATAAGTGCCAGCGATACCAGTAGTGGCTAGGTTGAAGCTGATATTTTTGGCGCTTTGGGTGGCGACAGTGCCGGCACCATCAACGAAAATAATCGTGTCACCAGCGGCAATATTTTGAGTAGCACCAGCGTTGGCGGCAATATTAAAGTTGGTGGTGTTGGTGTCTTCTGGTAGAATGCCACAAGTGAACTTAGTGCCATCCCAGACAGTAAATTCATCAACATTACAAGTCGGGGCGTTGATTGAGAATTGCTCGTTGACTAAACTCAAGCCATTACCAGCAGTGTATTCGGTATCTTCATCATTTGCACAGATGTATTTATTAACACCGTTGCTCTTGAGGATTTGATTTTTAGGGCAGCTGGTGAGGGCGAGAGCGGTACCGTTTAATTCGAGGCCACCGTCTGTGTAGATATTAATTGATGCAATATTGCCATCATTAGTTAATCCATCGGTAAAAATATAGTTGGTGCTAGAGGACATTTGAATCCACTGATTAAGTGATGTGGAGTAGGTTAACGTCTGGCCATGATAGCTAGAGAATTCGTTAGCGATATAGAAGGCATCATTACTTGCAGGTGGGTGTTTAGTATAGACCCAATCTTGACCGACCTTGCCGGTAATAAAGATAGCGGAGTTTTTATCGCCTGATAAATCACCAAGCGGTGTAGTGTTGGAGCGCATGGCGATACCGTAACCATCGCCAGGATCGACAGTGCCGATATTTTTCCATACATGAGTGTCTTTATCGTAGGCGACTAGGTCATCGGCCTGAAAACTTATCCACTCACCAGTATTACCACCTGTTTTAATGGCATAAACATCGCCAGGTGCTGGCTCGGATGGTGGGGCGCTAGCAAAGCCGATAAAGTTAAGTACACATAGTGGCGGGCGCCAGTTAAGGCCAGATGCTTTATTGTCGACATAGGTTTTAATAGCGCGTTGAGTAACTAGGAGTGAGTCCGAATTGTGATGTAGAGTGGTATCTGTACTAATAGCAGAACCAGTCACTGAGCCCTGGAGGACAAGATCGACGGCGGTTTTTTGGGTGAGAATTTGGCTGAGATTGGCGAATACAAAAGTGTCGTCATCATCTAGTAGGGGGATAGTGGCGGAAGTAGATTTGGTGGGGTCAGTAACAACGAGACTGAGGAAATGGCCGCCAGCAGTGGCGCCATCAAATCGAAGTGGAGTAGCGCCTGCAAGTAAACTATTAACGGTGATAGTATCGGTGGCAGCGTCGCCAAAGGTGATGTCGCCTTTAAGGTCGGTAGCGCCATTAACGGTTAGGGCGCCGGTAGAGGTGATGGAGGCAAAATTAACATCACTGGTGGGGGCGAGGTCTTGTGGGGTAGACAGGGTGATACTGCCAGGGTTATTAGTGACGACAACCTGATTAGTAGTTCCCTGGATATTGGCGAGCGTATAGCCGGTGCCGTTGCCGATTAAGATTTGGCCATTAGTAGCCATAGAGCCATCAATGCCAGTACCGCCTCTGGTGACGGAAAGTGTGCCAGTAGTGAGGGCGGAAGTGTCAAGATTAGCAATATCGGTTTGGCCAGCCGCAATTAAGCGACCCTGTGCATCAACAGTAAAGGTGGCGACTTTGGTGGCGGAACCGTAACTACCGGGGGTTACAGCGGTGTTACCGAGGCTGATTTTAGGATTTTGACCAGTACCAGCATTAACTAATCCACTATCGGTATCGGTTGTGAAGGTTAAGACACCGGTATTAGTGATACTCCCACCACTAACAGCGATACCAGTATCGCCAATATAAGTGGTGTTATTGTCATCTCCACAATAAAAGACTGAGCCGTTCCAGGAGAGGTATTGTCCTGCGCTACAAGTGGTGGCTTTAATGGAGAAAGTATTGTCAGTATTAACTTCTAAGCCAGCGCCGGCAAGATAGGTGGTGTTGAGGTCTGTGGCGCAAGCAAAGGTAGTGCCAGTCCAGACTAGTTTGTCGGTACCAGAACAGGTATCGCTATCGATAGCAAAGGTGTTGCCGGTTTTCTTAAGGCCATTACCAGCGAGATAAACGGTTTCTTCGGGTAGAGTGATTTCTCCACCATTAGTCAGGCTGAGGGTGCGGGTGATGCTATCAAAAGCTAGTTGTTGATTATCGCTGTCGCCAACGATAACGGTATTACCACCGGAAATTTTAATTTGGCGAGTGGAGCCTTCACCAATAACCTCAAGAGTTTGATTGTCGGTGTTATCTCGGAGACTCGATAAATCAACTTGGTTGCCGCCAAAAATAGTGAGCTTGTCACTTGTAGGGTCAAAGGTTAAAGTTTGGGCGTCGGTGTCGATGTCGTTGGCGCAAGTCCAACCATCGGCGACTGTATATTTAAGAAGTTGGCCGTCTTGACAGGTGGTAATTAGGCCGATTTTATAAGGGTCGGTAGCGGTACCAGAGCCATATCTAAGTAGACCACCATTAGTGACAACATCAGCGATTTCATTTCCAATTACGCCATCAACTTCAGCGGTTAAATAGGCAATATTGACACCACTAGTAACGCGACCTTTGTCGTCAACGGTAACATTATTGTAGGTGTCAGGAGTGACACCAGTAGGGGTCAAGATGAGGTTAGTGGTAAGGCCGTCGACGATTTGGTCAAAATCGGAGCTAGTATTGAGACTGAGGACGGGATTGGGACCAGATGAGATAGCTAGAGCGCCTGTGGTGTTGAGGTCGAGACTGAATTGATGGTCGCTCAAGGTGAGACCAGAGCCAGCAGTGTAGGCGGTGGCAGAGACGCCCATTTCGCAAACCCATTTAGTACCGTCGCTTTTTAGGATATTTCCATCAGCGCACTGCATTAAACTGATGTTTTCGTGGTGGTCGCCCCAGCGCACGAAACTTTCATCAAAAACGAGTAGGTTCTCTTTGGCGTCAAATTTCTGCCAGTCGCTACTAGATAAGATACCATTAGTAATGCTGCTAGCAAGTGGATAAGTAGTGTTTTGGTCAGCGGGAAGTTCCACAACATTACCATGACTGATACTGAGTTTGCGACCAACGAGATTGAGGGTTTGAAAACCAGAAGTGGGGGTGGGGCTAGGGGTGCTAGGGGCAGGAGCGGGGGTGTATTGACTAATAATTGGTTCAGTTGTGGTGTCTGAAGGGCTGTCTAGGTCTTGGTCAAGATAGGCCTCTAGTTGTTTGGTGGTAAAATCTTCCCAGCTCAAGGCGGTGAGGCGACCATCTTCCATTGAGAGTACACCAGAGGTAGTGAGGCCAGAAGGTTGAAGTTGGGTGAGGGTTTCGAGGCGACTGATTGGCTGGAAGTTACGCTCCTCGGAGGCATCGCAGGCGAAACTGTCGCTGTTGTTGACCTGATTAGCGTTTAAGAGATTAGAGAGTTTGCTGGAGCGATTTTTGTTGACGTAGTAGGGGCAGGAGTAGTTAAGTTTGGTGTCTGGGTCGGTGGTTTTAAAGCAGGATGAAAGGTCGCTGTCTTGCTCAGGGGAACAGATTTCTAGAAGGTAATCTTGACCAGCTAGCTTGGCAGGGACTTTCCATTTGGTGGTCAAGACACTGTCTTTAACTTTAAAATCAACCTCATCTTCTAATAGAACCTGGTCTAGATTGGGGGTGAGAGCTCTGACGGCGAGTTTGTGTTGGCCGTCAGCGATACCGCTGGCGACGAGTTTAACGTTGAGATTATCAGGGGTGAGGGCGTAAGCGGCGCTAGAAATAAGTGTTAATGCGATTGCTATTAAAATGCCCCTTTTCCAGCCAAAAGGTTTGCTTCTTGGCATTTTTGATGTCCCCATAATAAACTACCTCCCTGATTTTAATCAATTATATATATTGTAGCGCTTATGGCAAGTAAAGACAAGTGGGTTTTTGTGAGTTGTGGCCCCTTGAGGTTTTGCTCGATTTTCGGTATAATGATGAAGCTGTTGGGGATTCGCCAAGTGGTAAGGCACTGGGTTCTGGTCCCAGCATTCGGGGGTTCGAATCCCTCATCCCCAGCCAAGTCAATAAGTAGCCGAGGGGCTATTTGTGCTATAATAACCCCAATATGGAAAGATTGAATAATAAATATCAACCCAAGTTATTAGAATTTACTCCAGAGGCGGGGGAGATTTTGCGGCAGAAATGTCGTGAGTTGTCGCGAGAAGAAATTTTGTCACCAGAGATTCAGAATTTGATTGAGGATATGAAATATACCGTCGAGGAGAGTAAGAGAGGTGTGGGCCTGAGCGCTAACCAAGTTGGTCGCCGGGAGGCAATTAGTGTGGTGGCGATTAAGCCGACTCCGGCGCGTCCGAATCTGGAGAGATTTGAAAAGGTTTGTATAAATCCGAAGATTGTTAAAACTTTTGGCGAACCGACCCCGATGTGGGAGGGTTGTATGAGTACGGCTACAGATGAAAATGGCGAATCGTCCATGGGGCTAGTTCCGAGATATAAGAAAATCGAAATAGATTATTTTGATGAACATGGAAGCCAGCACAATGAAGAGGTGGAGGGGTTTATCGCGCACGTGATGCAGCACGAAACAGATCACCTAAATGGTGTGTTGTTTACTGATTTAATTGACAAAAATAGTCTAATTAGTTATCAAGAATATATTGATAGGTTTGCTAAATAGATTTTAAAAATGGAAAAACCCACCCCTTGTGGGTGGGTTTTTGTTTGCTCTAGAATGGTTGGTGTTTTAGTCTTGTTTTGGGGTTGTTCTTTTAAAAAGTTGATAAAATATGAAGTAGAAGACGAGATGCATTAACCAAAGGCCGAAGCTCAAAAAGAGCTTCGGTGAACAACCGATAATCATAAAGCCATTAATGATACCATCACTTAACATAAACAGGGCGAGCATGATAGAGAATAAACTTGAAAGAATAAAGGCTGTTAACAAGAATCTTTGTGAAATTTTTTCAAGGTCTATCGCTTCGAGGTTGATGGCTTTACTACTTTCAATGCGCTCTAAGATTTTAGGTAGAATAGTGAATTCAGAGAGTGCTATGAGTAGAAGCAGGATTGAACTAGCGAATAAAAAGATTAAAAAACCTGGGGATAACAAGGTGTCTAAGTGATCGACACGAACGGTTTCTGGAAATATGTAGGACGCAGTGTGAATAATGAACTCAAAAGCCTGTAGGTATATGTATCCACAAAATATGTAGACAAGTAGCCTCCAGTTGAACTTCCTTTTTACTTTGTTGTGCATGATTTGACCTCCGTTTGTAAAATTGGGGTTCTAAATAGCACTAGACTGTAACCAACCCAACCGAGCTTTAAAGGTGCTATTTAGAGAATTAAACTATAATCTATACTATTATATCATAGGTCACTTAAAAAGTCAATAATAGAGGGCGTTAACGGGGGTGGGGCTTAAATAAGGGTATTGATATAGGGTTTGTCGTCGTCTTGGTGACGTTTTTTGCGGGCTAGGAGGATGAGAAGTAGGGCGATGAGGGCAAGAAGCCAATAAACATAGTTTGGGGTGCTGATGGGTTCGAGTTTGACAATAATTTCCATCTCTTCCTTTCCTTCGTCGGCTAGATTAATCTTTCTTTCGGCTCTATATTCATTATACGCGATAATTAAAGTATGTGGGCCAGTTTCTACGTTTTTGAAGTGGGCGCGACCATAGCGATCGGTAACTTTGGTGCGGACACGAGAGTGTAACTCGACCGTAACCCCTTCAACTGGTTCGCCAGCTTGGTTGTAGACTTTGATTTGGAGATTCCTAAGGATGGTGGGAGTGGTTCCCTGCTCGTCATTTTGGGTGGGGGTATCGGAGGGAGTTTCGGAGGGGGCGCTGGGAGGCTGGGGTGTTTTAGGAGTTTGAGTAGTGGGAGTGGGAGTAGAGGGTTGCCCCTCTTCATCAACTGTTGGTGGCTTGGGTGGTTTTGGGGGCTCGGGTGGTTCGGGTGGCTCTGGAGGCTCGGGTGGAGTGGATGCTTGATAGGTTACGCTATTATTGACAATAATACTAGCTTGATGGGTGTTGCCTGCAAGGTCCGTAATCTTGCCAGTCTCCAGAGATAATTGAGCAGTGTCGCCATCGGTCATGCCGGTGATTTCCACTAAATATTGTGTATTGGAGAGCTTGGTGATAGTCTGCACAATGCCAGTAGTGCCCGTGACGGTGAAATGTCCGGTATTTAACTCGGTGATGGGTTCAGAAAAGGTGAGTAAAAATTTTGCGCTATCTTCGGTGGTGGGGTTTTCCTGTCCTGCAGCTAGGTCTATGGTGGCAGTGGGTTTAATGTTATCAAAGTCCACCTCTGGCGAACTGTCTGAGGCGAGGTTGAAATTACCAGCCGAATCTTTGGCGACATTTTCGGCAACACTGAGTCCAATTTTATCACTACTAGTAGCTCCATCGACTTCAATCCAGAAATCTTGAGCGTATCCTTCTGTGTCTGGAGTGAAATTAGTAATCGTGGCGGTAGTGCTACCAATAATTTCGATATCGCTTGACTCGAATTGGGTTACTGGCTTGCTGAAGCTGATTTTAAATTTAATAGGCAGGAGATTAGTGATTGCTGGCTGTCCTGTTGCTAGGGCGATGGTCGTGGTTGGTCGTGTGGTGGTGTAGAGTACGGAATTATCGGTTGAAGTGGAGATGGTGTTTTGATTGCCGGCTAGGTCTGTGAGGCTACTTGCTGGTAGGTCGAGTGAAATAACCTCTTCGGATACCATGCCTGTTACAGTGGCGGTATAGGTAGTGTCATTAATCTTACTTAGTTCGGACACTGTAGCGGTGTTGCTGCCAGAAATTACCAAACTAGCTTTATTAAAGGTAGTTTCGGCAATTGGTTCAGAAAAGTTAATGGTGAACTCTATGGGGGATTGGTTGGTGGGGTTGGGTTGAGCGGAAGCTCGGTTAATAGTGACAGAAGGAGGGGTGGTGTCATAGGTTCTTTGATTGTCTTTGGAAGTGCTGGCGTAGTTGAGATTGCCTACTAGATCGGCTACATTGCCGGCCGGTAGAGTGACAGTATAGGTGGCGTTTTGAGTGGGCTTAAAGGCCAAGATGGCAGTAGTACTACTGGTAATTGATAGTTGGGCATCGGTGTAGGCTCCACCAGTGATTACAAAGTCTTCCAGGGTTAGAGTGTCTGGGTTTATTGGTTTGGAAAAGACGGCTTCAAATTTAAAGTCTGTATCATGAGGATTATTTAATAGATTAGTGGGGTCTAAATAGCTGGGGTCGGGCTTCCATTCTTCGACAGTTACTTCTGGCCTGGCGCTATCAAAGCTCACAGGACTTGATTCTGCTTCCGCGGTGTTCCAATTGCCAAGCATATCTTGGTAGGTGTTCTGGAGAGAGAAAACTGTGACTTCTGTTGTTGGATTAGTTAAGCCCGAAACCGAAAGTGCAAACTTGGTGCTACTGATTTCGGTGATACTCGTAACTTGAGCAGTTGTAGGAACACCATCCTCTCTAACTTGAAAATCACCTCCAGAGAGGGCCTCCTCTTTTAATGGTTCCGAGAAGGTGATATGGAAGATAATGGGTTGTTGGTTGGTGGGGTTTGATTGTCCAGTTGCTGGGGTGAATACGGTAATATATGGTGGAGTGTTGTCAATTCGGAGTTTGCCTGTGATTTGAAGAGTGTTTTCCCCAGGGTCTGTAGCGGTGATGATTAAGTCGTAGGTTTTTGAGGTAAGACCTGCAATTTTTCCAGCGGGTATGGTCCAGGTGCCATTTTGATTATTATTGGCGGTGATTACTTGGCCAGTTTGTACAACTTTGACTGTTACGGTAGCGGCGCTATCGTTAATAGTGTCTGTAAGTTCAGGAGAAAGGATATTTGTGCTGATGTTTTCGTATCCGACAATTGGGGGGATAGTATCTTTTAATAACTCTTTGGTATGTTCTCCTTTGTTTCCAACATCGTCGGTTTGTGAGGCGTAGACGGATACTGTGCCATCTGGCTGGGATGATAGGTCTAACTCAGTACTCCAGGTGCCACTGGATAGGCATTCGGTCATATAGGGTTGTTCGGCAATAATGGTGACAATACCGCTATCCCCGGCGGTACAGGTACCTTCTAGAATATAATGAGCTCGGTTGGCCTTGTTGATTGGTGTGGTGCTGGTAATGAAAACTTTTGGTGCAATTCTATCAATAATATATCCTGTTTCACTTTTGGTGATGCTGTTCCCTGCTTTGTCGGTGGCTTTGACAGTAATATTGCCCGACTCTTTGACTGTTACCGTGCAGTAGATGATGTTTTTATCGCCAGCATCGGGAGTACACACTAAATTATCGGTTATACCCACAGGGTCAGAGTCTATCTCAATACCTGCAGGATGGATTTCAACTAAATCTGTAACAGTGATTGTGGTGTCAGTGATGTTGTCTTTTTTCTTTTTAGTAGGAGCAGTGATGGTTATTGTAGGGTCAACAGTGTCGATTGTATACACGTGTGAATTGTAGCCAACGGCTTGATTATTAGTGTCTTCAGCCTGGACGGTGAGTTCTCCACTTTTATGAATATTTTTAATTGCACAGGTTACACTTGTAGTGTAGGGTGGGTCATGCTCTCCATCTGCGTCTGAACAGTTTTCGAGAGTGACGCCCTCAGATGCTGCGCCAGAGATTGTAATATTGTCAATTTCGTGCCCGGCAATAGGCGCAGTGATAGTTACAGTTGAATTGTTGATTGGTTGGTTGCTGATAGTGATAGGTGCGTTAAAGGTTACTTCTGGAGGGAAAATGGTTTGCTTTTCGGTAGTATTACCCACTAGATCGTAGGCGATAACCGTAATAGTGTGTTGGTCTTCCGTGGGGTCAAGGTTGAGAGTTCTTGTAATCACGCCAGGTTGTTCGTAGGATATTTCATCAACTTTATCTAGTCCATCACTGCCGATATATTTAACTTCGTATTTCAGCATACCTACAGCATCAACGGCTTCAAATTTAATAATTGGATTATTTATACCGTATGTCAAAGTATCAATACTTGATGTGGTGAAGGTGGGGGGAGTTGTATCAACCACGTAGCCGTCTTTGCTGGCAGTGGAGCTGAGGCCGGCGTTGTCGGTAGCTTTTAAGACTAGTCTACCAGAAGTCTTGACGCGAATTGTACAACTGATCTTCAGGTGGTTTTCTGGATCGGGTGGATTGCTTTCATATGGGAAGCCCGGCGATGAGCTGGGGCCAGATATTAGTGTGCAGTTAATGTCATCGGCCGTGGCTATGCTGGAGTCATCAACTTCTACCGAGGCAATCGAAAAGCGGTCACTGACGGTAAACGTGGTATCAGTGATTGGTGCGTTGGACATAGTGGTGGCTTGATTGATAATGATTTCTGGTGGTAAATCATCTACGTCCAAGACAGTAACTATGAAGACCTTTTCGCTGTACAGATTGGTGGCATCAGTGGCTCGTACCCTGATGGTGTACTTATTCAAATCCTCTGGGTCAGCCGA